>ERZ501016.90-NODE-90-length-42379-cov-7.796947_pt1 | contig 42379 bp, 35 predicted proteins | sample MGYA00248889_ERZ501016 | MGnify/ENA primary metagenome ERZ501016 (study PRJEB25958, sample SAMN03398594) | human skin metagenome | study: EMG produced TPA metagenomics assembly of the Human Skin Microbiome Metagenome (human skin metagenome) data set. | reverse complement strand
CAGCATCGCCACCGCCGCGCTATCGCCAGCGCCGAGCGGGCTCGCTCCGGTCAGCGCGACCAGTCCCGCGGTGATGCCGAGCGCAGGCGCGAGGCCACTTTGGTCACGCAGCGCTGGCACCTGGGCCTCTCCGCCGACCATCGCCATCGCCACCAGCGCGCTGACGCCTGCGCCGAGAAAGATCAGCATGCCCCCCGCGAGGTCGAGCGCGCCCAGCGCGTCGATCCACCCCGCGCCGAGCGTCCAGCGCGACAGCGGCACGAACACCAGCATGAACCAAAGCGCTGCGAAACCGATCAGCCAGGCCCCCTGTGCGCGCCGGTGCAGCGCGCTAACCACCAGCGTCGTTGCGATCAGGCAGAGGAGCAGATTGGCAAAGGCAAAGCCCGTTTCGGGAATGCTCGTCCCGTCGCGTACCGAGCCCATCAGGTTCAGCATCCAGTTACCGCCGCCGCCCAAGATGTCGCCCCCCGCGACGTCGAACATCAGGCTGTAGCCGATGCCGAGAAACAGCAGCGTCACCGCGGCAAGTGCGGTCGTCAGACGCGTCAGCAGCGCCTCTCCGCCGCCGGGCGACAGCCAGCGCTTGAGTGCGGGGATGAGCAGTAGCGCAGCGATCAGCGACGCGCCGAGCAGCCAGCCCGTGTCACCGCTGTCGGGGGCGATGGTCGCGTTGACGTCCTCGATCGGAACCACCTGCGCCTGCGCCCAGGCCGCGTGCGGCAGCACTGCGGCCAGCGTGGCGAGCATCGCGCTCAATCGTCCGATCGTCATGCCCCGCACCCCCGTCGCCCTGTCGCACAATTGTCTGTCGCACTGTGCCGATATCGCACAGCCTCCCCACTCGCACAGGATGGTTAACGCTTTGCTGGAGCAGCGTCATCAGACAATGGTGCACGGCAGCACCGATCCGGCTAGAGGAAGCGCCATGTCCTCCCCACCCCTCTTGCAGCGAAGCGTGGTTCTGCTCGCGCTCGGCCTTGCGGCGTTGCCGGGCGGTGCGTCCGCGCAGACTAACCCGCGCACGCCCTATTGGGCGTCGATCAAGTCGTCGGAGGCGACCATGCGCCGCGGCCCAAGCCGCGACATGCGCGCGATGTGGACCTACCGCCGCCCCGGCCTTCCCGTGCAGGTCGTCGCGGTGATGGAGGACTGGCGACAGGTGCGCGAGCCCGATGGAACGATCGGCTGGATGCACCGCAGCCTGCTCTCCGGACGCGGCACGGCGATCGTCGTTGGCAGCGTCCAGCCCATGCGCACACGTCCCGACCCCACCGCCGGCATCGCCTGGCGAGCCGCGCCCGGCGTGGTCGGCACCATCGAACGCTGCGACGACGGCTGGTGCCTGCTCGACGTCACCGGCCGCCGCGGCTGGGTGGCACGCGCCGGGCTATGGGGCGCGGTGGAGGAGTAGGGCGCCTTCCCGCCGCCCGCCGTCGCTTACGGCCGCTGAGCCGCCCGGCACGGTCCGTAGGCGGTATCCATAATCTCTCGGTTGCGCTCCAGCGGCTCGAGTCCCATCGGCCCCCGTCGGGCTTCCACATCCCTCACGCTGCCTTCGTGGGGGAGCATGGTGCGGGTGGTCCCGCTGCACGTCCATTGCGTTCCGTAACGCTGCCGACCGCTGAGCTTCAGCATGACGCGATCGTATAGCATCGCGTAGTCGCGCCCGCTCGCGCCGCCGCTCGTGAGCATCGGTTCCATCATACGCAGCGCGCGCAACTGGAGCGATGGCCGGCTGTCCGCGTGCTGGACCAGGAGCCAGGCCGCGCGCGCGGCCTCGCCACCGCCGTTGCGGCGATCCGGCCAGCCGGAAGAAAGGACGTGCGTTTCGATGAAGTCGGCATTGGCTTCGTCGCTGTCCCAAACGATGCGGCTGAGCATCGCCCTGGCTACCTGACGCTCCAACGGCGTGAAGGCCGTGAAATCACCCGCACCGTTGATGGCGACGATGAGGGCGCTGCGAAGCCGCTGATCGCGCTGCGCGCGCTCCTGCACTTCTTCCGCCATGGACGGCTTGGTCAGCCGGGGCGCAGCACCCAGAAGCTCGTTGCGCTGCAACGTTGCGAGCACCCGGCCGAGCGCCGCCGAAAAGTCGGACCAAGTCGCGTCGACTGGGAAGGCGGATGACGCAAAGTATCGGCACTGCGGCGACTGCGCATACCTTCCCCGCGGCAGGGTCGCGTCAGGCGCGATGGCTTGCAGTTTCGCCATTTCAGCCTCGGTCGCGGCTGCCGCGCATTGGCTTTGAAACTGGCGTGCGACATCTGTTAGCGCGCGCTCCTGCTCGCTTGCGTCAGGAAACAGTCCGCGCATCCAGCGATAACCGTCGACCGAAGCCACGCCCGCCTGGTAGGCAGGCACAAGCTCGGCTGGCAGTGGCGGTTCCGCGGCCGAAGCCCCTCCCGCGACGAACAGGCCTATCCCGGTTACGAAGGCGCGGAGCGGAAGGGTCATCGCTACACCGTGCAGCGCGGTCGCTGCGGGCGCAAGTTGGGTTCGCGTACGCCCGGTGAGCCCGCCCCCGCTTGCTCACTCGCGTCGCATCTGGAACAAGGCGGCGTGACGGCGGGCGGCGGCAGATCGGCCTGCGGGGGGAGTGAACAATGGATCGCAGACTGACGCTCTACATCCTGATCGGGATGGTACTGGGCGTGCTCACCGGGTGGATGGTCCACCAGTTCGTTCCCGCCGATAGCGCCGCTTTTGGTTACTGGACCAAGAGCTTCAAGCTGCTCAGCGACATTTTCCTGAATCTCATCAAGATGTTGGTGGCGCCGCTGATCCTGTCGACGATCGTCGTCGGGATCGCGCACATGGGCGACAGCACCGCGCTGGGCCGCATCGGCGTGCGCGCGATCGCCTGGTTCATCACCGCGAGCTTCATCTCGATCGGGCTCGGCCTCCTCATGGTCAACCTGTTCCAGCCGGGCGTCGGCGCGGCGATCAACATGGGCGCGCAGGCGGCCAGCGTGGGTGAAGTCGCGCATCAGAAGGATTTCTGGGAGTTCATCCTCTCGGTCTTTCCCAAGAACGCGTTCGAAGCGCTCGGCACCAACAATATCCTTCAGATCCTCGTCTTTGCGCTGTTTGCCGGCGTCGCCCTGTCAGCGCTGGGGGAAAAGGGCGCGCCGCTGGTTAAGGGTGCCGATGCGCTGGCGGAGATGATGCTCCAGATTACCGCCTACGTCATGCGTTTCGCGCCTTTCGCGGTGTTTGGCGCGCTGGCTGCGGTGGTCGCCAACAACGGGCTCGGCATCCTCGGCACCTATGTCGAGCTGCTGCTCGAATTCTACGCCTCACTGGTTCTACTGTGGGTGATCCTGCTCTCGCTCGGCTTCATTTTCCTGCGCGAGCGCATCTTCACGCTGATCCGCTACATCCGCGAACCGCTGCTGATCGCCTTTTCCACCGCGAGCAGTGAGGCAGCGCTGCCCAAGCTGTTCGAACAGCTCGACCGCTTCGGTGTGCCGCGGCGCATCTCAGGCTTCATGCTGCCGCTGGGCTACAGCTTCAACCTCGACGGTTCGATGATGTACATGAGCTTCGCGACGATCTTCATCGCGCAGGCCTATGGCATCGACCTGCCGATCGCGACGCAGATCCTGATTCTGCTGACGCTGATGATCAGCTCCAAAGGCATCGCCGCGGTGCCGCGGGCGAGCCTGGTGGTGATCACCGCAACGCTCGGCATGTTCGGCCTGCCGGTGGAGGGGATCGCGCTGATCTTTGCGATCGACCAGTTCCTCGACATGGGCCGCACCGCCACCAACGTCGTCGGCAACGCGGTGGCGACCAGCGTCATCACCAAGTGGGAGGGCATGCTCGAAGTGCCGACCGATCCCGACGAGGAGCCGCCGCACGCTCCGGCGCATACGGCTGCGGGCGGCTTGCGCGGGCTCGACCTCGATCCGGCCTATATCGAGGACGAGCGCACGCGGAAGATCTAGGCCGTGGTCGATCGCTGGCCCAATATCGTCATCCTCACCGGCGCGGGGGTCAGCGCCGAAAGCGGCATCGACACCTTTCGTTCGGCCGGCGGGCTGTGGGAGCGGCATCGCGTCGAGGATGTGGCCACCCCCGAAGCCTTCGCCCGCGATCCCGACCTCGTGCTACGCTTCTACGATATGCGGCGGGAGGCCATCCAGCGTGCAGAGCCCAACGCCGCACATCACGCGCTGGCGAGGCTCGATGCGCAATGGGCTGGCGAGCTGCTGATCGTTACCCAGAACGTCGACGATCTGCACGAACGCGCCGGCGCGCGGCGGCTGATCCACATGCACGGCCAGCATCTCACCGCCTGGTGCACCGCCTGCGATTCCCGCCCCGCCTGGCGCGAACCCCTCATCGACCGCCCACCGTGTCCCGTCTGCGGGGAGGCAGCGCTTCGCCCCGACGTCGTCTGGTTCGGCGAGATGCCCTACGAGATGGACCGCATCGAGCGCGCCGTCGCGACCTGCGACCTGTTCGTGTCGATCGGCACGTCGGGCGCGGTCTATCCTGCGGCGGGCTTCGTGCGCTGGGCCAGGAGCGCGGGTGCGGCGACGCTCGAGCTGAACCTGGAGCGCAGCGAAGGCACGCGCTGGTTCGACGAGGCGCGGCACGGCCCGGCGACGCAGCTCGTGCCCGAATGGGTCGCGCAGATGCTGGCGACGGTGGACCCTTACGCAGCGAACCGCTAGGGCGCGGGCATCCCCGGCCCAGTCCTGCACAGAGGAACGCGATGAGCGCGCAAGTCAAAGTCCCCACGCTCGGTGAATCGGTGACCGAAGCGACCATCGGCCAGTGGCTCAAGAAGCCCGGCGACCCGGTCGCGCTCGACGAACCCATCGCCAGCCTCGAAACCGACAAGGTGGCTGTCGAGGTACCGAGCCCGGTGGCGGGCGTGATGGGCGAATATGTCGCGCAGGAAGGCGACACCGTCGCGGTCGGCGCGGTGATCGCGACGGTCGAGGAGGGCGGCGCGGCCGCTCCGGCGGGCAACGCGCCCGCGGCGGCAGCGCCCGCACCCGCATCTGCGCAGCCGGCGAAGGCCGACGCGCCCGCGAAGAGCGCAGACCCCGCGACGCTCGCCCCCTCGGCGCGGCGCGCAGCGGAGGAAACGGGCGTCGACCCCGCGAGCGTTCAGGGTTCCGGTCGCGACGGTCGCGTGACCCGCGTGGACATCGAGGCCGCCGCGAAGGCTCCTGCGGCGCCCGCGGCTGCCCCCGCTCCCGCAGCGACCGCCACGGCGCCTGCTCCTAAGGGCGAGCGGCGCGAGGAGCGCGTGCGCATGTCACGCCTTCGCCAGACCATCGCCAAGCGGCTGAAGGAAGCGCAGAACACCGCGGCGCTGCTCACCACTTTCAACGACGTGGATATGAGCGCGGTCATCGAAGCGCGCACCAAGTACAAGGACCTCTTCGAAAAGAAGCATCAGGTCCGCCTCGGCTTCATGGGCTTCTTCACCAAGGCGGTGGCGCTCGCGGCGAAGGATGTGCCCGCCGTCAACGCCGCGATCGAAGGCGATGAGATCGTCTATCACGACTATCTCGACGTGTCGGTCGCGGTGTCCGCGCCCAATGGTCTGGTCGTGCCGGTCGTCCGCAACGCCGACGCGATGAGCTTTGCCGAGATCGAGAAGACCATCGGCGACTTCGGCGCGCGGGCGAAGGCGGGCACGCTCAAGATGGAGGAGATGCAGGGCGGCACCTTCACCATCTCCAACGGCGGCGTGTTCGGTTCGCTGATGTCGACTCCGATCATCAACCCGCCGCAAAGCGCGGTGCTGGGCTTGCACCGCATCGAGGAACGCCCCGTGGTGCGCGACGGTCAGGTCGTGGTGCGCCCGATGATGTACCTCGCGCTCTCCTACGACCACCGCCTGATCGACGGTCGAGAAGCGGTGACGTTCCTCGTCCGCGTCAAGGAAGCAATCGAAGACCCCACGCGCCTGCTGATCGATTTGTGAGCGGCGTGCTTCTGCGGAAGCAGGAGCAAATCAATGCAGCTCTGACGCTGCCAACGCTCTGGCCTCCGCCGGAGCACGAGGGTGTGAAATGGCCGACGAATACAACTACGACGTGATCATCATCGGTGCGGGGCCGGGCGGCTATGTCGCGGCGATTCGTGCGGCACAGCTCGGGCTCAAGACCGCCTGCGTGGAGAGCCGCGAGACGCTTGGCGGCACTTGCCTCAACGTCGGGTGCATTCCTTCGAAGGCGCTGCTGCACGCGTCGGAGCTGTTCGAGGAAGCGGTCGGTGGACACCTCTCCAAGTTCGGTTTCTCGTGCGAGAACCCGCGTATGGATATCTCCCAGATGCAGGCCGAAAAGGCCAAGGCGGTGGGCGAGTTGACCGGCGGGATCGAGTTCCTGTTCAAGAAGAACAAGGTCGACTGGCTCAAAGGCCACGCCGCCTTCACCGCCGCCGACACGATCGAGGTTGCGGGGCAGAGCTATCGCGCCAAGAACATCGTTATCGCCACGGGGTCGTCGGTGACGCCTCTGCCGGGGGTGCAGGTCGATAACGAAGGCGGCGTCGTAGTCGATTCGACCGGCGCGCTGGCGCTTCCCAAGGTACCCGAAAAGATGGTCGTCATCGGCGGCGGCGTCATCGGCATGGAGCTTGGCAGCGTGTGGCGGCGGCTCGGCGCGCAGGTCACCGTGGTGGAATATCTCGACCAAATCTTTCCCGGCATGGACGCCGACGTCCGCAAGGAAGCCGCGAAGATCTTCAAGAAGCAGGGCGTTGAGATCCGCACCTCGACCAAGGTCACCGGCGTCGCCGTGGAGGGCGGCAAAGCGCGCGTGACGATCGAGCCCGCCGCGGGGGGCGATGCCTCCACGCTCGACGCGGACGTGGTGCTGGTGGCGATCGGGCGGCGGCCCAACACCGACGGCCTCGCGCTCGACAAGGCGGGTCTCTCCGTCAACCAGCGCGGACAGGTGGAGATCGACCACGACTTTCGCACAACGGTGCCGGGCATCTGGGCGATCGGCGATGTGGCGCCCGGCCCGATGCTCGCGCACAAGGCAGAGGATGAAGGCATCGCCGTCGCGGAGAATATCGCGGGCCAGACCGGCATCGTGAATCACGCGGTGATCCCGACCGTCGTCTACACTCTCCCCGAGTTCGCCGGCGTCGGCATGACCGAGGAGCAGGCCAAGGAGCGCGGTGCGGTCAAGGTCGGCAAGTTCCCGATGATGGCCAACAGTCGTGCCAAGACCAATCGCGAGCCCGACGGCTTTGTGAAGGTGATCGCCGACGCCGAAACCGACCGCGTGCTCGGCGTTTGGATCATCGCCACCGTCGCCGGCACTATGATCGCCGAAGCCGCGCTGGCGATGGAATTCGGCGCCACCAGCGAGGACATCGCCTACACCTGCCACGCCCACCCGACGCACGCCGAAGCGCTCAAGGAAGCGGCGATGGCGGTAAGGGGCAAGCCGATCCACGTCTGAGGGCCCCCTTCGTCACTGGGGCGCTTGAGGGGGGAAGCGATGATGCGGCGCGTGGCGAGGTGGCACTTGTGGCTCGGCTGGGTGGTGGCAGTTCCGCTGCTGCTATGGACAGCGAGCGGGCTGTTTATGGTCGCGCGCTCGATCGAGGATGTGCGGGGGGAGGCGCTCAGGGCGGAGCCCCCTGCGATCAGTTCCGTGGGCCTAACGGCGCCGCAAAGCGCTGCACCGCTCAAGACCCTCAAGCTCGTCTTGCAGCGCGGTGCCCCGGTCTGGGTAGCGGAGACACCTGATGGCCAGGGTGGCCGATTCGATGGGCGCACTGGCGCTTCGTTGACGAGCGTGAGCAGCGCGGAGGCGCAGGCGCTTGCCCGCGCGGCGCTGCGTTCGCCCGGCGCCATCGTCGGACTGGAGCGCTTCGCGGCAGACGCGCCGCCCGTGGACTTGCGTAAGAAGCGGCCCTCCTGGCGGGTGCGGTTCGATAATGGGCTGCACGTCTACATCGACGCTGAAACGGGGGAGACGCTCGCGGTTCGCTCGCGGCTGTGGCGCTGGTACGACATCGCGTGGGGGCTCCACATCATGGACCCGGTGGCGCGAGAGGATACGAGTCACCCGCTGCTGATCGGCTCGGCCGCGCTGTCGTTGGTAGCGGTCGGGCTGGGCGCGGCGCTGCTGTTTCGCCGAAGGCGGCGGTCAGTCGCGCCCGTCTGAAGATGCCGCTGGCGCTTGCTCTTCGCCGGAAAGCATTAGCAACGCCGCCGCTCCCATTGTCGCGATTGCGGCCCACAGCCCCTGCATCCCCGACCAGGCGAACAGCCCCGCGCCGATCATGCCTCCGGCGACGAAGCTCGTCCACAGCAGCAGGTCCTGCGCGGCGAGCTCGCCTGTCGCTCCGCCAGCGAGGCGACGCCCGAGCGCCTTGCCCAGCCGCACCAACGTGCCGGTCATGTAGGTGAGGCCGATTCCGCGATCGCCCAGCGCGACGTTGAGCATGCCCATCGCGGCGGCGAGCAGCAGCAGCGACGCGGTGCCGCCGTCAGGGCCGAGCAGCGCCGACAGCGCCACCAGCAGCGCCGGCCCCGCCAGCCGCAACGCCGCGGATGCCTTTGGGTGACGGTCGAGCATGGTCGCGCTCGCCACGCCGGCGACGAAGCTCGCGATGAGTGCGGCGGCGATGGCGAGGTCGATCGAGGGGCGCGCCACTGCCGCCGCCAGCCGGGTGCTGTTGCCCGACATGAAGCTCGCGAAGAAACCGCCGAAACCGACGAAGGCGATCACATCGACAATGCCCGCCGTCGCGCAGAGCAGGACGGCGGGCATCAGATGGCGGTCATCAAGGCGCATGGCGCGCCCCTAGCAGAGCGTTACGCGCTTGGCAGCAACTCAACCTGCATCGTCTGATCGGTCACAGAAGCGGGCTGCGGCTTCGCGCCGTTGAGCCCGCCGCCGCGACGGTGGGCGAAGCGCCCTTCGACCTGGCTGCCCTGCTCGATGGTGAGATTCTCGTAAATCACGTCGCCGGTGATCCGCGCGCTCGCCTGAATGGTGAGGTCGCGGGCGCTGATCGACCCGTCGACAGTGCCCGACAGCCGCGCGCTTTCGGCGACGATCGCGCCCTTGATCAGGCTCTCCGGCCCTTGCACCAGGTTGGCGCAGGCGAGGTCGCCTTCGATGCGGCCGTCGACATGCAGGTCGACCGTAGCGGACACGTTGCCGGTGATGACCACGTCCGCGCCGAAAACGGAGAAGGGCGTATGCCGCGCGCCGGTGGCCATCCTAGCCTGCGCGGGCTGCGGTTGCGCCGACGGCTGGTGCGGGCTGCCTGGCACGTCCGCGCTGGACGTCGGCCTTGACTTCGAGAACATGGCGGTTGGACTCCAGGAAGCGGCCCGGATTGACGGCGGTGCCGTTCACCCGAACCTCGAAATGCAGGTGCGTGCCGGTCGATCGGCCGGTGTTGCCCATGCGCGCGATCTGCTCGCCGGCTTCGACGCGCGCGCCGGGGCGAGTGGTGAAGCCCGACAAGTGCGCATAGCGGGTGACGAACCCGTGCCCGTGGTCGACTTCGACCACATTGCCGTAGCCTTGCATCTGCCCGGCGAACTTGACGACGCCCCGGGCGGCGCTGCGGATCGGTTCGCCGTGCACGCCGGTAAAGTCGAGCCCCGCGTGCATCGTCGGGGCGCCGTTGAAGGGGTCGTGACGCACGCCGAACGCGGAGCTGAGGCTCATCTGAGCGGCAGGGAGGTTGGAGGGGAGGGCGGTCACCAGCTCCTCGAGTTCGGCCATGTGGGTCAGCGCATCCTCGAGCCGCGCGAGGGTCGCATCGCCCTGCGGCGCGCGCAGCGACGGAGCGAGCAGCGGGCCGCCGCGCGCGGCGACGCTGGGCGAGATGCCGAGGGTCCGCAGTGCAGCCTCCGCCCGGGCCGCGCGGCTCTGCGCGATCGCCACCAGCCGTTCTGCAGTGCCACGCTGGCCCGCATCGACCTGCGCGAGGAGCGCGGCATGATCGACCAGCGCCGACGTTTCAGGGCGGGCGGCGGGGGCGGTCGCCGACGGCGTAGCGGCTTCCGCGCCGAGGTAGGTCTTTACCGCCGCGTCGAGATATTGCTGGCGCCGGGCGAGCTGTTCGACCTGCGTTGCGATGCGACCGCTCTCGCGCTCAACGCGGCTCTCGAGCTTGGCGACGGCGACGGCGCGGGAGATGACGTCCTGCCGCTCCCACCGCGTGAAGGCCTGCCAGCCGAGCAGGGCCAGCGTCACCATGGCCCACAGCGACAGGACCGCCAGCACGACGGTCGCCGCACGACGCTGGACGTCGGCCTGCAGCGTGACGAAGCGGACCTCGCCGCCGGTGCGGACGAAAATCTCGTGGTCGCGAAACAGGCCGTCCCAGCGACCCAACCAGGGACGGCGGGATTGTGACAGCTGCACGAAATGATGTTTGCGAAAAGGAGAAATCATAGAGTTGGCGGGCGCTTAGCGAGCGACCGGGTCTTGATCGAATCGATTGAAACGATTCCACGACGACTCGAAAGTGACTCACGACGAGCCGTTGGAACTATGTCACGGAGCGGCCGCGACCCCGCTTCATCGGCTGTTGAGCTTTAGGGGCTAGAGGCGCAGGGCAATGGCTGTGACACTCGTCTCTACCGCAGAAAGCCGCGCTGCTGTCGCGGTCGAGCACGCCGAATCGCGTCCCCGATCGGCGGTATCGAACGGTGTCGGCCTCGTTGGCTTGGCCACGCTGGTCGGGTGGTTCCTGCTGGCTCGGCACTTCGGACTCGCCGGTCCGAACAGCGCGCTGATGAGCGTTGTCCTCTGCGGCCTCGCCATGGCGGGCTGGTCGTGGGTCGTCGACCGCGTGCATCGCAACCCGTCAACCGGGATCGACTGGGATGCGGCCCCGCGACCGACCGAAGCCGCGATCGCCACCGCAAAGGTCAAGACGGTGGGGCTGTTCGTCACCTGGGCATTGATCGGCGCGGCGTACGGCGCGTTTCAATGGTATTGGCAGGATGGCCAGCGCTTTGCGATGCAGCTGCTGGGCTGGGCGCTGCCTTTCCTGCTGATCGCGACGCTCCCTTATTGCGTGTGGCTCGATCGCCGCATGACCGATCCTCGCGACGGGTCGTGGCATTTCGGCCAATGGCTGCTTGGTCGCGAAGGCGCGGACCCGCAGATGGTGTGGCGGCACTGGCGCGCTTGGGGCGTCAAAGGCTTCTTCACCGCATTTATGCTGTCGATCGTGCCGGGCTTGTTCATCGAGCTGGTGCAGCGCCCGACCGCACAGATCTTTGCGGGGCCGGTTGAGCTCGCGTCGGCGGCGATCATGTTCCTTTATATCGTCGACGTGCACCTCGCGACGGTGGGATATATCGCAACCTTTCGCCCGCTCGACAGCCATATCCGCACCGCCAACCCCTATGGCATGGGCTGGGTCGCTGCGCTGATGTGCTACCCCCCCTTCGTCCTGATGAACCCGGGGGGAGTGCTGCACTATGAGGCGGGCAGCCGTCCCTGGCACCAGTGGTTCGCGGCCAATGAGCCGCTGTTGTGGCTGTGGGGAGCGGCGCTGGTTGCGCTCACCGCGGTGTATGCCTGGGCGACGGTCGCGTTTGGGCCGCGCTTCTCGAACCTCACGCACCGTGGGATCATCACCCACGGGCCGTATCGGTTCACGCGCCATCCGGCTTATGTCGCCAAGAACAGCTTCTGGTGGCTCGCCTCGTGCGTGTTTTTGCCGTGGGAGGGGGGCTGGACGCAGGTGGCGCGCAATTGCGTGCTGCTCGCGCTGGTCAACGGCGTCTATTACTGGCGCGCCAAGACCGAGGAGAAGCACCTCCTCGCCGATCCCGCCTATCGTGCCTATTGGAGCTGGGCGCAGCGCCACGCGCCGCTGCCGCGCCTGTTTGCAAGGCTGACGGGCCGCAAGCGGCCGCTGATCGTGCTCGAGCCCGATCCGGCGAAGGGTTCGCCGCTCTAGAAGCTGAAGGCGTCGTAGACCCGCGTCACGTCGCCCTCCCATTCGCCTGCATAGAGGTCGAGCAACTGCTGCGCGGGCACGCGGCCCGCCTCGACGATGTCGTAGAGCGGGCGAAGGAAGCCTGCCTCCGTCTCGCCCATCGAGTTGACCTCACCACGCGCGGTCAGCCCGGCGCTGGCGATGCCGAGCACGTCGCGGGCGACATCCTGAAGCCGCCGTCCGTCGGGCGCGGTTGCGTCGAGGCCGAGCGCCGGGACCTCGTCGCGCAGACGCTGCTGCCCCTCGATGCTCCAGCCCTTGACCAGATCCCACGCCGCATCGAGCGCGCCCTGATCGTAGAGCAGCCCGACCCACAGCGCGGGAAGCGCGCAGATGCGGTTCCACGGACCCCCGTCCGCCCCGCGCATCTCCAGAAAGGATTTGAGCCGCACTTCCGGGAAGGCGGTGGAAAGGTGGTCGTTCCAGTCGTCGAGCGTCGGCCGCTCACCCGGCAGCACCGACAGCTCCCCGCGCAGGAAGTCGCGAAAGCTGAGGCCTGCAGCGTCGATGTAGCGCCCGTCGCGGAAGACGAAGTACATCGGCACGTCGAGCATATAGTCGGCGTAGCGTTCGTATCCAAAGCCGTCCTCGAACACGAACGGCAACATGCCCGTGCGCGCCGGATCGGTGTCGGTCCAGATGTGGCTGCGGTAGGAAAGGTAACCGTTCGGCTTCGCCTCGGTGAAGGGCGAATTGGCGAACAGCGCGGTCGCCAGCGGCTGCAGCGCCAGGCTGACACGGAACTTCTGCACCATGTCCGCCTCCGACGCATAGTCGAGGTTGGTCTGGATGGTGCAGGTGCGCAGCATCATGTCGAGCCCGAGACCGCCGACGCGCGGCATGTGGCGCAGCATGATGGCGTAGCGGCCCTTGGGCATGATCGGCAGTTCGTCGCGCCGCTTGTCGGGCCACATCCCGAGCCCGAGGAAGCCGAGCCCCAGTTCGCCGCCGACTTCCTTCACCTGCTTGAGGTGGCGGCCCGTTTCGGCGCAAGTCTGGTGGAGGTTGGCGAGCGGCGCGCCTGAAAGCTCCAGCTGGCCGGCGGGCTCCAGGCTGATGGCGCCGTCGCTGCCGGAGAGCGCGATGACCTTGCCCCCCTCCACCACCGGCTCCCAGCCAAAGCGGGTGAGACCGTCGAGGAGGTCGCGAATGCCGCCGGGTTCGTCGTAGCTTGGCGCGCGATGGTCGGCGGTGCGGTACACGAGCTTCTCATGCTCGGTGCCGATCCGCCAGAGCTCGCGCAGTTTTTCCCCTGCGACCATCGGCGCGATCAGGTCTTCGATGCCAGTGACCGTGGGGCTGTCGCCGTTGCTCGTTCGCGTGCTCATGCTGTCGCCGTAGCGCGCGGATATGCGAACACACAATATGACGCAGCGAGGACGGGGCGCGGCGGAGCAGGTGCGCTCGCGCTCTAGTCAGCGAATCAGCGCCTCGAACGTAAACGCCGCGCTCTGCGTTGCGGTCAGCGCGGCTGCGCGGCCGGTGACGACCGTCCCGGCGATGCTGGCGCCGAACGGGTCGCTTTCGTCCGCACCCACGTCGTCGGCATCCTCCGCCGTGGTGGCGGTGGCGCAGGTCGCTCCGCTGCGAAGGCTGCCGGCGACGAACGTGACGTTGGCCGGCAGGCTGTCGGTCGCGACAACGCCATTGGCGCGGCTCGGTCCGTTGTTGGTGACGGTGACGCAGTAGCGCACGGTCGAGCCCGGGGTCGCAAACGTCGCCCCGCCAGGCGCGTCGGGAGTCGCGATGATGTTGCTCGCCTTCGTCACCGACAGGTTCGCGTACGGGTCGCATATCGTGGTGAAGCTGCCCCACGCGATGAACTGCGCAACAGGCGACGTGATCGTCTGAATGCGCGTGTGATTGCCGTAAATGAACTCGATTTCGTCGAACGGCTCGGTGATGGTCACCCAGGCGTTGCCGTTGGATGAGGCGTCGCTCGACGCGCCGTCACCGTAAAAGACATTGCCGATGGCGTAGTTCGAGACCCCGGATGACAGAGTCACCGGCACATTTACCCCATCCTTGCGCGCAATGACGGTCACCATGTCGGCCCAGCTGTTGGCCGAATAGTCGATGTCGAACAGCTGGAATTGAGCGCCGGGGATCGGGTTTTCAAACTTGTAACTGCCGGTCATCACTCCGGTCTGATCGACGAAGTCCACGTCAACGATCAGGAAGCTGGGGTTAGGCGTGAGGCCAAAGCTCAACGCGCTGCTGATGTAGGGCGTGTTGGACGAGCTGATCGCAGCTTTCGGAGCAAAGGCGCCGCTCCCCGGCGTGAAGCTAAAGCTGACCAGCGTCTGCCCGGCGGGGCCCATGTTGATCGTGTTGCTGGTGCTCGAGACCGGCCAGCTGCTCGGCTGCCAGTTGAACGGCCGAGCGGTCGATCCGGCGGGGCACATCAGTGTCGGCGGGGTTTGCGCAACGCGCGCGGTGACGCTGTTGGTGTCGCTGGCATTGTTGTTGCCGCCGACATTGTCCGTTCGCCCGGCCGGCGCGGTGACCTGCGCTGTGGCTGTGACGCTGGTGCTGGTCGTGGTGACAACGGTCTGCACGCGTATCTGGTAGGTGGAGCCGCTGGCGAGCGTGGGAAGCGCGTAGCCGTTCTCAAGCTCCGACACGGTGGGTGTCGTGGTGGACGAGCAGGCGCCAGGCGAATTGCCGCATGTGACGGCGACGCGGCTCTGCGATGCGGCGACCGGCATCCGCAGAACCGCACCCGTGGCGTTGTTCGGCCCATTGTTGGTGACCGTGATGGTGTAGAAGCTGGTGCCTCCCGATCCAACCGACGTCACACCGTCGGTGATAGTCACCGCGAGGTCTGCAATCGGATCGGCGAACATCAGCTGCACCGATCGCAGGATGCCGTCATCGCCCGTAGCGCTGTCGCACACGCTCACCGCCCAAGTTCCCTTCATATCGCGTCCGCCAAAGGCGTTGGCGATCGCGTTGACGCTGGCGCTGCCGCCTTGCGGCTTGAAGGTGCTGGCGTAGGTGAAGGGGCTCGTGGGAGAGGCTGGCTCGTTGCCCGGCGCGGCAGGGATGGTGTCGTTCGCGGTATGATTGGCGATCAGCGAGGTCGCCTGGTCGTCGAACAGGACGTTGAGGTTGTCCGCCGCTCCGCCGATGTTGGTCATCAACGGGATCGTCGTCGTCGTCCCGCCGTCCGGCGTATGGCTCAGCCAGATCCTGAGATCACCGCGGTAGGTATGCGATATAATGATCCCGACATTCAGGTCGGTGATCGTCTGCGAATTGGTGATCGTGAACGTGCGGGTGAGCGTGCTGGCGCAATTGGTCGAAAGCGGGATCGGATCATCCGCATTGTTGAGGAAATTTTGGGCCTGCGCCAGCGACGGCACGCATGCGGCGAGCGCCAGCGCGAACGTCGCGAGCAGACGAGCCGCCCACCGAAGCAGCGCGAAATCCTTGATCTGGTCCATCGTGGCTAACGTTAGCGCTGTCGGGTGGAAAATTTGTAAAGAAGTCAGCGCTATCGGGCGAGCGGTGAAGCGTAACGCGTGCTCCGCTGTTTGTGGACCGCACCGACGCGAAGTTTCTTAGAGCGGCTGCCCCGCGATCCACACCGCTGCAGCGGCAAGGGCTGCGGTTTCGGCCCGCAGGATGCGAGGGCCAAGCCCGATGCCGCGCGTGTCGCTCAGCGCAAGCACAGCCTCACGCTCGGCAGGGTCAAAGCCGCCCTCCGGACCAATGAGGATCGCCGCGCAGGGTCCGCCTTCCGCAAAAGCCTTTACCGCCGGCTGCCCCCCGGTTTCGTCGGCAAAGTAGAGCGTCCGGCCAGCGCGCCAGTCCGCGAGCACGGCGTTGAGAGGTCGCGCTTCGTCGATCGAGGGCAGCGCGGTTCGCGCGCATTGCTCCGCCGCTTCGCGCGCGATGGTGTTGAGCCGCTCGGGCTTGATCCGATCCACCACCGAACGACGTGTGAGCACCGGCACGATGCGATCGACGCCGAGCTCGGTCGCCTTTTCGATGAGCCATTCGAACCGCGCACGGCGCACCGGAGCGACGAGCAGCCACAGGTCCGGCACCTCCTCCCGCGCGCGCAGCTGCTCGCGCACTAGGACGGTCACGGCCTTCTTGCGCACCTCCGATATGGTCGCCAGCCACTCGCCGGTCGCATCGTCGCACAGCAGCAGCGGGGCGCCGTCCGCCAGTCGCATCACATGCGCGACATAATGGGAAGCGTCGGGATCGAGCGTCACGAGCGCGTCGGCAGCGAGCCGCTCCGACACGAACAGCCGCGGCGTCGAGCGCGGGGGCCAGGCGGGGGTGGCGACCATCGCCCGCGCTTTGCGGGAGCCATCGCGGTGACGCAAGAGGCCCCCGTTCGGCGGAAAAGCGCAGGCTTGACCGTCGCAGGGCGCCCCGCCAAAACGCGGGCGATCATGGCCGAAAATGCTCCCACCGCTCCTGCCGCCGACGTGTCGGCGATGACCTTTGAAGCGGCGCTGGAGGAGCTGTCGGGCATCGTCCGTCGCTTGGAAGCGGGGCAGGTGCCGCTGGACGATGCGATCGCGCTGTTCGAGCGCGCGACGGCCCTGAAGGCGCACTGCGATGCGCGCCTTTCCGCCGCCGAAGCACGCATCGAACAGATTCGCGTCGGTCAGGACGGTCAGGCCGCGAGCCTCACGCCGTTCGACGCCAACTGATCGGCTTTGCGGGCGTGGGGATGATCGACACGGCGCAGCGCTCGACCAGCCTCGACGCCGCGATGGCCGACTGCGCGCGACGCGTCGATGCGGCCTTCGATGCGCTGCTGCCGGTGCCCACCGATGCGCGAGCGCCGCTTTACGAAGCGATGCGGCATGCCGCGATCGGCGGCGGCAAGCGCTTGCGCCCGCTGCTGGTGGAGGCGTCGGCCCGTCTGTACGGCGTCGACCCCGAATGCGCTTTGCGTGCCGGGCTCGCGGTGGAGGCGATCCACGTCTACTCGCTGGTCCACGACGATCTTCCCGCGATGGACGACGACGATCTGCGCCGCGGCAAGCCGACGGTGCACAAGGCCTTTGACGAGGCGACCGCGATCCTCGCCGGTGATGCACTGCACGCGTTCGCCTTCGAACTGCTGGCGGGCGCGGATACGCATGCCGACCCCTTCGTGCGCTGCGAACTGCTGGCAGAGCTCGCCCGGGCGGCGGGGCCGATGGGCATGGCGGGGGGCCAGATGATGGACCTCGCGGCGGACGGTCAGGACTTCGACCTCGCCACCGTCACCCGGCTGCAGCAGATGAAGACTGGCGCGCTGATCGGCTGGTGCCTCGAGGCCGGGGCGATCCTTGGGAAGGTTCCGGCGGAAGGTCGCGCCCCGCTGCGGGGCTACGCGCGCGATATCGGACTCGCTTTTCAGATCGTCGACGACCTGATCGACGTCGAAGGCGACGCGGCGGTGGCGGGCAAGGCGGTCGGCAAGGACGCCGCGGCGGGGAAGGAAACCTTCGTCTCGCTGATGGGCGTCGACCGCGCACGCCAGCAGGCGCAGATGCTCGTCGCGCAGGCAATCGAACACCTCGCCGGTTTCGGCGATGAGGCTGAGCTGCTGCGCGACATCGCCCGCTACATCCTCGCGCGCGACCATTGACGGGAACGACGATGACGAAGCGCGTCGGCATCTATCCGGGCACGTTCGACCCGATCACCCTGGGGCACGTCGACATTATCCGGCGCGGGGCCAAGCTGGTCGACGAGCTGGTGATCGGCGTGTCGACCAACCCCTCCAAATCGCCGATGTTTACGCTCGACGAGCGCATCGCGATGGTCGAGGCGGAGTGCGCCGCGATCCCCGGCAGCATCCGCGTGGTGAGCTTCGACGCGCTGCTGATGCACTTCGCGCGCGCGCAGGGGGCGAGCGTGATTGTGCGCGGGCTGCGCGCGGTCGCCGACTTCGAATATGAGTATCAGATGGCGGGCATGAACCAGCAGCTCGATGACGAGATCGAGACGGTGTTCCTGATGGCCGACGTCGGGCTCCAGCCGATTGCGTCGCGGCTGGTCAAGGAAATCGCACTGTTCGGAGGGCGCATCGACGCCTTTGTCCCGCCGCGCGTCGCCAGCCAACTCTACGCCCGCGTGGAAAGCGTTGGACGGCGCGGGTCATGACCGGTTAAGCGGTCCGTCGTCATCGCGCCGGGCCGGATTTCGGCCCGTCCGGCCGTCAGTTGAGAGAGTTGTTTCGATGCGCTTCGCCGTTGCCCGCCTGTCCGTCGCCGCCGCGCTGTGCGCGCTCGTCGCATCGCCGCTGTCGGCGCAGGACGACCCGCGCCGCGATCAGGCCCGCGCCGACGCGACGGCGGCAGAGAGCGCCCGTCTCTCGCCCCCTGCAATCGCGCCGGAAGGGGTCCTCAACAACCCCGAACAGATGCTCGCGCTCGATCTGTCGAGCGGCGGGCGCGTGGTCATCCAGCTGCGTCCCGACGTAGCGCCCCAGCATGTCGAGCGAATCAAGACGCTGGCGCGGCAGGGCTTTTACAATGGGCTCACCTTTCACCGCGTGATCGAAGGATTCATGGCGCAGGGCGGCGACCCGCAGGGCAATGGCACCGGCGGGAGCCAGCTTCCGGACCTCCCCGCCGAATTCAACGGGCTGCCGCACGTGCGCGGGGCGCTGTCGATGGCGCGGGCGGAGAATCCCAACAGCGCCAACAGCCAGTTCTTCATCATGCTGCTGCCGCGACTGACGCTCGACCGCAATTACACGGTGTTCGGCCGGGTAGTGAGCGGGATGGACGTCATCGATCGCGTCCAGCGGGGCGAGCCGCCTGCGCATCCGACCCGGATCGTGCAGGCATCGGTGATGGCCGACCAACGCCCGCTCCCGCCCGCGAGCGCGCTGAGCGCCGACGCGCTGATTCCGCCGACGCCCGCAGCCCCCGTCGCGACGGAAGAGGCCGCGCCCGGCAACTGATCGGCCGCGCCGCGCGAATTTAGCGGCGCGAGAGAGGCGTCATGCGCGTCGACCTGTTCGATTTCGAACTCCCTGGGGAGCGCATTGCGTTGCGCCCGGTCTCCCCGCGCGATGCGGCGAAGCTGCTCGTCGCGAGCGGGGCGGAGGCGATCGTCGATCGTCACGTGCGCGACTTGCCGCAGTTGCTGCGGGCGGGCGACGTGCTGGTCTTCAACGACACGCGCGTCATTCCCGCGCAACTTGAGGGACTGCGCGCCGAGGCGCGCATTGGCCTTACCCTGCACAAGCGGCTCGGCCCGAGGCGCTGGCAGGCGTTCGCGCGTAACGCGCGGCGTCTGCACGCGGGCGACCGCATCGACTTTGCGGGAGAGGTCGCCGCCTCGGTCGAGGAGCGGCGCGAGGATGGCAGCGTCGACGTCACGTTCCTCGGCGAAGAACCGGTCGAACTGCTGCTCGAGCGCGCCGGGACGATGCCGCTCCCGCCCTATATCGCCCGCCGCCGTGCCGCCGATGATCGCGACGCGAGCGACTATCAGACCATGTTTGCGACTCGAGACGGAGCGGTCGCCGCGCCCACTGCCGCGCTGCACTTCACGCCTGACCTCATGCAGGCGCTGGCGGAGGCGGGCATCGCGCACGAGCGGCTGACGCTCCATGTCGGGGCTGGGACCTTCATGCCGGTCAAGGTCGACGACACCGACGACCACGTCATGCACAGCGAATGGGGTCAGCTCGATGCGGCCGCCGCCGCCCGGCTCAACGCCGTGCGCGATGCGGGCGGACGCATCATCGCGGTGGGCACGACGGTGCTGCGCCTGCTCGAGAGCGCGTGGGGGGAGGGCGGGCTTCAACCGTTTGAGGGCGACACGGCCATCTTCCTCCAGCCGGGCGTCGCGATCCGCAGCGTCGACGGGCTCGTCACCAACTTCCACCTGCCGCGCTCGACTTTGCTGATGCTGGTGGCAGCGCTGGTGGGGATGGAGCGGATGCGCGACATTTACGCGCACGCCATCGCCCACGACTATCGCTTCTACAGCTACGGCGACGCGAGCCTGCTGCTCCCCTGAGCTTTGATCGCAAGCTTCGGGATGAAGCGCCGCGCAGTGCGCGCTAACGTCGCGATATGAGCCAGCCGATCGATACCGCCGCAGCCCTCACCGCCTGGCAGAGCCGCGACCGCCGCGCCGACGGGCGCTTCGTGGTCGCGGTGCGGACGACGCACATCTACTGCCGCCCCAGTTGCCCCGCGCGCCACCCGAAGCGCGAGCATGTGAGCTTCTACGCCAGCGCGGACGAGGCGGCGGCAGCGGGCTATCGCGCTTGCCTGCGCTGTCAGCCCGACGGCGTGGCCCGCGACGAGGCGGCGGTGTCCAAGGCGCGCGCGATGATCGACGTGGCAAGCGAGGGCGCGCCTTCGCTCTCGCAACTCGCGGCGGCCACCGATTACAGCCCCGCGCATCTCCAGCGTATCTTTACTCGCGCGGTTGGGCTGTCGCCTGCCGCCTATGCGCGCTCGCTGCGCCACGACCGCGCGGAAGCGGCGCTCGGGCGCGAGGAGCGCGTAACTGACGCTATTTATGCGGCAGGCTATGCCTCGCCGAGCCGCTTCTACGCCGACAGCGCGCGGCGGCTGGGGATGGCGCCGTCCGCGTGGCGCGACGGGGGGCGGGGGGTCACGATCCGCTGGGCGGTGGCGCAAAGCTCGCTGGGCCCGGCACTGATCGCCGCCACCGACAAGGGCGTCTGTCGCCTCTCGTTCGACGAGGATGAAGCGGCGCTACGTGCGCGGTTTCCCCATGCCGAGCTCACCCCGGCATCGCAGGACGAACCGTGGATCGCGGCGGCGTTGGCGGCGATCGAGGCGCCCTCGCACGCAACGGACGTCCCCCTCGACGTCGCCGGAACCGCGTTTCAGGAGGCGGTCTGGGCAGCGCTGCGGCGCATCCCGCCGGGCGAGACACGCAGCTATGCGCAAATCGCTGCAGAGGTCGGCCGCCCCGCCGCCACGCGCGCCGCGGGCAGCGCCAATGGCGCCAACTGCGTTGCCGTGCTCATCCCCTGCCACCGCGTCGTGCGCAGCGATGGAAGTGCAGGCGGCTATGCTTATGGCACGCCCCGCAAGCAGGCGCTGCTCGAGCGCGAGCGCGGCGGGGGCTAGCTTCCCCGCGGCTGCGCGGGCGCGCGGCGGGCGGGAGTCATCGCTGCGTCCGCGGCCTGCCGCGCCGCTTCGAACGGCACTTCACCCTGCGCGCCGCCGTCGATCCAGCCGAGCAGGTGGGCGGCGTAGCTCCGGTGCCACGAAGCGTGCGGCGCCCACGCCGTGCGGGTCAGGAGGGGCCGAGCCGCCGCCACATCGCGCGTCGCGAGCAGCGCATCGATCAGCTGACGGTTGAGACTGCTCTCCTGCGGCATCATCCGGCTCGCCTTGTAAAGCCCCTCGATCGCCAGTGTGGAGGGCGTTTGCCGAGCCATTGCAAAGCTGCGGAAATAGGCGATCAGCGGCGCCGGATGGTCGGGATCGGCCCGATTGGCGCGACCGATGAGCGAACGCGCCTCGGCGAGCGTCGCCGCAGCCACCGTCCCGCCATTGGCGCTCGCGAGCTCCAGCATCAGCGTCGCGCGCAGCGCCAGCGCCTCCACGTCGTTCGGTGAAAGCGTCGTCAGCCGAGTGGCGACCGCCAGAGCCTCGGCGTGGCGGTCGGCCCAGCGTAGCAGGCGCGCCTGCAGCAACAGCACCGCCGGATCGTCCGGGTAGCGCCGCGCGACTTCCGCGACGCGTGCGACGAAGGGCAGGTGCTCCTCTGCGCTCATCCCGCGCCGCGAAAGAAGTTCGTCAGTGAGGATCGCCACTTCGCCCGGGCGAAGATCGCGGATGGCGGGATCGGCGATGGCGCCGTCGGGAACCGGCGCCAAAGTGTAGGCGAAGCTGTTGCTGCGCAAATAGTTGCGCAGGTCGCGGTCGAGCTTCGTCAGCCCACCGGTGAAGACATTCTGCGCCTCCGCAACGCTCCGTCCGCTGCTGATGGCGTTGATATACTGCCGCAGCTGCCCACGCCGCGACGGATCGAACGTCAGATAGTGGGTCAGCAGCCAATATTGACCGTAAGCGGCCTCGAAGTCCTGCGACGAACCGCGCTGATCGGGATTGATCAGCCGCTCGATCGGGGTCCACTGCGCATATTGCAGTTCCGGTCCGCGATGCCGCGCGGCTTCGCCATAAGTGATCTCCCGCTCGTTGCGCATCTTGGCGGTCGACATCAGCTCGGCAAAGCCTTCGACGTACCAGGCGGGGTAGGCGCCGTTCATATGCTGCAGCATGAAATGATGCGCATATTCATGAAGCAGCACGGTCGCGGAGAAATCGCCCTCGTCCAACGGCACCACCGCAAAGGATCCGTCTGTACTGCTGTTGTAAAAACCCACGATATCGCCGGCATTGCGCTGCCCCATTGCGCGCGCGACGCTGGTGCGGTTGGGGACGAGGTAGATGCGAACCCGCGGACCCGGCCGTTCCTGCGTGACCCCGGTAGCTGCCTTCATCAGCCAGTGCGTCGCCTCCAGTCGCCGCGCGAATCGGGTGATCTCCTGTCGGCTGGTGTCGCCCACAATGACGAAGTGGGGTGTCGTCGCCTCAAGCTCGGTTGCTCGTGCGGCAACGCCCGTCAGCAGCAATGCCGCGCCAACCAGTCGACCTAGACACTTCTGCATGTCCGCTCCCCCCAAAGCTGTCGGACCGAAGCCAGCATATGCGCGAGCGCTTGTCCACCGATCGTGGAGCTGATGCAGATCAAGCGGCGGGAGCCGGTGCCTCGCCGTTATCGTCGCCGCTTATGGGCGTGTTGGGGGAGGGCGGCGGCGTGGCTGCCCCGCCCTCGATCCAGCGAAGCATCGCCAGCGCCGCCGCCTGCGCGCCCGAACGGTGCGGGGAATAGGCGATCGGCTCCAGCACCGGCCGCGCTTCGGCGAACCGGCGACGCTGAATGAACGCGCGCGCAAGTTCCAGCTTACGCCCGACCGCCGTCGGTTGCAGGTCGGTCGCCTTCGCAAACCCGTCGAGCGCGGAATCGGTCGGTGTCTCTCCCGTCAGCCGAAAGCTGTCCCAGTAGGCGAACAGCGGCACCGCATCTTCCGGGTCGCGGCGGTTGGCGCGGATGATGAACTGCCGAGCGGCGCGAGCGCTCGCCATCTTGGCCGCATCGCCGCCGGTAGCGCCGATGCGCTGGAGCTGCGCGAGCCCCTTGTAGGTGAGCGCGCGCACGTCGTCGGGCGCCAGCGCCAGCGTGGCGTCGGCGGCCTGTTCCGCCTCCGCCCACCGCTGCGCACTGAGGAGGGCGAGGGCGTGGGCGCGGGCAACCGGAGCGCTGGTGGGGTAGCGCGCGGCGAGCTCGGCGGTGCGCGCGACAACTTCCGCCATCTCCGCCACCGGGCGCGGGCGCTCGACCTGGAAGAGCACGGGCATCAGGTCGACCTCGTCCCGACCAAGGGTCCTGATCGTGGGCGTGACCTGCGCGGCGGCGGGGATGGGGACGTTCTGGTAGCGGAAGCTATTGGCGTGAAGGTAGGCGCGCGCGTCGCGATCGAGCGCTTCCAGCCCGCCGGGGAAAGCCGCCGCCGCCTGCGCCGTCGTCTCCCCCCGCGCGAGGCGGGAGAGGTAATCGGCGAGCTGCCCCCGCCTCGATTGATCGAAGGTGAGGTAGTGAGTGACGAGCCAATATTGCCCATAGCTCGCATTGCCCGCGCGCCGATCGGCGGGATCGCGCGGCGCGAACATGGTGGCGAGCGGGGTCCAGTCGCCGTACCACAGCGAGCCCTGACGATGCGGCGGCGCGCGACCGAAGGCGACCTCCCCCGGGCGGTCGAAGGTGGAACTGCCGACAAGCTCGGCAAAGCCCTCGACATACCAGGGCGGAAAGTGTCCGCGCATATATTGCAGCATGAAATGGTGCGCATATTCGTGCTGGAGCAAGGTGTTGCCAAGAGCCCCCTGGTCGCGGGCGATGACTCCGATCGGTCCTTCGCGACCCGTTCGGTAGAAGCCCGCAGCCGTGTTGGACGGGCCGGTCTCCCCCATCGCGCGGCGCAGGGTGATGGTGGTCGGGACGACGTAGATGCGTACCCGCTGGCCATTGGCGCTGTCGTCGGCGCCGGTGGTGGTGCGCATCAGCCAGTGCAGCACCTCCAGCTGCTGCGCGCGTTCGATCAACGAGCGTTCGGCCTCGTCCGAACGGATGATGAAATGCGCGGTCTGCGCCTCACGCCATTCGGCATGCGCAACGCTCGCCCCGAACAGCGCGAGCAAACCGGCAATGGCACGCATCAGCATTTGCGAGACCCCCTCTGTGCCGGGCAGGTTGCCCCGGCCCCGGCCCCTCTGCAAGCAGCGTGTGACTAAACGAAGCTGTAGGGGTCGACGTCGACCGCGACGCGCACGCGGCTGGGCCAGTCGACGCTCGACAGCCAGTCGCGCAGCAGTCGCTGCAACGGAAAGGCGCGCTTCGCATGCACCAGCAGCCGATGCCGGTGCCGCCCGCGCAACATTGCGAGCGGAGCGGGCGCGGGGCCGTAGATGTCGACGCCATCGGCCTGCGGTCGCGCCTTCCCCAGCGCGACGGCGGTCGCCTCGGCCGCGGCGGCATCCTCGCTCGACACGATGATCGCGGCAAGCCGACCAAAGGGGGGCATCCCCGCGTCAGCACGCGCTGCGGTCTCGGCGGCGTAAAAGGCTTCCGCGTCACCCGCGATCAGCGCGGCGATGACCGGTGCGTCGGGCGCACGGGTCTGGACCAGCACCTCGCCGGGCTTGTCGCCACGTCCGGCACGCCCCGCAACCTGCGCGATCTGCTGAAAGCTGCGTTCCGACGCGCGCAAGTCGCCGCCCGACAGGCCGATGTCGGCATCGACGACCCCAACCAGCGTCAGGTTGGGGAAGTGGTAGCCCTTGGTCACCAGCTGCGTGCCGACCACGATGTCGATCATGCCCGCGTCCATCGCCGCCACGAACTCCGCCGCGCGCTCCGGCGACCAAAGCGTGTCGGAGGTGACGATGGCGGTGCGTGCCTCGGGCCAGCGCAGCTTCACCTCGTCTGCGATGCGCTCGACGCCCGGCCCGCAGGCGACGAGGCTGTCCTCATCCCCGCATTCCGGGCAGACGCGCGGCGGCGGCATGATGTGGCCGCAGTGATGGCAGGCGAGCCGACGCGAGAGGCGATGCTCGACCATCCACGCGGTGCAATTGGGGCACTGAAAGCGATGCCCGCAGGTGCGGCACAACGTCAGCGGCGCATAGCCGCGGCGGTTGAGGAACAGGAGGCTCTGCTCCCCGCGCTCGAGCCGCGCGGCGATGCCCTCCACCAGCGGCGGTGCGAGCCAGGCGCCGCGTTCGGGCGGCACTTCGCGCAGGTCGATCGCGGCGATGTCAGGCATCATCGCGCCGCCGAAGCGGGCGGGGAGGCGGATCTCCGCATAGCGTCCCGCGGCGACTTGCGCGCGGCTCTCGATCGCGGGGGTGGCGCTGGCGAGGATAATCGGAGCGTCGGCAAACTTGGCGCGCATCACCGCAACGTCGCGCGCGTGATAGTGGACGCCGTCTTCCTGCTTGAAGCTGGCCTCGTGCGCCTCATCGACGACGATTAAGCCGAGGTCGCGGTAGGGGAGGAACAGCGCCGACCGCGCGCCGATGGTGACCGCGGCGCTGCCGTCGGCGATGGCGCGATAGGCGCGGCGTCGCTCCGACTGGCGCAGCCCCGAATGCCACGCCACGGGCGCGCAGCCAAAGCGCGCGGCGAAGCGCTTGAGCATGGGTTCGGTGAGCGCGATCTCCGGCAGCAGCAGCAGCACCTGCCGCCCGCTCCGCACCGCTTCGGCGATCGCTTCGAAATAGACTTCGGTCTTGCCGGAGCCGGTCACGCCATCGAGCAGAAAGGGTTGGAACCCCGCACCGACTGCACCACGAAGCTGTGCGGCGGCAGCGCCTTGCGTTGCGTTGAGCGCGGGGGAGGCGTGGTCGGGGTCCGGCCGGGGCGGGGGCGCGTCGCTGGTCAGCGCGACCTGCGCCAGCACTCCGTCGCGGATCAGCCCTCGCAGAACGCTGTCGCTCTGCCCCGACAGCTCGCGCAGGTCGCCGAGCGTGCCATGGGTGCCGCTGATCGCCTCAATCGCGGCTGCACGTTGCGGCGTGGAGCGGGTGGGCGCCTTCCCCGACAGCGCATAGATCGGCTGCGGCCGCCCGCCGACGTCGAGCGCGGCGGAGGGGATCGCCATGCGCAGCACCGAACCGACCGGCGCGAGGTAATAGTCCGCGGTCCAGGCGATGGTGCGCATCAACTCTTGGGGCAGCGGCGGCACGTCGATGACGCCCAGTATCTCGCGCAGGCGATTGTCGCCGACCGGCTCGGCGGAGAGCGCGTCGCTGTCGTCCTCACCCCAGACGATGCCGAGCATCCGCCGCGGGCCGAGCGGCACCTCGACGAAACTGCCGGGCGGCACCTCCACCCCATGCGGCGCGCGGTAGTCGAGCGGACCCAGCGCCCCGGTGGCGAGCACGATGCGAAGGCGCGACATGTCGCCCGCCCTAACCCCGCGTCGGGCGCGAGGCGAGGGGGGTGGCACCCAGTCATCGCCATGCTACGCCGAGCTCATGCGGGAAAAGGAACTGCGGCTGGCGCTCGTCTGCTACGGCGGCATCAGCCTTGCGGTCTACATGCACGGCGTCACCAAGGAGGTCTGGCACCTTGCGCGGGCGAGCCGACTGGCGCTCGACAGGGACGCGCCCGTGGGCGGGGTGGCCGACGTCTATCGCGAGCTTCTCGACCGCATTGCCGCCGCCGGATCGCTGCGGCTGCGGGTGGTGCCCGACATCCTCACCGGGGCGAGCGCGGGCGGTATCAACGCGGCGTTCCTCGCTCGGGCGCTGGCCTATGGCGAGTCGCTGGAGCCGCTCACCGACCTGTGGCTGACGCGCGCGGACGTCACCGAACTGCTCGACCCCGACGCGCGGCCAGTGACGCGTTTCACGAAGTTCTGGGCGCAGCCGCTCGCATGGTGGGCGGCGCGCGCGGGTGGAGAGATCAGGGCGACGGTCGAGCGATCGGCGCGGGCGGAGGTCGGCGCCAAACTGTCGCAGTTCATCCGCGCGCGCTGGTTCGAGCCACCCTTCGGCGGCGCGAGCTTCTGCCACATGCTGCTCGACGCATTCGACGCGATGGCGAGCGGGCCAAAAGGGCCGGTGCTGATACCGGGCGGCCTCCCGCTCGACCTCGCGCTCACCGCCACCGATTATTCGGGGGAGGAGCGCACGATGCGGCTCAATTCGCCGCCGATCGTGCGCGAAAGCGAGCACCGCGTGACCCTCGCTTTCCGCCATGCCGTGGGCAGTGCCGCACCGCTCGACCCGGTTGCGCTCACCTATGCGGCGCGCGCCTCGGCGAGCTTTCCGGGTGCGTTTCCGCCGTTCCGCATCGACGAACTCGACCGCGTGCTGGGGGAGCGGGGGGAGGGCTGGGATGCGCGGGACGCCTTCCTTCAGCGCGCCTTCGGCGGGGATTTGCCTTATAACGAGGCCCGGGTGCTGATCGACGGCTCGGTGCTTGCCAATGCGCCCTTCGGTCCCGCCGTTGCGGCGCTGCGGGAGCGGCGTGCCCGGCGGGAGGTGGACCGTCGCGTGGTCTATATCGACCCCAAGCCCGGCCATGCGGCGATCGGCTTCGGCGGTCGCGCGGTGGATGCGGCGGCCGCCGACGCGCCGTTACCGGGGTTCTTCGGCACCATCCTGAAAGCGCTCTCCGACCTCCCGCGGTCGCAGCCGATCCGCGACAATGTCGAAGCGCTCGCGGTGATGAGCCGACGCATTGCCACCATGCGACGCATCGTCGCCGCGATGCGCCCGGAGGTGGAGGAGCGCGTCGAATCGGCGCTCGGCCTGACCTTTTTCCTCGATCGGCCGACGCCGGCGCGCCTCGTCAGCTGGCGACGGTCGGTGCAGGACCGCGCGCGCGAGGAGGCGGGCTATGGCTTCCTTGGATATGGTCACCTCAAGCTCGCGGGGACGATCGAGGAGCTTGCGAGGATCGTCGCCGCGCACGATCCCGCAGGCGGCGATGCCCAGCTGTGGGCGGCACGGCTCGGTCGAGCGGCGTCCGAGATGGGCGCAGATCGGCTCGAAAGTCGGGGCAAGGAGGCGCCTGCGGTGGGCGAGTTCCTGCGCGCGCACGACGTGCATTTCCGCATTCGTCGCCTGTCCGCGATGGCCCGCCGCCTCGACGAGCTCGCCGCCGAACGCGACGAGGGCGATGTGCTGATCGCCTGCGAGGACGAGGTGCGCGACGCGATCTACGCCGCGCGCGGCCGCTACGAGGGGCGCGCGGCGACCGATTGCTGCGCGGGGTTGGAGGTGGGTGAGGCCGACGCCGCAGATGCGCGCGAGCTCCTCTCCCGCATCGCCGCCCGCCGCGACCTCGCCACGATCGACGGTGAGGTGGATGCCAGCATCGCCGACGCGCTGGGGCGCCTCGACAAGGGATCGCGGCGGGCGTTGCTCTACGCCTATTTGGGCTTCGCCTTTTACGACGCGGCGACCCTGCCGCTGCTGCAGGGGCAGGTGGAGGGTGAGTTCGACCCGATCCTCATCGACCGCATCAGCCCCGATGACGCTGTCGCGCTGCGCGTCGGCGGCGCGGAGACGACGCTGAAGGGCGTCCAATTCAACAGCTTCGGGGCGTTCTTCAGCCGCGCGTTTCGGGAGAACGACTATCTGTGGGGCCGCCTCCACGCCGCGGAACGGCTGATCGCCATTGTGGCGAGCAGCGCAGCCGATGCGCTCGACGACGAAGAGGTGGCGAGCCTCCGCCGCCGCGCCTTCGCCGCGATCCTCGACGAGGAAGCGTCACGATTGGGTGAAGTGGCGGACCTCATCGCTCAGCTTCGCTCCGAGGTGGCGGAGGGGAGTTAGCGGCGCGGCGTGCGGCCGTTTAGTTTCGCGTCGGCCGACCGATGGGCCGCGGCGCTACAGCCGTTTCACCTTCATAGACCGCCGTCACAAACGCATCTGCGCTGATGAACGGCAGCTCGAACCGATCCCATCGTGCGACCGGTCGCATCGCGATGATCTGTGCCAGCGTCCGCCCGCGAGACCGTTCGGCGCGCACCCTCGCGATCGTGTCGCGCAGCATATCGCGGTAGGCGACGAGATCCGCACGGCGGGCGAGCGGGCCGTGGCCGGGGATGATCTGCGTCGCGTCGTTGGTGCGCGCGAGGATCGCCTCGACCGCCGCCAACATCCCCCGCGCACTCCCGCCGGACTCGCGATCGATGAAGGGGAAGGTGCCGCCATTGAAGAAGATGTCGCCGGCATGGACGACGTTCGCGCTCTCGAACCACAGCACGAGATCGCCGTCGGTGTGCGCGTTGGGGTGGTGCTCGATTCGCACCGTGCCGCCGCCGGGGTAGAGCAGGGTCACCCCCTGCAACGCCACCATCGGCAGCGCGGCGGCCGCGGCGGGGGCGACCGCCGCCCGCGCAGCATCTGCCCGCGCACGAGCCGCTGACGCGCCGCTGCGTGGGCGAGGATCGTCGCGCCGTCGCTCGCAAAGGCAGCGTTGCCGCCAGTGTGATCGCCGTGCCAGTGCGTATTGACGAGCGTGTCGACAGGCCGAGGGGTAAGCGCTGCGACCGCCGCCTTGATCCGCGGCGCGAGCGCGGCGAACTGCGAATCGACCAGCAGCGTCGGCCCGTCGCCATATGCGACCGCCATGTTGCCGCCTGCACCGGTGAGCATGGCGACACCTGGCGCCAGCGTTCGCGCCTCGATGCGGACATTGGCGAAACGGTCCGCAGGCGTCGGTGCCGGTGGGGAAGGCGGGGGAGCGGTTTGTGCCGCGATGGGGGTGGAACCCAGCAGGGCGATCGCACCGATTATCGAACGAAACATATGCAGCTCCCCCTATGTCACCGCTACTGGACCGGCGGCCCGTCGTCTCCCGGCCGCGGCTGGCTGACCGCGAACCGCATCAACTGCATCAACAAATCCGCGCGGGATTGAAGGTCGCCCGCTTCGAGCAGCGCCTGCTTGGCCGCCGGATCGAACGGCACGATCTGCGCCATCGCGTTGACGAGCGTCGCGTCGTCGAGCTCCTCCACCCCGTCCCAATCGACGACATAGCCGAGCCATTTGGCGAAACCGCGTGCTTCATCGAGCAGCGCGACGCGCAGGATCGCGGGGATTGCCTCCACCGACGCGAGCGGCAGCATGCGCACCTCTGCCTGGCGAAAGGCCGTGGCAGTGTCGAGTTCGCGCAGGACGCGGAACAGCCCGATGCCTTCGAGGATGACGTTGAAGCGCCCGTCCTCGAGCGCCTGCACTTCGACGATCCGCCCGAGCGCACCGACCTGATACAGCGCGGGGGGCGGGCCACCCTTCACCTCCGCCTCGCGCGGCTGGATGAGCGCGATCCGCCGGTCGCGCGCAAGCGCGTCGCTGACCAGTGCGCGGTAACGCGGCTCGAAGATGTGGAGCGGCAGTTGCAGTCCGGGGAACAGCAGCGCGCCGGGCAGCGGAAACAGCGACACGCGCGTCCGCGTCGAAGCCGCATCGGTGACCATCAGCCGAACAATATGTCCGACAGACGCCGCCGCGTCGCGCGCGCCCACGGATCGTCGAGCCCCACCGCCTCGATCAGCTCGAGCAGCTTTGCGCGCGCCGCGCCCTCGTTCCATTCGCGGTCGGCGGCGACGATATGCAGCAGAGCGTCCGCCGCGCCGTCGCGATCACCCCCCGCTGCGCGCGCTGCGGCGAGATCGTAGCGCGCCTGATGATTCCCGGCGTCGGCGGCGAGCTTTGCCTCAAGCTCCGCCAGCGCGCCCGGCGGCGGCGCGTTGCGGGCGAGCGCGATGGCGGAGCGGACCTGCGCGATCGCGGGCTCCTTGGCGCCGTCAGCGTCAAGCCCGGCAATCGCCGCTTCCGCCGCATCGAGATCGCCGAGCGCTAGCCGCGCGCGCGCCAGACCGGCGAAAGCCGCCGCGCTGTGCGGGGCCACCTCCGTGATCTGGGTGAAGATACTGGCAGCGCGCTCGGCATCGCCGGCGGCGAGCACCTCTTCGCCCATCGCCAGCAGCGGCTCCACCTCATGGTCGGCGCGGGCGTCGTCGCCCTCGATCGGCAATTGGCGCAGGATCTGGTCGAGCATCGACTTCAAGGCGCTTTCGGTGCGCGCGGGCGTCAGATCGGCGACCGGCTGGCCCTGGAACATGGCGTAGACCGTCGGGATCGACTGCACGCGGAACTGCGCCGCGATGAACGGTTCCTCATCGACGTTGACCTTGACGAGCTTCACGCCCTTGCCGGCATATTCGGCAGCGACTTTCTCCAGCACGGGTGTGAGCTGTTTGCAGGGTCCGCACCACTCTGCCCAGAATTCGAGCACGATCAGGCTGGTCATCGATGGTTCGACGACATTCTCGCGAAACTTCTGCACCGCGGCCTGTTCGTCCGCGCTCAAACCCAAGGTCGCCACTGTCCGCTCATCCCCGTTTGTCATCGACTGCCCGCGCCATATGCGCCGGGCGCGCGCAGGTTCCAAGCGCCAAGCGCAAGGTGATGACGATGATCGGAGCCGTTCGACGGCGACTGGAGCGGGCGAAGGGATTCGAACCCTCGACCCCAACCTTGGCAAGGTTGTGCTCTACCCCTGAGCTACGCCCGCTCTGGCGATCCTTCGGACGCGGCGGCGGGGCCGGGCGTCCGGGGCAGGGCGCGCCTCTAGCGGGGGCCGCGCGTGCCCGCAAGGACTTTGTGCGAGGACGCGGGGAGGCACCGGCTGACGCCTTGCTGAGCGGCGAGTTCAGTCGCAGTTCAATGCGCTGGCGTGATGGAGCGCGCAAAGGCATGGCGCGTTAGCCGCCGCGCCGTAAAGAACAGGAATCGCCATGAAACTCATCCGCCCCCCGCTGCTCACCGCGCTCGCCGCCGCCACCGCGCTGACCGGGAGCATCGCGATGCTTTCCACGGACACCGCGCAGGCGCAGGCGCGTCCGGCGGCCGGGCCGGCGAACCGCTCCGCTCCCGCGACGCCGAGCGGCGACCTCGCGCTGGTGCAGCGGCACCTCGAAGCGACGCGCAGTCTCACCGCCGATTTCAGCCAGACTGATCGGCAGGGGCGTTTGCAGAGCGGAAGGCTGACGCTCAAGCAGCCCGGGCGCATCCGTTTTCAATATGCGCCGGGAGTGCCGCTGCTGATCGTCGCCGATGGCAGTGCGCTGACCATGATCGACTATCAGGTGCGGCAGGTGCAGCGTTGGCCGGTGCGCAACTCGCCGCTTGCGGTACTGATCGATCCGGGCGCCAATCTGATCCGCTATGCGACCCAGGGTCCGACGAGCGATGCGGGCGCGATTAGCGTCGACGTGCGCGATCCGCGGCACCCCGAATACGGCATGATCTCGATGGCGTTCGTGCGCGATCCGGCGGGGCCGGCGGGGCTGAGGCTCTACGGCTGGGTGGCGACCGATGCGCAGCGCAACCGGACGACCGTGCGGCTCTCGAACATCCGTTACAATGTGCCGGTCGAGGACAGTGCCTTCCGCTGGCGCGACCCGCGCCCCGCGCAAAGCGGCCCGCGGCGGTAGTGGCTTCAGTGGTCCTGCGAACGCAGGAGCCTAGGGCGGCACAGCGCGCTGCTTGATCGCCCTGGACTCCTGCTCTTGCAGGAGCACGGTGGTGATCCGTCTGGAGTGCCGCTGCTCTGTTGGCGGCGTTTGTTCGGCGCATAGCTGTTCCAGCCGAACACGCGTACCCAACCCAGCCCCTCACCCCGCCCCCACGCGGCCACGCCTCGTCGTGCATCGCTTCTTGCGTTCATGCAGGCGACAGATTTGGGGGGTAGCCCACCCGTGCCGCGCAGGTCCTGCCGGTGGCGACTACCCCAATGCGCCACCGGACAGCCCCATCAGGCAGCACGGCAGGCGCTTGGTCGAGGGGGATGTCCCTGCCCTCCGGCCTCAGGCGCGGCCCCCGCTCCACTTGCCCCTCGGAGCGGGGGCCGTTTCGCCCCCGCCGAGCGCCGGCGCCTTGTCGGTTGTTCACAATTCGGCCAATGCCCGGGGCATGAGCGGCACCCTCCGCATCGCATCCTGGAACATCAATTCGGTGCGCGCGCGCACCGAACTCGTCCGCGACTTTCTCGAGCGGGAGGCGCCCGACGTCCTGTGCCTGCAGGAGACGAAGGTCGTTGACGAACTCTTCCCGCGCGATCTGTTCGCGGCGGCGGGCTACGACTGGTTGATCGTCAACGGGCAGCGCATGCACCACGGTGTCGCCATCGCCAGCAAGGTGCCGATCGCACGCGACGACCGGCTCGACTGGCAGGCCAATGGAGAGGCGCGTCACCTCGGCGTCAGCCTTGAAAACGGGGTGCGGATCGAGAACGTCTACGTGCCTGCGGGTGGCGACATCCCCGATCGCGCGGTCAATCCAAAGTTCGGGCAAAAGCTCGATTTCCTCGGCCGCATGATCGACTGGTCGAGCGGGCTGGGCGTGCCGACCGTCCTCACCGGCGATTTCAACGTCGCTCCGCTCGAATGCGATGTCTGGAGCCACAAGGCGCTGATCGATGTGGTCAGCCACACGCCGGTGGAGGTCGAGACGTTGGGGCGGTTGCAGGCAGCGGCGGATTGGGTCGACCTCGGCCGACGCTTCGTGCCCGCGCCCGAGCGGCTCTATACCTGGTGGAGCTATCGCGCGAAGGATTGGGCAGCGAGCGATCGGGGGCGGCGGCTCGACCATATGTGGGCGACCCCCGACCTCGCCCCCGCCGCCCGCGCGCATCAGGTCCACGAATGCTGCCGCAGCTGGACGCGACCGTCGGATCATGTGCCGATCGTGACAGAGTTCGCCTTCTGATGCCGCATGACGACCGCTCGGTCCCGCGCGCGATCGATGCGCTGCGCCGCGGCTGGCCGGTGCGCTTTGGCGTCGGGGAGGGGGCGCTCACCCTCGCCGCGATCGAGCCGCTGACCGACGGTGAGTTCGCCGCGCTTGCCCCCCATGCGCTGCTGATCTCGGGCGAGCGAGCGGCGACGCTGAAGCTCACCAACCAACGCGCGGCGGCGGAGCCGGGGCCGGTGCTGATCGCTTGGGAGGGCGATGACGACGCAACGCGCGCGCGGGCGGTGGCCGACCCCGCGCTCGACTTGCGCTTTCCCATGAAAGGCCCGTTCCGCGCTTTGCCGCTCGACGGGGAGCAGGGCGCCGCCGCCAGCGCTGCGGTTGCGCTCGCGCGCCACGCCGGGCTCCTCCCGGCATTCGTCGCGAGCAGGGTGTCTGCGGAAGCGGAGGTTTCCGCCCAGGCGGTCGCAGCCTACGCGGACCCCGCGCGGCTGGCCATCGCGGCCCGCGCAAGGCTACCCGTCTCCGCCGATGCCGGGGCGGAGATCGTCGCCTTTCGCGCTCCCGGCGACCCGCATGAACATGTCGCGCTGATCCTCGGCACGCGAACGCAGAGCGCGCCCGTGGTGCGGCTGCACAGCGAATGCCTCACCGGCGATGTGCTCGGCAGCCTCAAATGCGACTGCGGTCCTCAGCTCGATGCGGCACTTGGGCGCATCGCGGGGGCGGGGTGGGGCGTTCTCCTCTACCTGCGGCAGGAGGGGCGCGGGATCGGCCTCATCAACAAGCTGCGCGCCTATCAGCTGCAGGATCAGGGCTACGACACCGTCGACGCGAACCTGCGGCTGGGCTTCCCCATCGAGGCGCGCGACTTCGCAATCGCTGCGCGCATGCTTGCGCTGCTGGGCGTTGAGGAGGTGCGGCTGCTGACCAACAATCCCGCCAAGATCGCGCGGCTGGAGGCGGCGGGCGTGCGAGTCGTGGAGCGGCTGCCGCTCGAGCTCGCCGCCAATCCGCACAACGCGCGCTACCTTGCGACCAAGGCTTCGCGCACCCAGCATATGCTCGAGCTGAAGGAGCCGCCGAGCCATGACTGACACTTCGCATCAAAGAGCGCCGTCGCTGCGCCTGCTGGCCGGCGAGGCGGCGTCGATGCCTCGCTGGGTCGCGGCGCGGCTGGCGAGCCGACCGCGTCCCGCGCGGCGTCCGAGTGCAGGGGAGCATCTCCCGGTGCTGGTGCTGCCGGGCTTCCTCGCCAACGATGCGGGCTCGCGTCCGTTGCGGCGGGCGTTGGAGCGTGCGGGCTGGCCGGTGTTCGGCTGGGGCCTCGGCATCAACCGTGGCGCGCGCCCCGACACGCTGGAGGCGGTGGCCGCACGGATCGACTCGCTGCTCGCGCGCACCGGCGCCGAGCGCGTGCATCTGGTCGGCTGGAGCCTGGGCGGGCTGTTCGCGCGGGAATTCGCCAAGCATCACCCGCAGCGGATCGCGAGCGTCATTTCGTTGGGCTCGCCGTTCTCGGGCTCACTCAAGGCCAACCACGCCTGGCGACTGTACCAGCGCGTGGCAGGGCACCCCGTAGAGGCGCCGCCGATCGGCTGGCACAACCAAGCACGGCCCGACGTCCCGACCTACGCGCTCTACTCCGAGCGCGACGGCGTCGTCGCCGCAAGCACCTCACGTGGGGAGCCCACAGAAAGCGACCGGGCGATCGCGGTCGACTGCACCCACATCGGCTTCGCCTACGCCCCCGCCTCCGCCCAAGCCGTCATCGCGTGCCTGCGCGAGGCGGAGGAGGGCCGGACCGGTCGCTAGTTACGCGCGATCGACCTGCGGCGAAGTCGCGACGGCGCCGAAGCGCGTCGACGAGTGGCTGGGGCGGCAGGATCCCCAGCCAAGAAATCCGACGCCAGAAATCCGCAGAAAACCGTGGGTCTTATCCTTGGTCGAAGTCCGACTAGGGACAGTTACTAGGTACAATCACTAGGGACAGTTCGCAAGCCGACAAACAGCCGGGACGACGCCGCGCCGCGCGCCTCGCCAACCAAGCGCGCCTACGTCGTCTGTCGATCGACCACGCCGGACAAGTCCGCATTTTTTGCGCACACGATCCGGTCGAGTTCGATCTACTCGCTGGGGATTCACCAGCCGGCGTGGCTTTCGGCTTTGAAGGGCCGTCATCAAATCTGTCTCGCTAGGAGCTTGCGAGAGGCCAGCGCCACGGCGCCAACCGCTAGCCCCCAGAAAGCGGCCCCGAGGCCGTAGATTGCCACGCCAGATCCTTTTGCAAGAAAGGTGACGATCGCTGCGTCACGTTCTTCTTTGCTGGACATCGCCGTCACGAGGGCGCCCACGATGGCCGGGATCAGCGCAACTCCTGCAAGGGCGGCGATCGTGGTGCGGCAGCGCGACAAAGAAGCGCACCAGCAGCGGTGCCGTTAGCGCGAGGATGACGTAGAAGCCCGCGTAGAGCATCGCCACGTTCCATCGCCTTGCCGGGTCTGGATGGGCTTCCTCGCCGGTACAGATCGCGGCGGTAATGGCCGCGAGGCAAATCGAGTGCCCCCCGAACGGCGCAACTAGCATACTGATCAACCCCGTGCCCACGAGCAGCGAGCCGGGATTGGGTCGATACCCGGCGCCTTGGAGCACCACCAGACCGGGCAGATTCTGCGACACCAAGGTCACTAGGAACAGCGGTAGAGCGACGCTGGCGATGGACTTCAAATCGAAGGCCGGCGCAATCGGCACTAGTGTCCCGAGGCTCCGCCAGGAGGAAGCGGCGCGATGTCGCCTCGAAGCATCGTGACGGCGACGCCCGCACCTAGCACGAGCGGAAGCGCGTAAAGCGGCGCTCGCTGACGCGCTATGACGAAGACGATGACGATCAGGCCGACCAGCAACGGGTCGGTTTCGGCCGTCTTGAACAAGCCAAGGCAGCAGGGGAGAAGCACCCCGCCCAGCGTCGCAGCCGCGATCGACGATGGGATGCGCTCGGCAGCTCGCCCGAGAATAGGGATCAGGCCCACCGCCACGGTCATCAGGACGCTGGCAACGAAGGCAGCGACCGCGACCGGCCATGATAAGCCTTCGACCGCGGCCAGCATCGCGGCTCCCGGCGTCGACCAAGCGAGCACGACGGGTATTCGGTGGCGTCATGAGAGTGCCGCTCCCATTACGGCGATGCCGACACTCAGAGCGGTCACCGACGAACTGGTTTGCTCGATCGTAGCACCAAGCGTCCGCATCGCAGCGACGATCAGCGCGACGGTGCCGCCAAAGCCGACCAGCGCGGCAATCAACGCAGAGGTCCATGACATCATCGGCAGGATCGATCGGGACATCGCCAGCCTTTAGTGTGAGTTTGGACAGATGTTAGGGTTGGTCGACGAAGCGCCTAGCCAGGCCCAATGATGACGGTGTCGCCATCCGTCACTCCCATGGTTGTAACATTTGCTCGTGCCGGCCCGTTGATCGAAATGACAACCGTCGGCGGCTAGGCCACAGCAAGCGTCGCGATCGCCACCTATTCTAACAGCTGGTTTGTTGGGCAAGCGATCAGAGCTGGGTCGGGCGAGCGTAATCCACACTCCTTGCATCAGCGCTTCGCGAATTTAGGCCTTCCAAGTTTTCGTCCCTGCGCCAGCCCCGATCTTATCCAGTTTCAAAATTAGCCGTGGCTGACAGCGGTGCTCATCCCGTCGCCTCAGAGCGATCCGGACTCGCGCGTAAGGTGCGTCCCGGAGGCTGTGACACCGTCTCGAAAGGCCTAAAATCACCGTCCTGATGCGGCGTTGTCGAAAAACTTCAAAACCCGGTGTTTTGACCCTTCGACGTGGTCAGCAAATCCCGGGTTTTGAGGTCGAAAGCAAGAAGGGTGACATGATTTTCCGGAATTCGGCGTTTTCCGAGGAATCATGTCACCCTCACTGGAAAATGGCAGAAATCCTAGCCTGACATGATTCTACCATTTTCGCCAAAAACCGGGAAATCATGTCATGACATGATTCTCCGGAAATCACCCAAATCCGAAAGATCGTGTCAGATGCACCATCGAATGGCGGAAAACCGCCAAATGACATGATTTCCCCAAAAACACCGAAATCCGGAAAATCATGTCACCCCCAGCCTGACATGATTTTCCGGAATCAGCCCAAAACCGAGAAATCATGTCAGGTTTTTGCCTGACATGATCTTTCAGGCGAGTTCGCCCGAAATCGATCCAAAACCCGGGATTCGGGCTACCCTGACATGATTTTCCGGAATCAGGCCGAAACCGAGGAATCATGTCAGGGTCCGAGCCTGACATGATTTTCCGGAAATAGCCCAAATCGGGAAGATCATGTCACCCTCTCAAAATATCCTTATTTATCAATGATGACATGATTTCCCCAAAAACGCCGAATTCCGAGAAATCATGTCACCCCCAACCCGACATGATTTTCCGGAATCAGGCCAAAACCGGAAGATCATGTCAGGGCCCGAGCCTGACATGATCTTCCGGAAAACACCCTAAACCGAGAAATCATGTCACCCCCTGAAAAAATCCTTATTTTTCAGTCCTGACACAATCTTCCGGATTTGCCCCAAATCAGGAAAATCATGTCACCCCCTCCCTGACATGATTTTCCCAAAAACACGGAATTCCGGAAGATCATGTCACCCTTAGCCTGACATGATTTTCCGGAATCAGCCCTAAACGGAGGAATCATGTCAGGGTCTAGAGCGAAAGATCATGTCACCCCCTGCCTTTCGCGTACTATTTGAGGTGATTTCTGACCCCTCAAATTTTTAGGCGCAATACCGCAAACTTGTATGCAGGCTTCGCCCGCACACGAAGTTTGCATTGCGGTTCTCCCTTTGGTCGAACGGAGCCGTGAAAGCTGGCGCTTTCCCGGGGGCATGCCTCTTCGTGGCATGCTGTCCGCCTGTCGGCGGTGCGGGCCTACCGGCCCTTTTGGCGCCACCCTCACGGGGGCTTTATACACAACAGCCTCGCCGTTGTTTGCGTCACCATGCGGGGAAGGAAAAATCACTACCGTCGACGTTCATCGCTTCCTTACTAGGTTCATCCACTCCATAATATGAGGATGGCGCGTAGGCCCTCCATCATGCGATCCGTCGAGGTCAGCGACAAGCTCGAGGAAGCGCGTCAGCGTCAAGCCGAAGCCCGTGCACGCATGGACAACATGATCGGCTCCGGCAACCTCAACCGGAACAACGCCAAGCGCTTCAAAGAACCACCACTCGTTCGCAAAACGCCACGACCGGAACGCACCGGCTTTGAAGACCGGCCGGCGCGTCCAGCGACCGAAGAGGAAATCACCGGCGACTCGACCGACGTCATGAACATCGAGCGCACCATGAAGCACGTGCGCCTCAAGGCGCAGAAGAACGTCGAGATGTTCAAGGGCGTCAACTTCCTCGATTTCAAGAAGGGCGATCTACCGATCGATCTCTCGATCCCCGTCGCGCGCGCCAAGCGCGCGGCGAACGAAGATGGCGCCACGAGCTTTCATTTCAGCCATGAAGCAATCTCCAAGACCAGGGGCGAACGAACCAGCAGCCGCGGCACAAAAACCCGGGCCGGATCGGCACGCGACCATGTGAGGTATCTCGAGCGCGACAACGCGCTTGCCCGAAACGAAGAGCAGGGAAAAGCCGAACAGGCTCTCAACCCCGAAGGCGAGGCTGCGAAAGTCGAGGCTCTCGCCGAACAAGTGTCAAAAGAAGCCGCGACCGTCGTGGTCGGAGAAGCAGAGCGCGGCGGCATCTACGTCGAACGACAGGAGGCGCTCGCTGTCGCGGCCGATGGCCGGCCTGTGCTGTTCACCAATATCGATGAAGATCCTGCCAAGCGCCGGGAATACTGGTCGCTCGTCGAAAAGCACGAGAAGGATCCCGGCTCAGACCGCATGACGGTCATCACCGGATACGACCCAGCCTTCTGGCGCGCGGTTGCGGACGACAAGGAGTGTCCGCGCAAGGTGAAGCAAACGCTCGAACAAGCTAACCCAAATCTCCCGCATCGTTTCGAGACGGGCGACAACGAGCTCATGCGCCGCATCATGATGCGGCATGGCTGGCAACCACCCAAGCCACGAAAGAAAGGCGAGACGCCTGCCGAACGCGCATTGCGTGAAACTGAAAATGAACGGCTTAGTCGCGGTGCCGAAATGGAAGACGCGCGTGGCGGCCGCATCCAGTACCGCATCATCGGAGAACTGCCACACGAACTCAGCCATGAGGGTCGGGTTCGTGTGCTCGAGCAATTCACCCAGGAGTTCGCAAAGCGCAACCTCCCATTCCTGGCGGTCATGCATGCACCCGATCATACCAACGATGATCGCAACTGGCACTTCCACCTAGTCTATCACGATCAGCCCGCTAAGCGCTTCACAAATCGGGCGGAAGACCACATCGAACCCCTCGCACCTGACGCGAAGGGGAACACCGTATCAAAGCATAAGATCGCCGAATCCCACATCGGCTCGGAGCAGCTAAACAAACATATTGGTCAATGGGACTTCGCCGTCCCTGTGGTCTATACCCGCACCAGCCGCAATAAGAGCGTGGCTCATCCATTTGCGCAAAACAAGAACCGCGAGGTGCAACCCGCCTCGTTCGTCGCCGGTCTGCGCCAGCGGCTCGCCGATGCGATGAACAACGAGCTCTATCGCGAAGGCATCAGCCGCCGTGTCGATCACCGCAAGTACACCGAGATGGGAATCGACCGCGAAGCCGATGTGCATCTCGGCACGAAGCTATCGCAAGCAGAGACAAATGGCATCGCAACGCCGCAGGGCATCGAGAACGAGCGCAAGCAGTGGTCGTGGACGCTCGATCGCATCAAACGCCAGCAGGCCTCGTCACAACGCAAGATCGATGGTCAGGTGCGCACATGGGGAGACGAACTCGATACGCACGACGGGCTCGCCGTAGCGATCGACAAAGCACATAATGCCGATCCCACCAAACCACGCGCTGGCCTTGACCCCACCGAGCGTGAAAAGCAACGGCGCGATATCGAAGGCATGATGATCCGCTGGGCGCAGTTCCAGACGGAGGCGAGCGAGCATCAAGCGATTGCCGAGGAGCTGAGAGAGCACCGTGAGCGGGCCGAGTCGCGTGCCATCAAGGTCAAGGCCAACTGCATGAAGCATATCGCGGCCATCAACCGCGGCCGCGCATCCGCCAAACAGATCAAGAACCAGCAATCCTATGTCAGCAAGCTGGCGCTTGCGAACGATCATCTCGATGCGATCGAGGATATCATGCAGGCCGAACGTAAGCAGGAGGACATCTCCCGCACCGAGGCCCGCTTGAACAACGAACTCGCAAAACAGATCGAACAGGAGATCAAGCAGAAGATCACTGACTATGCCAACCAGCTGACACCAGCAGGCACCAAGAGGACGCAACAGGCGACCCTGGGCGCAGAGCAGGCAGGCAAGACGGTCGAAGCGTCAAGCGGGCGAACGACGAGCGGACGGGCAAATGAGAACGCTGTCAACGCGCCAAACATCGACGTCCGCGCCTACGCTCGAATGAGCGTCGACGCGCGCGCCCAGCGTGCCCGACAGATCCTCGACGCCGAACAACCAGGTCAGCCGATTGTCGCCAAGGCCGACAAGGATCGCTGGATCGAGGAGATCGTCAAAACCAACCGCCGACTCATCACCGACCAGGGCATGGTGTTGCCGCGCAATGTTCTTCCTGGCGATGAGTTGCACGTGGAGGCGGCCAACTACCACCAATACCAAAATCGTCTCGCCAAGATCCAGGCCAAGCAGGACGAGGAGGCAGCAAAGCTCATCGCCGCAATCGAAGCCAACCCGACGCTCATCAGCCGCCGAGGCCGCGGCTTTACGCTCAACCACCGTAGCGAGATGTGGAACGCCCTGTTCGAGCAGCGCGATCAGGAACCAGAACTGCGCGAGGCGGTGGCAAAGGCCATTGCCCGCAACAAGCAGCCAGACGGGCCTGTAGCGACGCGCGAACCATCAACGCGCAGCACGGCGACGCCAAGCGTGACGGACAAGCAGGCCAGCCAGAACACAAAGGACGCAACCAACCAGCCAGCGCCGGCACGCACTCGCGACAATATCCAGCCCGACCTCTACGGGGCTCCGTCGGTCGGAACCGACAGGACCGGAACGCAAACCAGGCCTGCGGCAAGCGCCAGTCGGGAAACCAGCAAGGAGGCCGTCGCGCGCATCCGTGAACAACGGATCAGGATCGACGTAGAAGGCGCGCGGCATATGCCCCCGCAGGCTATCGCCGACGAGCATGGCATCGACCGCCGTATACTCACCGACCGACAAGCACAGCGAGCACTGGCGACCGTCTATCGCGAACAGCGCCTGGAAACACAGCGGCTGATCGCGTTCGCGAGCCGTTACCCCGATCGTACAATCATGCAGAACGGGCGACTCATGCTTGCCGATAATGCGCCCAAGGAATTGCGAGACCTCGACCGCGCATGGCAGCATGACGCAAGCGTCGGTGAGCGGCTCCAGGCCGCCGTCGAGGAAGCAAGAGCCAGCCGAGCCGCTCAACAAACGGTGAGCGCCGAAGAACGAGCTCCTGCGCAAGACATCGGCACGACAGCC
>ERZ501016.89-NODE-89-length-42617-cov-16.307880_pt1 | contig 42617 bp, 40 predicted proteins | sample MGYA00248889_ERZ501016 | MGnify/ENA primary metagenome ERZ501016 (study PRJEB25958, sample SAMN03398594) | human skin metagenome | study: EMG produced TPA metagenomics assembly of the Human Skin Microbiome Metagenome (human skin metagenome) data set. | reverse complement strand
TCGACCACGGCGCTGAGGCTGGCCTGCGCCTGACGGGCCCGCGCCTCGGCCGCCTCGGCGGCGCTGCGGGCGACGGTCAGGATCGTGCCCTCGGCGGGGTCCCCGACGCAGGCGTAGGCCAGGTCCGAGGCCCGGCGGAAGGCCTGGGCCACGACGCCGGCGTCGGCGCCGCCGTCATGCGCGGGGCGCTCGACGACGTCGAGCAGGCCCCGGACGAGCTGGCTGACGATGACGCCGGAGTTGCCGCGCGCGCCGAGGACGGCTGCGCGGGCGAAGGCCGTGAGCTCTTCCTCGGGCTCGGCCGCGACCGACCGCTCCACGGCGGAGTCCAGCGTCAGGAACATGTTGGTGCCGGTGTCCCCGTCGGGGACGGGAAAGACGTTGAGCGCGTCGATCTCCTCGCGCCGCTCGGCCAGCGCCGCACGTGACCGGACGGCCCACAGCCGCAGGGCGTGGCGGTCGAGCACGCTAAGCGGGCCACGCGGGCCACGCGGGCCACGCGCACCGCGAGGAGCACCTGGCTCACCGCGCTGCTGCTCACCCATCCGCGCCTCCCTCGGCTCGACTCCGGCTCGACTCACGCTCGGCTCGCGTCGAGCCTACGCGAGGGCACCGACACACCTGCCAGACCCGTGAGGGCTGCCAGACCCGCGAGAGTTGCGAGAGCTGCTCGGCCGAGGTCAGCTACGCCAGGTTTGGATCCCACTGCCCCCGTCGGCTACGCTAGAGCGGTTGCCCCACCACCTCCGCGCCGTCGGCGTGCTCGTCGGGGCGCACCCCGACTGTCAACGAATGTAGGAGATCACCGTGGCTGCCAACTGCGATGTCTGCGGCAAGGGACCGTCCTTCGGTCACAGCATCTCGCACTCGCACCGTCGCACCAAGCGCACCTGGACCCCCAACATCCAGCGTGTCAAGGCTCTGGTCGGCGACGCGGGTGTGACCCCCAAGCGTCTCAACGTCTGCACCTCCTGCCTCAAGGCGGGCAAGGTCAAGCGCTGACACCAGCACCGCAGCACCGCCGAGGGCGGCTCTCCACGGGAGGGCCGCCCTCGGCGTCGTCGGGGCCGTCCACCGGGCAGGAGGCCGTATGACGTCCGCCTCCCCCTCCCGGGTCGCGGCGGTCGACGTGGCCCGCTGCCTGGCCCTGCTGGGGATCCTGGTCAACCACCTGGTCGGCGGCCTCGCGAGCGCCGTCCTGTGGGACGTGCACGCCGTGCTGTTCGCGGTGCTCGTCGGGGTCGGGGCTCAGCTCGGGTGGTCCGCGCACCGGCGCGGGTCGACGGCTCGGGCCGGTCTCGTGCGCGCGGGCGCCCTCGCCGTCGTGGGGCTGACCCTCGCCGACCTCGGGACCCGGGCCGCGATCGTGCTGGTGCCCCTCGCGGTCGTCACCGTCGTCGTCACCTGGGCCGTTCGGCGCACCACCCGCGTCCTGCTCGGCGTGACGACCTCCGTCGCTCTGCTGGCACCCCTCGTCGCACACCTCGGGCGCCGGGGCCTGGCCGGTCGATGGCTCCCCGACGTGGGGTGGAGCGACCTGCTCGACCCCTCGCACGCCCTGTCCACCGCGTCGTTCGCGACGTCCTACCCCGCGGTGCTCTGGACGGCCTATGGCTTGCTCGGCGTCCTCGCCGCGCGGGCCAGCCTGCCCGACGGCAATCGCCCGGCACGGCCCGCCGCGCTGGCCCTGGCCGGGCTCTGCCTGGTGCTCGTCGGACGGGTCGGCAGCATCCTCGCTCTCGTCCTGACCCGTCGCACGGCCCTGCTGGAGGCGGAGCGGCGGGCCGCGGTCGAGGCGTCGAGCCTGCCCGACGACGTCGACCGGCTCACCCTCGTGGGGGCCTATCTGCCGTCGACACCCAGCCTGCTCGTCAGCGGTGGCCTCGCGCTCCTGGTGCTCGCCGGCGTCATCGCCCTGTGCCGGCGGCCCCGGGTCCGGGAGTCGGCCCTTGTGCGCGGTGCCGCGGACCTCGGCTCCATGACCCTGTCGGCCTACACCCTGCACGTCCTGCTGCTGCCCGGCACCGAGCGCGTGCTGGAGGCCCACCCGGGGCTGGGCCCGTGGTGGCTGTGGGCGGCGCACGTGACGATCATCGCGGTCGTGCTGCTCACCTGGCGGCGCACCCTGCCGAGCCCCCTGTCGTCCGGGCCGCTGGAGTGGGCCACCCGACGGGCGGTCGCCGCCGTCACCCCGCGAAGTGGTCGAAGCCCTGCCCCTGGACCGCCACGCCGTCCAGCGTGACCCGCGGCAGGGCATCGTCCGCCTCGACCACCCGCCCGATCGGCCGCCACCGCACCGGCCCTGCCTCGTCGAGCGCCACGGCGGCCGCGCCGGGCGGGAAGGTCGCGATCAACGAGTGTTCCTCCCCCCCGGTCAGGACCTGCTGCCACGCCACGTCGAGCGGGATGCTCGACGCGAGGCCCTCGACCAGGTCGAGCAGCCCGGCGCGGTCCAGGTCTATGCGCACCCCCGAGGCGCGCGCGATCCGCCCGGCGTCGCGCACCAACCCGTCGGAGACGTCCATCATGGCCGTGGCCCCGGCAGCGGCGGCGTCGCGCCCGGCCCCGACGTCGGTCGTGGGCACGAGGTGGTCCCGGACGAGTCTCCACGCCCCGGTCCCTGGCTCGAGGCCCTCCCCCTGCTCGAGCAGCCACCACCCCGCTCCGGAGCGTCCGAGGCTGCCGTGGACGGCCAGCACGTCGCCGACCCGGGCGCCCGACCTCAGCACGGGGTCACGGCCATCCAGGTCGCCGAGCGCCGTGATCGAGACCATCACCACGCCGTCGGGCGCGCCCGAGAGGTCACCGCCGACGACGCTCACGGCATACCGCTCGGCCTGGGAGCCGACCCCCCGGGCGAGCTCGACCGCCCACGACACGGGCAGGTCGCGGTGCGCCGCGAGCGTGACCAGCAGACCGGTGGGGCGGGCGCCCATGGCGGCGAGGTCGGCGACGTTCTGCGTCACGAGCTTGGCGCCGACCTCGGCCGGTGCGGACCACTCGTCGCGCCAGTCGTGGCCCAGCACCATCGTGTCCGTCGTCGCCACCACCGACCCCGACGCGGCCCGCACCACGGCCGCGTCGTCCCCGGGCGGGACCAGCACGTCCTCGCCCTGGGCGAAGTGCGGGAAGATCCGCGCGAGCAGCTCCTCCTCCGACAGGTCCCGCAGGCGCGGCCCGTCCCCGACGTGGGCTTCTGACATGCGGACCTCCAGTGCGAGCCTTCGGGAGCGACACGCTACCGTGGTCGCGACGCGGCACCGCCCTTGGTCCCGCACCCGCCGCAGCGACGCGGCGGCAGCCCAGAACGAGTGGAGGATTCGATGGTCCAGGCCTACATCCTGATCCAGTCCGAGGTCGGCAAGTCGTCCCAGGTGTCCGAGTCCGTCGGTGCGATCGACGGGGTCGTCAAGGCCGAGGAGGTCACCGGACCCTACGACGTGATCGCCCGCGTGGAGGCGGACAACGTCAACGAGCTGGGGCAGCTCGTCATCGCCAAGATCCAGGACATCCAGGGCATCACCCGCACGCTGACCTGCACCGTCGTCCACGGCTGAGCAGGAGACCGTGCAGGGTCTGCTCGACCGGCGCATCCTCGTCACGGCCACCGTCTGCGCACTCGCGGCGGTGGCCGTGACGCTGCTCCTGCTCCGTCCGCGTCCGGTCGAGGTGGCCGCCGGCCCCGCCGACACCTCGAGCGCCTGCGTGGCGGCACGTGCGCACTGGCCCACCTCCGTCGCGGGCGAGCCGCGACGGGACGACCTGGTCGGCGCCGAGAGCGCGGCGGCCTGGGGGTCCCCGGCGATCATCGCGCGCTGCGGCCTGGCGCCCCAGCCGCCCAGCACCGACCAGTGCATCGACGTCAGCGGGACCGACTGGGTCGTGCAGCGGCTGACGGACGGGACGCGGCTGACGTCATACGGCACCGACCCCGCCATCGAGGTGCTCGTGCCCGAGCGCTACGCCCCCGCGCCCCTGCGGGTCGGCGCCTTCGCCGACGCCGTGAGATCTCTCCCCTCGACCGGCCGACGCTGCACCTGAAACGGGGCACACTGGGTCGCATGACCGACTCTCCAGGCACCGCCGCTCCGGCAGAGCACAAGGGCGGCGAGAGCCTGCTCACCGTCCTCGTCGCCCTGGGCGCCAACGCGCTGATCGCCGTCGCCAAGACCGTGGTCGCCGTGATCACCGGGTCGGCGTCGATGGTGGCCGAGGCCGCTCACTCGTGGGCCGACGCGGGCAACGAGATCTTCCTGCTGCTCGCCGAGCGCAAGTCGGGACGCCCCCGGGACCGCTCGCACCCGCTCGGCTACGGTCGCGAGGCCTACGTCTGGTCGATGTTCGCGGCGTTCGGCCTGTTCACCGCCGGCTCGATCGTCTCCATCTGGCACGGCATCACGTCCCTGACCTCCGAGGAGGCCGAGACCGACTACCTCCTCGCGTATGCCGTGCTGGCCGTCGCCTTCGTGCTGGAGGGCATCTCCTGGCTGCAGGCCATGCGCCAGACGCGGCGCGAGGCCCGCGAACGCGGCCTGTCGCCGGCGCGCTACGTGTGGCGCACGCCCAACCCGACGCTGCGGGCCGTGGTGGCGGAGGACAGCGCAGCGCTGATCGGCATCGTGCTGGCCGCGCTCGGGATCGTGCTGCACGAGCTCACCGGCAACCCCGTGTGGGACGCGGTCGGCTCGATCCTCGTCGGCATCCTGCTCGGGATCGTCGCCTGCTTCCTGATCGACCGCAACCGCGACTTCCTCACCGGCCAGGCGGTGTCGCCGGACCTCCGTCGCAAGGCGCTCGCCGCGCTGCTGGGCCACGCCGAGATCGAGCGGGTGACCTACCTCCACCTCGAGTGGGTGGGCCCGGACAAGGTCTTCATGGTGGCGGCGGTCGACCTCACGGGCGACGCCCCCGAGCACGACCTCGCCGTGACCCTGGACCGGCTGGGCGAGGAGCTGCGGACCCACGAGATGGTCGAGGAGGCCGTCCTCACCCTCGCCACGCCGGACCGGCCCTCGATCGTGCTGGACTGACGCCTCCCCTGTTGGACCGACGCCTCCCCGTGTTGGCCTGGCGGTCGTCCCCGGGACGCCCGACCGTCACCTGAGGGGAGCAGCATGCGGGGTCTCGACCCGACTCCCCCGGAGGTCCGCCATGCGCACCCGCCACGCCCTCGCCGGTCTCGGCACCCTCGCCCTGTGCCTGTCCGCGAGCGCCCCCGCCCTCGCCGGGCAGGGCACCGACGGTCGCGGCCCGGGCCACGACAAGGCCTACACCTTCGCCGTCATCGGCGACACCCCTTACGGCGCAGCCAAGATCGCGCGCTTCCCCCACGACGTGGACACGATCAACGCCGACCCCGACGTCCGGCTGGTGATCCATGTCGGTGACATCAAGAACGGCTCGACCGTCTGCTCCGACGAGTACTTCCGCTTCGTCCGCGGCCAGCTCGACCGGTTCGAGGACCCCCTCGTCTACACCCCCGGCGACAACGAGTGGACCGACTGCCACCGCCCCAACAACGGCGCCTACGACCCGCTCGAGCGGCTCGCCGCGGTGCGCGCCACCTTCTACCCCCAGCCCGGCCGCACGCTGGGCAAGCACCCCCTCGACGTCAACCCGCAGACCGAGATCGGCTTCCCCGAGAACGTCATGTGGTCTCGCGCGGGCGTGGAGTTCGCCACTGCCCACGTGGTCGGCTCCAACAACGGCTTCGCCCCCTGGACCGGCAAGACCGCCGCCACCCCGCAGCAGCTGGCGGAGGCCGTGGACCGCACCGCCGCCGCGGTGACCCAGATCCACCAGGCCTACGCCGAGGCGCGCCGCACCCGCGCCAAGGCCGTCGTCATCGCCATCCAGGCCGACATGTTCGACGGCACGTACGACGGCTGGTCCCTCGACCAGAACTCCGCGTTCATCCCCGTCATCAAGGCGCTCACCGACGAGTCCAACCGGTTCGAGGGCGCCAGCTACCTGTTCGACGGCGACTCGCACAAGTACAACGACGACCACCCGCTGGCCCCCGGTTCGGTGTGGCTGCAGCGCTACGGCCTGACCACCCCGGCGCCCCGGCTGCGCCGCATCACGGTCGACGGGTCGGACGCCGCGGACGACTACCTCAAGGTCACGGTGGACCCCAAGGCCAAGAAGGGCTCGCAGGACGTCCTGTCCTACGTGCGGGTGCCGCTCGGCTGAGGCGGGTGCCGCCCGGCCGAGCGGCACCGTGGGAGAGTGAGCCCATGCCTCTCCCCCAGGTCCGCCCCGGGCGGCGGTATGCCGTCCGCGTGGCCACCGGCCACCCCGTCACCGGCCACCCCGTCACCGGGTCCGGGGCGCGGGACGTGGTGGGCGTCCTGGTCGCCGCGGACACGAGCACCTGGACGCTGCTGCCCGAGGACCGCGCCCCCGAGACGGTGGCGGTCGCCGACGTGCGGGCTGCACGCGAGGTGCCGCCCCGCGTCGTGCGTCCGAGCTCGTCCGTCGACGACGTGCAGCGCCTCGCCGCGCGCGGCTGGCCGGGCCTCGAGCAGCACCGCCTGGGCGGGTGGCTGCTGCGGGCGGGCGCGGGCTACACGGGGCGCGCGAACTCCGCTCTGGTCGCAGGAGATCCCGGCCTGCCGGTCGAGGACGCCGTGGCGCGCGTGGAGGCCTTCTACGCCGAGCGCGGGACGCGAGCGCGCTTCCAGGTGGCCTATCCGATGACTGGTCCCGACGACCCCGCCGGCGCCGTGGACGCGCTTCTCGCCGCCCGCGGCTACGAGGTGGTGACGCCGACCTTCACCTACGTGGCAGACCTGCGATCCCTCGAGCCCGCGCCGCTGGACGGCCTGACCGCCTCCTGGTCCGAGCAGCCCGACGAGGAGTGGCTCGCCCCCGAGAGCCCACTGCACGGCCGCCACCCCCGGGCGGTGGACGTGATCACCGCGTGCCCCGCTCGCTACCTCACGCTGCGCTCCCACGGGGACTTCGTGGCTCGGGCGCGCCTGGTGGTCACCGAGGACTGGTGCGGCATCACCGAGCTCGTGGTGGACGAGGGCGCGCGCGGGCGCGGGACCGGCCGCCGGGCGATGGGCGAGCTGACCCGGGCCGGACGCGCGGCGGGGGCGCGCTTCGGCTACCTGCAGGTGCTCCAGACCAACGCCGCGGCCACCGGCCTCTACGACGCGCTCGGCTGGCGGCGGCACCACCGCTACCACTACCGCGGTCAACCCTCCTGATCACCTGACGGGGGCCCCGGCGCTCCTCGGCATACGGTGTGGGCATGGACGAGGACTGGACCCTGGCCACCCGCACCGTCGCGCTCGGCCGCCCGGCGCACGAGCCGGGCGCGCCGGTCAACCCCCCGCTGGAGCTGTCGAGCACCTTCGTCGCCGGCGGGGATCCGGTCTACGGCCGCGCGGGCAACCGCACGTGGGACGCCTTCGAGCAGACCCTGGGGGCGCTCGAGGGTGGGCGGTGCCTCGCCTTCGCCAGCGGTATGGCGGCCGTGGCCGCCGTCCTGTCCCTCGTCCCGCGCGGCGGGGTGGTGGTGGCGCCGGACGGGGCCTACAACACGACGCTCTCGCTGCTCGAGTCGTTCGAGTCCGACGGGACGCTGCGCGAGCTGCGGCGGGTGGACCCGGCGGACCTGGACGCGGTGGTGGGGGCCCTGCCCGGCGCGGACCTGGTGTGGCTGGAGTCGCCCACCAACCCGCTCCTGGAGGTGGCCGACCTGGCCGGGATCGCCGCGGCCGCCCACGACGCCGAAGCAATCGTCGTGTGCGACAACACCTTTGCCACTCCCGTCGGGCAGCGTCCGCTCGGTCTGGGCGTAGACGTGGCCGTCCACTCGGTCACGAAGTACCTCGCGGGCCACTCCGACGTCCTCCTCGGGGCCGCCGTCACCGACCACCCCGAGCTGGCCGAGCGGCTGCGCACGCACCGGACCCTGCACGGGGCGATCCCCGGACCGTACGAGACCTGGCTGGCGCTGCGTGGCATGCGCACCCTGGCCCTGCGGGTCGAGCGAGCGTCGGCGAACGCCGCGGAGCTGGCCCGGCGGCTGCGGGGGCACCCCGCGGTGAGCCGGGTGCGCTACCCGGGCGTCGGGGCGATCGTGTCGATCGAGGTGGCGGGGGGACCCGAGGCGGCGGACCGGGTGTGCGCGGCCACGCGACTGTGGACGCACGCCACGAGTCTTGGCGGCGTGGAGTCGCTGCTCGAGCGACGCCGGCGTCACCCCAACGAGCCGCTCGTCGTGCCGGCGGAGCTCGTGCGCCTGTCGGTCGGCATCGAGGACGTCGACGACCTGTGGCGCGACCTGGACCAGGCGCTGCACGGGATCTAGCGCCGCCCGCGCGCCCGCCCCGTCAGGCGCTAGCGGCGCTCGTCCTTGCGAGCGCGCGACATCAGCTGCGTGGCGACCTCGCTCGGGTCGCGCCCGTCGTGGACGACTGCCGCGACCTGCTCGACGATGGGCATGTCCACCCCGACGCTGCCCGCGAGGGCCAGGATCGACTCGGCCGACTTCACGCCCTCGGCCACCTGACGGGTCTCGGCGACGACCTCGTCGACGGTCATCCCCTGACCGAGCTTGACGCCGAAGGAGTGGTTGCGCGACAGCGGTGACATGCATGTGGCGATGAGGTCGCCGACCCCCGCGAGCCCGGAGAAGGTCAGGGGCTTGGCCCCGAGCCGCACGCCGAGGCGCGTGGTCTCGGCGAGGCCGCGGGTGATGATCGAGGCCTTGGAGTTGTCGCCCATGCCGAGGCCCTCGGCCATGCCGACGGCGAGCGCGACGACGTTCTTGGTCGCGCCGCCGAGCTCGCACCCGACGACGTCGGTCTCGGTGTAGGGACGGAAGTAGGGGGTCGCGCAGGCGTGCGCCACCGCCTCGGCCGTGTCCTTGGAGGCGGAGGCGACCACGCTGGCGGCGGGATCGCGACGCGCGATCTCGCGCGCCAGGTTGGGGCCGGTCACGACGGACACGCGCTCCGGGTCGACGTCCCCGACCTCGCAGATCACCTCTGACATGCGCCGACCGGTGCCGAGCTCGATGCCCTTCATCAGGGAGACGTGCAGCGCGTCGCCGGGCAGGTGCGGGCGCCACCGCTCGAGGTTGGCGCGCAGACTCTGCGACGGGACCGCCAGCACCACCACCTGCGCCCCGTCGAGCGCCTCGGCCACGTCCTGGGTCGCGGTGATGCGGCGCGAGAGGGTCAGGCCGGGGAGGTATTGACCGTTGGTGTGCTGCCGGCGGATCTCGTCGGTGACCTCGGCGCGGCGACCCCACATGGTGACGTCGTTGCCGGCGTCGGCCAGGATCATCGAGAAGGCCGTCCCCCAGCTGCCCGTGCCGAGCACCGCGACCCGGAGGGACGTCCCGGTGGTGCTCACCCGGACTCCCCGTGACGACGCATGTCGTAGCGCGTCGCGGGAGCCTGCTCGCCGCGCAGCTGCTCGAGCAGGCCCACGACGTCGCGCATGATGCGGTCGGTCGCCTCGCGGACAACCTCGCCGGTGACCGGCCGGCCCTGCAGGTCGGAGAGGTCCACCGGCGGCCCGGCGAGCACCCGCATCGTCTTGCGGGGGAAGGGGCGCAGCCGCCCGGAGTAGGGCGCGAGCAGCTCCTGGACGCCCCACTGGGCGACGGGGATCACTGCGCACCCGGTCTCGAGGGCGACCCGGGCGGCACCGGTCTTGCCCGTCATCGGCCACATCCGCGGGTCACGGGTGATGGTGCCCTCGGGATAGATCGGCACGGTCTTGCCCTGCTGGATGGCCCTGGTGGCCGCCCGGTAGGCCTCGACCGCCCGACCGGTGTTGCGGTAGACGGGGATCTGGCCGGCCAGGCCGATCAGCCGCCCGAGGACGGGCACCCGGAAGGCCGCGTCCTTGGCGAGGAAGAACGGCGGCCGGCCGTTGTCGTAGAGGAAGTGCGCCAGCATGATGAAGTCCAGGTGGGACACGTGGTTGCAGCAGACGACCACGCCACCGGGCCGGTCGAGGTGCTCGGCCCCACGCCAGTCGCGCCTGGTCAGCGGCACGACGCCGGACTTGGCGATCGCGACGCACACGCGATAGGCCCACGGCAGCCGAACCTTCGGCGATCGACCCACGTCAGTCCCTTCGACACGCGGGCTGGCCGGAGCTCCCGGCCAGGTGGCCCGCCGACACATCTTCGCGGAGCGTCCCGCGTGCTGTCGACCTCAGCGCACCGCGCGCCGCGCCTGCAAGACTGCAGGCGATGTCCGGTCACGTCTGCCCCGCGCACCCCGTCTCCTGGCGGTTCGTCATCCCCGTCAAGGACACCCGACGGGGCAAGTCCCGCCTCCAGCCACCCGACGGGGTGCCCCGCAACCTGCTGGCCATGAGCCTCGCCCTCGACACCATCAACGCCGCCCGGCACTGCCTGGGTGGCGCCGCGGTCGTCGTCGTCACCTCGGACGACGCGGTCGCGTCGCACGCCAGGTCGTGGCAGGTCCCCGTCCTCGCCGACCCGGGCGCAGGGCTGGATGCGGCCCTGCGGGCCGGGGCGTCGTATGCCGAGGAGCGCGCCGCCGCCTCGGGGCTGCCCGCCCCGGCAGTCGCCGCCCTGCTGGGGGACCTGCCCGGCCTCCACCCGGACGACCTCGCGGCCGTGCTGCGGCTGGCGGAGGGCGTCGAGCGTGGCTACGTCCCCGACCACGAGGGCACGGGCACCGTGCTGCTGACGGCGCGTCCCGGTGTGGCGCTGGACCCGGCGTTCGGTGCGGGCTCGGCGGGCCGGCACGGCGCGGGGGCGGTGGACCTGACGACGCTCGGGCCGGTGCCGGACCGCCTGCGCCTGGACGTCGACGACCGTGCGTCGCTGGCCCGCGTGGCAGCGATGGGGGTGGGTCGGCATACGGCCATGGTCCTCTCGCTGGGCACCCCCGCGCCGTCAGCCGCCGAACAGCCCCAGGGTCACCGTTGACGAGGGCGACCGCGAGGACGGCGCACGCACCACCCGCGAGGGCGAGCCGGGGTCAGCAGCAAGGCGGTCGTGCCCAGCGAGAGACAGACCGTGCAGACGACCGAGAACCCCGCGAAGAGCAGCCAGGCGAGCCAGGTGCGGTGCCGGCCGTGCGTCGCCACCGGCGACGACGAGAGGAGGGGACGCCACGGTCGTGGCGTCCCCTCCTCGGGTCCTCGGGCGAGGCGCCCGTCACTTCTTGGGCGCGGCCTTCTTGGCGGTGGACCGGGCCGCGGGGCGCGGGGTCGCCACCTTCGCGGCGGACGTCTTCTTGGCCGTCGTGCTCTTGGCGGTCGTGCTCTTGGCCGTCGTCGCCTTGGCGGTGCGCTTGGCGGAGGCGGCCTTGGTCGTGCTCGTCGTCGCCTTCTTGGTGGCGGCCTTCCTGGCTGGCGCGGAGGTCGTGCTGGCACCGAGCGCCGAGGCCGAGTTGGCGCGAGCACCCGCGACACCGGACTTCGGCAGCTTCTTGGGGTCGGACACCACGTCCTTGAACTGCGTGCCCGGGCGGAACTTCGGGACGTTGGTCTTCTTGATGCGCACGGACTCCCCGGTGCGCGGGTTGCGGCCGGTGCGGGCCGCCCGCGCGGCGCGCTCGAAGGTGCCGAAGCCGGTGATGCCGACCTTGCCGCCCTTGGCCACCTCACGGATGACGACGTCGACGAGGGCCTCGACCGCGTCGGACGCGGCCTTGCGGCTGCCGAGACGGTCCTCGAGGGCGTCGAGCAGATCTGCCTTGTTCACGATTCCTCCACGAATCCCGATGAACGCCCGGCGGTTACCGGTCGTCGCAGGTCAGCTCGCCGCAACAGGCCTGCACGGCAACGACGTTCGACCTGACATCGACGGTAGGGGTAACCGGTCGCGGCGTCTACGGTTTGTCGAACTTGGCAGCCTTGCGCGGCAACGACATTGGGCACCGGACCCGGCCCCCGGTCAGGAGGCGCACCGGTCCGGCCCGAGCCGGCCCGAGCCGGTCCGGGTCGGTCAGGGTCGTCCCGCGGCTGGGCCGCGCCCGGCAGCTCCCGCCGAAGGTCGTTGCGCCACACGGGAGTTCGTCCTGCCACGCGACACGACCGGGATGCAGGCGGGCCGCACGAACGCGCCAGGACGAGCCGCACGGCACCGCAGCAGCGCCTCGTGAGGGGTCCCCGAGGAGCCGAGATCCGTTGTCCGCCACCGGGCGTGGCGTTACGCCGTCCGGGTGAGCAGCGTCCTCGACGAGCGCCGGGCCGGGCCCCCTAGACGGTCGTCCGAGGCTTGTAGGCCGGCCGGCGCGCCTCGTAGGCCTCGATCGCGTCCTCGTGCCGCAGCGTCAGGCCGATGTCGTCGAGCCCCTCCAGCAGGCGCCAGCGGGTGTAGTCGTCGACCTCGAACGGGGCAACCACGTCGCCGCAGGTGATCGTCTTGTCCTGCAGGTCGACGGTGATCTCGGTGCCGGGCTCGTTCTCCAGCGCCTTCCAGAGCAGGTCGACGTCCCCCTGGGACGCAACGGCCGTGAGCAGCCCCGCCTTGCCGGAGTTGCCACGAAAGATGTCGGCGAACCTGCTGGAGATCACCACGCGGAAGCCGTAGTTCATCAGCGCCCAGACCGCGTGCTCGCGCGACGAGCCGGTGCCGAAGTCGGGGCCGGCGACCAGGACCGAGCCCTCGGCATACGGCTCCTGGTTGAGGACGAAGCCGGGGTCGCCCCGCCAGGCCGCGAAGAGGCCGTCCTCGAAGCCCGACCGCGTGACCCGCTTGAGGTACTCCGCCGGGATGATCTGGTCGGTGTCGACGTTGCTGCGACGCAACGGGACTCCGACGCCGGTGTGCGTGGTGAAGGCATCCATGGCGGTCTCCTCAGCGGGCGGCCGGCTCAGGGACCGGCTCCAGGTCGGCGGGGCTGGACAGGGTGCCACGCACGGCGGTGGCGGCGGCCACGGCCGGAGACACGAGGTGCGTGCGACCGCCCGTGCCCTGGCGCCCCTCGAAGTTGCGGTTGGACGTGGAGGCGCTGCGCTCCCCCGGCGCCAGCTTGTCGGGGTTCATGGCGAGGCACATCGAGCAGCCCGGGAGGCGCCACTCGGCACCGGCCTCGGTGAACACCGCGTCGAGGCCCTCGGCCTCGGCCTGCAGCTGCACGCGGGCCGACCCGGGCACGACCAGCATCCGCACGGTCTCGGCGACCCGCCGGCCCTGCAGGATGCCCGCGACCTCGCGCAGGTCCTCGATCCGACCGTTGGTGCAGGAGCCGACGAAGACGGTGTCGACCGCGATCTCCTTGAGCGGCTGGCCGGCCCGCAGGCCCATGTAGTCCAGGGCCCGCTGCGCGGCGGCCTTGTCGTTGTCGTCCCCCAGCTGGTCCGGGTCGGGGACGGACGCCGACAGCGGCAACCCCTGGCCGGGGTTGGTCCCCCAGGTCACGTAGGGGGTGAGGGTGCTCGCATCGATCGTGACCTCGCGGTCGAAGGTGGCGTCGTCGTCGGTGCGCAGCGCGGTCCAGGCCTCGACGGCGGCGTCCCAGTCGGCGCCCTGCGGGGCGTGCGGCTTGTCGCGCAGGAAGTCGAAGGTCACCTCGTCGGGGGCGATCATGCCTGCGCGGGCGCCCGCCTCGATCGACATGTTGCAGATGGTCATCCGCGCCTCCATGGACAGGCCGCGGATGGCGGAGCCGCGATACTCCAGCACGTAGCCCTGGCCGCCGCCGGTGCCGATCTCGGCGATGACCGCGAGGATCACGTCCTTGGCGGTGACCCCGTCCGGCAGCTCGCCCTCGACGGTGATCGCCATCGTGCGGAACGGCTTGAGCGGCAACGTCTGGGTGGCCAGGACGTGCTCGACCTCGGAGGTGCCGATGCCGAAGGCCAGCGCCCCGAAGGCTCCGTGGGTCGAGGTGTGCGAGTCCCCGCACACCACCGTCATCCCGGGCTGCGTGAGGCCGAGCTGAGGGCCCACCACGTGGACGATCCCCTGCTCGGCGTCCCCCATGGGATAGAGGCGGATGCCGAATTCCTCGCAGTTGCGGCGTAGGGTGTTGACCTGGGTCAGGCTCACCGGGTCGGTGATGGGGCCCGGTGTGGTGGGGACGTTGTGGTCCTCGGTCGCGAGCGTCAGCTCCGGGCGGCGCACCTGGCGCCCCTCGAGCCGCAGCCCGTCGAAGGCCTGAGGACTGGTCACCTCGTGCAGGAGGTGCAGGTCGATGTAGAGCAGGTCGGGCTCGCCGTCAGCACGGCGGACGACGTGGGCGTCCCACACTTTCTCGGCAAGGGTGCCGCTCATGAGATTCCTCCGGCTGGTGCTGGCTGTGACGACGCTTTCGAGCGTGCGTTGACGGGCTGAGCGCCCGGCTGAGTGGCAGGCTTTCTCATATCGGCACCGCTCGGATTTGCGTCTCAGGCAGCGAGACGGCAGTATCATCCTATGGACAACTCTTCTGGGGTCGGTGTTCTCGACAAGGCCGCCGTCGTGCTGGGGGCGCTCGAGGCCGGACCGGCCACCCTGGCCCAGCTCGTCGCGGCCACCGGACTGGCCCGACCCACCGCCCACCGCCTGGCCGTCGCCCTCGAGCACCACCGCCTCGTGGCCCGCGACATGCAGGGACGCTTCGTGCTGGGGCCCCGCCTCGGGGAGCTGTCCAGCGCCGCCGGCGAGGACCGTCTCCTCGCGGCCGCCGGCCCCGTGCTGGGCGCGCTGCGCGACCACACCTCGGAGAGCGCCCAGCTCTTTCGCCGCCAGGGCGACCACCGCATCTGCGTCGCCGCGGCCGAGCGCCCGATGGGGCTGCGCGACTCCATCCCCGTCGGCGCCTCGCTGTCCATGCTCGCCGGGTCCGCCGCGCAGGTCCTGCTGGCGTGGGAGGAGCCGGACCGGCTGCACCGCGGCCTGCAGGGCGCGAAGTTCACCGCCACCACCTTGTCCGGCGTCCGTCGCCGCGGCTGGGCCCAGAGCGTCAGCGAGCGCGAGCTCGGCGTCGCGTCCGTCTCCGCCCCCGTCCGCGGTCCGTCCGGCCGCGTGGTCGCCGCCGTCTCCATCTCGGGAGCCATCGAGCGCATCTCGCGCCAGCCGGGACGGCTGCACGCCGCCACCGTCGTCGCCGGCGCCAACAAGCTGACCGAGATCCTGCGCCGCACCTCCTCCTCCTGACGCGGAGCGAGCCGCCCGGCGGGTCACCTCGACCGCTGGGCGATTCAGCCACCGCACCTCACGCCCTCCCGTCCTACGTTGGTCGCAGGCTTCCGCCGTCCATCCGACTCGACGAGGAGAGACGATGACCGCTGCGACCGAGACCTTCCGCGAGGCCCGGGACCTGCTCCTGGACCTGCGCACCGACTACGCCGCCGCCAAGGAGCGGTTCACCTGGCCGCAGATCGAGGAGTTCAACTGGGCCCTGGACTGGTTCGACCAGGTCGCGCTCGGCAACGAGGCGCCCTGCCTGTGGATCGTCGAGCAGGACGGGTCGGAGGCCAAGGTCTCGTTCGCCGAGATGTCCCGTCGCTCGTCGCAGGTGGCCTGCTGGCTGCGCGACCAGGGGGTGCGGCGTGGCGAGCGCGTGATCGTCATGCTCGGCAACCAGGTCGAGCTGTGGGAGTCGATGCTCGCCTGCATCAAGCTCGGCGCCGTCATCATCCCGACCACGACCCTCCTCGGCCCGGCCGACGTCCGCGACCGGATCGAGCGCGGCGGCGCGCAGCACGCGATCGTCCGATCGCAGGACGTGGGCATCTTCGACGGCGTGACCGGCGACTACACCCGCATCGCCGTCGGTGAGCCGGTCGAGGGGTGGTCGTCGTATGCCGACTCCGCCGCCTCCCCCGACACCTACACGCCCGAGGTGTCCACTCGCGGGGACGAGTCGATGCTGCTCTACTTCACGTCGGGGACGACCTCCAAGCCCAAGCTGGTGGAGCACACGCAGGCGTCCTACCCCATCGGGCACCTCACGACGATGTACTGGGTCGGCCTGGAGCCCGGCGACATCCACCTCAACATCTCCTCGCCGGGGTGGGCCAAGCACGCCTGGTCCAACGTCTTCGCCCCCTGGAACGCCGAGGCGTGCGTGTTCATCTACAGCTACACGCGGTTCGACCCAGCGGCGCTCATGCATCACATGGACCGGTGCGGCGTGACCAGCTTCTGCGCCCCGCCGACCGTGTGGCGCATGCTGATCCAGTCCGACCTGGGGTCGCTGCGCACACCCCCGACCAAGGTGGTCGGGGCCGGCGAGCCGCTCAACCCCGAGGTCATCGAGCAGGTCGAGAAGGGCTGGGGCGCAACGGTTCGCGACGGCTTCGGCCAGACCGAGACGACGCTCGCCGTGTCCAACTCCCCCGGCCAGCCGGTCAAGCCCGGCGCCATGGGACGGCCCTCCCCCGGCTACGTCGTGCGGCTCGTCGACCCCGCGACCGGCGAGGTCGGCGTGCAGGAGGGCGAGATCTGCCTCGACCTGGCTCACCGCCCCCTCGGCCTGATGGTCGGCTACAACGGCGACCCGGACAAGAACGCTGAGGTCATGCGGGACGGCTTCTACCACACCGGCGACGTGGCGAGCATCGACGAGGACGGCTACCTGACCTACGTCGGGCGCGCGGACGACGTCTTCAAGGCCTCGGACTACCGCATCTCGCCGTTCGAGCTCGAGTCCGTCCTGCTGGAGCACGACCTCGTGGCCGAGGCGGCCGTGGTCCCCTCCCCCGACCCGGTGCGTCTCGCCGTACCCAAGGCGGTCGTGGTGCTCGTGCCGGGCGTCGAGGCGAACGCCGACACCGCCCGCGAGATCTTCCGCCACTCCCGGGCACACCTGGCGCCCTACAAGCGGATCCGGCGCCTGTCCTTCTCGGAGCTGCCCAAGACGATCTCGGGCAAGATCCGCCGGGTGGAGCTGCGTCAGGCCGAGGACGCCGGCTACGCCACGGCGGACGCCCGTCCGAGCGGGGACTTCCACGAGGACGACTTCCCCGAGCTGCGCGGCTGAGCGTGGACCCGGACCGTATGACGAACACGCACCGCGTCCGACGGGTCGCCGTGGTCGGCGCCGGACCCGCTGGGCTCTTCGCCGCCCAGGCGCTGGCCGGTCAGGACGAGCTGCCGGTACACGTGGACCTGCTCGACCGGATGCCGACGCCCTTCGGCCTGCTGCGCTACGGCGTCGCCCCGGACCACGAGAGCATCCGCTCGGTGGCGACGGCGCTCGCCCGCACCCTCGACCTGGAGGCCGTCACCTTCTGGGGGCTCGTGGAGGTGGGTCGGGACGTGTCCCGGGCCGAGCTGCTCGAGGCCTACGACGCGGTGATCTACGCGGTCGGGGCGAGCGAGGACGTGCGCCTCGGCATACCCGGGGAGGACCTGAGCGGCAGCCGCTCCGCGCGCGAGTTCGTCGCCTGGTATGGCGGGCACCCCGACGCGCGACCTCAACCGCTCGACGGTGTGCGGGCGGTCGCGACGGTCGGTGTCGGCAACGTCGCCGTCGACCTGGCCCGGATCCTGCTGAAGCAGGCCCAGGCCCTGCGGGTGACGGACATGGCCGAGCCCGTGCTGGAGGAGCTCGCCCGCAGCGAGGTCCGTGACGTGTGGATCGTCGGGCGGCGGGGTCCGCAGCACGCGAGCTACACCACCAAGGAGCTGCGCGAGCTGGTGGACACCCCCGGGATCGACGTCACCGTCTCGTCCGGGGCCTTCGACGGGCTGGACGAGGACGCCCTCGACCGCCGCACGCGCGCCAACGTCGAGCTGCTGCGCGGCCTGCCCATCGAGGGCGACGGCGCCCCCGCATCGGACGGGGGCCGGCGACGGCTGCACTTCGCGTTCTACGCCCGGCCGGTGGAGATGACCGAGCGTGACGGGCGGGTGGACGGTCTGACGGTCGAACGCACCCGGCTGCTTCCCGACGGATCGGTCGAGGGGACGGGCTCGCTCGAGACGCTCGACGTGCAGCTCGTGCTGCGCGCGGTGGGTTATCGCGGGAGCCCGCTGCCCGACGTGCCGTTCGACGGGACGCGGGCGATCATCCCCAACGTCGAGGGCCGCGTCGTCGACGAGACGGGCGCGAGGCAGCCGCGGGAGTACTGCACGGGCTGGGTCAAGCGCGGACCGATCGGCGTCATCGGCACCAACAAGTCCGACGCCGCGCAGACCGTGGCGCACGTGCTCGCCGACCTGCAGGCAGCCGAGGACGCCCCACGGGACCTGCAGGGTGGGCGGGTCGAGGAGCCTGGCTCCGCCGCGGACCCTCGGACCGGCGAGGGTCATCGACCCGTCGCGTCTCGACACGGTGTCGGCCCCGTCCTGCGCGCCCGCGGCCACCACCCGAGCACCCTGGCCGACTGGCGCGCCATCGACGCGGCCGAGATCGAGCTCGGCCGCGGCGAGGGTCGCGAGCGGGTCAAGGTGTCGACCTGGGACGAGCTCCTCCGCCTCGTCACGGATCACTGACGGACGGCCGCCCCCTCGCAAGATCGTGAGTGTTCTCCCAGGATTCTTGGACCGAGCACTCACGATCCTGGGTGAGGGCGTTGGTGGTCAGTCGCGGATCGGGCGGCGCCGGAAGTACGCCGCGAGCACGGCGCCGGAGAGGTTGTGCCAGATCGAGAACACGGCCCCCGGCAGGGCGGCCGTCGGCGAGAAGTACTGCGACGCAAGGCCGGCGGCCAGACCGGAGTTCTGCATCCCGACCTCGATGGCGACGGTGCGCCGGGCCCGCTCACGCTGTCCGGTGAGGGCGGCAAGGCCGTAGCCCAGCAGGTAGCCGAGACCGTTGTGCAGGACGACGGCGAGCAGGACGATCCCGCCGGCAGCGACGACCTTGGACGCCGAGCCCGAGACGACGGCGGCCACGACCAGCGAGATGGCGACGACGGACACCCAGGGCAGGGCGGGAAGCACCCGCTCGACGACCCGGCCGAGGAAGGTGCGCACCAGCAGGCCCAGCACGACGGGGACGAGCACGATCCACAGGATGCTGGAGGCCATGCTGCGCGCGTCGACGGGGAGGTAGGTCCCCGCGAGCCACAACGTCAGCAGCGGGGTGAGGATCGGGGCCAGCAGGGTCGACACCGAGGTCATCGCCACCGACAGCGCGGTGTCCGCCTTGGCGAGATAGCTCACCACGTTGGAGGCGGTGCCGCCGGGCGCGCAGCCCACGAGGATGACACCGGCGGCCAGCTCCGGGGACAGCCCGAGCGTCTTGGCCAGCGCCCAACCGAGCAGGGGCATCACGAGGTACTGGGCGACGACACCGATGAGGACGGGAAGCGGCCGGCGGGCCACGAGCGCGAAGTCCTGCCCGCGCAGGCTGAGCCCCATCCCGAACATGATGATCCCCAGCAACGTGTTGACGTGTGGCAGAAGGGGTTTGGCCGACGACGGGGCCAGATAGCCGAACGCTGCGGCCGCCAGGATCAGGATCGGGAAGAGGGTGACGGCCATCCGGGCCGAGCGGTCCTCGGCTGCGGTGGACGGGTCGCTCTGCTGGGTGGACGCGGGGCTGGACATGGGGACCTCCTAGGACGGACCACACACTGTGACCCGCCGTTCCACGTTCCGGGACGCTCGTCTCGTCATCCGATCGCTCGAAGAGCGACGCCCTCACCAGGAGATCGTGTGTGTCTGGTCCAAGAATGTTGACCGAGCACTCACGATCTCGGGAGAGGTGGTTGGGGGCCATGGGGGTCAGAGGAGGTGCATCTCCTGGGCCTGCTCCCCCAGCTGCGCGCGGAAGGCCGGGTCGGCGAGCGCCATGAGCGCCTCGGCCCGCTCGGCGTCGGTCTTGCCCCGCAGGTGAGCCACGCCGTGATCGGTCACGACGTGGCTCCGGACGGACCGCGTCGTGGGGGCTGGCGAGCTTGCGCCGATAGGCGCCCTCGAAGGTCGTGCATCATCCAATCGCCGGGGCGCCGGCGCCGCAATCGTGCGGCACCGGCGCCCGGTGTGATCTGCCGGACAGCGCGTCCCGGCTCGCAGGGGGTCAGACGACGGCGTCGCCCGCCCGCTTCGCGTGCCGCAGGCCGAGCAGGCCGAGCAGCAGCAGGAGCGCGCCGCCGACGTACGCGACGATCGAGGCGATCTTGGCGATGAGCCCGATGGTGCCGAAGGCGTAGGCGGTGAGCAGCATGCTGCGCAGCGCGTTGCCCATGAACAGGCTCTGCCGCAGCTCGCCGAGCTGGGCGACCTCGGTCTTGTCCGCGGCGGGGTCCTTGGACTTGTTCAAGAACTCGCCCGAGACCTCCTCGTAGGTGCGGCCCTGGGAGGACTTGTTCATGTGGACGAGGATGTAGTGGTCGGCGAAGGCCTTGGCCTGGTCGCCGGTGGTCATCTCCTGACCGGCGTACTTCTCGAGGTAAGGCTTGATCTGCGGATCCTCGAGGGCCTTGCCGGACGGCATCGTGATCTTCTGCGCGGCGAGCTGGTCGTGGACCTGACCCTGCGCGAAGGTCGAGGCCCAGGTGAGCAGCCCGCCCGCGACCAGCAGGACGAGGGCGAGCAGCAGGCCGGTGGCGGACAGGAGGGTGTCGAGGGTCTTGCGACGCATGATGCTTCCTAGCTGGGTGCTTGCGCCGGTCGGTTGGCCGGTTGTGACTCAACTCTGCCCTGGCCGATTTATCCCTCAACCACCGGGGTGCGTGTCCCAAGTCACCGGCCACGTATGCCGTCCCGCGTCCGCCACCGCCGCCACACCGCCGCTATCCGACGCGGACCGCCTCACGGACCGCCCGCAACCAGGTGAGCACCGCCTCGGCGCCCGGGTCGGCGTGGCCCTGGCCCCGCACGCCGACATAGCTGGCGCGGCCCTTGCGCGAGACACCCTCCACCGTGCCGCGCACCCCCTCCTCGGCCGCGGCCAGGACGGCCTCCCACCCGTCCGGCGCGGCGTCGGCGGCGGGTCGCAGCGCGTCGACCATCGTCCCGTCGCCGGGCGAGGCACCGCCGAGGTCCTGGATGCCGTCGACCCCCGCCGCGAGGGCGCGGGGCCAGTCGGCGCCGTCCTCGAGCGCCTGGGCCGCCGCCACGAGGCCCGCGGCATACAACGGGCCGCTGGTGCCGCCGATGGCCCGCCGGCAGCGGGCGGACAGGACGCGCAGGAGGGAGGCCGCGGAGCCGTCGGCCGGGTCGTCCTGCCAGGCTCGGGCGCCCCGCGCCAGCGCCTCCCCGAGGTCACCGTCGCCCACGACCTGGTCCAGTTCGGTGAGCCGGTGCTCGTCGTCGAGGACGGCCTGGCAGGCGGCGTCGATCGCGGCCCGCGCCCGCTCGTCGGGCTCCCCGGGGTCGACCTGGCCCGCGTCGGCGTCGGGGACGGCCACGTCGGCATGGTGCGCGACCGGACCTCCACCACCGGGCCAGGCCAGGGATGCGGTGGGTGCGTCGAGCAGCTCCGTCTCTCCGTCCTCGAGGGGCAGGACCGTGACCGAGGCGCCTGCCATCTCCAGGCTCGTCATCACCGACCCCTGATAGGCGCGCTCCACGGTCAGTCCACGCTCGCCGAGGATCCGGTGCACCGCCCGGGTGAGCACCGCCAGCTCGGCCGGCGGCGTGCCGCCGAGCCCGTTGACCAGCAGGGCGACTCGCGCCCCGTCGTCCAGCGGGCGGGCAGCCAGGACCCGGTCCGCCAGCTCGGCCGCGAGGTCGTCGGCCGGGCGGTGCCCGACCTGCTCGACGCCAGACTCGCCGTGGATCCCCAGACCCAGCTCGATCCGGTCCTCGTCGATCTCGAAGGTCGCCTCCCCCGACCCCGGCATGGTGCCCGGCCGCAGGGCGACCCCCATCGTGGCCAGCCTGCTCGCGACCGAGCGGGCGCGTCCGGACACCTCGGCGAGGTCCGCGCCGGAGGCTGCGAGGGCGCCGGCGATCTTGTGCACCAGCACCGTCCCGGCGAGCCCACGAGCCCCGGCATGCGTGTCGGCGTCGCCCAGGGCGATGTCGTCGCCCACGACGACGGTCTCCACGGCATACCCCTCGTCCTGGGCGAGCTGGGCGGCGAGACCGAAGTTGAGCCGGTCCCCGGTGTAGCTCTTGACGATCAGCAGCGCCCCGGCCGTCCCGGTGACGGCGCGGATGCCGTCGAGGACGGCGTCGACGCTCGGCGAGGCGAACACCCCGCCGCTGACCGCCGCCGTCAGCATCCCGTCGGCGACGAAGCCGGCGTGCGCGGGCTCGTGCCCGGCTCCCCCGCCGGAGATCAGCGCCACGGGCACGGAGTCGCGGCCTGCGGCACCCGGGCCAGCGGCACCCGTCACGACCCGGTCCGCCTGCACCGCGATGGTCCGGCCTTCGAGGAGCGCGAGCCCGGGCTGGGTGAGGGCCAGGCCCTCGAGGCTCTCTCGGACGAAGCTGCCGGCGTCGTTCAGGAACTTCTTCATGGGGACCACACCACCACACCCGCCGGCCCCGCGCCAGACCACGCGAAAGGTCCCCCTCCCGAGTGGGAGAGGGACCTTGTCGACGTACCCCCGACCGGATTCGAACCGGCGCTACCGCCGTGAGAGGGCGGCGTGCTAGGCCACTACACAACGGGGGCGAACAGCTGCTCCGATCCCTTGCGGGGCGGTGAGCAACGAGGAGAAACTCTAGCCGAAGCTTAGGATTTCTCCCAATCGGGCCGGACCCTGTCGGACCGACCGGCGATTGGCTGGGGTACCAGGACTCGAACCTAGACTAACTGAACCAGAATCAGTCGTGCTGCCAATTACACCATACCCCAAAGGAATTCACCCCATCATCAGGGGCCTGAGGACAGGCTCTGACGCGCGGGCGAACCAAGAGAGAACTCTACCGGAGGGCGGCGCCCCTCCCCAAATCGGCCGTATGCCGGACCCGACCGCCGAACTCACCAGGACACGGCGTCCAAGGAGGCCGCGACGGGCACCCCGACGCCGCCGCCGCCCCACTGCCCGCGACGGTCCAGCCAGACGCCGTGCAGCCCCGCCGCGACCGCCGCCTGCGCGTCGACGGCGAGGTCGTCCCCGACATACACCGTCTGCTCGGGCGCGGACCCGAGCAGCTCGCAGGCCCGCCAGAAGGCGCGGGCGTCGGGCTTGCCGTAGCCCAACGTGTCCGTCGTCGCGATGGCCGTGAAGGCGTCGCTCAGCCCCACGACCTCGAGCTTGAGGGTGGTGAACTCCGTGGACGAGTTGGTCAGGGCCCCGACGAGGATCCCGTCGGCGCGGGCCCGGTCGAGCAGCCCGGCCACGTCGTCGAAGGCGCGGGTCCCGGCGCGGAAGGCGGCCGGCCACCCCTGCTCGAACCCCGCGAACGCGTCCGCACCCCAGGGCAGCCCGCCGTGCGTCGCCACCTCCCGCAGGCGTGACTCCCGCATCGCGGCGAAGGTCAGCTCCCCCCGCGTGTAGCCGCCGAAGAAGCCCCCCGGGTCGGCGTGGTAGCGCACGCCGAGCTCCTCCGCGCGGTCCGTCGCCTCGGGCCACACCTGCGCGATGCAGCGGGCGGCCGCACGACGCATGGCCGACCGGGTGTCGAGCAGGGTGTCGTCGATGTCCAGCAGCAGCGCGGCGATCCGGGTCGACGACGCCCCGCCCTGCGCCGTCTCGGCCTGGCGCGCCCCCCTCACAGCGTGGCGCGCAGCCGGCGCAGGCGGGCCAGCGTGGAGTCGCGGCCGAGGATCTCCATGGACTCGAAGAGCGGCGGCGAGACCCGACGCCCGGTGACGGCGACGCGGGCGGGGGCGAAGGCGAACTTCGGCTTGATGCCGAGCCCGTCGACGATCGCGGCGCGCAGGGCTGCCTGGATCGGCTCGGCGGTGAAGTCGTCCAGAGCCTCCAGGGCGGCGATCGAGGCGTCGAGCACCTGCGGGGCGTCGTCCTTGAGCGCGGCGACGGAGTCGGGGTCGAAGGCCAGCTCGTCGTCGGTGACGAAGAGGAAGCCCAGCATCGGCCCGGCCTCCCCCAGCAGCTGCATGCGCTCCTGCACCAGCGGCGTGGCCTTGGTGACCAGGTCCATCTGCTCCGGGGTCGGCTCGCCCGGCAGCTCGCCGGTGCGGACGAGGTGGGCGACGATCCGCCCCGCCAGGTCCTGCGGCGACAGCGCGCGGATGTAGTGCCCGTTGAGCCAGTTGAGCTTGTCCATGTCGAAGATCGGGCCGACCGTGTTGACCTTGGTCCAGTCGAACCGCTCGACGAACTCCTCGAAGGAGCTGACCTCCTGGCCGTCCGCCACCGGCGGGTAGCCCACGAGCTGCAGGAAGTTGAGCAGCGCCTCCGGCAGGTAGCCCTCCTCGCGGAACCACGTGAGGCGGGCGGCGGGGTTCTTGCGCTTGGAGATCTTGGACTTGTCGGGGTTGCGCAGCAACGGCATGTGCGCGAACTGCGGCACGTCCCAGCCGAGCCAGCGGTAGAGCAGGACGTGCTTGGGGGTCGAGGAGATCCACTCCTCGCCCCGCACGACGGTGGTGATCCCCATCAGGTGGTCGTCCACGACGACGGCCAGGTGGTAGGTCGGGAAGCCGTCGGCCTTGAGGATCACCTGGTCGTCGGGCCTGGGGGCGTTGACCCACCCTCGGATGACGTCCTCGAAGCGGGTCTCGACGTCCTCGGGGACGAGCATGCGCACGACGGGCTTGTCGGTGAATCCCGGCAGGGCGGCGCGCTCCTCGCGCGTCTTGCCGTGGCAGAGGCGGTCGTAGCCGGTCGGCAGCTTGGCCTTCTGCTGCAGCTCGCGCATCTCGGCGAGGCGCTCGGTCGAGCACCAGCAGTAGTACGCGTGGCCGGCCTCGACGAGCTGATCGACATACGGCTTGTAGGTGTCGAGCCGCTCGCTCTGTCGGTAGGGGGCGTAGGGGCCACCCACGTCCGGCCCCTCGTCCGCGGACAGCCCCAGCCAGCCGAGCGTGTCGTAGATCTGCTGCTCGCTGCCCTCGACGTAGCGCGCCTGGTCGGTGTCCTCGATCCGCAGGACGAACCGGCCGCCGGTCTTGCGGGCCCAGGCGAGGTCGAACAGGGCCATGTAGGCGGTCCCCACGTGCGGGTCGCCGGTGGGCGACGGGGCGACGCGGGTGCGGGCAGGGGTGAGAGCAGCGTCAGTCATGGTGGGCACAGCCTATCGGCCGCGAGGAGGCATCATGGGTGGCGATGCCTCCCAGCCCTCCCCCACCGCGACGGCCCCCGAGCGCGTCGGAGCCGGTGCTGCCGCCGGACCCCGACGTCGACGTCCTCGGCGCCTCCCCGGCGCGCCCGATGCACCTGCAGGGGCGGTATGTCGCCCTCGTCGCCGCGGGCGGCGCCGCCGGAGCGGCGACGCGGGAAGCCCTGGTGCTGGCCGTCCCGGCCGAGGGGTTCGACACCGTCGTGCTCATGATCAACCTGGTCGGGGCCTTCGCGCTGGGGCTGCTGCTGGAGCGGCTGCTGCTCGCCGGGCCCGACCGGGGCCGGCGGCGCGCGGCCCGGCTGCTGCTCGGCACCGGCGTGCTGGGCGGTTTCACGACCTACTCGACCCTGGCGCTGGACACGGTGCACCTGCTGCAGCGCGGCGAGGTCGGTATGGCGATCGCCTACGGTCTCACCACCGTGCTGCTCGGGGCGGTCGCGAGCGTGGCGGGCATCCGCTGCGGGGCCGCCCTCGGACGCCGGCGGCCGGCGTGACGCCGCTGGTCTTCCTCGGGGTGGCGGTCGGGGGCGGCGTGGGTGCGGCGCTGCGGTTCGTGCTCGACGCGGTGGTGCGCGAGCGGGTGGCATCGGCGTACCCGCTCGGCACCCTGCTGATCAACGTGACCGGCTCGCTGCTGCTGGGGCTCGTCTCCGGGCTCGCGGCCCGGCACGCGCTGGGCGCGCCGTGGGCGCTGGTGCTGGGAACCGGGCTGTGCGGGGGCTACACGACGTTCTCGACGGCGAGCCTGGAGACGGTCCGGCTGGCCGCCGACGGGCGGCGCGGGGCGGCCCTGCTCAACGGGCTGGGCACGCTGGTGGTCTCGGTGCTGGCGGCCGCCGCCGGCCTCTGGCTCGCCACCCTCTGACACGACCCACCCCGCCCACCAGTCGGGGAGGGTCTCAGCGGGCGCGGACGAAGGGGTTGGACAGCGTCCCGATCCCCTCGACCTCCACCTCGACGCGCTGCCCCTCCTGCACCGGCCCGACGCCGGCAGGGGTACCGGTCAGGATCACGTCCCCCGGCAGCAGCGTGAACGACTGGGAGACATAGGAGATCAGCGTCGCGACGTCGAAGATCAGGTCGCGGGTCGATCCGTCCTGCACCGTCCGCCCGTCGAGGCGAGTCTGCACCCGCAGGTCGCTCGGGTCCAGGGTGGTCTCGATCCACGGGCCCAGCGGCTTCGAGCCGTCGAACCCCTTGGCGCGCGACCACTGCCCGTCGGACTTCTGGTGGTCGCGGGCGGTGACGTCGTTGGCGCACGTGTAGCCGAAGACGGTCGCCAGCGCGAGCTCGGGCTCGACGTTGCGCACCATCTTGCCGATGACGACGGCCAGCTCGCCCTCGTAGTGGATGTTGCTGCTGGTCGCCAGCATCGGCACCGGGTCACCCGGCCCGCTCACCGCGGTGTTGGGCACCAGGAACATCAGGGGCTCCGTGGGCAGGTCGTTGCCCATCTCCTTGGCGTGGTCGGCATAGTTGCGGCCGATGCCGATCACCTTGCTGCGCGGGATCACCGGGGCGAGCAGCCGGACGTCGTCCAGCGGGTAGCGCTGCCCCGTGTAGGTGATCTGCTGGTAGATCGGGTCGCCGCCGATCTGGGCGACGACGAGGTCGTCCCCCTCCTGCTCGACGACGCCGAAGGCCGGATCTTCCCCAAGGGTGAATCTCGCGATACGCACAACCCCAACCTACCCCCGGTAGGTGCGCAGCAGGCGCCGCCACCACACCGCGGCCCGACGCTCCGCCTCGGCCTGCTCCCACCCTCGCCGCTCGTCCTCCGCCCGGGCCCGTGCCTGCTCCTCCACGTGGCGGCGGTGCTCGCGCCATACGGCCACCGTCTCCTCGACGTCGAGGACCTTGGCGATGGGCGGCATCTGGGGGCCGGCCGCGGGACGCAGGCGGTCCAGCTTGACCCGCCGGTTGTAGTCCTCGACGATCGCGCGCACCGACTCCTCGCGCGGCACGTCCCGCAGCGTGGCCGGCATGTCGTGAGCCTCCCTGCGCAGCGCCATGGTCGGGTTCATCGCGCCGGTCAGGTCGAGCTGCTCGCGCTCGATCAACCCGTTGATCCACCAGTCCTCGTGGTAGGGCCGGTCGAGGCTGGGCAGCGGCTTGCCCGCGCCGGGAAGGTTGTCGAGCTCCCCACGCTCCTGGGCCTCCCGGATGCGCCTCTCCGCGATGGTCTCGACGTGGTGCGGGTCCATCGGCCCATTGTCCCACCGACGCGGCGCGCACCTAGGATCGGCGGGTGGACGTGCTGACCCGGGCCGAGTGGGAGCCGCTCGCCGCCGCCCACCGGGCGCGGGCCGAAGCGGCGACGTCGCCGCACCTGGCGCGACGTGCACGAGGCGAGAAGCACCCGGTCGAGGACTTCCTGTTCGAGTACTACGGTTTCCGCCCAGGCCATCTCGCGCGTTGGCACCCGGGTCCTGGTGTGGCGCTGACGGACTCGCCGGAGCACGCGGCCTGGTCCTCTTACGTCACCTCGGCGGGGCTCACCTCGCTCGACGTCCCGTCGTATGCCGAGAAGCGTGGCGCCACCGTGAGATTCGTCCGCGACCTGCTGGCCCGCACCCACGGGCGCGAGGCCCGCTTCGGGTGCTTCGGGCTGCACGAGTGGGCGATGGTCTACCGCATCCCGCGGGACGAGGTGCGGCACGGCTCGCTGCCGCTGCGGCTCGGGCACGCCGGCACCGACGCGGTGGTGGAGGCCCACGACATCCGCTGCTCGCACTTCGACGCCTACCGCTTCTTCACCCCGGCCGCGGTGGGTCGCAACGAGATCCGCCCCACCCGCGAGACGGTCCGGGACCACGAGCAGCCCGGCTGCCTGCACGGCGGGGCGATGGATCTCTACCGCTGGGCGTTCAAGCTGGCGCCCGGCATCCCGGGTGACCTGGTCCTCGACTGCTTCGAGATCGCCCGCGAGGCAAGGCTGCTGGACATGATGAGCTCGCCCTACGACACGGAGTCTCTGGGGTTGCCCAACATCGCGATCGAGACGCCCCAGGGCAAGGCGGAGCACGTGCGCCGGCAGCGCGCCATCAGCGAGGCCGCGGCGCCGGTGCGGGAGCGACTGATCGCGGCGTGCGACGCCCTGATCGCCCCGACCTGAGCCGCGTGGCCGTGGCTGAGCCCCGTGGCCGTGGCTGAGCCGCCACCTGCGCCATCCACTGGGCGGCCCGCCCGTGATGCTCGTGCTCGGCCCCCGAGGCGGCGCTGCGCAGCCTGGCCGTCAGCGGACGGGCACGCCGGCGCTGTGCAGGCCATAGGTGAGCCCGTCCAGCAGCGCCATCCAGGACGCCTCGACGATGTTGGCGGCGACGCCCACCGTGGTCCACGACTGGTTGTCGTCGGCCATCTCGATGAGCACGCGGGTGACGGCGTCCGAGCCGTGCGCGGAGTCGAGGATGCGGACCTTGTAGTCCACGAGCTCGACACCGTCGATCTCGGGGTAGACGCCGACGAGGGCGTGGCGCAGCCCCTCGTCGAGCGCGTTGACCGGGCCGTTGCCCTCACCGGTGGCGACGAGCCGGCGCCCGCCGGCGCGCAGCTTGACGGTCGCCTCCGACACGGCCACCCCATCGCCGCGCGCCTCGGCGATGACCCGCCAGGACTCGACCTCGCAGTAGGAGATCGGCTCCCCGCTGACCTCGCGGCGCAGCAGCAGCTCGAAGGACGCGTCGGCGGCGTCGAAGGTCCAGCCGCGCAGCTCGAGGTCCTTGACCAGCGCCACGATCCGCGCCTGCACCTCCCCCTGGCCGGCCAGGTCCAGCCCGAGCTCGCGCGCCCGCAGCTCGATGGACGCCCGACCGGCCATGTCGGACACCAGGGTTCGCATCCGGTTGCCGACCGAGGAGGGGTCGGCGTGCTGGTAGAGGTCGGGGTCGACCTTGAGCGCCGACGCGTGCAGCCCCGCCTTGTGCGCGAACGCGGACGACCCGACGTACGGCTGTCGGCCGTAGGGGGTGATGTTGGTGATCTCGCTGATGGAGTGGGAGATCCGCGAGGCCTCGGCGAGCTGGGCGTCGGCCACGACGGGGCGGGCGAGCTTGAGCTGCAGGTTGCTGATGATGGTGAGCAGGTCCGCATTGCCGGTGCGCTCGCCATACCCGTTGACGGTGCCCTGCACCTGCACGACGCCCGCGTCGACCGCCGCGAGGGAGTTGGCGACGGCGCAGCCGGTGTCGTTGTGGCAGTGGATGCCCAGGGGCGCGCCCGTGGTGCGGGTGACGTCGTCGACCACGTCGGCGATCCGCGAGGGCAGCATCCCGCCGTTGGTGTCGCACAGCGCCACCACCTCGGCCCCGGACTCGACCGCGGCCCGCACCGCCTCCAGCGCGTAGGCGCGGTCCAGCTGGTAGCCGTCGAAGAAGTGCTCGGCGTCGAGGAACACGCGCCGACCCTCCCCCACGAGGAAGGTCACCGTGTCGCGGATCATGGCGAGGTTCTCCTCGAGCGTGGTGCGCAGCGCCTGCTCCACGTGCCGGGTGTGCGCCTTGGCGACGAGGGTGATCGCCGGCGCACCGGAGTCGAGCAACGCTCGCACCTGCGCGTCGCTGTGCGCCTGTCCGCCCGCCTTGCGCGTGGCGCCGAAGGCGGTCAGCACCGCGTTGTGCAGCCGCAGATCCTTTGCCCCGGCGAAGAACTCGGTGTCTCGCGGGTTGGCGCCGGGCCAGCCGCCCTCGATGAACCCCACGCCCAGCTCGTCCAGGTGCCGCGCGATCGCGATCTTGTCCTGGACCGTCAGGTGCAGCCCCTCCTGCTGGGCGCCGTCGCGCAGGGTGGTGTCGTAGACCTGCAGTGCGGGCCGGTCTCCCATGGCTCGTCCTCTCGGGCGGGGGGCGGTGGTCCGGCCCATGATGACGGCGTATGCCGCTCCCCCGCCTCCTCGTCTCACCGCCTCGCGGCCGCCACCAGGGCGTCGAAGAGGGCGGGGTCGGTCCCCGCCTCGGGGTGCCACTGCACGGCGAGGCAGAAGTCCGCGTCCGGGTCCTCCATGCCCTCGAGGGTGCCGTCCGCCGCCCACGCCGTGGCCTCGTAGCCGGGGTGGGTCAGCACCGACTGGTGGTGGTAGGTCGGCACCACCGCCTGCTCCCCGACCAGCCGCGCGAGCCGCGACCCGGGTCGCAGCGACACGGGGTGCGTCCCGAACACCCCTGGTGCCGGCGAGTGCTCGTCGTGCCCGACCCGGTCCGGGACGTGCTGCTCGAGCGTCCCACCCGCCTGGACCGCCATGACCTGCATCCCGCGGCAGATCCCGAGCAGGGGCAGGCCGCGCCGGCGGGCCTCGGCGACCAGCAGCAGCTCGGTCTCGTCGCGGTCCGGGCGGGCCTCCTGCACCGACGGATGCGGTTGCGCGCCATACCGGCTCGCCTCCACGTCGACGCCACCGCTGATGATCAGGGCGTCCACGCGGTCCAGCCAGCCCCCGACCACCTGCGGGGTGACGTCGAGCCGTGGCACGAGCAGGACGGGCAGGGCGCCCGCCCGCTCGACCGCGAGGGTGTAGTCCCGCGGCAGCACCGCGGACGGCTGGTCGACCCAGGGCGGCCGCGAGACCTCCTCGACATAGGTCGTCAGCGCGACGATCGGCGCGTCAGAGCGGGGTGACATAGGCGCCCGAGATCCCGCCGTCGACGAGGAACTGCGACGCGGTGATGAAGGAGGACTCGTCGCTGGCGAGGAAGACCACGGCGTCGGCGAGCTCCTCCGGCTCGGCGAACCGGCCCATGGGGATGTGGACCATCCGCCGGGCGGCCCGCTCGGGGTCCTTGGCAAAGAGCTCCTGCAGCAGCGGGGTGTTGACCGGGCCGGGGCACAGCGCGTTGACGCGCACCCCCTCACGGGCGAACTGCACGCCGAGCTCGCGGGACATGGACAGCACCCCGCCCTTGCTGGCGGTATAGGAGATCTGGGAGGTCGCTGCCCCCATCACGGCGACGAAAGACGCTGTGTTGATGATGGATCCGCGCTTCTGCTCGAGCATGTAGGGCAGCGCGGCCTTGCAGCACAGGTAGACGCTGGTGAGGTTGACCTCCTGCACCTTGCGCCACGCGTCGAGGTCGGTGGTGAGGATCGAGTCGTCCTCGGGCGGGGAGATCCCGGCGTTGTTGAAGGCCACGTCGACCGAGCCGTAGGTGTCGAACGCGGTGCGGAACAGTGCCTCCACCTGCTCGGCGTCCGTCACGTCGCACTCCACGAAGAGCCCGTCGACCTCCTGCGCCACGCGCGGGCCGTGGGTGGTGTCGAGGTCGCCGACGACGACGCGGGCCCCCTCGTCGGCGAACCGCCGGACGGTGGCGAGACCGATGCCGCTGCAGCCGCCGGTGACCACGGCGACCTTTCCTTGGAGTCGAGCACCCATGGTGGGCAGTTCCTTTCGTCGGTGCCTGGGATGGCTGGTGGTGAGCTGGTCGATCAGGTCGTATGCCGTGCCGGGAGCCGGCGTCACGCGTCGGCGATGAAGACGTTCTTGACCTCGGTGAAGGAGTCGAGCGCGTCCGGGCCGAGCTCGCGGCCCAGCCCGGACTGCTTGAAGCCGCCGAAGGGCGTCGAGTAGCGCACGCTGGAGTGGGAGTTCACCGACAGGTTGCCGGCCTGGACCGCGCGGGACACCCGCAGCGCCCGGCCCACGTCGCGGGTCCAGATGGACCCGGACAGGCCGTAGGCTGTGTCGTTGGCCATGCGGATCGCGTCGGCCTCGTCGTCGAAGGGCAGCACCGCCACGACGGGGCCGAAGATCTCCTCCTGCCACACAGGGTCGGTCGTGGCGCGCGGCAGGACGACGGTCGGGGCGTACCAGTGGCCCCCGCCGTCGGGGCGCGTGCCCCGGAAGGCCACGTCGACGTCCGCCCCCTCGACGTAGGCCGAGACACGGTCGCGGTGCTCGGCGCTGACGAGCGGACCCATCTGCGTGGCCTCGTCGCCCGGGTCGGCCACCACGACGCCCTTCACCGCCGGCTCGAAACGTTCCATGAAGGCGTCGAGGACGCTGCGCTGCACCAGGATCCGGCTGCGGGCGCAGCAGTCCTGGCCGGCGTTGTCGAAGACACCCATCGGGGCGCTGGCGGCGGCCTGGTCGAGGTCCGCGTCCGCGAAGACGATGTTGGCGGACTTCCCGCCGAGCTCGAGGGTGATGCGCTTGATCCGGTCGGCGGCGCCGCGCATGATGCGCTGCCCCACGGCGGTCGACCCGGTGAAGCAGACCTTGGCGACGTCGTCATGGGTGACGAACCGCTCCCCCACGACCGAGCCCTTGCCGGGCAGGATCGTCAGGACGTGCTCGGGCAGCCCGGCCTGCAGGGCGAGCTCGCCGATCCGGATGGCGGTCAGCGGGGTCAGCTCGGCCGGCTTGAGGACGACGGCGTTGCCCGCGGCGAGGGCCGGCGCGAGGCCCCATCCGGCGATGGGCATGGGGAAGTTCCACGGGACGATGACCCCGACGACGCCGAGCGGCTCCTTGAAGGTCACGTCGAGACCGCCGGCCACAGGGATCTGCCTGCCGCACAGGCGTTCTGGGGCGGCGGCGTAGTAGTGCAGGACGTCGCGGACGTTGCCCGCCTCCCAGCGGGCGTTGCCGATCGTGTGGCCGGCGTTGGCGACCTCCAGCCGGGCCAGCTCCTCCACGTGGTCGTCCACCACGTCGGCGAAGTGCCGCAGCAGGCGTCCGCGGTCGGCCGGCGGCATACCGGCCCAGGCGCGCTGGGCGGTGACGGCCCGGGCGATCGCCTCGTCGGTCGCCTCCTCGTCGACGAGCTCGACCTCCCGCAGCCGCTCGCCGGTGGCGGGGTTGATGATCTCGTGGGTCGTCACGTCACAGCCTCTCGAATCCTCGGATGCGTTCCCAGTCGGTCACGGCGGCCCCGAACGCGGCGATCTCGACGTCTGCCGCGTGGACGTAGTGGTCCACCACGTCGTCACCGAGCAGCCGCCGGGCCACCTCGGACCCGTCGAAGCGGTCGCGCGCCTGCTGCAGCGTGGCAGGCACGCGCTCGGCCCCCGACGTGTAGGCGTTGCCCACGAGCGCCGGTGGCAGCGTGAGCTGCTCGCGGATCCCGTGCAGGCCGCCCGCGAGCATGGCGGCGGTCGCCAGGTAGGGGTTCACGTCGCCGCCGGGCACGCGGTTCTCGACCCGGATGCCCTGCCCGTGACCGACCACCCGCAGCGCGCAGGTGCGGTTGTCGGTGCCCCAGGCGATGGCCGTGGGGGCGAAGGAGCCCTCGGCGAACCGTTTGTACGAGTTGATGTTCGGCGCGTAGAGGACGGTCAGGTCCGCCATGGTCGCCAGCACCCCGGCCATGAAGTGCTCGAACACCTCGCTGCGTCCACCCTCGCGGTCGGGGTCGGCGAAGACGTTGCGCCCCGCCTCGTCCTGCAGCGACAGGTGGATGTGGCAGGAGCTGCCCTCGCGCTCGTCATACTTGGCCATGAAGGTGAGCGACTGGCCGTGCTGGCCGGCGATCTCCTTGGCCGCGGTCTTGTAGACGGTGTGCGTGTCGCAGGTCCGGTGGACCTCCTCGTAGCGGAACACGATCTCGTGCTGGCCGAGGTTGCACTCCCCCTTGGCGCTCTCGACGACGGCGCCGCTGGCGTACATCGCGTTGCGGATGTCGCGCAGCAGCGGCTCGACCTTGGCGCCGCCGAGGATGGAGTAGTCGACGTTGTAGCGGTTGGCGGGCGTCAGCCCCTGGTAGCGGGCGTCCCAGGCCTGCTCGTAGGTGTCCTCGAAGACGATGAACTCCAGCTCGGTGCCGGCGTAGGCGCGGTAGCCGAGCTCGGCCGCGGCGTCCTGCTGGGCGCGCAGCACGGTCCGTGGGGCCTGCCGCACCCTCCCCGTCCCGTCCAGCCAGGACAGGTCGCACAGGATCGTCGCCGAGCCGGGGCAGCCCGGGGTGCGGCGCAGGCTGGCGAGGTCGAGGTCGAACATCATGTCGCCGTAGCCCTTCTCCCAGGAGGAGATGGCGTAGCCCTCGACGGTGTTCATCTCCACGTCCAGCGCGAGCAGGTAGTTGCACCCCTCGGTGCCGTCCTCCAGCACGTGGTCGAGGAAGAACTGCGGGTGCAGCCGCTTGCCGAGGAGGCGGCCCTGCATGTCGGGGAAGGCGACGACGATCGTGTCGATGCTGCCGTCCTCGCACTCCTGCCGCAGCTGGTCCAGCGTGAGGGTGGGTGCTTTCACGGGGTGCCTCCTGGTTGGGTGGGCGCGGGCGTGGTCGGGTGGGCGAGCAGGCCGCGCAGCAGCGCCGCCGTCTTGTCGCAGTGCTCCTCGGCAAGCTCGCGGGCGTCCTCGGGCTCGCCGGACAGGATCGCGTCCACGATGGCCGCGTGGTCGGCGTTGGAGTGCTCGATGTTGCGGGCCAGGACCGGTATGGCGGCCAGCAGCTGATGCAGCACCGACCGGGAACGACTCACCGCCTCCACGAGCGAGGCGCTGCCCGACAGCCCCGCGATCGCGAGGTGCAGGCGCGAGTCGGCCTGCCGGTGCTCGGCGGTGTCCCGGCCGCTCGCCTCGGCGACGTCGCGCAGGCACTCCTTGAGCCACCCCCGGTCCGCCGCGGGCAGCGCGCGCGACGCGGCGAGGTAGGCCGTGCCCGGCTCGACGACGCGCCGGAAGCCCAGGACATCCTCCAGGTCCGCCGTGACCCCGGCGAGGTCGGCCGACCCGGCGTCGTGGACGGCCCAGTCGTAGGTGATGAAGCTGCCGCCACCGCGACCGCGCCGGGTCTCCACCATCCCGAGGTCCCGCAGCGTCGCGATGGCCTCCCGCAGCGTCACCCTCGAGACCCCGAGCCGCGCCGCGAGCTCGCGCTCCGGGGGCAGCTGGGAGCCGGCGGGCAGCACGCCGAGCCGCACGGCGGTGGCGAGCTGCTCCAGGGTCGCCTCGAAGGCCTGCCCCTCCCGGACCGGACGGAGCACCACCTCGGGGACCAGGTCCTGCGCCGGCACGGCCGTCGGCTGGGTCAACGGAAGATCTCCGTCGGCTGCACCGTGTCGTGGTGGCCCGGGTCCTCGCGCATGAAGTGCTTGCGGCCGCCGAGCAGCCAGGTGGCCCCAGCGAAGACGAGCACGATGGCGACGGCCACGGGGGCGTAGTTGAAGGTGTCGATGGTCACCGGCGAGGCGGGCGGCAGCATGAAGAGCACCACGATGAACGCCACCCAGCCGACCGCCACCCACCCGATGAGGGCGCTCCAGCGGCCGAGGTTCCACCTGCCGGGGACGAAGTCCGGGTTGATGCGCCGCAGCAGGACGGGCGTGACGTAGGCGATGTAGAGCCCGATCACGGCGATGGAGGTGACCGCGAGGTAGGCCGTGGTGGAGACCAACGAGGGGCTGGTCAGCACGATCGCCATGGCCGTCACGAGCCAGATCGAGTTGGTCGGGGTGCCGGTGCGCGGGTTGACCCTGGACCACCACCGGGACCCCGGGAGCGCGTTGTCACGGCTGAAGGCGAAGGACATTCGCGAGGCGGAGGTCACGCACGCCATACCGCAGAAGAACTGGGCCACCGCGCAGATCAGGACCAGCATCAGGCCGACCGCGTGCCCCGTGGCGTCGATGAAGATCTGGGCCGGTGGCAGGCCGATCTCCGTGCCGACCGCCTTGTCGTAGTCCTGGATCGCCGAGGTCACCGCGAGGAGCAGGATCCAGCCGGCGACGAGGGAGACCAGGACGGAGTTGACGATGCCCTTGGGGGCGTTGACGGAGGCGTTGCGCGTCTCCTCCGCGACGTGCGCGGAGGCATCGAAGCCGGTGAAGGTGTATTGGGCCATCAGCAGACCGATGAGGAAGACGTAGAGGGGGTTGCCCCAGCCGGTGTTGTTGACGAAGTGGGTGAGCGTCCAGCCCGGCGACTGGTGGTGGTCCGGCACCAGGGCGAGGACGACGAAGATCACCGCGGCGCCGGCGAGGTGCCACCAGGCGGAGACCGCCGAGAGGATCTGGACCAGCCCGACCCCGAAGGCGTTGAGCAGGCCGTGGAGCAGCAGGATGACGCAGAAGCAGACGAAGGTCGTGAGCGGCGTGACGTCGACGCCGATCGTGAGGTCCAGGAAGGCCATCCACGTCGTGGCGGCCCCGAAGTCGACGGCGGCCGTGACGGCGACCTCGCCCAGGAAGTTGAACCAGCCCACCACCCAGGCCCACTCGCGCTTGTGCGTCCGCGCCAGCCGACCGGCCCAGAAGTAGAGCCCGCCCGCGGTCGGGTAGACCGAGCAGACCTCGGCCATGGCCAGGGCGACGCACATGACGAAGACGCCCACCAGCGGCCACCCGAGCGAGATCGCCACGGGGCCACCGGCATTCATGGCAATGCCGAAGGACGTGATGCAGCCGGACAGGATGGAGATGATCGAGAACGACACCGCGAAGTTGCTGAAGCCGGACATCGTCCGGTTGAGCTCCTGCTTGTAGCCCAGGGCCGCGAGCTGCGCGGCGTCGTCCTCGCTGTAGTCGGTGTCGTCCCGGCGGGCGAACAGTCGTCGAGCAGCCACGGGGCATCCCTTCTGGCTCAGGGGACCTCGCCCTGAGGGGCGGGTGGACCCAGTGAACCGGATGCCCCGGGCCGCGTCAATGGTCTGGTGTCAAACCTTTTGTGGCGACCTCCGACGAGGGCTCAGACCAGTCGGGTCATCCAGCCGTGGGGGTCCTCGGCGCGGCCGTACTGGATGTCCAGGAGCTGGTTGCGGATGGACAGGGCGACCTTGTCGTCGGTGGCGGCTGTGCGGTGGTTGACCGAGCCGCCGTTCCAGCGCAGCTCGCCGACGGGCGTGATGACGGCGGCCGTGCCGCAGGCGAAGACCTCGGCCAGCTCACCGGACTCGGCGGCGTCCTTCCACTCCTGGATCGGGATGCGGCGCTCTTCGGGGGTCAGGCCGAGCTCCGTGGCGAGCCGCAGGATGGAGCTGCGGGTGACGCCCTCAAGGATCGAGCCGGTGAGCTCCGGCGTCACGAGGCGCCCGTCGCGGTAGACGAGGAAGAGGTTCATGCCGCCGAGCTCCTCGATGTACTCGTGCGTCTCGGAGTCGAGGAAGACCGCCTGGTCGCAGCCGTTCTCGATGCCCTCGAGCTGGCCGGCGAGGCTGGAGGCGTAGTTGCCCCCGCACTTGGCGGCGCCCGTGCCGCCGGCGCCGGCCCGGGCGTAGTCGGTGGAGATCCACAGCGTGACCGGCTCCAGGCCGCCGGAGAAGTACGCGCCCGCGGGGGATGCGATCACGGCATACGTGACCTCCCGGGCGGGGCGCACCCCGAGGAAGGGCTCCGAGGCGAACATGAAGGGACGCAGGTAGAGCGAGGTCTCCCCGGACCCGGCGGCCGGCACCCAGACCTCGTCGGCGGAGACGAGCGCGCGGACCGACTCGAGGAAGTCCTCGGCGGGCAGCTCGGGCAGGGCGAGGCGGCGCGCGCTGCGCTGCATGCGCTCGGCGTTGGCCTCGGGACGGAAGCTCCAGACCGAGCCGTCCGCGTGGCGGAAGGCCTTGAGCCCCTCGAAGACCTCCTGGCCGTAGTGCAGGACGGCCGCGGCGGGGTCGAGCTGGAAGGGGCCGTAGGGGCGGACCGCGTCGTCGTGCCAGCCGGCGTCGGCGGTCCACGTCGCCACGGCCATGTGGTCGGTGAAGGTCTTGCCGAAGCCGGGGTTGGCGAGGATCTGCTCGCGGTCGGCGTCGGGCACCGGGGTGGTGGTGCGGTCCAGCGGGAAGGACAGGGACGGCGTCGTCATGGGGTGCTCCTTGTCGCACGGTGATCGCCTCGAAGGCTACCGCGCCATCGATCGTCGGGATCCGCCAGAGGGGGACGTATCGACCTGGCCTGCGAACCCCGGCGGACGGGCCAGGGTCGAGGACGTCAGGCCAGGCGCGCGGTGATGGCCTCGCCGACCTGCTGCGTCGATCGGGGCGTGGAGCCGGGGGTGGAACGCGCCGCCGCGCCGCGCTCGGTGAGGTCGGCCAGCACCGCCGCTTCGACGCGCTCGGCCGCCGGGACCAGGCCGACGTGGCGCAGCAGCAGCGCGACGGACAGGATCGCGGCGGTCGGGTCGGCCTTGCCCTGCCCGGCGATGTCGGGCGCCGAGCCGTGCACCGGCTCGAACATCGACGGGTTGGTGCGGGAGGGGTCGATGTTGCCGCTCGCCGCGAGCCCGATGCCGCCCGAGACCGCGGCGGCCAGGTCGGTCAGGATGTCGCCGAACAGGTTGTCCGTCACGATCACGTCGAACCGCGCGGGGTCTGTCGTGAGAAAGATCGTGGCCGCGTCGACGTGCAGGTAGTCCACGGTGACCTCGGGGAACTCGGGCGCGACGGCCTCGACGGTCCGACGCCACAGGTGCCCGGCGTGGACCAGGACGTTGTGCTTGTGGACCAGCGTGAGCTTCCTGCGGGGGCGGGCCTGCGCACGGGCGAAGGCGTCGCGCACGACCCGCTCGACGCCGAACGCCGTGTTGACGCTGACCTCCGTGGCGATCTCGTGGGGGGTGCCGACGCGCAGGGCGCCGCCGTTGCCGACGTACGGCCCCTCGGTGCCCTCGCGCACCACCACGAAGTCGAAGCCGTCGGGCGCGACGCGCGGCAGGTCCAGGGGGCTCTGCGCGCCGGGGTACAGCGTGGAGGGGCGCAGGTTGACGCAGTGGTCGAGCGCGAAGCGCAGCGGCAGCAGGACGCCACGCTCGAGGACGCCGGAGGGGACGCTGGGGTCACCGATCGCGCCGAGCAGGATGGCGTCGTGCCCGCGCAGCGCCTCGAGGTCCGCGTCGGTGAGCGTCTCGCCGGTCGCGTGCCAGCGCTGCGCGCCGAGAGCGTAGTCCGTGGTGCGGACCTGGACTCCCTCGGCCTGCGTCACCGTCCGCAGGACGCGCAGGCCCTCGGCCACGACCTCGGGGCCGATGCCGTCACCCCCCACGACGGCGAGGTCGAGGCTGGTGGGCGCGGCGGTGGGCTGGCTGGTCATAGGCCCGAGGCTAGGCAGCGATCTCACCCAGCGAAACGGCGTCTCAGGATCTGTCGTGCGGCGCCGTCTGCCCGGCCCATGGCGGCGGCCCGGTCGGCACGGTGCCTCAGCGCGCGACCTCCCGGTGGGTCGGGTCGACCCTGCGGGTCCAGCCTCGCGCGTCCAGGTGCTCGAGGAGCGGTATGACGACCCGCCGCGTCGTGCCGAGCGCCTGCCGCGCGGCACTCGTGGTGAAGGGCTGGTCCAGGGCCGCCAGCTCGCGCATCGCCAGCGCCGGCCCGCGGGGCAGCAGCACGATGTCGTCGACGAGCCGCACGAGGCGCCCGGCGGTCTCGGCGGCGGCCAGCTCGCGCGCTCCCAGCCCCCAGGCGTCGAGCTGGCCCCGCTCGGGCGCGGCGAAGGGGTGCTCGGTCAGCTGCCGCTCGAGAGCCTGCAGCCCCGGCTCGGCGGCGCCGAGGCTGGGCCGCACGCCGGGGCGCGAGACCTTACCCTCGCCGACCTCGAGCCCCGCGTCGCGAGCGGCGGCGGTGAGCGTTGCGACGTCCGGGGCACCGGTGAGGCGCCGCGCCTCCTCCAGGCGCAGCCAGGGGTCCAGGGGGACCTCTGCGATGCGGCGCTGGACCGCGGCGAGCAGCTCGGACTGCCACTGCTGCCAGGCGGACTCGCCCACCAGCCACTCCCCCACGTGCCGGACGCCCAGGACGTCCGCGAGGAGGTCCTGGGGCGGCACGCCGAGGACCGCGAGGTCACGGGGGCGCATGGCGCCTCGACGCTCGACCTCGCGGGCGATGTCGACCCGGCGCGGGCCCGAGGGGCCGAGCGGCTCGGTCGACGCGAGGTCTCCCGCGCGCCTGGCCGCGGCGCCGCGTCGTCGCAGCGCGGGCGGGTCGACGTCAAGGACGGTGGCGCCAGCCAGCACCGCGCGACGACCGGGGTCGCGCAGGATGAGGCGGTCCCCCGCCTGCAGCGGGAGGGGCTCGGGCAGGCGCAGCCGGACGAACCCGTCACCAAGGGGCCGGACCCGCGCCGTCCAGGATCCCGATCCGACGTGGGCGGTCAGCTCGCCCGGCAGGTCGGCGGCCACGCAGCCGTGCAGGCAGGCGTCGACCTCACGCGTCCAGTGCCAGGCGTGCGGGGTGACGAGCACGTCGCCGCGGCCCACCGCGTCGACCGGCGTGGACCGCAGGTTGACCGCGACCCGCGCCCGCGCCGGGACCGCGTCGTGGTCCTCGCCGAGCGACTGCAGCCCCCGCACCCGCACCGGGCGACGACCCAGCTCCAGGGCGTCCCCCACCCGCAACGAGCCCTCACCGAGGGTGCCCGTGACCACCGTGCCCGCGCCCGGGATGGTGAAGGTCCGGTCGACCCACAGCCGCACCCGTGCCCCGTGGTCCGGCTCGGGCAGGCGGGCGACGAGACGCCGCAAGGCGGAGCGCAGCTCGTCGATGCCCTCGCCCGTCTCGGCGGACACCGCCAGGGCCTCGCACGCCCCCAGGCTCGAGCGGGCCACGCGCTCCCGGGCCTGGGCGAGCGCGGGCGCGGGGTCGGCCAGGTCGCTGCGGGTCACCACGAGGACACCGTGCCGCAGGCCGAGGGCGTTCACCGCCTCGAGGTGCTCCTCGCTCTGCTCGCGCCAGCCCTCGTCGGCCGCGACCACGACGAGCACCGCCGGGGCCGGACCCAGCCCCGCGAGCATGTTGCCGATGAAGCGCTCGTGCCCAGGCACGTCGACGAACGCGACCCGCTCCCCCGAGTCGAGCGAGGTCCAGGCAAAACCGAGGTCGATCGTCATCCCCCGGCGTCGTTCCTCGGCCCAGCGATCGGGCTCCATGCCCGTGAGCCGTCGCACGAGGCGGGACTTGCCGTGGTCGACGTGCCCGGCGGTGGCGACGATGTGCATCATGCGCCGCTCGACCCCCCGGCGTCGGCCAGGTGGTCGCGCGCCGCCAGGACCGCCGCGGTCACCTCGTCAAGACGCTCCGTCGGCAGGCAGCGCACGTCGAGCAGCGTGCGTCCGCCCTCCACCCGCGCGACCACGGCGGGGCTGCCGAGCCGCAGTCGCTCGGCATACGGCTCGGGCAGGACGACGGCCCATCCGGGCAGGTCCAGCCCCGGCGCCGATCCCCCACCCACCCGGCCGACCGAGGGCACGACCGGGGCCGCCAGCCGACGGCCGAGGTCCTCGGCACGCGTGCGCAGCTCGCCCTCCGGGACGTGGACGGCCTCGTAGGTCGGGGTCGTCGCCGACCCGAGCGTGGCGGCCAGCGCGGCCAGCGTGAGCTTGTCGGCGCGGAAGGCGCGCTGCAGCGGATGCCGGCGCACGCGCTCCACCTCGTCGGCCGCGCCGAGGACGATGCCGGCCTGAGGACCGCCGAGGAGCTTGTCCCCGCTGCACGTGACGAGGGTGGCCCCCGCGCGCAGGGCGGTGTCGGCGTCGGGCTCGTCGGGCAGCAGGGCGTCGGGCTGCAGCAGGCCGCTGCCGATGTCGACCACCAGGGGCAGCCCGGTGTCGCGAGACAACCCGGCCAGCTCGGCCACCGTCGCCTCGCTCGTGAAGCCCTCGACCCGGAAGTTGCTCGGGTGGACCTTGAGGATCGCGGCGGTCCGCTCCGTGACGGCGCCGGCGTAGTCCGCGAGCCGCGTGCGGTTGGTCGTGCCGACCTCGCGCAGCCGCACGCCGGTGGACTCGATGAGGTCGGGGAGCCGGAAGCCGTCACCGATCTCGACCATCTCGCCGCGGCTGACCAGCACCTCCCGCCCCTGGGCCAGCGTGGTGAGCACGAGGCTGAGCGCGGCGGCGCCGTTGTTGACGACGAGGGCACCACCGGCGGCCGGCACCGCGCGGCCGAGGGCGTCCAGGGCGCGGCGACCGCGGCGCGCGCGCACGCCGGTGACGAGGTCGAGCTCGACGTCCGTGCACCCGGCCGAGGCCACCAGCGCCTCGACGGCGGCGGGGGCCAGCTGAGCCCGGCCGAGGTTGGTGTGCAGGACCACCCCGGTCGCGTTGAGGACCTGGGTATGCCGGACGCGCCGCCGCAGGTCGTCGCGCACCGCCGCCACGACGTCCTCCGGGGCGAGGTCGCCACGACGGACCTGGTCCTGCACCTCGCGCACCACGTCCCGGACCCGGTCGCGCCCCAGCGAGGACTGCAGGTCGGCGAGCAGCGGGTCGGCCAGCACGGCATCGGTGCGGGGCACCCGGCGCCGCGGGTCGGTGGTGGCCATGTCTCGACCCTATGCCGCCCGCGCGTCAGGTGGAGCTCTGGCGGACAGCCCACCAAGTCACTCCGAAAGGGTGACCCGACATTCCTTAGTAATGATCCCATTACGCTCAGTGAGCATCATGAGGAGGTCGGGCAGGAAGGCCGGGATCGGAGGGGCAGATGGACGGGCACGCGACCGCCATCCGCCGTCGCCCGTCGGCCACCCGGCGGGAAGCGCTCGTGGTCCGGGTGGTCGGGCTGCTCACCGGCACGGCGTGGCTGGCCGGATGCGTGGCCCCCGTGCTGTCGGTCTCGGGCGCCCCGCCCGGGACGACGTCCCCCGCCCCCGCAGCGCGCACCGTCGCAGGGCGGCCCGTGGACCCGGGCTCACCCACCCCCACGCGGACCGCCTCGGCGGCGCCAGATCGGAAGAGCAG
>ERZ501016.88-NODE-88-length-42719-cov-16.840849_pt1 | contig 42719 bp, 40 predicted proteins | sample MGYA00248889_ERZ501016 | MGnify/ENA primary metagenome ERZ501016 (study PRJEB25958, sample SAMN03398594) | human skin metagenome | study: EMG produced TPA metagenomics assembly of the Human Skin Microbiome Metagenome (human skin metagenome) data set. | reverse complement strand
CCCCAGCCCGCGCCCGCGCCGGTCCCCGCGCCGATGATGTGGGAGCCGGCCCCGCAGCCGGTCCCGGTCGTCTGGCAGCCGCCGCCACCCGTGCCGCAGCCTCACCAGCCCGGCGGCGCGACGGTGTGGGCGCCGCAGGACGCCCGCACCGGCCGACCGAACCGGTCCGGCCTCCTCGCGTCGGTCCTCGCCCTCGTCGTCGTCGGCGCCTGCGTCCTGCCCGTCGTCACGCTCGCCGCCGCCCTCGTCGCCGGATCGCTCGCGCGGACCGTCGACCGGACGACGACCGGCCTCGCCCTGCGACGTCACCGCTACGGCGCCCGCGGCAGCGACGTGGCCGTGGCGTTCGCCGCGAGCCCGTGGAACCTCCTGATCAGCACGCTCGCCACCGCCTTCTGGGCCGTCATCCCGCTCGTCCTCGGCGTGGGAGCCGCGCTGCTCGCGGGTGCCGTGGTGGTCGCCGGGATCGGCCGTGGCGGTGTCGCGACGGCGGTCGCTGCGGCCGCGGGGTCGGTGGTCGCCCTCCTGGCCGCGTGGTGGGGTCCCGGCGGGGGTGCGCTGCGGCGGGGGTCCCGGAGCGTGGCCCGCGTCGTCGCACCGACCGCGTGGGTGTCGGTCATCCTGTCGGTCCTCGTGCTCGGGGCTGCCACCGTGCTCGGTGTCAGCGACGCGGTGGAACAGCTCGGCCCCTCGCTGTGGCCGGTCGGCGGACCGGTCGAGCGCGTCCTGCCATGACCGGGCCCGACGACCGCTCACCGGAGCGGCCCACCCGTCCGCACCGGCAGGTGTTCCGCCGTCCCGCCGTCCGCGAGGCCCGGGTCCAGCACCTCCTGCGACGCCCCAGCCTGCGGGGCGAGGTGCCGACGGAGACGCTCCCCGTCGCGGCCGTCCTCAAGGGCACGCCCTACCGCGACCCGCGCGTCAGCCGATCCGTCGCCGAGGAGCGGGAGGCGCAGTCGGCGATGGACCTCGCCCTGCGGGTTGCGGAGGTGATGCTGCGCTCGGGCGCGGGCGCCCCCGACGTCGAGACGGCGGTCGTCGCCGTCGCGGCGAGCGCAGGTCTCGAGCAGCTCGACATCGACATCACCGTGCAGTCGGTCATCATGCAGACGGTGACCCCCTCGGGGCACGTCATCACCCGGATGCGGGTGGTCCGCCGGGCCCGGGACGACTTCGCCCGGCTCGCGGCGGTCCACGACCTCGTCGGGCAGCTGACGCGCGGCGAGGTCGACCCCGGGGACGCCCTGCCGAGGATCAAGGCGATCGCCCGTCGGCGCCGCACGTGGTCCCGTTGGGTCGTCGCGCTCGGCCGCGGCGCCGTCTCGGCGGGCGTGGCGATCGGGCTCGGTGCCGGTCCGGTCGCCGTGGCTCTGTCGATGGTCATCGGCGTGCTCACCGAGCTGGCGGTCGAGGCCGTGCAGCGCCGAGGCCTGCCCGCCTTCTACGTCGGGACCGCGGGCGGCCTCGTCGCGACGATCCTGGCGTGGCTCGCGCACGTCCTCGGGCGATACCGGGTCGTCGACCTCAGCTCGACCGAGTTCGCGTTCCTCGTCGCCGGGGGGATCGTCGCCCTGCTGCCGTCCCGGACCATCGCGTCGGCGATGGAGGACCTGATCACCGGGTATCCCGTGACCGGGACTGCGCGCATCGTCGGCGTCCTGTTCAACACCTTCGGGCTCATCGTCGGCGTCGCCGCCGGGCTCGCGGCGACGGCCGCCGTCGCGACGCGGCTCGGCCTCAACCTCGAGCCGCCCCCGATCGGCCGGATGGCCTGGGCCTCGGGGTCGCCGCCGCTCGTCATCCTCGGCGCCGCCCTCGTCGGGATGGCAGCGGCCGTGACGGCCCAGAGCCGCCGGCGGATGCTCCTGCCGTCCGCGGCCCTCTCGACGCTCACCGTCGGGGTCGCGTGGCTGCTCGACGCGCGCGGGTTCGATCGGATCACCTCGGCCGCGCTCGCCGCCGTCGTCCTGGGGTTCGTCGGCCGGTACGTCTCGTTGCGCCTGACCGCCCCGCCGGTCGTCCTCACCTCGCCTGCGTCGCTCGGTCTCATGCCCGGTCTGTCGATCCTCGTCGCCCTCCAGCGGCTCACCGTCGAGCGCACCGAGAGCGCTGTCCAGCTCGGGACGCACGGCATGTTCACGGCCCTCGGGGTCCTCATGGCCGTCGCGACGGGGACCGTGCTGGGCTCCGTCCTCGCCTCGCCGCTGGACACCTGGGTGCAGAATCGGTCACGACGCGGTCGCGAGGCTCGGCGCACCTGACCCGTGCGCGGAGGCAGCAGCGCCGCGAACTCTGATGCGGGGACACAATTCGACGCGGTTCCTGCGAGGCGTCGTTCCCCGATGTTCTCCTCGGAGGACATGGTCTCGCGCGGCCGGGTGGACGCGGGGTTGATCCGCGAGGTCACGGGAACGTAACGTTCGAGCGGCGCACCCCCGGCGCCCAGGCGGACACCCCGGAAGGACCCCCTCCTCATGAGCTACTCGCCCAAGCACGCTGCCCCGAAGACGCCGTCGACCACCCGCCGCCGCGTGACCGGCGCCGCCGTCGCCGGCATGGCCGTCATCGGCGGTGGCACGGCCCTCGCCCCGAGCTCCGCCCACGCCGGCTCCGGCGGTGTCTGGGACCGCGTCGCGGCCTGCGAGAGCGGTGGCAACTGGAGCATCAACACGGGCAACGGCTACTACGGCGGCCTGCAGTTCTCCGCGCAGACCTGGCTCGGCTTCGGCGGTGGCAAGTACGCCCGCTACGCCAACCAGGCGACGAAGGCCCAGCAGATCGCCATCGCCCAGAAGGTCCTGCGGGTGCAGGGTCCGGGCGCGTGGCCGGTGTGCTCGCGCCGTGCGGGCCTCACCGTCGCCAACGGCACCGCGGTGCAGGTCGGCGCGACGACCGCGCGCGCGTCGCGGACGGCCACCCGGACGATGGTCGCCAACGGTGACCTCGTCGTCGACGGCAAGCGTGGCGCGCGGACCAACGCCCGCCTCGAGCGGTGGAGCGGCTCGGGTCGGATCAACGGCTGGTTCTCGCACTACGACGTGAAGAACATGCAGCGCAAGCTCGACGTCCCGGTGACCGGGCGCACGGACGCGCGCACGGTTCGCGCCCTCCAGCGCACGGTCGGCACCCGCGTCGACGGTCAGTGGGGCCCGCGCACGACGAAGGCGGTCCAGCGCTACCTCAACCGGATCTACTGAGCCGCTTCGACGACGCCCGCCAGCGGCCCGGTCCCCCGTGGACCGGGCCGCTGGTGTGTCATGGGGGTGTGGACCTCGGCGAGCTGCGGGCGGCGGTCGGCGACGCGCTCGTCGTCGCCCCCGACGTGGTGGACGGCTACCGCCTGGACCGCGCGCACTTCTGCCCGGCGGGCGTGCCGCTCGGGCTCGTCCGCGCCCGGTCCAGGGACGACGTCGTCGCCACCCTGCGCTGGGCGAGCGCCCACCGGGTGCCGGTCGTCCCGCAGGGCGCGCGGACCGGCCTGTCCGGAGGCGCGAACGCCGTCGACGGCTGTCTCCTGCTCTCGCTCGACCAGATGACGGCGATCCGCGCCATCGACCCCGTCGAGCGGATCGCCGTGGTCGAGCCGGGCGTGCGCAACGCCGACCTCACGCGGGCGTGCTGGGAGCACGGGCTGACCTACCCGCCGGATCCGTCGAGCTGGGAGATCAGCACGATCGGCGGGAACGTCGCGACGAACGCCGGGGGACTGTGCTGCGTCAAGTACGGCGTGACCCGGGAGTACGTCCGGGCCCTCGAGGTGGTCCTCGCCGACGGGCGGGTCCTGCGGACCGGGACCGCGACGGCCAAGGGGGTCGCGGGCTACGACCTCACCTCGCTGCTCGTGGGATCCGAGGGCACGCTCGGGGTCGTCACGGAGGTGACGGTCCGGCTCGTCCCCCGTCCGGCGGACCCGCTGACGGCCGTCGCCTTCTTCGGGTCGGCGCGAGGTGCGTGCGAGACGGTGCTCGACCACCGCGCGAGCGGGGCGCGGCCGTCGATGCTCGAGCTCATGGACCGCGGATCGCTCGAGGCGGTCGCGCGCCTGAAGGACCTGGGGTTCCCCGAGGGGACCGGTGCGATGCTCCTCGTCCAGAGCGACGACCCGGACCGTGCGGGCGCGGAGCTGGATGCCTTCGCCGAGGTGGCCCGGCGGCGCGGCGGCGAGGTCGTCGTCGCCGAGGACCGGGAGGAGGCGGAGCTGCTCGTCGAGGCGCGCCGGCTGTTCTCCCCGGCCCACGCGGCGCTGGGGACGGACCTCGTCGACGACGTCTGCGTGCCGCTGACGCGCCTGGCGGACCTCGTCGACGGGGTCGAGGCGATCGGCCGGGAGCACGACGTCGCTGTCATGGCCTCGGGGCACGCCGGGGACGGGAACATGCACCCGGTCGTCGTCTTCGACGGGGGCGACCCGGCGTCGGCGGCGCGGGCGGAGGCGGCGTTCGCGGCGATCATGCGGCTGGGGATCGCGCTCGGCGGGACGATCACCGGCGAGCACGGGGTCGGGCGCCTCAAGGTTCCCTTCCTGGGCGATGAGGTCGGCAGGGCGTCCGTCGACGTCCACCGGGCGATCAAGGCGGCCCTCGACCCCCTCGGCATCCTCAACCCCGGGGTCGTGCTCGGCCCCTGATTCGGCGGGATCGATTCCTGCGACGTGCAGTTCGTACCCGAGGTGGCCCCTCGACCGCGAGAACCCGGGCCTCGTGCGGCGCGGCGGGCGCGAACTGCATGTGGGAAGGACCGCCAGCACACGCACGAAGGGGCCCGCACCGCACGGTGCGAGCCCCTTCGGTCCGTGGTCAGCGGAGCGGGCCGTTGCCGACCTTGCGTCCCCACCAGCGGCCGAGTCCGAAGGTGTCACCGCTGAGCGTGTAGGCGAGCGCGAGGAGGGCGAGCGCCTCGATCCAGTGCGAGTCGACGAGGGGGTTGACGAAGCCCTGGTTCGCGCGACCGATCGGGAACTCGGCGAGGTACATGAGGAAGAGCAGGAGCGATCCCAACCACGCGGCGATCTTCATCCCCGCGCCGAGGAGCACGGCGACGCCGATCCCGAGCAGACCAGCCATGAACAGCCAGTCCCAGAAGCCGCCGGCGAAGTTCTTGAAGAACCCACCGAGCGGTCCGTCGACCACGGTCGGGTTCTTCGTGAGGAAGCCCGTCGTCGGGGACCCTCCGTCGAGCCAGCCCTTGTCGGCGGGGGTGGCGTACCCGAGGCCGAACAGCTTGTCGAGGAAGGGCCACAGGAAGGTGAACCCGAGGACCACCCGCAGCGCGGCGAGCAACCCGCGCGCGAGGGGGGAGCGGACGATGTCCTCCTGGAAGGTGACGTCGCGGCGGTCGGCAGTACGTTCCCTGCCGGCATCGTCGTGGGTCGCGGTGTGGCTCATGCTGATCGACCTCCGAACCGCGCCCGTCGGGCCCGTCCCGCGGGCATCTTCAGGATACGTCCGGGAATCTCCGAAAGATGTTCGCCACCGGTGTGATCCGCGGAACGCCGACCACGGACCGGATGCCTCGATCGTTCAGAGCTGGAGATGGGACTCGAACCCACAACCACCTGTTTACAAGACAGGTGCGCTACCAGTTGCGCCACTCCAGCGCGGCCGACGCGTGCATCGGCAGCCGGTCCATCGTAGGGTCCGGGCGCAGGCGGGGCGCGGCTCGGTCAGGACGGTATCTCCACGCAGGAGTTCCCGGTGGCATCGGTGATCGAGGCCCGGGACGAGAAGAAGGTGGGGTCCGCGTAGATGTTGCTCACCCGGATCGAGGGGCTAACGGTGGTTGAGACGGGTCCGGTCCCGGGCGCGACGACATTGACCACCGGGAACCGGAACGAGTGGATCGTCTCTGGGTCTCCTCCCTGGATCTCGACCGAGACCGGCTCGGCGATCAGAGGCGAGGTGATGGTGACGGCGAGCGATGCGCGTGAGCGGATCTCGTGCACGAGGAACAGGCCGGCCGGAATGCCTTCGGCCGCGGTCCAGGACCTGCGGAAGACCTGGGGGACGGCGTCGTAGTCGGATAACACCTCGGCTGCCAGGATGTACGTGCAGGCGACGGGCGAAGAGGCGAAGGCGGGGGCCGCCGCACCCAGCACCACGGCGGGGGCCGCCCACGCAGCTCCTCTGGCGATCGTCCGGCGGGATGGGGTGGGCTGCACGGGGCTCCTGGCTGGTGGTCTCGGCGGGGCTCTCGGCGGGGCTCTCGGCGGGGCGTTAGCAGGCGACTCGCGCCGTGGGCAACCGATGTCCGCCCACCGTTCGAAGCCCGTGCGATCGGCGATCACCGGCCACCTCCTGTTCACCTCCGCGTCGCCGCCCGGCGGCACCCTCGCGACCATGCCCATGAACCAGTCCCGCCGCTCGGTCCTCGCCGCAGCGGTCGCCGCTCCCGTCGTCGTCGCCGGCCTGGCCAGCGCTCCCGCCGCGGCCGCCGATGGTGACGGCCAGCCACTCGTCATCGCCCACCGTGGTGCGTCGCACTACGCGCCGGAGAACACGATGGCGGCCTTCGACCTCGCGATGGACCTGCGGTCCGACCTCGTCGAGACGGACGTGCAGCGGACGAAGGACGGGGTCCTCGTCCTGGTCCACGACACCGACCTGAAGCGCACGACGAACATCGAGCAGCGCTACCCCGGTCGCCGGTCGTACGCCGTGAAGGACACGACGTGGGCGGAGATCAAGACGCTCGACGCCGGCTCGTGGAAGGCGGCGAAGTACCGAGGCGAGCGCATCCCGACCCTGTCCTCCCTCGTCCGTCGGGTGAAGGAGCGCCGCAGCGGTCTGCTCCTCGAGCTGAAGTCGCCCTCCCTCTACCCGGGGATCGAGCAGCAGATCGACCGGATCTTCCGTGCCTCCGGGTTCGTCTCCTACGGCCGGGCGACCGGCAAGGTCCAGGTGCAGTCGTTCGACTTCACCTCGATGAAGCGCTACCACGCCATCGACCCGTGGATGCCGGTCGGACTGCTCGGTCGCCCCTACCGCTGGGAGCTCGACGACCTCACGTGGGCCGACCAGGTGAACCCGAACTACCTCGCCTCCGACGCGACGTACGTCCGAGACCTGCACGCCCAGGGGTTCGTGAGCTACACGTGGACGGTCAACGACGAGATCGGCATGAACATGGTCCTCGACCGCGGCCATGACGGGATCATCACCAACCGCCCCGACCTGGCGCACAGCGTCCTGCTCGCGCGCGGCTGACAGCTGCCCCCGACGCGGTTCGCCGTGACCCGGGTCACGCCCTCTAGAGTGCGCGCGTGATCGAGCAGAAGCGCATCCTCTCCACGCCCATCCCTGGTCCCCGTTCCGTCGAGCTCCAGCAGCGGAAGACCGCGGCCGTGGGTGCCGGCGTCTCCACGGGCCTGCCGGTCTACGTCGAGCAGGCGCGGGACGGGATCCTGCGGGACGTCGACGGCAACCAGCTCATCGACTTCGGCTCCGGGATCGCGGTGACGAACGTCGGCAACGGCAACCCGGCCGTCGTCGAGGCCGTCCAGCGCCAGATCGAGCAGCTGACGCACACGTGCTTCATGGTCACCCCGTACGAGGGGTACGTCGCCGTCTGCGAACGGCTCGCCGAGCTGACCCCCGGCGACCACGACAAGCGCAGCGCCCTGTTCAACTCCGGAGCCGAGGCGGTGGAGAACGCGGTGAAGATCGCCCGTCACGCGACGGGCAAGGACGGCATCGTCGTGTTCGACCACGCCTACCACGGCCGGACGAACCTCACGATGGCGATGACGGCGAAGACCATGCCGTACAAGCACCGCTTCGGCCCGTTCGCCACCGAGCTGTACCGCGTGCCGATGGCCTACCCGTACCGCTGGCCCGGCGGTCCGGAGCACTGCGCGGAGGAGGCCTTCGCGTACATCACCGACCAGATCCACGCGCAGATCGGCGAGGAGAACACCGCGGCCGTCGTCATCGAGCCGATCCAGGGCGAGGGCGGGTTCATCGTCCCGCCGAAGGGGTTCCTGCCGCGGCTGGCGGACTGGTGCCGGGAGCACGACATCCTCTTCATCGCCGACGAGGTCCAGTCCGGCTTCTGCCGTTCCGGCGACTGGTTCGCCTGTGACGACGAGGGTGTCGTCCCCGACCTCATCACGACGGCGAAGGGGATCGCCGGTGGCATGCCGCTCGCCGCGGTCACCGGCCGGGCCGAGCTGCTCGACGGCGTCCACCCCGGTGGTCTCGGCGGGACGTACGGCGGTAACCCGGTCGCGTGCGCCGCGGCGCTGGCGTCGATGGACTTCATGGCCGAGCACGACCTGGCCGGACGGGCACGGGCGATCGGGGAGCGCCTCACCGGTCGGCTCACCTCGATGGCCGAGCGCTTCCCGCAGATCGGCGAGGTCCGCGGTCGTGGCGCGATGATCGCCGCCGAGCTGGTCACCGACCGCGGGACGAAGGAGCCGGCCGCGGCGCTCGCCGGTGCCGTGAACAAGGCCTGCCACGAGCGCGGCCTGGTCACCCTCACGTGCGGGACGCTCGGCAACGTCTTCCGTTTCCTCCCGCCGCTGACGATCACCGACGAGCTCCTCGACGAGGGCCTCGACGTCTTCGAGGAGGCCTTCGCCGCGTCGGTCTGACCCGGCGCGGCAGGGGCGCCCGTCAGCGCGGCGGCATCCGCAGGGCGCCGTCGAGCCGGATGACCTCGCCGTTGAGCATCGGGTTGTCGACGACGTGCGCGACGAGACTCGCGTACTCGCGTGGGTCGCCGAGCCGGCTCGGGTGCGGCACCTGCGCCTCGAGCACCCGACGGGTCTCCTCGGGCAGCCCGGCGAGCATCGGCGTGGCGAACGTGCCGGGCGCGATCGTCATGACGCGCACGCCGGTCTCGGCGAGGTCCCGCGCCGCCGGGAGGGTGAGCCCGACGACCCCGCCCTTGCTCGCGGCGTACGCGGCCTGGCCGACCTGGCCGTCGTAGGCGGCGATCGAGGCGGTCATGACGACGACCCCACGGTCGCCGTCGACGGGCTCGTTGTCGGCCATCGCGGCCGCGGCGAGCCGGAGGACGTTGAACGACCCGACGAGGTTGATGTCGACGACGGTGCGGAAGGTGTCGAGGTCGAGCGGGCCCTTGCGGCCGACGACCCGTCCCGGGGTGGCGACCCCGGCGCAGGTCACGGCGACCCGCAGCTCGCCGAGCTCGCGAGCGGCCTCGACCGCGGCGGCGATCTCCTCGGGGGAGCGGACGTCAGTGCGGACGAACCGGGCGCGCTCGCCCAGCTCGTCGACGAGGGCCGAGCCGCGGGCCGGGTCGAGGTCGGCGACGACGACGGCGGCCCCGGCGGCGTGGAGACGACGGACGGTGGCCTCACCCAGGCCCGAGGCGCCCCCGGTGACGAGGGCGACGGACGACGACGTGAGCTTCATGGGCCCAGCCAACCAGACCCGGCGGGGGTCACCCCGTCGGGCTGTCGGCACGCGCCGGGGCGCGGCGGCGCCAGTAGCCGACGAGGGCGACCGCGAGGAGCGCCGGCCACAGGGCCATCGGCCCGTACGTCACACCCAGGACGACGCGCTGCCAGAGGTTCATCCCGTCCGCGGGGGTCCAGGCGCCGGTGCCAGCGAGCCACGCGCCGCCGAACTGCACCGCGAGCGAGACGACGAACAGCGTCACGACCGCCCAGCCGAGCCACCCGACGGCGGTCGGCAGGAGGCGGTGGATGCGCCGCCCGCGGAGCCCCGGGACCCAGCGAGGGACCCTCTCGCCCCACGGCCGTGCGAGCCCGACGCACAGCGTCGCGGCGACGAGCTCGACGGCGTCGAGGCCGAGCACGTACCCGACGAGCGCCGGGTCGGACCGGAACTCGTCGGCCTCGGCGAAACCGAGGGGTGCTCCGGCGAGCATGAGGACCCGCCACAGCATCGACGGGAGCAGGCAGAGCAGGCACCCCCACGCCGCGATGCGGGCCCACCGCTGGGGCGGTGTCCCCGTCGAGCCCGGGTCAAGAAGCGCTGCCGTTCCAGAACCCATGCCCATGACCGTAGCGGGGCTCCCGGGGCGGGCTATCCGCCTCGGCGCGACGTCGGACCGCGCGGTTAGCGTGGAACGCATGCCCGCTCGCTCCCGCGCCGTTCTCGTCCCGATGTCGCTCCTCGGCGCCGCCGCACTCGTGGTCGCCGGGTGCTCGGCCGCCCCGGAGCCGAAGCCCGCGCCCGCGCCCGGGTCCGCGAGCCCGTCGACGACCGCTGGGACATCGGTGACCGTCGCGGGCGCCCCGGCCGCCCTGCGTCGCGTCGTCGAGAAGGTGTACGCGAAGTCCGACCGGCCCGTGACCGCGAAGGCCCACCTCGGACGGTGGAAGGGCGAGAAGATCGCCGTCGTCGTCGCCGGTGACGACGTCACCCTGCTCACCGGGCCGCGATGGACGGTCGTCGGCGGGTGGTGGCCCTCCTTGGGGAAGGCGCGGCCCGAGCTCGGCGGGGCGATCCACGTCCTGCTCATCGGTTCGGACGCCCGCCCGGGCCAGGACCACGACCACGCCCGTGGGGATGCGCTCCAGCTCGTCGGGCTCGACGGGACCGGGGGCGGCGGGGTCGTCGGCATCCCGCGCGACTCGTGGGTCACGCTGCCGAACGGCTCGAAGGGGAAGATCAACGCGGCGCTCACCTCGGGCGGGCCCGCGGGGCAGACGGCCGCCGTCGAGTCCCTCTCGGGCATCCGCACGACGGGCTACCTGTGCACCGGCTTCGGGGGGTTCAAGCGGATCGTCGAGCAGCTCGGTGGGATCGACTACACGGCGCCGAAGGCGGTGTCGGGCGAGGCGTCCGGCGCGAAGGTCAGGGCGGGGCGGCAGCGGCTGGGCCCCGAGCAGGCGCTCGCCTACGCGCGCGAGCGCAAGACCCTGCCCGACGGCGACTTCGGACGCTCCCGCAACCAGGGCCTGCTCCTCGTCGGCGCGTTCCTCGACGCCCGGCGGCGCGGCCCCAGCGAGCTCGCGCGGGCCCTCACCGTCGTGCAGTCCCAGTCGAGCAGCGACCTCACCGCGGCTGAGGCGCTGCGGTTCGGCGCGTGGATCTACAAGATCTCCCCGATGCGCGTCGGCCACGAGGTCGTTACCGGTTCGACCCCGACGATCGGCGGTCAGTCCGTCGTCGTCCTCGGCGATGACGCGCGGGCGACCTTCCGCGACTTCGAGGACGCCCGGCTGGGGGGCTGAGCCGCCCCCGCGGCCGGTCCTCTCAGGGTAGGGGAGCGGGCTGCACCGGGGCGAGCGTGGGTCGCTTCGGCGTGCGCCCGTCGCCGGAGGAGCGGCCCGTGACGCGCCGCTGGACCCACGGCGCGACATGGGTGCGGACCCACGCGCCGTGCTCGCGCAGCTCGTCGATCCGACGGCCGGCCGTCGGTGCGTCCGGGCGGGTCAGCCACGCCTCGTCGACACCCTCGACGCCGAGCGCCTGCGCCGCCGCGTGCGCGACCCGGCGGTGGCCCTCGGTCGTGAGGTGGATACGGTCCTCCGCCCACTGCGACCAGTCCCGCAGCGCGGCGAGCTGCCACAGGTTGAGGACGTGGCAGCCGTGCCGCTGGGCGATGCTGAAGAGGTTGGCCGTGTGGATGCCGTGCCGACCGCGCAGCGAGGACAGCAGGCCGGCCTCGGCCGGGTCTGCGGGGGTGGCGAGCAGGACGTCCGCACCGGTGGCCCGGATCCGCTCCACGGCGGACTCCAGCCGGGCGGCGAGCGCGTCGAGGTCGACCTTGGGGCGCAGGATGTCGTTGCCGCCGCCGACCATCGAGACCAGGTCGGGGGAGAGCTCGAGCGCCGCGTCGAGCTGCTGCCCGACGATGTCGTCGAGCTTCCTGCCGCGGACGGCGAGGTTGGCGTAGCCGAAGTCGACCCCGGCGGCCGCGGCGCGGGCCGACAGGTGCCCGGCGAGGACGTCCGCCCACCCCCGGTAGGCGTCACCGGAGGGGTCGCTCGGGTCGAGGTCGCTCATGCCCTCGGTGAACGAGTCCCCGATCGCGACGTACCGCTGCCACGTCCGGTGCGGCTCGGTCGTCGTCGGGGTGCTCGCGTCAGGGATGCGGGCGGGGGTGGTCGGGTCGGTCACGGCAGGCTCCAGTCGATCGGGTCGGCGCCCTGCTCGACGAGGAGGGCGTTGGCGCGCGAGAAGGGCTTGGAGCCGAAGAAGCCCGAGCGGGCCGACAGCGGCGAGGGGTGCGCGCTCTCGATGACGGGGACCTCACCGAGCCGTGGGCGCAGCGAGCGGGCGCCACGACCCCACAGGATCGCCACGAGCGGCCCGCCGCGCTCCGCGAGCACCTCGATGGCGCGGTCGGTGACCGCCTCCCAGCCGATGCCCTGGTGGCTCGCCGGGGCACCCGGGCGCACGGTGAGGACGCGGTTGAGCAGCATGACCCCCTGCTGCGCCCACGGGGTGAGGTCGCCGTTCGTCGGGGCGGGGACGCCCACGTCGTCGACGAGCTCGCGGAAGATGTTGCGCAGGCTCGGCGGCAGGGGACGGACGTCGGGCGCGACGGCGAACGACAGCCCGATCGGGTGGCCGGGCGTGGGGTAGGGGTCCTGCCCGACGACGAGGACGCGCACCGACTCCAGGGGGATGGTGAACGCCCGCAGGACCTTCTCCCCGGCCGGGAGGTAGCCGCGACCGGCGGCGATCTCGGCGCGCAGGAAGTCCCCCGCGCGCGCGATGTCCTCGGCCACCGGGTCGAGCGCCTGCGCCCACCCGGGGTCGACGATCTCGGCGAGCGGGCGGGGCTTCACGACGCCGACGTTACCGGCAGGACGGCGACGGGCCCGTCACCGGGAGCGGTGACGTGCCCGTCTGCGCGCTCTGCCGTGGGGCAGGTGCGTGGTGCCGGTGCCTCAGACGAGGTCGGCGAGGATCTGCTTGGCCGCGTGCTCGATGAGCCCGGCCTTGAACTCGGGGTGCTGGTTGCCCGGCTCGATGACGGCGCGGGCCTCGTGGACCGCGGCCTGGATCGTGTCGATCGGGAGGATGCCGGCGTAGCGGGCGGCCAGGTCCTCGGTGATGTGGTCGACGACGTGCTCGAAGGCGATGGGGGACAGGACGGGGGATGCGCTCATGGTGGTGCTCCTTTGTTCAAGGTGAACAGTAGGTTAACAAAAGGTGAAGCGCAAATTGTTCCCCGGTTAACGCGGGTAGGTCCGGGAGTTCACCCGCGGGGCTCGACCCCGAGCTCGGCGAGCAAGCCGCGGACCCGGGCGTCGATGTCGTCGCGGATCAGGTCCATGCGCTCCGAGCCTTCGATGCCGCGCAGCGACGGCTCGTCCGTGTCCCAGCGCTCGACCGCCCGGAGCGAGGTCTCGTCGATGCCCGCGTCCGCCAGCTGGGCGTTGGACCCGAGGATCACGACCCGGTCCGCCCGGGCGGCCAGATCGGCGTCGATCCCCTTGGGGTGCTCGCCCTCGACCGAGGCGCCCAGCGCGGCCAGCGAGGTCGCGGACTCGGGGTTGACCCGCCCGTCGAGGTTCGGCTTCGTCCCCGCCGAGACGACCTCGACGGCGTCTCCGGCGTGCAGCCGCGCCAGGGAGGCGGCCATCTGGGACTTGCCCTGGTTGGACTGGCAGACGAAGACGACGGTGGGGCGGCTCATGAGGTGATCCTCTCGGGGGTGGTGTCGGGGAAGAAGCGTCGGCGGAGGCCGAGGCTGACGTACACGAGGGCCACGAGGACGGGGACCTCGATGAGGGGGCCGACGACGCCGGCGAGCGCCTCGCCGGAGGTGACCCCGAAGGTCGCGATCGCGACGGCGATGGCGAGCTCGAAGTTGTTGCCGGCCGCCGTGAAGGCGAGCGTCGTCGTCCGCTCGTACCCCAGGCCGATCGCCCGTCCGAGGGCGAATCCGCCGCCCCACATCAGGGCGAAGTAGGCCAGGAGGGGGAGGGCGATCCGTGCGACGTCGAGGGGTCGGGAGGTGATCTGGTCCCCCTGGAGAGCGAACAGCAGGACGATGGTGAAGAGCAGCCCGATGAGCGCCCACGGGGAGATCCGGGGCAGGAAGGTGTCCTCGTACCAACGCCGGCCCTTCGTCGCCTCGCCGATGCGGCGCGAGAGGTAGCCCGCGAGCAGCGGCACCCCGAGGAACACCAGGACGCTCACCGCGATGTCCCAGAAGGAGATCGCCAGGTGGGACTGCTCGAGGCCGAGCCAGCCGGGGAGGACCTCGAGGTAGAACCACCCGAGCCCGGCGAAGGCGAGGATCTGGAACACGGAGTTCAGTGCGACGAGCACGGCCGCCGCCTCACGGTCGCCGCAGGCGAGGTCGTTCCAGATGATGACCATCGCGATGCAGCGGGCGAGCCCGACGATGATCAGGCCGGTGCGGTACTGCGGCAGGTCGGGCAGGAAGAGCCACGCGAGGGCGAACATCAGCGCCGGGCCGAGCACCCAGTTGAGGACGAGGCTGGCGAGCATCATCCGCCGGTCGCCGGTGACGGTCCCGAGGCGGTCGTAGCGGACCTTCGCCAGCGGCGGGTACATCATCACGAGCAGGCCGATGGCGATCGGCAGCGAGATGCCGTGGAGGTCGACCGCCTCGAGCGCGGGGGCCAGGCTCGGGACGAGGCGGCCCAGGAGGAGCCCGGCGACCATCGCGACGCCGATCCACACGGGCAGGAAGCGATCGAGCATCGACAGCCGGGCTGCGACCGGCGCGGACGGGGTGGCCGCGCTCATCGCTGCGCCGCCTGGGTGCAGCACGCGCTCTGCCCGCTCGGGGCGAGGGGGATCTGGCTGGCCGGCGGGCTCGCATCTGCCGGGTCGTCGTCGGTGACGACGTAGACCTCCCACGGCGCGCCGGCGGGGTCGTGGACCCAGACCTTGTCCTGGCGGGCGTAGCAGCAGGTCGTGTCGTTCTCGTCGAACGTCGCGAGGCCGGCGGCGGTGAGACGCTCGCGGTGGGCGTCGACCGCGGCGGCGTCGGTGACCTCGATGCCGAGGTGGTTGAGCGCTCCCGCGGCGCCGGAGCCGCGGTGCTCGGCCGGCTGCTCGATGAGCACCAGCTTCAGCGCCGGGTCCTCGACGACGAAGTTCGCGTACCCCGGGCGCCGCTTGTGCGGCTCGACGCCGAGCAGGGTGGAGTAGAAGGTGATCGAGGCCTCGAGGTCCGAGACGTCGATCGCCAGCTGGATGCGGGACATGAGTCCTCCATATCGATGTCGTTCGATGTGAATCGTCCCGGCCACATCGACATGTGTCAATATGGCGTGGAGGTGATGACGATGACCGACGTGGCCGCCCCTGACGCGCTGTGCTGCATCCGACCGGGGAGCGCACCCCTGGCTCGGTCGGACGCCGACGCGCTCGCGGCGACGCTCAAGGCGGTCGCCGACCCCGTCCGGCTCCAGATCATCTCCGCCCTGCGGTGTGCCGACGGGATGAGCCTGTGCGCGTGCGACATCGCCCCGGCCCTCGACGTCTCCCAGCCGACGATGAGCCACCATCTCAAGATCCTCACCGAGGCGGGCATCCTCACCCGCGAGCGCAAGGGCTCGTGGGCCTGGTTCACCCTCGTGCCCGCCCGGCTCGAGGAGATCGCCGCCGCGCTGCGGGTCGACTGAGGTGGGGAGGGCCGGGTCGTGATCGACCTTCACTGCCACGGCGCGCTCGGCGTCACGTTCGACCACCCCGACCCGGACGGGATCCGGCGCGTTGCCGGGCTCCACCGCGAGGCAGGGGTCGACCGGCTCTTCGCGAGCGTCGTCTCCCTGCCCGCCGATCGGCTCGCCCCGCAGGTCTCGCTCCTGGCGGGCCTCGTCGACGAGGGCGTCGTCGACGGCATCCACCTCGAGGGGCCGTGGCTCGCGCCGGGGCGGTGCGGTGCCCATGACGCGACAACGCTGCGCGACCCGTCGCCCGCCGAGGTCGACGCGGTGCTCGAGGCCGGACGGGGTCACCTGCGGATGGTCACGCTCGCGCCGGAACGGCCCGGCGCGTTCGAGGCGATCCGCCGGTTCGTCGACGCCGGGGTCGTCGTCGCGCTCGGCCACACCGACGCCGGTCCCGACGACGTCCGCGCGGCGATCGACGCTGGCGCCACCCACGTCACCCACCTGTTCAACGCGATGCCGCCCTGGCGCCACCGCGATCCCGGGCCGGTGCCCGTCCTCCTCGCGGCGGCGGCCCGTGGCGAGGTGACGCTCGAGCTCATCGCCGACGGGGTCCACCTGGCCGACGAGACCGTGATGGCGGTGCTCGACCTCGTCGGACCGGACGCGATCGTGCTCGTCTCCGACGCGGCGGGCGGCACCGGACTCGGTGACGGCGAGCACACGCTCGGCGGGGTGCGCACGCGCGTGCGCGACGGCGTCTCGCGGGTCGTCCGTCCCGACGGCGCCGATGGTCCGATCGCCGGCGGATGCCGCGCGCTCCCGCAGATCGCCGCGCGGCTCGAGCCGCTGCTGGGTGCCGAGGTCGTGCGCGTGATGAGCGTGGCGACCCCTGCGCGGGTCCTCGGTTAGCGTCGCGGTCATGCCGACGCCCCGCTGGTCCACCGTCGTCCTCGACTTCGACGGCACCATCGCCGACACGACCGAGCTCATCGTCGAGGCGTTCCAGCACGCGACGACGCAGGTCCTCGGGTTCGCCGAGCCGCCCGAGGTCATCCGCCGTGGGATCGGCCGGACCCTGCCCGACCGCATGGGCGACCTCGCCCCCGACCGGATCGACGAGCTCACCGCGGCGTACGTCCCGCGGATCGAGCAGCTCCTGGCGACGCGACTGGCGGCCTGCCCCGGTGTCGACGACGTCGTCCGCGAACTCGCCACGCACGGCGTCTCCTGCGGCGTCGCGACGTCCCGCCGCCGTGCGCAGGCCGCGCCCGCCCTCGCGCGCCTGGGACTTGCGGACGCCCTGCCCGTCGTCATCGGCCTCGAGGACTGCGAGCGCCACAAGCCCCATGCCGAGCCGATCGAGCGGGCACTCGCCGCGCTCGGTCGCGCCGGTGCGCCGGCCGGGTCGGTCGTCTACGTCGGGGACGCCGTCGTCGACGTCGAGGCGAGCCGGGCCGCGGGCGTCGACTCGATCGCCGTCACGTGGGGCGCGGGGGAGCGGGCCGCCCTCGAGGCCGCCGCCCCCGACCACCTCGTGACGACGGCCGACGAGCTGCGAGAACTGCTCCTCCCCCGCTGACCCCCTCCCAATATTCCTGCAATTGCGCGCGCAATTGCCATCTGCGCGCGAAATATCGCGCGCGGATGGCAGTTGCGCGCGCAAATGCGAGCCGGGAGGGGCACCTATGCTCCCTGCGTGCACGGCATGAGCGACGCCTCGATCGAGGCCCTGGGCAAGCTGGTCCTCGACTACGCCGAGGAGCGGCTCAAGCTCGACCCGGTGCCGCTGGACTACACGCTCACGCCGGAGCAGCTGTTCGACCGCGTGGGGAACACCATCACCGAGGACGGCCTCGGCGGCGACCGGGCGATGGACATCTTCGCCGAGGTCCTCGCGCCCGCCTGCCTGTCGATCGACCACCCGCGCTACCTGTCGTTCGTCCCGTGCGCGCCCAGCGAGGCGGCGGCGATGTTCGACCTCGTCGTCGGCGCGAGCTCGATCTACGCCGGGTCGTGGCTCGAGGGGTCGGGCGCCGTCTTCGCCGAGAACCAGGCCCTGCGGTGGATCGCCGACCTCGTCGGCCTGCCGCGAGAGGCCGGAGGCGTCTTCGTCCCCGGCGGCACGATCGGCAACCTCTCCGCGCTCGTCGCCGCCCGGCACCGCGCGCGGCGGACCGCCGCCGACGGTGCCCGGCCGTTCCGCATCGCCGCGACGACCGGGGCGCACTCGTCGATCAAGTCCGCCTGCGACGTCATGGACGCCGAGTTCGTCGGCGTCGAGGCGGACGAGCGCGGCCGGCTCACGGGGCCAGCGCTCGAGGCGGTCCTGCGTGAGCACGGACCGGAGTCCTTCATCGCCGTCGTCGCCACGGCCGGAACGACGAACTTCGGGATCATCGACGACCTCACGGGGGTCGCCGAGGTCTGCGAGCGGTACGGCCTGTGGTTCCACGTGGACGGCGCCTACGGCGGCGCCGCTCTCGCCGCGCCGAGCGTCCGGCACCTCTTCGCAGGGGTCGAACGCGCCGACTCGTTCATCGTCGACCCGCACAAGTGGCTCTTCGCGCCGTTCGACTGCTGCGCGCTGCTCTACCGATCGCCCGCGGACGCTCGCGCCGCGCACACCCAGAAGGCGAGCTACCTCGACGTCCTCACCGAGGCACCGGAGTGGAACCCGACCGACTACTCGGTCGGCCTGACCCGCCGGGCGCGCGGCCTGCCGCTGTGGTTCTCCCTCGCGACGAACGGGTCGAAGGCGTACACGGCCGCCGTCGAGCGGACCCTCGAGGTCGCGCGGTTCGCGATCGAGGAGATCCGCTCGCGCCCCTACCTCGAGCTGGCCCACGACCCGCAGCTGTCGGTCGTCGTCTTCCGCCGGCTGGGCTGGTCCGCGGAGGACTACCGCCGCTGGTCGGACCACCTGCTCGAGATGGAGACGGCCTTCGTCGTGCCGACCTCCCACGACGGGGAGACGCTCGCCCGGTTCGCCATCGTCAACCCGCAGACGACCGAGGACGACATCCGGACGATCCTCGACACGATGGCCTGACGGCGCCCAGCCGAGCGGATGACACGCCTCATCCGTCCCTTCCGTCACGGGCGTCCCCGCTGCCCCGCGGCGAATGACACGGCTGTCATTCCGGTCGTACAGTGGGGTCAGCCCGCCGGGCGCGCCGCGCCCGTCCACCCGCCCGTCACGCCAGGAGCCGCCGAATGCCTGCAGCCGCCGACCTCGCCGCTGGCGTCGACCGCGAGCGCGAAGGCCTGTCCGAGCGCGACCTCAAGGTCCTCGAGCTCGAGCGCCACTGGTGGAAGTACGACGGCTCGAAGGAGCAGGCGATCAAGGAGCTGTTCGGGATGAGCAGCACCCGCTACTACCAGGTGCTCAACGGCCTGCTCGACGACCCGCGCGCCCTCGCGACCGACCCGCTGCTGGTGAAGCGGCTGCGACGGCTGCGCGCCCAGCGCCAGCGCTCCCGCAGCGCGCGCCGCTTCGGCGTCGACGGCTGACTCGGCCTCGGCAGCGCCCCCGCCGTCGGCTCCTCCGCGCCCGCCCGAGGCGTTTGCACTCGGTGGGGCCGAGTGCCAATATGACGCTTAGCACTCTCCCCGAGAGAGTGACAGCAATCCTGATCGGCCGGTGAGGCCCGGTCCCGCGCGGTGACGTGAGCCGCGCGCCCGGTCCGTCCGTCGCGGGCGCCGTCCGGTCTCCCCTTCGATTCGTGTGGAGGAACCACCGAATGGCCAAGCTCATCGCATTCGACGAGGAGGCCCGTCGCGGTCTCGAGCGCGGGATGAACACCCTCGCCGACGCCGTCAAGGTCACCCTCGGCCCCAAGGGCCGCAACGTCGTCCTCGAGAAGAAGTGGGGCGCCCCCACGATCACCAACGACGGCGTCTCCATCGCCAAGGAGATCGAGCTCGACGACCCGTACGAGAAGATCGGCGCGGAGCTCGTCAAGGAGGTCGCGAAGAAGACCGACGACGTCGCCGGTGACGGCACGACGACGGCCACCGTCCTCGCCCAGGCGCTCGTCCGCGAGGGCCTGCGCAACGTCGCCGCGGGTGCGAACCCGATGGCCCTCAAGCGCGGCATCGAGAAGGCGACCTCCGCCGTCTCCGAGCAGCTGCTGTCGATGGCCAAGGAGATCGAGACCAAGGAGCAGATCGCCGCCACCGCGTCGATCTCCGCCGCCGACGCCGAGATCGGGTCCCAGATCGCCGAGGCGATGGACAAGGTCGGCAAGGAGGGCGTGATCACGGTCGAGGAGAGCAACACCTTCGGCCTCGAGCTCGAGCTCACCGAGGGCATGCGCTTCGACAAGGGCTACATCGCGCCCTACTTCGTCACCGACACCGAGCGCATGGAGGTCGTCCTCGAGGACCCCTACATCCTCATCGTCAACTCCAAGATCTCGGCGATCAAGGACGTCCTGCCGCTGCTGGAGAAGGTCATGCAGTCCGGCAAGCCGCTCGCGATCATCGCCGAGGACGTCGAGGGCGAGGCCCTGTCCACGCTGATCGTCAACAAGATCCGCGGCACCTTCAAGTCCGTCGCCGTCAAGGCCCCGGGCTTCGGTGACCGTCGCAAGGCCATGCTCGGCGACATCGCCATCCTCACCGGTGGCCAGGTCATCTCCGAGGAGGTCGGCCTCAAGCTCGACACCACCGAGCTCGACATGCTCGGCCGTGCGCGCAAGGTCGTGGTCACCAAGGACGAGACGACCATCGTCGAGGGCGCGGGCGATGCCGACCAGATTGCCGGTCGCGTGGGCCAGATCCGTTCCGAGATCGAGCGCAGCGACTCCGACTACGACCGCGAGAAGCTGCAGGAGCGCCTCGCCAAGCTCGCCGGCGGCGTCGCCGTCATCAAGGCGGGCGCGGCCACCGAGGTCGAGCTCAAGGAGCGCAAGCACCGCATCGAGGACGCCGTGCGCAACGCCAAGGCGGCCGTCGAGGAGGGCATCGTCGCCGGTGGTGGCGTGGCCCTGCTGCAGGCCACCGACGCTGCCTTCGGCACGCTCTCGCTGGTGGGCGAGGAGGCCGTGGGTGCCAACATCGTCCGCGTGGCCGCCGAGGCTCCGCTCAAGCAGATCGCCGTCAACGCCGGCCTCGAGGGGGGCGTCGTGGCGGAGAAGGTCCGCAACCTCACCCCGGGCGAGGGCCTCAACGCTGCCTCGGGCGAGTACGTCGACATGATCAAGGCCGGCATCATCGACCCGGCCAAGGTCACCCGCTCCGCCCTGGAGAACGCCGCCTCGATCGCGGCGCTGTTCCTCACCACCGAGGCCGTCATCGCCGACAAGCCGGAGAAGGCTGCGCCGGCTGCGCCGGGCGGCGACGACATGGGTGGCATGGGCTTCTGACGAAGGACGTGTGCGAAGGTTGGGCCCGAGCTTGCGAGGACCCGGCCGTAGCGGAGTTCGAGGAAGAAGCCCAAAGGGCTCAGCTCTGACGCAGAAGACGAGGGGCGGCTCACCGATCGCGGTGGGCCGCCCCTCGCGTGCGCAACGGCTGTCCGTAGGGGTGGGTGGGCACCAGTGGGTGTCTTGCCGCCACGGATCTCGCCGGGGAGGAGGTCGGGTGTGCAGCAGCTGTGCACGCTCGGGGGCGGGACCGGCGACCGGGCCGTATGCCGCGGCCGGTGGGTACGTGAGCGAGGTCATGCCGTCCGATCCGTGGGTGGACGTGCGCGCCGGTGGCCGGTCGGGGGAGAGTCGTGGTCGGACCACACCCACGACGCTGCAGGAGCCACGGCATGATGCCCCGCAAGGACACCTTCCTCGCCTGCGTGGTGATCCTCATCTGGGGCGTCAACTTCGTGGCGGCGAAGTATGGGATGGAGGCGATCCCGCCGCTGCTGTTCGCGGCGCTGAGGTTCATGCTGGTCGCCTTCCCCGCGGTGCTGTTCGTGCGTCCTCCGGGCAACGGGTGGCGGACGGTGCTGGCGTGCGGGGCGACGATGTCGGCGGGGCAGTTCGCGTTGCTCTACACCGCGATGAACCTCGGCATGCCGGCGGGCCTGGCGTCGTTGGTGCTGCAGATCCAGACGGTGTTCACGGTGGGCATCGCGGCCCTGGTGCTGCGGGAGCTGCCGACGCGCTGGCAGGTGGCGGGCATCGCCATCGGCGTCGCCGGCATGGTGGTGGTGGGCTGGGAGTTCATGGCGGCAGCGCCGGTGCTGCCGTTCCTGATGACGATCGCGGCCGCGGCGTCGTGGGGGATGGGCAACGTTCTCACCCGGCGCCGGCCGCCGCGGGACGGCTTCTCCCTGGTGGTCTGGTCGGCGCTCGTGGCGCCGGTGCCGCTGCTCGGCCTGTCCCTCTGGCTGGAGGGCTGGGAGCGTGACCTGCACGCGCTGACGCACCTGACCACGACGTCAGTGCTGGGGCTGGCGTTCGTCACCTATGGCGCCTCGATGGCGGGCTACGGCCTGTGGAATCTGCTGCTGTCCCGTCACGCGGCATCGACGGTGTCGCCGTGGTCGATGTTCGTGCCGGTCATCGGCACCGTCGCCGCGTACTTCTACAACGGCGAGACCCCCACGGTCGTCGGCCTCGTGGGGGCGGTGGTCATCATCCTCGGAGTGCTGATGGCCCTGGGCGTCCTCGGCCCGCGCCGCCGGCCCCGCCCGGACGTGCCGGACCGCGAGCACCCGCCTGCGGAGCCGGCAGGCCTGTGACGGGAGAAGGCCGCGGCAGGGCTGGGGGACCCCCTGCCGCGACCCTCCCGACCCGGGCGGGCGAGCCCATGGCCCGCCCGGGAGCTCGTGGGTCAGCGGAACATCGCGGTGTTGGCCTGCTCGGTGTCGGCATACTGCACCCCGGCCTGCTGGAGCAGCCGGTTGATCGACTCCAGCGACTCGCGGACCTGCGACTGGGTGCCGCGCCACTGCGCGATGACGCCCTGGAAGCCGGCGGACGCGCTGCCCTGCCAGGCGTCCTGCAGGGCGGTGAGGCGGCCCATCATGGCCCCGACCTGCGTCTCGATCTCCGCGGAGATCTGGCCGATGTCGGCCGAGGCCGCGGAGATGCGCTCGGTGTCGACGGTGAAGGTTGCGCTCATGGTCCTGGTCCTTTGCTCGAGTCCGACCCTGGTGGCCCGGTCCGTCAGGTGCTCCCCGATCGGCTAGGACCAACTCTGCACGGCTCGCCGCGTGACCCCGTCCGCTCGTCCACAGGCGGGGTCGGTTAGCCTGACCGCATGGGGACGGTGACCGCGTGACGCTCTATGTCGACGCTCCGCAGTGGCCCGCGCACGGTCGACACTTCGCGCACCTCATCTCCGACCACTCCTACGCCGAGCTGCACGCGTTCGCCGCGGAGGTCGGGCTGCCCCCGCGGTCCTACGACGGGGACCACTACGACGTGCCGCAGGAACGGCACGCCGAGGTCGTCGCGGCGGGTGCCCGACTGGTCGACGGGCGCGAGCTGGTCCGGCTGCTCCACACCACCGGCCTGCGCTTCCGCAAGCGCAAGGGGGAGCGCCCGATGGGTCGCTACGTGGACGTCGTCCCGACCGTCGCCGGGCCGCACCATCTGGATGTCGTCGTCTCCCACCAGGAGCCCCCCGAGCCGACGACCACCGCGGCGGCGACCTTCGTCTTCGACCGGGCCGACCGCCTGTTGATGGTGCACAGCCGCGCCCGAGGGGGGTGGGAGGCCCCCGCCGGCGCCCGCGAGCCCGGCGAGAGCCCGCGCGCGGGCGCCGTCCGCGAGGTCCGCGAGGAGACCGGTCTGGTGCTCGACGAGGCGCTGCTGCGGCCGATCGGCTACGAGCGGATCACCCAGAGCCGGCCGTCGCCCCGGTGGCCCCACCTCCCGCACTGCCACGTCGCGATCTACGCCGCGGACCTCGACGTGGACGGGCCCTCGCTGACGCCCTACCGCACCGAGGTCCACGACGCGGTCTGGGTGCCGCTCGACGAGGTCCGCGAGCGCTGCTCGCCGCAGTTCTGGTGGCCGGTGCTCGACTGGTTCCTGCAGCACCGCTGACGCGCTCTGGAGGAACCAGCCGGGCAGCGTCCGACCGGACGGCAGCTCAGACGAGCGCCCAGGCCACCGCGACAGTCCCGAGCCCACCAGGCTGCCGATGGTCGACAGGACGGTCCACGCCCTGAGCCCGTCCGCCACGCTGAGCCCGACCAACGGGCTGCGGGGCATACGGTCCTCTCTCCCCGGTGCGACCAGGTCAGGATGGGTCGTCGCTCATGCCAGCCGGGCCAGCTCGTGCTCGACGTTGGCGCGGGCGGCGGCCTCCCAGGCCGTGCGGGCGCGCGTCGTGGCATAGATCTGCGGGCGGTCCAGCAGGGCCGCGAGGATCCGGGAGCGACCGGCCCGGTAGGCCTCGTCCGGGACCGAGGAGTACTCGGCTCGCACCTGGCGGCAGTACTCGTCGAAGCGGTCCGCCGGCGCCCCGAGGATCCACAGGTCGGCGTCGAGGAAGGCGCCGTGCACGGGGTCGCCCGCCACCTCGTGGTCGGTGGTCGCCTGGACCAGCGACGCGACCAGCTCGATCAGGTCCACGTCGGCGTCCAGCTCGTCGAGCAGCTCGACGGCGAGCGCCGCGCTGGCCTGCTCGTTGGCACCCGGCTCGGCGGGGACGTCGTAGACCGCGTCGTGCAGCCACGCCGCCACGCGGCAGGCCAGCAGCTGGGGTGGCGTGAGGGCGTCGTCGGCAGCGAGGCGCCCGAGGACCGCGAGCATCTCGGCCAGATGGTGGATGCCGTGGTAGACGCGGTGCGGCTCGCGCCAGAGGTCGACGAGCCGGGTGGCCGCCCGCTCGAGGAGGACCGCGTCGGCGCGGGGGGCGAGAGCCTGCAGGTCCGCCTGGCAGGCGGCAACGAGGTCGTCCATGCGGTCAGCCTCTCACCCGGTGATCGGCTGGGGGGACCTGCACGGCCAGCGGATCCGGGAGCGGTCGGGCGTGAATCACGCTGAGCCCGGAGACGGCTCGCGTCAGCACGACGTAGAGCCGCCGCAGACCGGTCCGCTCGTCGGGCTCCGCCTCCGCGATGGCGGCCGGCTCGACGACCACCACGCGGTCGAACTCCAGGCCCTTGGCGACGGTCGCGGGCACCACGTCGACCTGGTGCTCGACGTCGCCGTGGTCCACGCCCAGTACGCCGTGCTCGACCCCGACCCCGAGCAGCGCCTGCGAGACCGCGGCCACGCTCCCGTCAGCGACGATCACGCCGATCGAGCCGGGCTGCCGGGCGAGGTGGACGACCCGGGCCGCCGCGGTCGACCAGAGCGAGTCCGCCTGCACCGCAACGATGTCCAGGTCACCGGTGTTGTCGCGCACGGACTGCGGAGCCGCGAGGCCTGGCGCCATGACGGGGAGCAGGCGGGCGGCATACTCGATCACGGCCGCGGGCACCCGGAAGCCGCGGCGCAGCTCGGTCACCTGGCCCTCGGGCTTGCCGAGGTGGCGCAGCGACTCCTCCCACGAGCCCGTGGCCCACGGCGTCGTGCCCTGCGCGATGTCCCCGAGGACCGTCGCGGCGCCGGTCGAGCACCGCCGGCCCACGGCGCGCAGCTGCATCGGTGACAGGTCCTGCGCCTCGTCGAGCATGACGTGCCCGAGGCTGGGCGTGCGGGACAGCAGGTCGGCGAGCTCGTCGAGGAGGACGGCGTCGGCCAGGGTCCAGCGGGCGGCCCCCAGCGTGCGAGGAGCCTTGTCCCACAGCAGTTCTGCCTGCTCCGCAGGGGAGAGTATGCCGTCCGCCGCCGTCTCCAGCGCCGCCGGGTCGGACCACAGCCGGTGCAGGACGGTTGCGGGGTCGAGACGGGGCCACAGGGCGTCGGCATACCGCCGGACGGGGGTGGACCGGGCGACGGCGTCCTGCACCCGGTCGTCGGGAGAATCGCCCGCGGCCTCCATCTGCACCAGCACCGCGTGGGCGAGGCGCTGCGGCAGCATCTGCCGGGCGGCGTCGTAGCGGACGTCGCGGGCCAGGAGCTCCTCGACGATCTCGCGCACCTCGTAGCCCGGGACGCGCCAGCGGCGAGCGCCCCGGGGGACGACCAGCGCGTCCTCGGGGGCCTGGACGGCCGAGCGGACGGCGCGGCGCAGGACCTCCGCGAGGCGGGCGTCGCCCTTGAGGGTCCCGCGACCGGCGGGGTCGGTCGCGCGGACCCGGACGCCCTCGCCGACCAGGCCCTCGATGGTGGTGTGCCGGACCTGCACCTCGCCCAGGGCCGGCAGGACCGCGCCGATGTGCTCGAGGAAGGACGCGTTGGGCCCGATGACCAGGACGCCCTGGCGGGTGAGGCGGTCGCGGTAGGCATAGAGCAGCCACGCCGCGCGATGCAGCCCCACGGCCGTCTTGCCGGTCCCCGGCGCCCCTTGGATGCAGACGGTCGTGCTGTCGTCGACCCGCACCAGCAGGTCCTGCTCGGGCTGGATCGTGGCCACGATGTCGCGCATCGGACCGACCCGAGGACGCTCGATCTCACGGGCCAGGATCTGCGAGCTCGCCTGCTGCTCGGCGCGATCCGTGAGGTGCTCGTCCTCGAGGGCGGTGATGCGGCCACGGTCCAGGCCGAACCTGCGGCGCAGCACCACGCCCATGGGGTCGGTCCGCGAGGCGCGGTAGAACGCCGTCGACGCCGGGGCCCTCCAGTCGATGACCAGAGGGTCCCCGGCGTCGTCGGTGACGTGCCGGCGGCCGACATACCACTGCTCGTCGTGGTGGTCCCCGTCCAGGTCGAGCCGACCGAAGAACAGCGCGGTCGTGGGGTCGTCCTCGAGGGAGCGGGCACGGCGCCAGAGCGTGTGCGCGAGGTGCTCGGCCGCGATCGGGTCGCTGCCCTGCACGTCGACGGCGAGGGTGCGCTCCCGCATCGCGGCGAGCGCGGTGCGGGAGCGGTCGAGGTAGGCCTGCTCGCGGGCCAGCTCGCCGGTGGGGTGCTCGTCGGTGGACGAGGGCATGACGGCAGCACCTTCCGGGTGGCGTGGGGGGGGGGACCCGCCACCCTAGCCCAGGGCTACGAGGGGTCGGTCACTGGGACGACTTCTGGGCGAAGGTGATCTGCACGTCGTGGCGCTCGCCGTCGCGCAGGTAGGTCACCTTGGCCGTGTCCCCGACCGTCCGCTCGCGCACCTGGGCGACCAGCGCGAGCGACCCCGTCACCGGCTCGTCGTCGATGGCGATGATCGCGTCCTGGGCGCGCAGACCGGCCTTGTCGGCGGGGGAGCCCGAGACGACGTTGGCGATGACGGCGGCCACGCGCTGCCCGTCCCCGTCCTTGACCATGGCGGGCTTGGACGAGACCCCCATGAAGGGGTGCTGCGCCCGTCCTGTCTTGATCAGCTGGTCGGTGATCGAGTTGACCTCGTTGACCGGGATCGCGAAGCCGATGCCGATCGAGCCCGCCTGCCCGCCCGACGACGACCCCATCGAGGCGATCGAGGAGTTGATGCCGATCAGCTGGCCGTCCGCGTTGACCAGCGCGCCACCCGAGTTGCCCGGGTTGATGGGCGCGGAGGTCTGGATCGCGTTGGTGACCACCGGGTCCGCGGCCTGCTGCCCGAACAACCCGCCGTCCTGCTGATCCTGCGAGGAGCGGTCGGTCGACACGGGGCGGTTGAGGGCGCTGACGATGCCGGTGGTGACGGTGCCGGACAGGCCGAGGGGGTTGCCGACGGCCATGACCGGATCGCCCACGGTGAGCTGGTCGGAGTTGCCGATCGCGATGGGCTTGAGGTCCTTGACGTCGCCCTGCAGCTTGATGACGGCCAGGTCGGTCGACGGGTCGAGACCCACGATCTTGGCCTGGAACGCGCGCTGGTCGTCGAGCGTCACGACGATCTGGGCGCCCGACCCGCTGTCGCCCACGACGTGGTTGTTGGTGACGATGTGGCCCTGCTCGTCGAGGATCACCCCCGAGCCCTCGCCGCCGCTGCTGCCGCTCTGCACGGAGATCGACACGACGCTGGGGGAGACGGCCTGGGCCGTGGCCTTCCAGTCGGGGGCGTTGCTGGCGCCCTGGTCGAGCGGCGCCTGGGTGTTGCGGGCCGGGTTGGCGCTGGGCGTGGTCCGGGAGACGCTCGACGTCTGCTGGCCCCGGTCGCCCGCGAACAACGCGTAGGTCCCGCCGCTCGCCAGCGCGGCCGCGGCCACGGCCGCCGTCGGCACCTGCCACCAGCCGGCGCGGCGACGCCGCGGGCTCACCGGCGCGGATCCACCCACCGGGCCGTATGCCGGTCCGCTGCCTCCCGGGCCGCCGCCACCCGGGCCGTCACCCTGCTGGCTGGGCTGGCTGGGCGCGGCGTAGGGGTTGGACGTGCCTGGCTGGACGACGCGGGGGATCTCCTGGGTGGAGCTGTGGCGGGGGATCTCCTGCGTGTGCTGCGGGTCGACGCGTGGGTCGACGACTGGGTCCCTGCGGGGGTTGTCCTGCAGGGGGGGCTGCGAACCGGGTTGGTGCTGGTCGTTCATCGTGACTCCTCGGGGGCCTGAGGTCTCGAAGGGTGGTCCATCGACCTAGGCCGATGCTGGTGGGTCGCTGTGGGGCTGCTGTGGGTCGGTGGGCAGGCGGACCCGGAAGGTCGCTCCGCCACCGGGGGTGGGGACGATCGTGACATCCCCGTGGTGCGCGCCGGTAATGGCGGCCACGATGGCGAGTCCGAGCCCGGTGCCGCCGGGGTGGCTCGTGCGGCCACGGGAGGGGTCGTTGCGGAAGAACCGCTCGAACACCTTGGCCGACAGCTCGGGGTCGATGCCGGGACCGTGGTCGCGGATCTCGATGGTGGTCCAGGCGTCGCCGTCGTCCCCCCGACCCTGGCCCACGGCCAGCTCGATCGGGGTGCCGGCGGGCGTGTGATTGATGGCGTTGCCGACGAGGTTGGTGACCAGCTGGCGCAGCTTGGACTCGTCGCCGCGCACGGGGTTGGCGTCGATGGGCCCGTGCAGGCCGAGCATCGTGATGTCGCGGTCCGGGGCGAGGGCGCGGGCGTCCTGGGCGGCGTCGGCGAGGACCACCGTCAGGTCGACCGAGGTGAACTCCATGGGTCGTTGCTCGTCGAGGCGGGCGAGCGACAGGAGGTCCTCCACCAGGGCTCCCATGCGCGTCGACTCGTCCTCGATCCGTTGGAACACCTGTCGCACGTGCTCCGGCTGGGTCACCGCCCCCTGGCGGTAGAGCTCGGCATACCCCCGGACGGCGGCCAGCGGTGTCCGCAGCTCGTGCGAGGCGTCGGCCACGAACTGCCGCATCCGGGTCTCGCTGGCCTCGACGTGCTGGAAGGACCGCTCGATGTGGCTGAGCATGACGTTGAGGGAGTCCGAGAGGCTGCCGACCTCGTCGTCCGCGGAGCGGGCCGGCACGCGCCTCGTCAGGTCTCCGCCGGCGATGGCCTTGGCGGTGTCCTCGATCTGACGCAGCGGGCGGAAGGCGCGGCGGATCGCGAACCAGCCGGCGACCATCAACGCCGTCACCGCCGCCAGCCCGATGAGCAGCGAGAAGAGCATGACCTGGCTGGTGGTCTTCTCCACGCCGCGCATCGACACGGCGACGGCGTAGGTGCCCGAGTCGCCGTCGAGCTTGTCCGCGACCACCCGCCAGCGCTGGAGCCCGTCCCTGGACCGCACCTCGAAGATCTGGTGGGTCCGGACCTCGGGGGCGTCCATCTCGAGGCGGGGGATGTCCGGGTGCTCGTCCTCCGTCTGCGGCTGGAACACGATCTGCCTGCTGGATCCTCTGGGAAAGAAGACGACCGCGTAGCTGGTCGGGAAGTTGTCGAGCTCCTGCTCGGTGGCGATCGCGTCGAGCGCGCTCGCGCTGAGGGGCCCGGCGCTGAGTCGCAGCTCCTGGTCGGTGCGCTGGACCAGCTGGCGCTCGAGGAGCCACGTGGTGGCGCTCGTCGTCAACGTCAGGGCACCGGCCATCAGCACGACGAGGATCAGCACCAGCCGGTGGGTCAGCGGCATGCGCTGCAGCCAGCGGTGGACCGAGACGCCCACCGCCGACCCGCGCACCCGCGACATCCGACCGGCCAGGCGACTCACGAGATCTCGGGAGGCAGCCGCAGGACGTAGCCCACGCCGCGCTTGGTGTGGATCAGCGGCGGCTCGATGGAGTCGACCTTGCGACGCAGGTAGGAGATGTAGGACTCGACGATGCCGGCCTCGCCGCGGAAGTCGTAGTCCCAGACGTGGTCGAGGATCTGCGCCTTGGACAGCACCCGGTTGGGGTTGAGGATCAGGTAGCGCAGCAGCTTGAACTCGGTCGGGGAGCAGTCGATGACCTTGCCCGCGCGACGGACCTCGTGCGAGTCCTCGTTGAGCTCGAGGTCGTGGAAGCGGATCGTCCCGTCCTCGGGCTCGTCCTGGCGCGTGCGGCGCAGGACGGCGCGGATGCGGGCCACGACCTCCTCCAGGCTGAACGGCTTGGTGATGTAGTCGTCGCCGCCGATCGTGAGGCCCTTGACGCGGTCATCGACCGCGTCGCGCGCCGTGAGGAAGACGATGGGGACGTGGCGGCCGGCCTCGCGCAGCTTGGTCGTGACGGTGAAGCCGCTCATGTCAGGCAGCATCACGTCCAGGACGACCAGGTCGGGCTCGTGCTCCTCGGCGAGGACCAGGGCGGCCCCGCCGTCACCGGCGGTGAACACCTCGAACCCCGCGAATCGCAGGCTGGTCGCGAGGAGCTCGCGGATGTTGGGCTGGTCCTCGACGACCAGGAGTCTGGCTTCGGGCGTAGTGGTCACAGGGTGGAGTCTGACCCCTGACGCTGGAGGTTTCCTGGGAGACTGCTGGATCAGCAGGCCGTATGTCGCCCGCCCCGGCGTCTGGCGGCGTGGCGCCGACGGCGAGGGGTCGCAAAGATGGGCGACACGCCGTGGGCTGCGACATTCGCGCCCCCTCGCGCGGCCGGGTCACGCGTCCAGCCGCCGGGCAGCGTCATACGGCGTGGTTGTCCACAGGCCGACGCGTCCCCGCCGGCGCCGTCCACAGGCGCGCACCAACGGCTGTCCGCGATGTGACGACGAGCGCATGCTGCCCGTCATGGATGAGCTGCCACGGCACCTGACGTCCGGCGAGGCCCGCCGCCGAGGCATCACGCGCGCGACGCTCACGGCGTCGGGGCTCGTGCGGACCCATCACGGCCTGTGGGCAGCCGACGTTCCTCACTCGCTGACGGAGGCGATCACCCACGTAGCCAGGGTGATTCGCGGGCGCTGGGCATTGTGTGGCTGGTCGGCCGTGGAGCTGCTGGGGCTCCCCGAGCGCTCCTCTTGGCAGCCCGGCGACCCGGTGCATGTCTGCGTGCCCACCGCTCGGCGGGTCCGGCGTGACGGAGTCGTGTCGCACAAAGGTCTCGAGCGCCGCAGGGTCGTGGACGTCGGCGGGATCCCGGTGGTCGCGGGCATCTGGGCCGTCGCGGACGTGCTCACGGACCCGCTCGTCACGCATGACGACCTGGTGCGGCTGTGCGACGGCTACCTGCACCTCGGCGGCCCGGCCGACTCCTTGCTGGCGCTGGCCTCCCTCGACCGCCGAGGGGTGAGGCAGCTGCGGGCGGCCCTGCACGACGTCAGGCGCGGCGCCGAGTCGCCGCGCGAGACCGACCTGCGCGTCCTGCTGACCAGGGCAGGGCTGCCGGAGCCCGAGCAGCAGGTCCGGCTGGTGGGCGCGGATGGTGCGACGGTGTGCCGGTTCGACCTCTACTGGGAGGAGTTCGCCCTGGGAGGCGAGTTCGACGGAGACGGGCACCGCACGGAGCGTCGACGCTGGCGCGGCGACCGGCGGACCGACAGGCAGGCCCTGCTGCTCGGGCACCGGCGGCTGCGCGTGACGTCGGACGACCTGGAGCCGGGCCGGCTGCACGAGACGGTGGAGGACTTCCGGACGTCGATGGTGCCGGTGAGCATGCCGCCACGGGGTCGGCTGGTGCGGACGGTCGACTCGTCGCCGCTGGACCTGCCGTGGTGACGGCTGGAGGCGCCGCGCGGGCGGCGAGGGGTCGCAAAGGCGCGCGACATGCCGTGGGTTGTGACATTCGCGCCCCCTCGGCGCGCCTGGCGGCGCCGGGAGTAGGGCGACGGGCAAGGCGAGTCAGCCGAGGTCGGCGGCGTCGACGATCGTGTAGGCGTAGCCCTGCTCCGCGAGGAAGCGCTGGCGGTGGGCCGCGAAGTCGGCGTCGACCGTGTCGCGCGTGACGACGGTGTAGAAGTGGGCCGTGCGTCCGTCGGCCTTGGGACGCAGCAGCCGACCGAGCCGCTGGGCCTCCTCCTGGCGCGACCCGAAGGTCCCCGACACCTGGATCGCCACGCTCGCCTCGGGCAGGTCGATCGAGAAGTTCGCGACCTTGGACACGACCAGCAGCGAGAGCTCCCCGGCGCGGAAGGCGTCGAACAGCCGCTGACGCTCCCTGACGGTCGTCGAGCCCGTGATGACGGGGGCATCCAGCCGTGCGGCGAGCGCCTCGAGCTGGTCGAGGTATTGCCCGATGACCAGCGTCGGCTCGCCGGCGTGCCGCGCCACCAGCCGCGACACCACCTCGTCCTTGGCCTGCGCGCACGACGAGAGGCGATAGCGCTCCTCGGGCTCGGCGATGGCATACGCCATGCGGTCGGCGTCGGGCATGGACACCCGCACCTCCACGCAGTCGGCCGGGGCGATCCAGCCCTGCGCCTCGATGTCCTTCCACGGGGCGTCGTAGCGCTTGGGCCCGATGAGCGAGAAGACGTCGGACTCGCGGCCGTCCTCGCGCACCAGGGTCGCGGTCAGCCCCAGCCGGCGGCGCGCCTGCAGGTCCGCCGTCATGCGAAAGATGGGGGCCGGCAGGAGGTGCACCTCGTCATACAGGATCAGCCCCCAGTCGCGGGCGTCGAGCAGCTCGAGGTGGGGGAAGGTGCCCTTGCGCCGGGTCGTGAGGACCTGGTAGGTCGCGATGGTCACCGGGCGGATCTCCTTGCGGGCGCCGGAGTACTCGCCGATCTCGTCCTCGGTCAGGGAGGTGCGGCGGACGAGCTCGTCGCGCCACTGCCGCGCCGAGACCGTGTTGGTGACCAGGATCAGCGTCGTGGCTCGGGCGCGCGCCATGGCACCGGCCCCGACGAGCGTCTTGCCCGCCCCGCACGGCAGCACGACGACGCCGGACCCCCCGTCCCAGAAGCCGTCGATCGCCTGCTGCTGGTAGGGGCGCAAGGCCCAGTCGCGCTCGTCCAGGTCGATCGGGTGCGCCTCGCCGTCGACATAGCCCGCGAGGTCCTCGGCGGGCCAGCCGACCTTGAGCAGCGCCTGCTTGAGGTGGCCCCGCTCCGAGGGGTGGACCACCACGGCGTCATCGCTGAGCGTCTCCCCGAGGAGCGGGCGGATCCGCTTGTGCCGCAAAACTTCCGCGAGGACGGCGAGGTCGGTCGTCCGCATCACCAGGCCGTGCCCGGGGTCCTTGACCAGCGTCAGCCGGCCGTAGCGGTCCATCGTGTCGGCGACGTCGACGAGCAGAGCCTGGGGGACGGCATACCGGCTGTGGGTGAGCAGGGCGTCGACCACCTGCTCGGCGTCGTGACCGGCCGCGCGGGCGTTCCACAGACCGAGGGGCGTGACGCGATAGGTGTGCACGTGCTCGGGGGCGCGCTCCAGCTCGGCGAACGGCGCGATCGCCCGCCGGGCCGCCTCGGCGCCGGGGTGGTCGACCTCGAGCAGCAGGGTCTTGTCGCTCTGGACGATGAGGGGGCCGTCAGGCATCAGACGGCGACCGGGGTGGACGTCAGGGTCGGGACCGGCGAGGGCGTCATGGTCGGCAGGTCCGCCTGCTCCATGAACCACAGGAAGCCGGCCACCCCGGCGATCAGCAGGACGACGCCCAGGACCACGTTGAGCACGAGGACGATCCACGCGACGGCGGCGAGGCGGCCGGCGCGGCGCGGATCGCTGCGGTGCTGGACGATCCCGACGATGCCGAGGACCGCGCTGGGCAGGCCGACGATGAACGCCGTCGACAGGGCCGCCAGCACGCTGACCACCGTCACGACGATGGCGTTGACCGGGGCGCCGGGGGAGGGAGCGCCGTATGGCGGCTGCCCGTAGGCCGGCTGCCCGTAGGCCGACTGTCCATATGGCGGCTGGCCGTAGGACGGCTGGCCCTGGCTCTGGGAGTACCCCGGACGGCCGTAGCCGGGCTGAGCGGGGTGACCACCCTCGGCATACGAACGAGGTGTGGGGTCGTCGGCGGGCGGCTGGCTGCTCATCGGTGCTCCTCGGGTCGGTCGTGACGTCAACCCCACCTGGTGCTGGTTGCTTCCCAGCAGGCTAGCGGGGTGGGGCAGGATGGTCCTCGACGCCGTCGACGAGGACCGTCGCCGCCGACACCGAGGAGCGAGATGCGCCAGCCCCAGCACGAGCCGATGACCGGTGCGCCGGATCGGGTGACGATCTACGAGGTGGGGGCGCGCGACGGCTTGCAGAACGAGAAGTCGATCGTGCCCGTGGAGGTCAAGGCGCAGTTCGTGAGGCGGATGCTCGCCGCGGGCCTCGAGACGGTGGAGATCACGAGCTTCGTGTCGCCGCGGTGGGTGCCGCAGCTGGCCGACGCCGCCGACCTCGTGACCGCGCTCGGCGCTGACGCGCTCGGCACGCAGCGTCCGGTGCTGGTGCCCAACGAGCGGGGGCTCGACCGGGCGCTCGACCTGGGGGTGTCCTCGGTGGCGATCTTCGGGTCGGCGACCGAGACCTTCGCCTCGAGGAACCTCAACTCCACGGTGCTGGACCAGTTCACGATGTTCGAGCCCGTCGCCAAGCGCGCCAAGGACGAGGGGCTGTGGCTGCGGGCCTACGTGTCGATGTGCTTCGGCGACCCCTGGGAGGGCGACGTGCCCATCGACCAGGTCGTCGACGTGTGCGCGCGGATGATGGACCTCGGCGCGGACCAGCTCTCGCTGGGCGACACCATCGGCGTGGCGACGCCCGGCCACGTGGGTCGGCTGCTGGCGGCGCTGGCCGAGCGGGGGATCGGCGCGGACCGGGTGGCCGTGCACTTCCACGACACCTACGGCCAGGCGCTCGCGAACTCGCTCGAGGCGATCCGGCTCGGGGTGCGCACCATCGACGCCTCGGCGGGTGGGCTGGGCGGCTGCCCCTATGCCAAGTCCGCGACCGGCAACCTCGCCACCGAGGACCTGGTGTGGGCGCTGCACGGGATGGGCGTGTCGACCGGTGTTGACCTCGAGGCGTTGGTCGCCACGTCCGTGTGGATGGCCGAACAGCTCGGCAGGCCGTCGCCGTCGCGCGTGGTCAAGGCGCTGTCGGGGGGCTGACCTCAGCCCTGCCGTGCCCGCCGTGGCGCCTCTCGACGAGGGGAATGGGGTGGGCGGGGTGGTCGGCGGGGACGGAGCGTCGGGTCGGGCTAGGCCTGGGCGCGGAGCTCGGCGGTGAGGGCCGCCGCCATGTCGCGGCAGAAGGCCGCGGGGTCCTCGTCGGGCGAGATCGTCTCGGGGATCACACGGTGGGCAGTGCCCGCCTCGACGAGCTCCGGCGCCGAGATCCGCTGACGCCGGGTCATCTCGGGCGCGTGGTCCGGGGTGCCGTGCACGATCACCGAGGCGCCCTCGGGCGGCAGGGGCGACAGCCAACCGTGCTCCGCCACCACCACGCGCCGCGCGGGCAGCAGCGCCAGGGCCCCGCCCCCGCATCCCTGACCGAGCAGCAGCGCGACGCTCGGCACGGTCAGCTGGGTCATCTCCGCGATGCACCGGGCGATCTCACCCGCGAGCGCACCCTCCTCGGCGGTGACCGACAGGTCGGCGCCGGGGGTGTCGATGACCGAGACGAGGGGCAGCCCCAGCTCCTCGGCGAGGCGCATGCCGCGGCGGGCCGAGCGCAGGGCCGCCGGGCCCATGGACTGGCGGGCCTGGTTGCGTCGGTCCTGGCCGACGAGCACGCACGGGTGGCCGCCGAACGAGGTCAGCGCGAGCATCAGCCCCGCGTCGGCCTGCCCCTCGCCCGTGCCGGACAGGGGCATGACCTCATCGGCGGCATACCGCAGGAGCTCGCGCACCCCGGGGCGGCGCGGGGAGCGGGTGATCTCGACGGAGGTCCAGGCGTGGCCCGGGTCGGCGGGCGGCTCCCAGCGCGGGGCCGGTGGGGCGGGCAGGGTGCCCTGCCCGTCACGGCGGTGGGGGTGCAGCAGGCGCAGCACCCGTGCCGCGACGGTCGCGAGGTCCTCCGACGGGACGACCGCGTCGATGACGCCCTTGTCGACGAGGTTCTCGGCGAGCTGCACACCCGTGGGGAAGGGCTGGCCGTTGAGCGCCTCGTAGACCTTGGGACCGAGGAAGCCCACCAGCGCGCCGGGTTCGGCGACGGTCACGTGGCCCAGGGACCCCCATGAGGCAAACACGCCACCGGTCGTGGGGTGCCGCAGGTAGACGAGGTAGGGCAGGGCGGCCGCCTTGTGGTCCACGATGGCGCGGGAGATCGTCACCATCTCGACGAAGGCGGGCGTGCCCTCCTGCATGCGGGTGCCCCCCGAGGCGGGCGCGGCGATCAGGGGCAGCCCCTCGGCGGTGGCCCGCCGCACCGCCGCCGTGATCCGCGCCGCGGTGGCCGCGCCGATCGAGCCGCCGAGGAAGCGGAACTCGCCGACGACGACGGCGACGGGCAACCCGTCGATCAGGCCCCGGCCGGTGAGCACGGCCTCGTCCACCCCGCTGCGCTCGGCGGCCGCGTCGAGCTCGGCGGCGTACTCGGGGGAGACGCCGTCCCGGTCGGGCGGCGTGTCCCAAGAGACGAAGCTGCCGGGCTCGAGGACGAGGCCGATCAGCTCACGGGCGCCGGGTCGCTGCGGCGTCATGGGAACTCCTTGGTCGGCGGGTGGCCACGCGATCGTGACGATAGTCAGGTCAGGCCTGCGAGACGCCGGTGATGCGGTGCAGCGTGAGGATCCTCTCGACGTTGCTCGTCCCCGCGGTGCCGTAGACCCGCCCGCCCTCCACGCGCCGGGGGTGGAACAGCAGCGTCGTGGCCACCCCGTCCGGGCCGGCGTGGCTGAGCCGCACGGGGTGGCGGTCGGCGACGGCCTCGCGCAGGAGGCCAAGGACCACCGCCGGGTCCGTGCCTCCCGACGGGTCCTCGTCGGCCCTCCCGTCGGCCCTCCCGTCGGCCGTCCCGTCGGCCCTCCCGTCGACCCCCGCCTGCCCTGCGCGCAGCAGGGCGACCAGGTTCTCGGCATACGTCCGGTCGACGACGCTGGTGAGCGTGGGTGGGGAGGTGTGCCGCCGAGCAGGCGCGCGATGCGTGGAGCCGCGCGGCACGGCCACCACCCCGTCGGCGGTCTCCGCGACGGGCGCGAGGCCACGCTCGCGCAGGGTGGTGAGCAGCACGTCGCCGCCGACCGGGCTGACGAGCACCGTCGGGGCGATGCGCCGCAGACCGAGCAGGCCGAGGGCAGGGTCGGCGAGGATCGCGTCCAGGGTGACCGGGTCCTCGCTGCGGACGTATGACGACGCCGCCGCCACCCGGAGCCGGCCGTGGCGCCGGGTGGCGTCGTTGACGAGGTAGGTCAGGGGCTGCGGCACGGGCGTCGCGCTGGCTTCGGCGAGGGCGTCGAGGAGCTGCTCGGCGGTCCACCCGGCGTCGAGGGCGCGCAGGATCGAGCTCTCGGTGAAGCGGTGCACGGTGGCGCCGCCGCGGGACTCGACGTCCGCCGCGAGGCGCAGGAGCCGCGCCAGCTCGCCCTCGACCCGGCCGGGCGCGACCGCGGTGAGGTCGGCCTGCAGCAGGATCTCCTCGACGGGGGCGGGCAGGTGCGGGTGCATCGCCTCGGTCGCGGAGGTGAGGTCCGGCGGGGTGGAGGCGACCAGGCTGCGCCCGGCGCTGCCGAGGGCCCCCCGGCCGGTCAGGCCCAGCCACTCCGCCTCGCGGACGACGGCGGCGACGACCCGGTCCAGGTCGGCCACCCGGCGCAGCGGCCGGCGCCAGCGGAGACGCGCGACGAGCCCGTCGACGGTCGGGGCGGACCAGGGCGGCAGCTCGGCGAGATCGGCGAGGACGTCAGCCCGGAGCGCTCGCACGGGGGGCCAGTGCGCGTCCGGGGAGAGGGCGTTGATCGACGAACCTCCGCGCTCCGCGGGCGAACCCACGAGGTGCGGCGCCCGGCTCGACCGCAGCCACGCGTCCGCGAGGGCGGCCCAGCGCGCGGGCGGCTCCTGCTGCAGCCAGTCGTCGTAGCCCTCTGTCGGCGCCCACACCGGGTCGAGCCCGCCGTCGTCGGCGAGCAGCCCGGCGGCGTGCGCCACCTCCACGAGGAACGCCGCGTGATCCACCGGCACGTCCAGGGACGACGCCAGGGCGCGCAGGTCACGCACGGCCAGGCCTCGCGTCCGCAGGACCCGCGGCGGGCGCTCGGCCCACTGCGTCGCCGTCTCGTCGACGAGACCCAGGAGCTCGCCGGCCGCGCCGCCGGCGGCCTGGTCCACCAGGGCGGCCGGGCGGGGCGTGAGGGCGACCTGCGGGGGGTGCAGGGCCACGTCCTCGAGCAGCCGCCCGCCGCCCAGCATCGAGTCCGACGGCCCGGGGCCTGCGGGGCGGGGTCCGAGCAGCTCCGCCACGGTGCGGGCGACGCTGATGCGGTCGGTGGATCGCCATACGAGAGCGAGGGACTCGAGACGACACAGGATGTCGAGCAGGTCCTGGGAGCCACGGTCGGTCCCCAGCCGGGAGGCCGCCTGGTCGACGTCGGCCGGTGTCCCGGTCGCGAGCAGCGCCTCGAGGACCTGCAGGTGTGCGGTGTCCAGGCGCTCGAGCGCGCGCTGGGTCGAGGCGCGGGTCCCGGAGCGGGCGGCGAGGGCGGTGATGTCCGTCGGCGCCGGGCGGGCGAGGTCGGGCCGGGCCACGAGCAGGGCGACGAGCTCGTCGTCCGAACGGCCGCGCAGGGCATCGGCGAGGCTGCGGGCGCGTGGCGCGTCGGGGCGGGGGGTCACCGTCCAACGTTAAGACCTGCCGGGGGCGGGGGCATCGACCTGGGGGACGAGGGCCGGTCGATGCCCTCGCCGGGGGCGGGGCGGCCACGTGAGGGAGGACCGCTGGTGGCGCGGACCGCACCGTTTGGCGCGCCATCCCTTGCCGCCGTCCGCGGGGGACACGAGACTGCGAGCCATGACGGCAACGACGCTCTCGTACACCTCCGGCACCTCCGACACCCCGCTGCTCGGGGAGACGATCGGCGACAACCTCGAGCGCACGGTGGCGCGCTTCGGGGACCGGCTGGCGCTCGTGGACGTGCAGAGCGGACGGCGCTGGACGTATGCCGAGCTCGACGCCGCCGTGGACGAGGTCGCCAAGGGCCTGGTCGCCGCGGGGCTCGAGCGCGGGGACCGGGTGGGCATCTGGTCGCCGAGCTGCCCGGAGTGGACGATCGTGCAGTACGCCACCGCCAAGGCGGGCGTCGTGCTGGTCAACATCAACCCCGCCTACCGCGCCCACGAGCTCGAGTACGTCGTCAAGCAGTCCGGCATGCGCATGGTCGTGAGCGCGGTGTCCTACAAGACCTCGATGTACCAGCAGATGCTCGAGTCGATCCGCCACGACTGCCCGGACCTCGAGCAGGTCGCCTACCTCGGCGAGGAGTCCTGGGAGCGGCTGCCCGCGTCGGGCGCCGCGGTGAGCGACGAGGACCTCGACGCGCGGATGGCGCAGCTGTCCGCCGACGACCCGATCAACATCCAGTACACCTCGGGGACCACCGGCTTCCCCAAGGGCGCGACGCTCTCGCACCACAACATCCTCAACAACGGCTACTTCGTCGGCGAGATGATCCGCTACACCGAGCACGACGTCGTCTGCATCCCGGTGCCCTTCTACCACTGCTTCGGCATGGTGATGGGCAACCTCGCGTGCACCTCGCACGGCGCCGCCATGGTCATCCCCGCCCCGACCTTCGACCCGGTGGCGACGCTGGAGGCGGTGTCCCAGGAGGGCTGCACCAGCCTCTACGGCGTGCCGACGATGTTCATCGCCGAGCTCGGGATGGCGGACTTCGACCGCTACGACCTGTCGACGCTGCGCACGGGGATCATGGCCGGCTCGCCGTGCCCGGTCGAGGTGATGAAGAAGGTCATCGACCGGATGAACATGGCCGAGGTGGCCATCAACTACGGCATGACCGAGACCTCGCCGGTGTCGACGTCGACGCGCACCGAGGACGACCTGCGCCGCCGCACCGAGACCGTCGGGAGGGTCATGCCGCACCTGGAGGTCAAGATCGTGGACCCGGCCACCGGCCTCACCGTCCCCCGAGGGCAGACCGGCGAGCTGTGCACCCGTGGCTACTCGGTGATGCTGGGCTACTGGGGCCAGCCGGACAAGACCGCCGAGGCCATCGACGCGGGCCGGTGGATGCACACGGGTGACCTGGCGACGATGGACGAGGACGGCTACTGCGCGATCGTCGGACGGATCAAGGACATGGTGATCCGCGGCGGGGAGAACGTCTATCCGCGCGAGATCGAGGAGTTCCTCTACACCCACCCCGACATCGCGGACGTCCAGGTGATCGGGGTCCCCGACAAGAAGTTCGGCGAGGAGCTCATGGCGTGGATCATCATGCGCGAGGGGGCGACGGCGCTGACCGTGGACGGTGTCCGGGAGTTCTGCACCGGACAGCTCGCGCACTACAAGATCCCCCGCTACGTGCACATCACCGACAGCTTCCCGATGACGGTGACGGGCAAGATCCGCAAGGTCGAGATGCGCGACCGGGCCGGCGAGCTCATCGACCAGGGGTGACCGGCGACGTCCGGGGCGTCCTCGCCTAGGGTGGCGGGCATGAGCGAGCAGGTGCTGCCGAGCGGCGCGCAGTGGACCATCCGGCACGGCGACCTCGAGGCGGTGGTCACCGAGGTCGGAGCGACCCTGCGGTCGTGCACGTATGCCGGACGCCCGCTGGTCGCGGGGTCGCCGCAGGACGCGCCGGCCCTGCATGCGCGGGGCACCGTGCTGATCCCGTGGGTCAACCGGATCCGCGACGGGCGATACACGGTCGACGGCGTGGAGCGGCAGCTGGCCCTCACCGAGCCCGCCCGCCACAACGCCCTGCACGGCCTGGTGCAGTGGCTGCCGTGGGCGCCGGTGCACGTGGCGGACGACCGGGTGACCCTGGGTGCCCGCCTGCACCCGCAGCAGGGCTGGGACTGGACCCTGGACCTGCTGATGGGCTACCGCGTGGGCGACGACGGCCTCACGGTCACCCCCACCGTCACCAACCTCGCCAGCACGGCGGCGCCGCTCGGCGTCGGGGCCCACCCCTACCTGACGGTGGGGGAGGACCGGGTGGACGACCTCGAGATCCGGTGCCCCGCTGCGTCATACGTCGCCGTCGACCCCGAGCGTCTCCTGCTCGTCGGTGACACCGTCGCCGACAGCCTGCGGCCCGTCGACGGCACGCCCCAGGACCTGCGCGAGGCGACCGTGGGCGACCGGGAGCTCGACACCGCCATGACGGGCCTGGCCGCGGACGACGACGGGCGCTGGCGCATCACCCTCTCCCACGGGGGCCGCAGCACCACGCTGTGGGCCGACGCGCAGGCCTATCCCTGGACGCAGGTCTACACCGGTCACGACCTCCCCGAGGGCTACGCCCGCACGAGCGGCCTGGCGGTCGAGCCGCTGACCTCTGCGCCCGAGGCCTTCAGGACCGGTGAGGACGTCCTGCGCCTGGACCCGGGTCGCTCCTGGTCGGCCTCGTGGGGCCTCACCCCCTGGTGAACCGTTAGCCTGGTGGGCAGGGCACGTGCTCACCAGGATGCACGCGCCCCGACGCCGACCCCGCACACGGGCCGGCCAACGACGAGATCGACACGAGGTGGACCAGTGCCAACGGGCAAGGTCAAGTGGTACGACACGGACAAGGGCTTCGGCTTCCTGGCCGACGACGAGGGGGGCGACGTCTTCGTCCACGCCAACGCCCTGCCCGAGGGGACGACCGCGCTCAAGCCTGGCACCCGCGTGGAGTTCGGGGTCATGGACGGGCGGCGGGGGGCGCAGGCCCTGTCGGTCACGGTCCTGGACCAGGCACCGTCGGTGGCGCGCAAGCTCCACGACAAGAAGCGCAAGCCGGCCGACGAGATGGTCGGCATCGTCGAGGACACCATCAGGCTGCTCGACGGGGCGTCCATGCAGCTGCGCAAGGGGCGCTACCCCGACGCGGCCGGTTCCGCCAGGCTCGCGGCCGCCCTGCGGGCGATCGCCGACACCTTCGACGGGAGCTGACCGATGGCCACCATCAAGCCCGACCCGACGCTGACCGCGGCGGTCGACCTCGCGCGTTCCGCCGCCGAGAGCATCGCCGAGGCCGGGGCCGTGGGCGACCACCTGGCCGTCGTGATGGAGGGCGAGCGGGTGGCGACGCACCAGTTCGCGTGCCTGTCGGCGGGATACCCCGACTGGCGGTGGTCGGTGACGGTCACCCGGGTCGCCCGCTCCAAGCACGTCACCGTCTCCGAGACCCACCTGCTCCCGAGCGAGACGAGCATCGTCTCTCCGCCCTGGGTGCCGTATGCCGAGCGCATCGCCCCCGGCGACCTCGGTCCCGGGGACATCAACCCCTATGTCGAGCAGGACCCCAACCTCGAGGCCGGCTTCGAGGCGACGGGGGACGAGGACGTCGACCAGATGGCGCAGTGGGAGCTGGGCCTCGGACGCAAGCGCGTGCTGTCGGCGGAGGGGCGCGAGGACGCAGCCCAGCGCTGGTACGACGGCGACAACGGCCCCACCGCCGAGGTCGCCGTCAAGGCTCCGGAGCGCTGCTCGTCGTGCGGGTACTTCCTGCCGATGGCCGGTGCCCTGCGCCGGTCCTTCGGGGTGTGCGCCAACGCCTGGTCCCCCTCGGACGGCCGGGTCGTCACCCTCGACCACGGCTGCGGCGCGCACAGCGAGGTCGACCTGCCTGCCCACGACCCCCGCCCGCTCGACCCGCCCGTGGTGGACGACCTGGCGGTGGACCTCGAGGTGGCGCACACCTCCGAGGTGACGGTGGCCGAGGCCCCGGACGACGCGCCCACCGCCGAGGTGACGGTGGCTGAGATGACGGTGGCCGAGGCCCCGGAGGAGGCGCCGACCGCCGAGGTGACGGACGAGGCGTCCACCGCCCAGCCCGAGCCCGTGACCGAGGCCACGCCACCTGCCCCTCGTCGCGGCCGGCGCGGCTCGCGTCGTGCCGGCGCCCCCGCGGGC
>ERZ501016.86-NODE-86-length-43332-cov-7.727037_pt1 | contig 43332 bp, 36 predicted proteins | sample MGYA00248889_ERZ501016 | MGnify/ENA primary metagenome ERZ501016 (study PRJEB25958, sample SAMN03398594) | human skin metagenome | study: EMG produced TPA metagenomics assembly of the Human Skin Microbiome Metagenome (human skin metagenome) data set. | reverse complement strand
GCGGGCGAGCGCTACCCGATCTGCTCGACCTTCAAGCTGCCGCTCGCCGGCATGGTGCTGGCGGAGGCCGATGCGGGCCGCGTCAAGCTTGATCAGGAGATCGCTTACGGGCGCGATCAGGTCGTGCCGCACAGTGACGTAATGCAGGCGGGGCTGTCGGGCGAGCGGGGCACGACGACGGTGACCAAGGCGCTCGACGCTGCACTCGTCAACAGCGACAACACCGCCGCGAACCTCCTGCTGACGCTGGTGGGGAGCTACGATGGCTTCCGCGCCAAAGCGGACGCGATGGGCGCGGGCGGGCAAGTGCGCGTCGACCGCAGCGAAGGCGTGCTCAACGAAAATGCGCGCGCGAGCGCGGAGGACAGCGCGACGCCGGTAGGAATGCTGACCGTGATGCGATCGCTGTTCGCGGGGCAGACCCTCTCCGACACGTCGCGGCAGCGGTTGATCGGCTGGACGCGGGATGCGGAGACGGGGCGCAATCGCGTACGCTCCGGCCTCACGCAGGGGATGCGCGCGGGGGAGAAGACCGGCACCTGCACGCGCAGCTACAACGATGTGGGCTGGATCGCCGCCAACCGTGCGGGCAACGCGCCGATCAGCCACTTGTTTGCGGTGTACCTCGACGAGACCGATGCGAGCGAAGAAGCCGCGAACGCGGCGCTCGCCGACGTGGGTCGCGTGTTCGCACGCGTTCTGAGCTCGCCGGGAAGCGCCGGAGCGGTCGCGACCGATACGGCCACAGGACGCGCCGCAGCGCCGCGCACGCAGCAAGCGCAAGCGCCAGCGGAACCGAAGACCAAGTGATGTGAGGATGGGAGGGGGGCAGCGCGCCCCCTTTCCCCTTTCGCCTATCGTGCCGCCGGGTTCGGCGCAGGCGCGATGTCAGGCGCTCCTGTCCAGCGCCGCACCCAATCGAAGATCGTGCGGTGCCACTGCACGCTGTTGCGGCCCTTCAGGATCCAGTGGTTCTCGTCCGGGAAGACCAGCAGCTGCGCGGGGACGTCGCGGCGCTGCGCCGCGCTCCACGAAGCGAGGCCCTGGCTGTAGGGAATGCGGAAGTCCTTCTCGCCATGGATGACCAGCATCGGCGTGCGCCAGTTCTGGACGAAGTTGACGGGGTTCCAGCGCTCGGCGTTCTGGCGATCATACCAGGGGCCACCGTGGTCCCATTCGTCGAACCATTGCTCCTCGGTCTCGTAGGCCATCCCCCGCAGGTCGAACACGCCGGCGTGGTTGATGAGGCATTTGAACTGATCGCTCCAGTTGCCGGCGATCCAGTTGACCATGTAGCCGCCGTAGGAGCCCCCCGCTGCGCAGGCGTTGTTGGGCTGCACGCGCGGATCGATCCGCGCCGCCGCGGCAAGGCCAAGGCGCAGGTCCTCAAGCGGCTTGCCGCCCCAATCGCGGTTGATGCTGTCGGTAAAGGCCTGGCCGTAACCGGTCGAGCCGTGAAAATCGATGGTCACCACCGCCATGCCCTGCGCCGCCCAGGTGGCCGGGTTCCAGCGCGTCGACCAACTGTTGCCGAAGCTCCCCTGCGGGCCACCGTGGATCATCAGGATGGTGGGGAGGGGGCGGCCCGCGGTGCCTTGTGGGGCGATGATCTGACCCCACACCGTTTCGCCGCCCGCGCCGGGGAAGCTGAACTGGCGATAGTCGAACCCGTCGAGACCCGACCGCGCAGCGTCGGTGACGCGGGTGAGCGTCATCGGCGCGCCGCCGCGAGCAGGGAGCGTCACCAGCTCGGTCGGCGCGGTGATATCGTTGCGGCTCGCGATGATGCGCCCGTCGCGCAGCACGGTGACGTCGCCGATATTGCCGCGCTGCGTCAGCCGCGTGACGCGGCCGGTGCGCGCGTCGACGCGGAAGGCGGGATGCTCGAGCGTATCCTGCGCGGTCACGATCAGGCTGCGGCTGTCGGGCGCCCAGGCGATCGAGGCGACCGAACGGTCCCACGCTTGGGTGAGAGCGCGCACGGCGCCGGTGCGCAGATCGCGCAGCATCAGCACCTGCCGGTCGGCCTCATAGCTTGGCCGCGACATCGCCGCCCAGGCGAGCCAGCGACCGTCGGGCGAGGGCGTCGGCAGCGTGTCGGTCGCCTGATTGTTGGCGGTGAGGTTGGTGCCTGCGCCCCCAGCAGCGGCAACGCTGTAGATGTCGAGGTTGGTCGAGCGCGCCTCACTCCGGTCGGTGACGCGCCGGGTGAGGTAGACGGTGCGCGAATCGGGGCTCCACGCGATCTCCTCGGCACCGCCGAACGGCGCGGAGGGCGTATTCCCGCGCACCTCGGGCATCAGCGCGCGCGCATCGCCCGCGATGCGGCCGTCCTCGCCGAGCGCGAAGGAAAAGGCGCGATTGAAGGTGCCCGGCTCCTTCCAGCTGTCCCAATGGCGGACGAAGCCTTCGCCGTCGTTGTAGACCCGCCCCGACCCGCGCGGCGTGGCGTCCGCGGCGCAGCCAAAGGTCGGACAGTCGTGACGGATCGAACCCCACATCACCATTTGCCGCCCATCGGGGGCGAGGCGGAAGCCGTCGACGTCGGCCATGGTGTTGCTCGCCTGCACGGGCGCGCCACTGGCGTTGCCCGCGCCGTCGAAGGCGACAAACCACAGCTGCGACTTCCCGCTCTTGGCGCTGGTGAAATAGAGGCGGTGGCCGTCGGCGCTGAACGCGGGCGACGATTCGCTGGCGCCGTCGATGTCGGCGATCCGGCGCGGTTCGCCGCCGGTGCTCGGGACGATCCACAAGCCGGTGGTGCGCGCATAGCTCGCGGGGTCGGTGTCGGTGCGCTGGAACACCACCCAGCGCCCATCGGGCGAGGCCACCGGCGCCGCCACGCGCGGGATCGTGGCGAGGTCCTCCGGCGTCATCGGCCGGGCGAGCGCAGGGGTGGCGGTGAGGGCGGCGAGGCTCGCGCCGAGCGCGAGGAGGGTGCGGCTGATCATGCGACACTCGCTAGCGCGAGCGCGGGCGTCACTCAACCGGCGAGACCGGCCAACCCCGCCAGCGACAGAAAGCTGAAAAAGCCGATGATGTCGGTCGTCGCGGTGACAAACACCGCGGAGGATACGGCGGGGTCCACATCCATGCGATCGAGCAGCACCGGCACGAAAAACCCTGCGAGCCCTGCCGCGAGGTTCGTGATCGCCATCGCCGCGGCGATGACCATGCCGAGCGTCGGGTTGCCAAAGATCAGCGTCACGCCGACCCCGATGATCGTGCCCAGCGCGGCGCCATTGGCAAGCGCGATGGTGATCTCCCGCACCACCATGCGCGCGGTGTTGGCGCTCGTCAGCTGGTTGGTGGCGAGCGCGCGCACCGTCACCGCCAGCGTCTGAGTCCCCGCATTGCCGCCCATGCCCGATACGATCGGCATCAGCACGGCGAGCAGCGCCAGCGCGGCGATCTCCGCCTGGAACATGCCGACGACGCTCGCTGCGAGCATCGCGGTGCCGAGGTTGACGATCAGCCAGGAAAGGCGCGTGCGCACCGCGAGGTGGATCGGCTGGTTGATGTCGCCATCGCCCGCACCTGCGAGGCGCGTCACGTCCTCGCTCGCCTCTTCCTGGACAATGTGGACGATGTCGTCGGCGGTGATCATGCCGACCAGCCGCCCGGCCGGGTCGACCACCGCGGCGGAGATCAGCGCATATTTCTGGAAGCGCAGCGCGACCTCTTCCTGATCCATGTCGACCGGGATCAGCGTCTGCTGGCGCACCATGATGTCCGCGACCTTCTCCGCCCGCGCGGTGCGCAACAAACGAGAGAGCTGGACATATCCGATCGGCCGGTGCGCAGGATCGACGACGTAGATTTCGTAGAAGTCCTCCGCCGCTTCCTTGTCCTCGCGCAGGCGGTCGATGATGTCGCCGACGGTGACATGCTCGCCCACCGCGACGAGGTCGCGCTGCATCAGGCGGCCGGCGGTTTCCTCGGGGTAGGAAAGCGCGTTCTCGATCGCCGCGCGGTCTTCGGGACCGAGCTGGGCGAGGACGGCGGCCTGATCGTCGGCCTCCATGTCCTCGATCATCGCGACCGCGTCGTCGGTATCGAGCTCCGCCGCGATCTCCGCGACCTGCGCCGGGCCGAGCGTATCGACCAGTCCTTCGCGGACATAGTCGTTCATCTCGGCGATGACGTCGGCGTCGATCAGCTCGCCCAGTGCACGGGCGAGCGCGGGGCGGTGGTTCTCGCCCACCGTTTCGAACAGGTCGGCGCGGTCGGCGGGGTGGAGTGGTTCGACCAGCGCGCGCGCGGCGTCGTCGTCTCCCGCATCGACCGCGGCAAGCACGCGGCGAACGAATTCCGGGCGCAGCCGGTCGTCCTCGTCCAACTGCGAGGGCGGCGGCGGCGCGGGGGCGAGTTCGTCGACGCTCATCGTGCCACGAGCCCCTCGAGCAACGAGCGCGCGAAGTCGGTCAGCGTATCGTCACGCGCACCGAGGATGAGGATGCGATCGCCCGCGCGCGCTTCGGCCAGCATCGCCGCGCCGCATTGGTCGCGCGAGGGGAGGTGGGTAGCGTCAGCGCCGTCCCCTCGAATGTCCGCCACCAGCCGCTCGCTGCCGACGCTGCGGTCGACGGTGCCGCCGAAATAGACCGGGTCGCACACCCACAGCCGGTCGCCGTCACGCATCCCCGCGGCGAAGCTCTGCGCAAGTTCGGCGCCCATCTGACGCAGCGGGCCGTAGCCGTGCGGCTGGAAGAAGATCAGCGCGCGGCCTGGTGTGTCGGCGACCGCTGAGAGGGTTGCGGCGACCTTGTCCGGGTTATGCGCGAAGTCGTCGATGACGGTTACGCCCGCGGCGCTCCCGACAATCTCATAACGCCGAGCGGTGCCCGCAAAGCTCGCGAGAGCGCGCGCAGCTTTGGCGTAGCCCATCCCCAGGGCGTGCGCGGCGGCGCAGGCGGCGAGCGCGTTGCTGACATTGTGCCGACCCGGCTGGCGGAGCGTGACGGGGTGGTGCTCGCCATCGACCGCGAGCGTGAAGTCGATCCCATCCCCCCGCGGCCGCGCATCCATCGCCCGCACGTCGGCATGCTCGGCGAAACCGAAGCTGACAGTCGATGGCAGGTTGGCGCTGTCGGGGTCATCGGCGTTGGTGACAGCGTGCTCGGCGACGCGGAGAAAATCTCCAAACAGTTGCGTGAGTTCGTCGAGGCTCTTGTGATCGAGGCTGACGTTGGTGACGATCGCGACGCTCGGGCGGTAGAGCGCGATCGAGCCGTCGCTCTCGTCCACTTCTGAGACGTAGAGATCGGCATTACCGACTACGGCGCTCGCAAAGGGCATGTCGGGGGTCGCGAAGTTGCGCATCACCGCGCCGTTCATCACCGTCGGTTTGCGACCCGCGCATGACAGTATGTGACCGAGCATCGCGGTGACGGTCGATTTCCCGCTCGTCCCCCCGACCCCGACGCTGTGCGCTGCGGCGTTGAAGAGCGCAGCGTTGAGCTCCGCGCGGGTCATGCGCGGGGCCCCGAGCTCACGCGCCCGGACGACCTCGGGAACGCTGTCCTCGATCGCGGCGGAGGCGATCAGCGTCTGTTCCGCGGAGGTCATGCCGCTGCCGTCCTGCGGGAACAGCACGATGCCCTGATCCTCTAGCCAGGCGAACTTGTCCGCCGACCGCCCCGCGTCGCGGCTACGATCGCTCCCGGCGACCTCACTCCCGCGCGCCCGTGCGATCAGCGCGAGTGGAAGCATTCCCGACCCGCCAATGCCGCAGAAGAAGGTTTTCGCCGGAAGCGTCATGGTCCCGCGCGCTAGGCGGGGGAGGGCGGGGGGACAAGCCCTTGCGACGTGAGGCGAGTCAAAGGCCCTCCCTTGCCCGTGTCGCCCAAATCCGGCACGGCGGTGGGCGTCGCAACCGGGGGAGAGGGCCGCGTGAAGATCGGGATCGTCGCGCCGAGCGTCTATCTGCTCCCTGTGCACGTGCAAAAGATCCGCGCGCTCGCTGCGGCGCAGTTCCCCGATGTCGAGCTTGTCATCCACCCGCAGGTGTTCGCTCGATCGTCCAACGTCATGGGCGGGGAGACGGGCTTCACCGTCTCCAACGAAGAGGTCGTGCCCGATCCGATGCGCCACGGGCATTTCGCGGGTAACGATGCGCAGCGCCGCGACGCCTTTGTCGAGTTCGCCAACCGCGAGGATATCGACGCGATCTGGTTCGCGCGCGGGGGTTATGGCGCGGGTCGGATTGCACCCGACATCCTCCCCCGCCTGTCGCCGGTGGCACGACGCAAGGCCTATATGGGCTATAGCGACGCAGGCTATCTGCTCGCCGCGCTGTATCGCGCGGGCTTTCCGCACGTAGCGCACGGACCGATGGTGGTCGACGTCAACCGCACCGGCGGAGAGGAGCCCGCCAGCCGTGCGCTCGCCTGGCTCAGCCGCAAGGATCCGCGCGCGCTCGAACCGTCGATGCGCCCCGGCGACACGCATGTTGCGCTCAACCTCATCACCCTCGCCATGCTCGTCGGCACGCCGCTGATGCCTGACCTGTCGGGCAGCGTGGTGATGGTCGAGGAGGTGAGCGAATATCTTTACTCGGTCGATCGCTGCATGTTCGCGGTGACCAGTTCGATGTGGCGGCACCCCCCGAAAGAGCTGTGGCTCGGGCGGATCAGCGACATCAAGGACAACGACCGCCCATTCGGCGACGATGAGGTGGGGATCGCGCGCTACTGGTGCGAACGATCGAACATCCGCTACGGCGGCCGCGCCGATATCGGCCATGACAACGCCAATAAGGTGGTCCCGTTCGGGCGCCTCGGCTGACTAAGCTCAAGGGAGAGATGATGCGCGCGTTCCTGTTTCCAGGTCAGGGCAGCCAGGCGGTCGGCATGGGCCGCGACCTCGCCGCGGCAAGCGCGGTCGCGCGCCAGACGCTGGAGGAAGTGGACGACGCGCTCGGCCAGAAGCTTTCCGCGCTGATGGCGGAGGGGCCGGAGGCGGACCTCACGCTCACCGCCAACGCGCAGCCCGCGATCATGGCCAACGCCATCGCCACGCTGCGCGTCATGCAGCGCGAGGGCGGGCTCCGTCTGACCGACAGGGCGCAGGCGCTCGCGGGGCACAGCCTCGGCGAATATAGCGCGCTGTGCGCCGGCGAGAGCTTCGACCTTGCCACCACCGCGCGGCTGCTGCGGGTGCGTGGCGATGCGATGCAGGCGGCGGTGCCGGTGGGGGAGGGCGCGATGGCCGCGCTGCTCGGCGCCGACATCGCCGCGGCGCAAGCCCTGTGCGACGCGGCGGCGGAGGGCGAAGTGCTCGCGGTCGCCAATGACAATGACCCGACGCAGGTGGTCATCTCCGGCCACGCCGCTGCGGTCGAGCGCGCCATCGCTATCGCCAAGGACAACGGCATCCGCCGCGCGGTAAAGCTGCCGGTGTCGGCGCCGTTTCACTCGCCGCTGATGCAGCCTGCCGCCGATGCGATGCGCGACGCGCTGGCGAAGCATCGCCCCCAGGCGCCGCTGATCCCGATCTGGGCAAACGTCACCGCTTCGCCGGAAAGCGACCCGGCGCGCATCGCTGACCTTCTCGTCGAGCAGGTCACCGGCCGCGTCCGCTGGCGTGAGACCATCGCCGCGATGTGGGAGGCGGGCGTCACCGATTTCGTCGAAGTCGGCGGCAAGGTGCTCGGCCCGATGGTGAAGCGCATCGCGCCCGACGCCAGCGTTACCAGCGTCGTGACGATGGCCGATATCGAACAGATTGCGAAGGAGTGGTGAGCATGTTCGACCTTTCCGGCATGACCGCGCTCGTCACGGGCGCAAGCGGCGGCATCGGCTCCGCCATCGCAAAGGCGCTGAGCGAACAGGGCGCGCGGCTGGCGCTATCGGGGTCGAACGCGGACAAGCTGGCGACGTTCGCAGCGGAGCTTGGCGGCGATCATGCGACACTCGCCTGCGACCTCAGCGACGGAGGCGCGGTCGATGCGCTGGTGCCGTCGGCGGTGGAGGCGCTGGGCGGCAAGCTCGATATTCTCGTCAACAACGCCGGCATCACGCGCGACAATCTCGCCATGCGGATGAAGGACGAGGAGTGGGATGCCGTCATCCGCGTCAACCTCGAAGCCGCCTTTCGCCTGGCGCGGGCGTCGCTCAAACCGATGATGAAGGCGCGCTTTGGCCGCATCATCTCGATCACCAGCGTCGTCGGCGTAACCGGCAATCCGGGGCAGGCCAATTATGCCGCCTCAAAGGCGGGGCTGATCGGCATGTCCAAGGCGCTCGCCGCCGAAGTCGCCAGCCGCAACGTCACGGTCAACTGCGTCGCGCCGGGCTTCATCGCCAGCGCGATGACCGACGCGCTGCCCGACGCGCAAAAAGAGGCGCTCAACGCGCGCATTCCGATGGGGCGCATGGGTGAGGGCGCGGACATCGGCGCCGCGGTCGCCTACCTCGCCAGTCGCGAGGCGGGTTACATCACCGGCCAGACGCTGCACGTCAACGGCGGCATGGCGATGATCTGACGCCCACCGCCTGCCGGCTTCGGCGATGATCTAACGCCCGCCGCCCTCCCTTTCGCGAATCCCTTGCAGGGGCGCGGGGAGGCGGATAGGGCGACGCCTGAATTTCTGTTCATACGAGCAAGGACTGTAACCATGAGCGACACCGCGACCCGGGTGAAGAACATCGTCGTCGAGCACCTCGGCGTCGAAGCCGACAAGGTCACCGAAGAAGCGAGCTTCATCGACGATCTGGGCGCGGACAGCCTCGACATCGTCGAGCTGGTGATGGCGTTCGAAGAAGAGTTCGGCGTCGAAATCCCCGACGACGCGGCGGAAAAGATCACGACCGTGAAGGACGCGATCGACTTCATCGACGCCAACAACGCCTGATCGCCCGGCGCTGCGGCGCCGATCGCGAACGCATAAGAGGCGGCGCCCGGGTGACCGGCGCCGCCTTTTGTGTGCGCGGGGGCTCGAGCGATCCGCCCTCCCAACCTGGTCTCCTCCCACGGAACGCCGGCTGCTTCCCGGGCGAGACCCCAAATCAGGTTAGCGTGGACGAAGTGGATGGGCAGGTCCGGACTACGTGGCCTTGTGACGCAGGCAGTGAGCGCGCCGCACCCCGCGCCTTGTCGATTCCCCGCGCTTGCGACTAAAAGCCTTCGCCAAGGACAAGCGGGAGTTTCGCATGCGGCGTGTGGTGGTGACGGGGCTGGGGCTGGTGACGCCGATCGGTGGGGACGTCGAGACGAGCTGGGCCAACCTCATCGCGGGCAAAAGCGGTGCGGCGCAGATCACGCATTTTGACGCCAGCAATCAGAAATGCACCATCGCCTGTGAGGTGAAGCCCAAAGATCACCCGATGGGCTTCGACCCCGACAAGCGCGTCGATTCCAAGATCCAGCGTCAGGTTGATCCGTTCATCGTCTATGGCATCGACGCCGCGGGACAGGCGCTGGAGGATGCGGGCCTCACCGAGATGGACGAGGCGACCAAGGAGCGCGCGGGCGTCTCGATCGGCGCGGGCATCGGCGGGCTGCCGGGCATCGAGCTCGAATCGGTCAACTTGCATGAACGCGGGCCGACGCGGGTCAGTCCGCACTTCGTGCACGGCCGGCTCATCAACCTGGTGGGTGGTCAGGTGTCGATCAAATATGGGCTGATGGGGCCGAACCACGCGGTCGTCACCGCCTGCTCGACCGGCGCGCATTCGATCGGCGACGCAGCGCGAATGATCAAGGACGGCGACGCCGACATCATGCTCGCGGGCGGCGCGGAATCGACCATCAATCCGCTCGGCGTGGCGGGCTTTGCGCAGGCGCGCGCGCTCAACATGAGCATGAACGACCAGCCCGAAAAGGCGAGCCGCCCTTACGACAAGAATCGCGACGGCTTCGTCATGGGTGAGGGCGCGGGCGTCGTCGTGCTCGAGGAGTATGAGCACGCCAAGGCACGTGGCGCGAAAATCTACGCCGAGGTCGTGGGCTACGGCCTGTCGGGCGACGCCTATCACGTGACCGCCCCGCATCCGGAGGGGAAGGGCGCCGAGCTTGCGATGCGCATGGCGCTCCGCAAGGCGGGGATGGAGCCGTGCGACATCGATTACGTCAACGCGCACGGCACAAGCACCATGGCCGACACGATCGAGCTCGCCGCGGTGAAGCGCGTGCTCGGCGATGACCTGTGCGGCGCATCGATGTCGAGTACCAAGTCGGCGATCGGGCACTTGCTCGGCGGCGCGGGCGCGGTGGAGGCGATCTTCTGCATCCTCGCCATCCGCGACCAGATCGTGCCGCCGACGCTGAACCTCGACGATCCTGACGAGGGGACGGAGGGGGTGGACCTCGTCCCCCACCACGCCAAGAAGCGCCCCGTGCGCGCGTGCCTCTCCAACAGCTTCGGCTTTGGCGGGACCAACGCGAGCATCATCCTCAAGGCGGTCGAGGACGCCTGATGCACCTGTCGCGCCGACTGGCCGCGGCGTTCGCGCCGGTGCTGCTGCTGCTCGCGGCATGCGGTGGCGCGCCGCGCGATGTCGAGGTCTATATACCCGAAGGGTCCAGCGTCGCGCGCGCGGGTGAGATCCTCGAGGAAGCGGGCGCGATCGACAGCGCCAGCGCCTTCCGTCGTTACGCGCAGACGCTGGGGCGCGGCGGGTCGATCAAGCCGGGCGAGTATAAGATTGAAAAGGGCATGGGCACCGCGGCGGTGCTGAGGCTCCTGCAATCGGGCCGCACGCTCCAGCGCTTCGTCACCGTGCCCGAGGGGATGCCCTCGATCATGGTGTGGGAGCGGCTCAACGCGATCCCGCTGCTCACCGGCACGATCGAGGTGCCTGCCGAAGGGAGCCTCCTTCCCGATACCTACGCCTATCGCCGCGGCGAACCGCGCGCGGCGGTGGTGCGGCGGATGCAGGCGGCGATGGATCGCGCCTTCGCCGAAGCCTGGGCGAAGCGCAGCTCGACGGCGTTTCCCCAAAACCGCGCGCAGGTAATGGCGCTCGCGTCGATCGTCGAGAAGGAAACCTCAAAACCCGCCGAGCGGCGCATGGTCGCGGGGGTCTATACCAATCGGCTGCGGCAGGGGATGCGGCTGCAGGCGGACCCGACGATCATCTATCCGATCACGCGCGGCAAACCGCTTGGCCGCCCGATCCGCCGGTCGGAGATCGACGCGGTCAACCAGTACAACACCTATTCGATGGTCGGGCTGCCGGTCGGACCGATCGCCAATCCCGGCCGCGAATCGATCCGCGCGGCCTTGAACCCGCTTGCGACGGAAAATCTCTACTTCGTTGCGGACGGCAGCGGCGGACATGTCTTTGCCGCGACGCTGGCGGAGCATAATGCGAACCACGCGCGTTGGCGCGAGATTCGCGCGGCCAAGGTCGCCGCCGAGTCCGCCAACTGATTCTCTCTCCAAGGAGCCAAAGCATGATCGGCCAACAAGTCCCCGACATCTGCCTCAAGACCCGCGTGCGCGACGAAAGCGTCGGCGGCGACAACCCCTTCCGCTGGCAGGACGTCCAGACGGGTGAGCTGTTCGGCAAGGGCCGGGTGATCGTATTCAGCCTGCCCGGTGCGTTCACGCCGACCTGCTCGACCAGCCAGCTTCCCGGTTTCGAGGAGCGATACGACGCGTTCAAGGCGGCGGGCGTCAGCGAAATCTACTGCGTGTCGGTCAACGATGCGTTCGTCATGTACCAGTGGGGCAAGGCGCAGGGCGTCGAGCATGTGAAGCTCCTGCCCGACGGCAGCGGCAACTTCACTCGCCGTATGGGCATGCTCATCAACAAGGATCACGTTGGCTTCGGCATGCGCAGCTGGCGCTATGCGATGGTCATCGACGACGGCATCATCACGCACATGTTCGTCGAACCGGGCTGCAACGACTGCGGCGATGACCAGGACCCCTACGGCGAGACCGATCCCGCCAAGCTGCTCGAGTGGGTGAAGGCCAACCCGGCTCGCAACCGCGAGAGCGTCAACGCCTGATCGCAACGATCCTGTCGGCCCGCTGATCGTCACCGCGACGATGGGGCGGGCCGACTTCGCGTGGGCGGACGCGCTGCGTCGCACGCACTTCCCGCCCGCGCGCAACGTCGTTCGCGCACACATCAGCCTGTTCCATCACCTCCCGCCCGCGCGGCTGGCGGAGTTGGAACGGCTGGTGCGGGAGCTGACCATGGGCCCCCCACCCGCCGCCATGCTGGAGGCGCCACGCTCGCTCGGACGCGGGGTGGCGTTCGACGTGCGGTCGCCTGAACTGCTCGAACTGCGCGACGTGGTGGCTGAGCGCTTCGCCGCCGACCTCATCCCGCAGGACCGCGCTAAGCCGCGGCTCCACATCACCGTCCAGAACAAGGTCGATCCGGCCACCGCGCGCGCAACGCTCGCCGTGCTGGCGGAAGGCTTTGTGGCGCGTCCTCTGTCGATCGCCGGGGTTGCGATATGGGAGTATCTGGGCGGACCGTGGCGCCCCCTTTCCGAGTATCGCTTTCGCGGGCGAGGCGCTTGACCCCCGCGAGCCGCATTCATATAGCCCCGGCTCGCCGCCGGGCCACGCCCGCCGCGACGCGCCGATGGACGGCGGAGTAGCTCAGCTGGTTAGAGCAGCGGAATCATAATCCGCGTGTCGGGGGTTCAAGTCCCTCCTCCGCTACCATCGCCATTCCCGACGATCTCCCCCGGTGCGGGGGTTGCGCGATTTGGCGCTTCGGCGCGAGTTCCCGCCCCGCCGGCTTCGCATTCGCAGCCGAGCGCGGTAGCGGGGGATGATGCGATACGATCTTGCCAGCAGCGGTGCGGGCGGCACCTGGGCGCGGCTCAAGGCGTTGGAGGGGGTGCGCTGCGTGCCCGAACCGCGCGTGCAACAAGCCTTCATCCCGCGCTTCTGCGACGAGGCGACGTGCGCTGCGCTGATCGAGCGGATCGACGCGGCGGTGCGGCCCTCTACGATTACCGACGACATCGGCGATCCCGAGTTTCGCACCAGCCTGACCGGCGACCTCTCGCATGCCGATCCGCTGGTCGCGGAACTGGACGCGCGGCTGGCGGCGCTGACGGGGATCGACCCTGCCTGTGGGGAGCCGCTTCAGGGCCAGCGCTACGATCCTGGCCAGCAATTCAAGGGGCACACCGATTATTTCGAGCCGACGGGCATCGACTATGAAGCGCACACGCGGGTGTCCGGCCAGCGGACGTGGACCGCGATGCTCTACCTCAACACCGTCGACGCGGGCGGGGCGACGCGCTTCGCCTCGATCGACCGCATCTACAAGCCCGAGCGCGGCAAGCTGCTGCTGTGGTGCAACCTCGACCCCGATGGCGAACCCAACCCCTGGACGCTTCACCACGCGATGAAGGTGCGCAAGGGGCGCAAATACGTCATCACCAAATGGTACCGCGAACGCCCGTGGCCGTGGGGGTGAGGGGGGATCCTCGTCCGCCTGCCCCCGCTCTCAGTTAGGCTCACCCCCGCAGCTCTCTTCGCCAGCCTGGACTAGTCTCCCGCAAGCGCACGGAGGAGGCTGAAACAAGCGCAGCATGACGGCGTGGCGGAGGGAAGTCATCGGTGCTCCGGCGAAGCCCGGAGCGGTGGTGGGACCTGATCGACCTTCCCCCTCGCACCCCCACGCGCTACGCTCTCTGCAATGTCCCTCCCCGACCCCCGCGAACGTCGTGAGCGCCACGAGGCGTTGCAGTCGAAATTGTGGCTCGTCGTGCTGGCGCTGGTCATCGTGCTGACCGTCGCGCGGCTGTGGATGGCGGGCTGACCGGCACGCTTGGCGTCACCGCTGCGACCGGGTAGGGGCGCGGAAAGTTTCAGGAGTAACGAACAGTGCGGCAGATCGATCATTTCATCGTCGGCGGAGCGGGCGGCGCGGCCACGCGGCAAGGTGACGTGTTCGATCCCAACAGCGGCGCCGTGCAGGCACGCGTGCCGCTGGGCGACCGCGCGCTGCTCGATCGTGCCGTCGCTGCCGCGCAGGCTGCGCAGCTCGACTGGGCGGCGACCAACCCGCAACGCCGCGCGCGCGTCATGTTCCGCTTCAAGGAACTGGTCGAGGCGCGCATGGATGAGCTCGCTCGCCTCCTCTCGAGCGAGCACGGCAAGGTCATTGCCGATTCAAAGGGCGACATTCAGCGCGGGCTCGAGGTGATCGAGTTCGCCTGCGGCATCCCGCACGCGCTGAAGGGTGAGTACACGCAGGGCGCCGGGCCGGGCATCGACGTCTATTCGATGCGCCAGCCGATCGGCATAGGGGCGGGCATCACGCCGTTCAACTTCCCGGCGATGATCCCGCTGTGGATGAGCGGGGTGGCGATCGCCTGCGGCAACGCCTTCATCATCAAGCCGTCGGAGCGCGACCCGTCGCTTCCCGTCCGTCTTGCCGAGCTTTTCCTCGAAGCGGGGCTGCCCGAAGGCATCTGCCAGGTCGTGCACGGCGACAAGGAGATGGTCGACGCGATCCTCGATCACCCGGCGATCGGTGCGGTCAGTTTCGTCGGTTCCTCCGACATCGCGCACTATGTCTACAATCGCGGCGTCGCGGCGGGAAAGCGCGTGCAGGCGATGGGCGGCGCCAAGAATCACGGCATCGTCATGCCCGACGCGGACCTCGATCAGGTGGTCAACGACCTCGCCGGAGCGGCCTTTGGCTCGGCTGGCGAGCGTTGCATGGCGTTGCCGGTGGTCGTTCCGGTTGGCGATGCGACCGCCGACCGCCTGCGCGAGAAACTCATCCCCGCCATCGAAGGGCTTCGCGTGGGGGTCTCGACCGACGCCGACGCGCACTATGGCCCGGTGGTGACGGCCGCGCACAAGGCCAAGGTCGAAGGCTGGATCCAGACCGCCGCGGACGAAGGGGCGGAGATCGTCATCGACGGGCGCGGCTTTACACTGCAGGGGCACGAACAGGGCTTCTTCGTCGGGCCGACGCTGATCGATCGTGTCACGCCGCAGATGAAGAGCTATCAGGAGGAAATCTTCGGACCCGTCCTCCAGATCGTGCGCGCGCCGGATTTCGAGGCCGCGCTGCGGCTGCCGAGCGAGCATCAATATGGCAACGGCGTCGCTATCTTCACGCGCAGCGGCCACGCCGCGCGGGAGTTTGCGGCGCGGGTCAACGTCGGTATGGTCGGGATCAACGTGCCGATCCCGGTGCCCGTCGCCTACCACAGCTTCGGCGGGTGGAAGCGCTCCGCTTTCGGCGACGTCAACCAGCATGGCATGGAGGGCGTGCGCTTCTGGACCAAGGTCAAAACCGTCACCCAGCGTTGGCCGGGCGACGACAGCGCGATGTGCACCGTGGCGGAAGACGGCGGTCCCGCGCGGCTGTCGGGCGACGCTTTCGTCATCCCGACGATGCGTTGATCCGGAGCGGAGCTTGTCGACGATCTGAAGAAACCAGATGGTCGGACCAAGCAAAGCGCTGAAAAAGCGGCGCTCGTGAGAAAGTTACGCAGGCGCAACGATCTGCGGTCATGGGTAGGAGAGGCGCGACGTGACTGATGATGTATCGAGGGCGCGTATTGCCTTTATCGGGCTCGGCAACATGGGCGGCGGTATGGCCGCGAACCTGGCGAAGGCGGGCCTCGAAGTGCGCGCGTTCGACCTTAGCTCGGACGCTCTGTCACGCGCACGGAGCGCCGGGTGCGACACCTGCCAGTCCGCCGCCGAAGCCGTCGCTGGAGCGGACGCGGTGGTGACGATGCTCCCCGCGGGACGCCACGTCGCGCAGGTCTACGATGAAGCGGTGATCTCGAACGTTGCGCGCGGCACGCTGCTCATCGACTGTTCGACGATCGACGTCGCGACCGCGCGAGCCAACGCCGGACGCGCGCGTGAGGCCGGGCTGGAATCGGTCGATGCGCCGGTGTCCGGCGGGATCGCAGCGGCGAACGCGGGCACGCTCACCTTCATGGTGGGTGGCAGCGAGGAGGGGTTCGCTCGCGCCCAGCCGATCCTCGCCGCCATGGGCAAGGCCGTCATCCACGCCGGTGGCCACGGTGCCGGGCAGGCGGCCAAGATTTGCAACAACATGATCCTCGGCGCGACGATGGCGGCAACGGCCGAGGCACTTGCGCTGGCGGAGCGGCTGGGGCTCGACCCGCAGCGTTTCTACGACATCGCCAGCGTGTCGTCGGGCCAGAGCTGGTCGCTCACAAGCTATTGTCCGCTCCCCGGCGTCGGGCCCGACAGCCCCGCCGACCGCGGGTATGAGGGGGGCTTTGCCGCCGCGCTGATGCTCAAGGACATGCGGCTGGCAATGGAGGCGGCGCACAGCGTGGGCGCGCAGGTGCCGATGGGGGAGCGAGCGACGCAGCTCTACGAATCGATCGACGGCAGCCGCGATTTCTCCTCGATCATCTCGCGCTACCGCTGAACCCCCGCCGCGCCGCGGCGCGTAGCTGCTCGGCCATTTCAGCGCCGTGGATAGCCCAGTCGAAGCGGGCATGCGTGCGCGCGGACAGGGCTTGCGGGTCGTGCGGCTGTGCCAGCAGCGAGCGGATAGCGGAGGCGATGGCGTCGGGTTCGCGCCGGGTCAGCGCGCCTTCCTGACTATCTCGAATGGCCTCGTGCGCGGATGGTATGTCGGTCGTGACCACGCGCGTTCCGCAGCCCATAGCCTCCACCCAGACGTTGGCGAGACCCTCGCGCTCGGTGGGCAGAACCATCAGATCGGATGCGCGGAACCAGTCGGGCAGATCGTCGTGCTGCACCTGTCCGAGGAATGTAACCGATCCGGTTAGGCCGAGTGCGATCGCTCGATCGCGCAGAGCTTCGCCTTCGGGGCCGCTGCCCGCGACGTACCAGTGAAGGTCGGGGTAATCCTGTAGCAGCTGCGGCAGTGCCTCGAGCAGCAGTCGATGGCCCTTGAGCGGGATCAGCGCCCCGACCGTGAGCAGCGTCGGAAACTCGCGCACTCCAAGCCTGCGCCTCGCCTCGACCCGGCCTGTCGCATGAAAGCGTGTTACGTCGAGCCCCGTGCGGCGCATGGCCATATGCTCTTTCTGGAAACCCATCGCGCGCATGGTCGCGGCCAGATCATCGCTCACCGGAAGAACCGCGCCGGCCTTGCGCGCCGCGGCTTGCATCTGGTCGCGGATCGCTGGCCGGTGGCCCCAGTAGGCGATGTCGCTCCCGCGGGCCGTCACGGCGAAGGGCACGCCAAGCGCCGCGCTCAACCTCGAAGCCGCCGCCGCGTCAGGATGAAAGAAATGCGCGTCGATCACGTCGACCCTTCGCGTTCTCGCAATCTCCTGCGCGATCGGAAGCGCCGCGCGCGCCATCGCCGCCGCATTCCAGCGCGCGCCGTACCGCGGAATCGACAGGAATGACGGCCGGTGGACGCGGATCGACCCGCGCAACTCTTCTCCAGCGGTTGGCGCAGGCGGGCTCAACTTGGGGTGAAGCGACAGCGGCCAGGGCGCTCGAGCGATGGGGGCGATGACCTCGACCTCCACCCCGGGCTGCTGCGCCAACGCCTCGAGCGAACGTGCGACGAAGATGCCGTGATTGGGTGCGGCCGCCGTCGGGAACAAGGAGCTCAGCGCCAGTATACGCAGCGGCCGCGCATCCTCCATCAGTCGAGATGCCTAACCAATGTGGTTGCAAGCCCGATCCACTCCGGTCGCGTTGCAACGACCTGGCGCGCACCGGCGCGCGGGGGCACGATCTGGAGGCGATCACCCTCGGCTGCAATCAACCGTCCGAACGCCCAGCGCCCGCCGCCGCGCGGGACGAGGACGTCGCGGTTGAGGGCTTGCCCGAACCGTTCAGGGTCGAGACGGCGGAGCCATATGCGGTCGCCGGCGCGATAGTCCCCAACCGAAGCCTCCACCTCGATCGCCAGCGTCGCATCGCCGGGGTTCGGGGCACGCAAGCTGCGCTCCCGGGCAGCCTTTACCCCGTCGCTGGTGAGTGTTGCGGTGAGCGTGAGGGTCCCGCTCTCCGCCGCGCCTCCACCGATCAGCGCGGCCGGATCGACACCCAGCGCGGGGGCGAGGCGCATGAGCCAGGGCACGCTCAATGTGCGCGTACCATTTTCCAGCCTGCCAATCGTCTGTGCCGTGGTGCGTGGCCGTGCGCTCGCCGCGACCTCGGCGAGCGTCAGCCCGCGATCGAGCCGCAGACGTTTGAGATTATTCTCCATCGACAGCCCTCCGAGAACCGGAATGGTTCATGCGATGGGATCGCGTAATCGTCAATGGTCGCGCATATGCCGCACGAACGCGCGGGCTGGCGACGGTCACCCCGCCGTGATCGCCTCAGCCATTTCGGCGAGCTCGAGCCAGCGCAGTTCGGCCGCTTCGCGCTCGTCGCGAAGCCGGGCGAGGTCGGCGTTGATCCGCTCGAACTCGGCACGATTGCGCGCGTAGAGGTCTGGATCGCCAAGCTTCGCCTCGCCTGCAGCAATTTCGTTCGCCAACGCATCGACCCGCGCCGGGAGGAGGTCGTAGTCGCGCTGGTCCTTGTAGCTGAGCTTTGCCCGCCGCTGCACCGGTGCGGGCTCTGCTGCGGCGGACTTCGCGGTGCTCGAAGCGCGCGCTACCGGGCGGGGCGCCCGGCGCCTGGCCTCCCAGTCGGCGTAACCGCCCGCGACGATGTCGACGTGGCCCGATCCGTCGAGCCCGAGCGTCACGGTCACCGTGCGGTCGAGAAAGTCACGGTCGTGGCTGACGAGCAGCACCGTCCCCTCATAGTCCGCGATGACCTCCTGCAGCAGGTCGAGCGTTTCGAGGTCGAGGTCGTTGGTCGGCTCGTCCAGCACGAGCAGGTTGGATTCGCGCGCAAACTCGCGCGCTAGAAGCAGCCGTGACTGCTCACCCCCCGACAGCGTCCCGACCCGCGCGTCGATGAGGGCGGGGTCGAACAGGAACTCCTTGAGGTAGCCGCGCAGATGTTTCTTGACGCCACGCACCTCGATCCAGTCACCCCCGTCGGCAAGCACGTCGCGAACGCGCTTTTCGGGCGAGAGGAGGCTGCGCTGCTGGTCGATGACGATGCCGTCGAGCGTCTTGGCGCGGCCGATGCTACCCTCGTCCGGAGCAACCTCTCCGGTTAGAAGTTTGAGCAGCGTCGTCTTGCCTGCGCCATTGGCGCCCACCAGACCTATGCGATCGCCGCGTTGCACCCGGAAACTGAAGTCGCGGATGATGGTGCGGTCGCCGTATCGCTTGGTCACACGCTCGGCGGTGATAACCGACTTGGTTTTGACATCGTCCTTGGCGAGCGCCAGCCGCGCGGTTCCGGCGGGGGCGAGCATCGCCGCGCGTTGTTCGCGCATCCGGTGCAGCGCCTCCAGCCGACCCTGGTTGCGTTTGCGCCGCGCGGTGACGCCGCGCGCCAGCCAGTGCGCCTCGATCTTGAGCTTGGCGTCGAGCTTGTCCGCGGCGCGCGCTTCCTCGGCGTAGGCGTCCTCCATCCACGCCTCGAAGCCACCGAAGCCGACTGCCTTTCGCCGCATGCGCGCGCGGTCGAGCCACAGCGTTTCGCGGGTCAGACGCGTGAGGAAGGTGCGGTCGTGGCTGATGACGATGAAGGCGCCGTTGAAGCGGCCCAGCCAGCCCTCGAGCCAGTCGATCGCGGCGAGATCGAGGTGGTTGGTCGGCTCGTCCAGCAGCAGAATGTCGGGCTCGCTCGCCAGCGCCTTGGCAAGCGCGGCGCGGCGGCGCTCACCCCCGCTTGCAGTGGATGCGTCACGCGTAAGGTCGATCCCGATCTGATCGGCAATCGCTGCCACCTCATGTGCCGCGGGAGCGCCCTCACCGCCGGTGGCGAAGTCGCCTAGCGTCTTGTATCCCGCGAAGCTCGGCTCCTGCTCGAGCATCACGACGCGGGTGCCCGGGACGATAGTGCGCTTGCCCTCGTCCGCTTCGATTTGCCCCGCGATGAGGCGCAGCAGCGTCGATTTGCCCGCGCCGTTGCGGCCGATCAGCGCCAGCCGCTCACGCGCGCCGATGTGCAGGTCGAGGTCGCGGAAGAGCCAGCCGGCGCCTTGCACCAGGCCGAGCCCTTCCCAGGAAAGAAGCGGGGCTGCCATGATCTGCACGCGCTTAGAGCGCTTGGCCGCGAACGCCAAGCGGCACCGAACAGCGGGCTGCTGCGTTCAGTGTCGCGTCAGCCGGCGCTCCGCATGCGGACGTCGCAGCAAAGGAGTTTCGGAACATGAGGGTGATCGCCAGACTGGCGTTGTTGGGTTCCATCGCCGCGCTAAGCGCGCCGTCATACGCGCAGGTGCAGGGGGGAGAGGCTCGGGTGAGCGACACACGGGATGCGATGCTGAGCTTTACCATCACCGAAACGCTGCGCCGCGCGCCCGACCGCGCGACCATTGGCGCCGGCGTTACGACGCAGGCGACGACCGCGGTGGAGGCGATGCGCCTCAATGCCGATCGCATGGCCGGGGTGATCCGCACGCTCCGCGCGCGCGGCGTGCCGGAGCGGAACATTCAGACGAGCGGCATCCAGCTCAACCCGCAATATGACCACACCCCGACCCAACGTGGCGAGCCGGCTCGGTTCACCGGCTATCAGGTAACCAATCAGGTGACGGTTATCAGCGAGGACATCGCCAACCTTGGCCGCCTGCTCGATGCGTTGGTCGAGGCTGGCGGCAACAACCTCAACGGGCCGAACTTCTATGTCGACAAGCCGGAGGAGGGGCTGGAGTCCCTGCGTGCCAGCGCGATGCGCAAAGCCGAAGCGCGCGCGGCGGAGTATGCGCGGCTGGTCGGCGCGAGGGGTGCGCGTCTGGTGAGCGTGACCGAGGGGGGCGGGGGGTTCTCGCCCCAGCCGATCGCTTACGCACGCGCTATGAACGTCTCCGCGGCCGCGGACACGGAGGTGAGCCCGGGTGAGGTCGGCACCGGCCTGACGCTCTCGTTCCAATACCGCCTCGAACGCTGAGCGATTTGATAGCGGCGCACTCCTCGCTTGCGGATCGAGGGGGGCGCCGCTATCGCGCCCCGGCCCCGCCACTGGACGGCCGGGCATTCGCGCGTGGCGACCGTAGCTCAGCTGGTTAGAGCACCGGTTTGTGGTACCGGGGGTCGCGGGTTCGAGCCCCGTCGGTCGCCCCACGCGCGCCCCCTCACAAGTTGCATACGAAACCATGTGGACGGCCCGTGCCGCGGGGAGTAGGCGCGCGTCGCTTTTCGTGACTGGTTGGAGACTGACGCCCGTGACTGCCCCCTGGATGCTGCCCGACTTCGACAATCACGAAGGCGTGCACATCGTCTCCGATGGCCCGAGCGGATTGACGGCGGTCATTGCGATTCACTCGACGCACCGCGGCCCCGCGGCGGGCGGCGCGCGCTACTGGCACTACGCCGACCCCGAAGCGGCGATCACCGACGCGCTGCGGCTGTCGCGCGGAATGAGCTACAAGAACGCGATGGCGGACTTGCCGCTTGGCGGTGGCAAGGCGGTGCTGCTCGCCCCCGCGCGGGGCGCCGAGAAAAGCGCGGAATATCTCGCCGCGTTCGGTCGCGGGGTGGAGTCGCTCGGCGGCCGGTATGTGACGGCGGAAGATGTCGGCATGTCGGTCGACAACATGATCGCTATCGGCCGCGCCACGCGCCACGTGTCAGGCCTGCCAGTGGCGGAGGGGAGCGCGGGCGGCGATCCCGGTCCGTTTACTGCGCACGGCGTATATCTGGGCGTTCTCGCGGCGATCAAGCGCGGCCTTGGCAAGGACGGAGCAAGCGGCGTTCATGTCGCGGTTCAGGGCGTCGGCAGCGTCGGCGGCGGCGTCGCGCGCAAGCTCGCCGCGGATGGCGCCAAGCTGACCCTGGCGGACGTCGACCAGGCGCGTGCGGCAAAACTGGCGGGGGAACTCGGCGCGGAAGTCGCGGACCCGCAGGCGATCCTTGCCATGCCGTGCGACGTGTTGAGCCCCAATGCGCTGGGAGCGATCCTCGACGAACAAAGCATCGCCGCGTTGCAGACGAGCGTCGTCGCGGGCGGAGCGAACAATCAGCTTGCCACCCCGGCGGACGGCCAGCGTCTGCTCGACCGCGGCGTCCTCTACGCGCCAGACTATGTCATCAACGCGGGCGGGATCATCAACGTCGGGCTCGAGTATCTCGGCCAGGGTGGGCGCGACGAGGTCATGGCGCGGATCGCGAAGATTCCGGTCCGGCTCGAGCAGATTTGGGCGGAAAGCGAAACGCAGCGCCGTCCCGCGAGCGACGTCGCCGACACGATGGCGCAGGCGCTGATCGGGCGGTGAGGCTGGGCTCCTGCTCGGAAGACAGTTGAAGTAGCGCGAAGACCGTCCGTCGCCCCGGACTTGATCCAGGGTCGGGCTCTTTCCAGCGGCGGTCGAGAGGAAGCCCAGCCCCGGATCAAGTCCGGGGCGACGTGGTCTGAGGGCCCGCGAATTTTGGCGGCGCGGTTTGTTCGCTCGACAACAGCATCTGCGAACGCTCGAGTAGCGCAGCCCTTCACAACCCCCGCGGTCCAGAGTAACGGCGCGCGCGTGCACAAATTCGCGAATCCGGCGCGGTTCCTGCGCATCGCGCGGCCGCTGACGCCGTGGCTGCTGTGGCTCGGGCTCGCGCTGCTGGTGGCGGGGGCCTACGCCGGGCTCGCCGTCGTTCCGCCCGAGGCCAAGCAGGGCAATACCGCGCGTATCCTCTACGTCCACGTGCCTGCCGCGTGGCTGGGAATGGGCGGCTGGGCTGGTCTGGCGATCGCTGGGCTGGTGCAGCTGGTCTGGCGCCATCCGCTCGCCGGGATCGCCGCTCGGGCAATGGCCATCCCGGGCGCGCTGTTTACCGCGCTGTGCCTCGCCACCGGCTCGATCTGGGGCAAGCCATCGTGGGGCACATGGTGGGCGTGGGATGGGCGCATGACGTCGATGCTGGTGCTGCTGTTCCTTTACGTGGGATACATCGCCTTCACGAGCCTCGACGGCAGCAAGGGCTCGGTCAGCCGGGCGGCGGCGATCTATGCGCTGCTGGGCGCGATCAACCTTCCGATCATCAACCGGTCGGTGGTGATCTGGCGCACGCTGCACCAACCGGCGAGCATCAGCGTCGGAAAGAGCGCAATTGCGCCGGAGCTGCTCTGGCCGCTCGGGCTGACGGTCGTCGGCTTCAGCCTGTTGTTCGGCGCGCTGGTGCTGATGGGCATGCGCGCAGTGATCGCCGACATGCGGGTCGATGCGCGACTGCGGCGGCTGGCGGAGGGATGAGCGCGATGCCGCCCAATTGGGACTTCGTCGCTGCCGCCTACGCGCTGACCGCGCTGACGACGTTCGGCACGCTTTTTTGGAGCTGGCGGCGCATGCGTCGGGCGGAGGCGCGGGCGCAGGCGCTGCGGGAGCGCGACTGATGGCGATGGCACCCAAGCGCCAGCGGCTGGTGCTCGCCATCGCCGCGCTGATCGCCGTGGCGATCGCCGGGCTGATCGCGACCTATGCGCTCCAATCGCAGGCGGCATTCTATCTAACGCCGAGCGAGGCGAGGGAGCAGTCGGTCGCCCCGGGGCGCGACGTGAGGCTGGGCGGGATGGTCGAGCGTGGCAGTCTCATCCGTAGCGGCGACGGGCTCGACCTACGCTTCCGGCTGACCGACGGCACGACCGCGCTCTCCGTGCGCTATCGCGGGATCACCCCGGATTTGTTCGCCGAAGGGTCGGGCGCGGTCGCCGACGGCCATTTCGCGAGCGATGGCGTGTTCGTCGCCACCCACATCCTCGCCAAGCATGACGAGAATTACGTCCCGCCGCAGATGACCAAGGCTCTGGAGCAGCGCGCGGCGGCGGGCGACGGCGCGACTGCCCGCGGAGCCGCGGCGCGCCCGTGATCGCCGAGCTCGGCCATGCCCTTCTATGGATGGCGAGCGTGCTGGCGCTGCTGCAGATCGTCAGCGGCGTGCGGGAACTGCGCGGCGGTGCAACGGTGTTGCGCGCCCGCCCGCTCGCGGTGGCACAAGGCGCGCTGACGTTGGCGGCGTTCGCGCTGCTTATCTGGCTGTTCGGCATCACCGACCTGTCGGTGGACCTCGTCGCGCGCAACAGCGCGCTCGACAAGCCGCTCATCTACAAGCTGACCGGTGCGTGGGGGAACCACGAAGGCTCGATGTTGCTGTGGCTCGCCATCCTGTCGCTGTCGGGCATGAGCGTGGCGCTGTTCGAGCGGCGGCTAGACCGCCCGACGCTGACCGCGACGCTGACCGCGCAGGCGGCGCTGAGCCTGGGTTTCTACGCTTTCCTGTTGCTGGTCTCCAATCCGTTCGCGCGGCTGTTCCCGTCGCCTGCGCAAGGAGCGGGGCTCAACCCGCTGTTGCAGGACCCCGGCCTCGCCTTTCATCCGCCGACGCTTTACCTCGGCTACGTCGGCCTCTCGGTCGCGTTCAGCTTTGCGGTCGGCGCGCTGGTGACGGGGGTGATCGGCCCGGCGTTTGCGCGCGCGATGCGGCCGTGGGTGCTGGGGAGCTGGATCTTCCTCACGCTCGGCATCGTCGCGGGGAGCTATTGGGCTTACTACACGCTCGGCTGGGGCGGCTGGTGGTTCTGGGACCCGGTCGAAAATGCCTCGCTGATGCCGTGGCTGGCGGCGACTGCGCTGCTGCATTCGGTGAGCGTCACCGCCACCCGCGATGCACTGCGGGCTTGGACGCTCATGCTAGCGGTCATCGCCTTTTCGATGTCGATGATCGGCACCTTCATCGTGCGCTCGGGGCTGCTGACGAGCGTGCACAGCTTTGCCGTCGATCCGGAGCGCGGCACGTTCATCCTCGCCCTCCTCATCCTCTACATCGGCGCGGCGCTGGCGCTGTTCGGATGGCGGGCGGGCGCGGTGCGGGAGGGCAAACTCTTTGCCCTGTGGAGCCGTGAGGGCGGGATCGTCGTCAACAATCTGCTGCTGACCGCGATCCTGTTCATCGTGCTGGTGGGCACGCTCTACCCCATCGTCGCAGAGGCGCTGGGCTCGCGCATCTCGGTCGGACCGCCTTACTTCAACGTCGCCGCCGGGGTGCCCGCACTAATCATGGTGGCTGTGCTGATGGTCGGGCCGCTGCTGCGCTGGCGTAAGGACCGGCCGGAACGCGCGCGGCGCTGGCTGCCGTTGATGCTGGGCGCCACCCTCGTCGCAGGGGGCGCAGCGTGGGCGCTGATCCCGAACATCCGTCTGCTCCCGCTCGCCGGGCTGTCGCTGGCCGCGCCGCTGGCGCTGCTGTCGCTGGCGCCCCTCGCCGGGCGCAAGCTTTCGCGCGCGCCGCTGACGCTGTGGGGGATGGTCATCGCGCACCTGGGCGTCGCGGTGGCGCTGGCGGGGATGGCGAGCGAGAGCGCGCTCACCAGCGAACGTCTCGCCAGCCTGCGCGTCGGCGAAACCAGCAGCGTCGCGGGCTGGCAAGTGAAGCTCGACGACGTGCGCCCTCGCGCGGGGGAGAACTTCACCGCGCTCGAGGCGGTGGTGCGGTTGCGCCGCGGGAGCGATGAGGTGGTGCTGCGCCCGCAGTCGCGGAACTTCGTGCGGCCGGAGATGCAGACCTCGGTCGCGGCGCTGGCGACGCGTGTCGATGGGCAGCTATACGCGGTGCTGGGCGGGGGGCTGGAGGATGGCCGCTGGCCGTTGCGGCTTTGGTGGAAACCGTTTGTCTGGGCGATCTGGTTCGGCGGCGGCATGATCGCGCTCGGGGGCGCGCTGGCGCTGATCGGCCGGCTCCAGCCACTGCGTGCCTGGCGCGCGCGGCGACGGCAGAAGCCGCGCGTCGGTCCCTATGCGAGGCGTTACGCATGAGCCGACGGCTGATCTGGCTGCCGCTGGCGCTGCTCGCCGCGCTTGCCGTGGTGTTCGCGTGGCGGCTCAGCCATCCCGGCGAAGTGAGCGTGCGGTCGCAGCAGGTGGGGCAGACGATCGCGCCGCTCGATCTGCCGCCGGCGCGGCCGGACCGACCCGGCGTGACCGCCGCGCTGCTCAGCGACGGTCGGCCCAAGCTGGTCAACCTGTTCGCGAGCTGGTGTGTCCCCTGCCGGGCGGAAGCGCCCGAGCTCGACGCGCTGCAGCGCGCAGGCGTGCCGATCGTCGGCATCGCCATCCGCGACAGCGCGCCCGCGCTGGAACGCTTCCTGCGGGAGACGGGCAATCCGTACGCCGCGATCGGCGACGATCCGCGTAGCCGCGCGATGCTCAGCCTGGGGGCGGCGGGAGTGCCCGAAACCTTCGTCATCGACGGAAGCGGGCGGATCGTCGAGCAGTTCCAGGGACCGCTCACCCCCGCCGACCGGCCGCGACTGATGGCGGCGCTGCAAAGGGCAGGGCGATGAAGCGCGCGCTGTTCGCTGCCGCGCTGCTGCTGACGCCGCTTCCAACGCTGGCGCAGCAGGCGGTGCCGCCCGCGCCCTACGCCTATACGCAGATCGCCGACCCCGCGAAGGAGCGGGCGGCGCATGATCTGATGGCGACGCTGCGCTGCCTCGTCTGCCAGGGTCAGTCGCTGATCGATAGCGACGCCGCGCTCGCGGGCGACATGCGGCACGAGGTGCGCAGTCGCATCGCTGCGGGGGAGAGCCCCGATGCAGTGCGCGCGTGGCTGATCCAGCGCTACGGGCTGTGGGTCACCTACGACCCGCCGCTGACCCCTGCGACCGCGCTGCTCTACGCCGCGCCACTGCTCGCGCTGGGGGGCGGGCTGCTGATTGCGTTGCGGCGGTTCCGCCGGCGCCGGGGTGAGCGCGCCGGATGACGACGGCGCTGCTCATCCTCGCCGTGGCGGTGCTGACGATCGGCGGACTGTGGCTCGCGCATCGGACGCGGCCGAGCGCGCGCGCGCCGCTGTTCGCGACGGTGGCGCTCGGCGCTGCGGCCTATTTCGTGATGGGCTGGCCGGGGCTCGGATCGACGCCGGCCCGCCATCAGGCGCCCGTGCAACTGGGGGCCCCGCTCGACGACCTGCGCGCGCGGTTGACCACGCAAGGGAGCCGCTCGGCAGTCCTCCTCAACTTTGCCGACAGCTTGATCCGCAACGAGCGCGGCGGGGATGCGGCGCGCATGCTCGAGCGCGCGGTCGAGCGCCGGCCGCGCGATCCCGACCTCTGGCTGGGCTACGCCAACGCGCTGGTCGCGGCGAGCGATGGCCGCCTCTCCCCCGCGGCGGAGGCGGCCTATGCCCGCGCTGCAGCGCTTGCGCCGGGCAGCCCGGGTCCGGCGCTGTTCCGCGCCACCGCGCTTGGCAAGACCGACCCCGAAGCGGCGCGGGCGGAGTTCGCCCGCCTGCTCGCCTCGGCACCGCCCAACGCATGGTGGCGGGCGCGTGTGGAACAGCGGCTTGCGTCGCTGCCGCCCGCGCCTACACAACCGCGTCCCGACTCGGAGTAGATCGTTCCGATGAACAGTGCCGACGCCGCCCCCGTTGCTCAGTCCGAGACCGCGGGGCTCCCTGACGAACGGGGACACCATATCCAGGGCAGCCTCGGCAAGCTGATGCTCGGCGCTACCGGTGTCGTGTTCGGCGACATCGGCACAAGCCCGATCTACGCCTTTCGCGAAACATTCGTCGGGCACCATCCGATGTCGCCCACACCGGGGCACGTGATGGGCGTGCTCAGCTTGATCTTCTGGTCGATGATGATCGTGGTGACGTTCAAATATGTCAGCATCATCATGCGCGCCGACAACAAGGGGGAGGGTGGCAGCCTTGCGCTGCTGGCGCTGATCAACCGCTCGACCGGGGGCAGCCGCCGCTGGACCGCGCCGATCGTGGTGCTCGGCGTGTTCGCGACCGCGCTGTTCTACGGCGATTCGATGATCACCCCCGCGATGTCGGTGCTGTCCGCTTCTGAAGGTCTGAAGGAAGTCAGCCCGGTTTTCGAACCGTTCGTGCTGCCCTTCGCGGTAATGCTGCTGGTCGGCCTGTTCCTCATCCAGTCGCGAGGGACGGCGAAGGTGGGGGCGCTGTTCGGTCCGATCATGCTCGCCTATTTCGGCACCATTGCCGTCCTCGGCGTGGTGCAGATGGTGGGCAATCCGGGGATCCTGTGGGCCCTCTCGCCGCACCACGCGATCATCTTCCTCGCCGAAACGGGCTTCGCTGGCTTCCTTGCGCTGGGGACGGTGGTTCTGGCGATCACCGGCGCCGAAGCGCTTTACGCCGACATGGGCCATTTCGGGCGCAAGCCGATCAGCTGGGCCTGGTATCTGATCCTCGTCGCGCTGATGCTCAACTATCTGGGGCAGGGCGCGATGATCCTGTCGGGCGACGCGGCGCACGCGGCGGAGATGATCAAGAACCCGTTCTTCCTGCTCGCGCCCGAGCAATATCGCATCGGGCTCGTCATTCTCGCTATCCTCGCCTCGTTGATCGCGAGCCAGGCGGTGATTTCCGGCGCCTTTTCGCTGACGCAGCAAGCGATCCAGCTGGGCTTCATCCCGCGCCTCAGGATCACGCACACGTCGGAGCATGCGGCGGGGCAGATTTATATCCCGAGCCTCAATTGGGCGCTGATGATCGCGGTGCTGCTGCTGGTGCTGTCGTTCCGCACCTCCTCCAACCTCGGCGCGGCCTACGGTATCGCGGTGACCGGGGCGATGTTCATCGACACCTGTCTGCTGGCGGTCGTGCTGTTCAGCCTGTGGAAGTGGAACCGCCTGCTCGCCGGGCTGCTGATCGCAATCTTCTTCACCGTCGACCTCGCCTATTTCGGCTCCAACCTCCTCAAGGTGCCCGATGGCGGCTGGGTGCCGCTGGTGGTCGGGCTCGCGATCTTCACGCTGCTCACCACCTGGGCGCGCGGGCGCAAGCTGATGCAGGACCGGATGGCGGAAGGTTCGATGCCGATGCCGCTGTTCGTGGAAAGCGCGGCGGGGAGCGCGACGCGCGTCCCCGGCACCGCGGTCTTCATGACCAGCGCATCGTCGGGCGTACCCGCGGCGCTGCTCCACAACCTCAAGCACAATAAGGTGTTGCACGAACGCATCGTCCTGCTGACGGTCGAGATCCGCGACGTGCCCTTCGTCGATGAGGAAAAGCGCGCGTCGGTCGAGGATCTGGGCCACGGCTTCAGCCGCCTGATCCTGCGCTACGGCTTCATGCAGTCGCCCGACGTACCGGCTGCGCTTGGCGCCCTTACCGCGTGCGGCCCCAAGTTTCGCATGATGGACACCAGTTTCTTCCTGTCGCGCCAGACGCTGCTCGCGTCCGACAAGCCGGGGATGCTGATCTGGCGCGAAAAGCTGTTCGCGTGGATGCTGCGCAACGCGGAAAGCGCCATGGAGTTCTTCAAGCTCCCCACCAACCGCGTCGTGGAGCTGGGGAGCCAACTCGAAATCTGACCCCTTTTATATCGGAGACCCAATAGTGAGCGCACTTCCTACCGACGGTCGCGAACTCGTCTCCACCGCGACAAACGACGGGCGCATCCGGCTGGCGCTCCGCCCGCAGCAGCTCGCCCCGCTGGCCGAGGGCGAGGTGCTGATCCGGGTCGAGGCGAGCCCGGTGAACCCGTCGGACATGGGACTGCTGTACGCCGTAGCTGACCCTGCCTCCGCACGGCGTGATGGCGATGCTTTGACGCTCGACATTCCTGAGAAGTGGCGTCGCGCGGTCGGCGGACGGCTCGACCAGGCGATGCGCGTCGGCAACGAAGGCGCGGGCACAGTCATCGCTGCGGGAAACTCGAGCGAGGCGCAGGCGCTGCTCGGGCGCGTCGTGGCGACCTTTGGCGGCGCGATGTACGCGACCTACCGCGTCGCGCGGGCGAGTGACTGTTTGCTTCTTCCCAAGGGCGCCAGCGCTTCGGAAGGGGCGTCGCTGACGGTCAACCCGCTCACCGCGATGGCGATGGTCGGACAGATGCGTCGCGATGGGAAAGCCGCGCTGGTGCACACCGCCGCAGCCTCGAACCTCGGCCAGATGCTGGTGCGCTACACCGCGAGTGAGGGCGTGCCGCTGGTCAACATCGTCCGCTCGCCCGCGCAGGTCGAATTGCTCCGTGGCCTCGGCGCGCGCCATGTCATCGACACCAGCGCCGACGGCTGGAACGCGGCGCTGATCGACGCGCTGGTCGAAACCGACGCGACGCTCGCCTTCGACGCGATCGGCGGCGGTCGGCTCGCCGGACAGCTGCTGAGCGCGATGGAGGCGGCGCAGGTGCGCAAGGGTGCGAGCTATTCCGTCTACGGCACCAACGTCTGGAAACAGGTCTATATCTTCGGCGCGCTCGACACCGGCCCGACCGAATTCACGCGCAATTTCGGGCTGCAGTGGGGCATCAGCGGCTTTCTCCTCACGCCATATCTGATGAAGGCTGGCGCTGAGGAGGTGGCGGCGATGCGCGCGCGTGTCGTGGCCGAGCGCGCGACGACGTTCGCCAGCCACTACACGCAGGCGGTGAGCCTGTCCGAGATGCTCGATCCGCAAGTGACCCAGGCCGCGGCGGCGAAAAGCACCGGCGCCAAGCTGCTGATCGACCCGAGCAGGGGGTGACCCAACTCTGCCCTCCCCCTTGTGGGGAGGGGCAGGGGTGGGGGCCGAGCCGCGTCTGCGGCTCGTTGAGAAACAGTCGCACAGCCCCGCGGTGAGCCTCCGCCGCTCTCAGACGCGAGCGGGCCCCCACCCCCAACCCCTCCCCACAAGGGGGAGGGAAGAGGTTTCACCCCCACGGCGCCTTTTCGCCCTCCGGCGGGCGATAGCGGATGAGACCCTCTTGCGCGGTGCTCGCCACCAGGCGGCCGTCGCGGGTGAAGAAACGGCCACGGTTGAACCCTCTCCCGCGCCCGGCCCAAGGGCTGTCGGTGGCGTAGAGCAGCCAATCGTCGACACGAAAATCGTCGTGAATCCACAGCGCATGGTCGAGGCTTGCGGTCAGCATCCCCGGCTTGGTCCAGTTGACCCCGTGCGGCAGGACGGACGTCCCCAGCAGCATCATGTCCGATGCGTAGGCGAGGATCGCGCGGTGCATCGCGGCATCGTCCCCGATCGGCGCACCGAGCCGCATCCACGCGTGGCTGAGCGCCGGCTGCGGAACGGGCCGGGTGAGGCTGCGGCGCTCGACCGGGCGAATTTCGATCGGCCGCATGCGCTGGAAGCGGGTCATGAGCTTAGCCGCCTTGTCGTCCGCCTCCGCCTCGATGCGCTCGATTTCGGTCATCAGATCTTCGGGCGGCGGCACGTTGGGCATCGCCTCTTCGTGCGCGAAGCCGGGCTCGAGCTTGTGGAAGCTCGCGGTCATGGTCAGGATCGGGCGCCCGCGCTGCGCCGCCACCACTCGCCGCGTCGAGAAACTGCCGCCGTCGAAATCGGGCTCGACGCTATAGTCGATCGCCAGCCCCTCCTCGCCCGCGCGCATGAAATAGCAGTGGAGCGAATGGAGCAGCCGGTCGGGTTCCACCGTCCGCGTCGCGGCGACGATCCCCTGACCGATCACCTGCCCCCCGAACACCCGCCCGCGCCCCCCCGGCTGCGGCGCTCCGGTAAAGGCAAGCTCCCCCATCGGCGCGAGGTCGAGCAACCCCAGCAACTGCGCAACTCGCCCCTCGATGGTCGGAGCAGGGGCATCGATGGGGAGGGCGGTGGGGTGGGGAAGGTCGGCCATCGGAGCCGCTTAGCGCGTGAGTGGCGGCGTGCCTATCGCCACACGATGAGGACGGAAGAGCGGAGCCTCGTTTATCGCCACTGAGCCTTTTCGGAGGTTCAGGTGGAGTAAGAAGCTCCGACAGCGGACCTGTTCCAGCGCAACCTGGGGAACCCAACGTCAACGTGCCGTTAGTTCCCCTTCGCAGGTGGGAGCGCATCACTCGCCGGGATCGCACTCGCGGGCGCGGTTGGCTGCACCAGTTCCGGCCTCGGGCGCAGGGCGAACAGCAGGACGGCGGCGATCAAGGCGGCGGTGGCGAGCGCGGCGCTGATATTGCGCTGTTTGGGGCGCTCCAGCAGGTGCAGCGTCATGGCGGCGGAGGCAGCCGCGCTTGCCACCGCGAGCGCCAGCGCGGCGAGGGCGAGGAGGTTGATTTCCTGCCGCCGCGCCGCGCCCTGCAGGCGGTCGAGTTCGAGCGCCTGTGCCTCGCGGGCCATGGCGGCGCTGCGTTCGCGGGCGGCTTCGGCGGCGCGGGTGGTGGCGGCGGTGCTTTCTGCGGCAGCCTGTCGCTCCGCCGGGGTGAGGCAGCGCTCGGCGCTCGCCTCGAAGCTCTGCCCCGCGCCGCGCAGGAACCGCGCCAGTTCACGCGTCGAAATGGCGAAGGAGAATGGCGAATCGCCCTCGTCGGCGCGGCTGACGAAGCTGTTGACCCCGATCACCCGCCCGCACGCGTCGATCAGCGGGCCGCCCGAATTGCCGCGCGCGATGTTTGCGTCGTGGACGATCGCGTCGATGCCGTTGATGTTGTCCTTGGAGGCGACGATGCCGTCGGTCGCGACCGGGGCGCGGGGCTGGATATAGCCCGCCATGTCGCGCGCCGTTGCGAGGTCGACGTTGCCCGGATAGCCGAGCGCGTAGACCGGGCTGCGCTGCGCCACCGCTCCGCTATAGATGCCGACCGTCGGCAGCCGCGCGCCGTCGATGGCGATGAGCGCAAGGTCGCGCGCGCGGTCGATGGCGATCAGCCGCCCGGCGACGCTGCGCTTACCCTCCGCGGGGACGATGCCGATTAGCACATTGTCGGGATATTGCTCGGCATCGGCGACCACATGCGCGTTGGTGACGATGCGGTTGGGGGCGATGGCAAAGCCCGAGCCGTGGCCGAAGCCGACGACCTCCCCGCCCATAACCGCGACGGTGACCACGCGCACGATCGCCCGTTCGGTGACGCCGACCTGATCGACCGCGGTCGCCTCCGCCGGTTGCGCGGAGAGGGGAGCGGCGGCGGTGAGTGCGAGAGTGAGCGCCGTCAACAGCGCGGCGAGGCGAGCGAGCATGGGCCGAGGGGTGGCTGCGCTGCGCTCACCGGTCAAGTGCGCGGCCTATCCCGCGTGCGCGCGACGCGCTAACAGGCGCGGGTGATGCGACGCGCCGACGCCATTCCCCCGATCCTTCGTTCCTGAACGCCATGAACCTTCTCGATTCGACGACGCTGCTGGTGGCGGGCGCGGTGCTGGCGCTGTGGACGGTCGCGGCAGGCTGGGCGATGGCGCGAGGGCTGTCGCAGCAACGCCGCGCGGGCTTCGTCACGCGGCGAGCGGAGCAGCTGGCGGCGCTGGTCGACCTCGCCCCCGCCTTACCGCTGATCGTGCGCGCCGATGGTCGGCTCGAGGGGCCGGGCGGAGTCGCGCCGCTGTTCGGGCTCGACCGTCTGCCGGATACGATCGACGGGCTCGGCGCGGCGGGCGACGGCGGGATCGATGAGAAAAGCTACGCGCGGCTCGCCGAGCAGGTGGTGCAGGCGCAACGCACGGGCAAGGCGTTCCGGCTGACGCTGACCGGGCGCGACAGGCGCCGCGCGATCGGGATCAGCGGCGCGCCCGCTCCCGAGGCTCTGGGGGCGAGCGGATCTGCGCTGCTGTGGGTCAACGATGCGAGCGAGCAGGCCGCGCGCGAACACCGGCTCACCCGCGAACGTGAGGACGCGATCGAGGCGTTCGACGCGCTCTCCGCGGTGATCGAGGCGGCGCCCTTTCCGATGTGGTTCCGCCAGGAGGACGGCGCGCTCGCGCTGGTCAACCGCGCCTATGTCGAGGCGAGCGAGGCGCGCGACGCGGACAGCGCGGTCGCGCGGCAGGTCGAGCTGGTGGAGCCCGTGCGCGGCGTCTCCGCTCGCGATGCGGCGTTGCAGGCGGCGGGGCAGGGCGCGCCGCTCAAGCGCAACGTCCCCGTGACCATCGGCGGCGACCGGCGCATGCACGAGGTGGTCGACGTCGCGGTGCCGGGGGTCGGCGTTGCGGGCTACGCGATCGACCGCCACGCGCTCGACGAAGCGCAGGCGGAGATCGCGCGCGCGGTCGATGCGCGGCGGAGCATGCTCGACCAGCTGTCCTCGGCGGTGGCGGAGTTCGGGCCTGACCGAAGCCTCATCTTCTGGAATCGCCCGTTCCTCCGGCTGTTCCTGCTCGACGAAACCTGGGCGCAGACAGCGCCGGCGTTCGAACGCGTGCTCGACCGCATGCGCGATGCCGGGCGCGCGCCTGAAGTTCGCGATTTTCCGAGCTGGCGGGCGGAGCGGCGCGGCTGGTTCGCGCTGCGCACCTCCCAGGACGAAAGCTGGCACCTGCGCGACGGTACGCACCTGCGCGCGGTCGCGCACCCCAGCGCGGACGGCGGGCTCCTGCTCCTGTTCGAAGACCGCACCGAACAGACGCGGCTCGCTTCCGCGCGCGACACGCTGGTGCGCGTGCGCAATGCGACCTTCGACAATCTGTTCGAGGCGGTCGCGGTGTTCGCGCCCGACGGGCGGCTGCACCTGTGGAACCAGCGCTTTCGCCGATTGTGGAACCTCAACGAGGAATATCTCGCCGCCTCGCCCCGGCTCGATGCGCTGCTCGAGCGGGCGGGGCAGCAACTCGCCGACCCGCGTCAGGCGGCGGTGGTGCGGCAGATGGTGGTGGGGGCGACCGCCGACCGGCAGCACCGCTCGGGCCGAGTGTTGCTGAGCGATCAGCGCCAGTTCGATTTCTCCGCCATCCCGCTGCCCGATGGCAATGCGCTGCTGACGCTGATCGACGTCACCGACAGCCGCCGCATCGAAACCGCGCTGCGCGAGCGGGCGGAGGCGCTGGAGGCGGCGGACAAGGTGAAGTCGGACTTCTTGAGCCGCGTCAGCTACGAACTCCGCACGCCGCTCACCTCGATCGGTGGCTATGCGGAGATGCTGGCGGGCGGGTTCGCGGGGGAACTGCCGGAAGCGGCGCAGAACTACGTCCGCGCGATCATCGAATCGACCGACGCGCTGGGGCATCAGATCGGCACCGTGCTCGACCTTGCGCAGAGCGAGGCAGGGCACATGCCGTTCGAGACGAGGCCCATCGCGCTGGCGGAACTGGTGCGCGATGCGATCCGCCGCGCCGAGCCGCAGGCGTCGAAACTGGGCGTGAGCTTCACCCGCGACATACGCGCCAGCGTCGGGCGGATCGACGGCGACGTGGTGCGCCTGGGGCAGGCGCTCGACCATTTGCTGGCCGCGGCGTTGAGAGGCTTCGGCGACCGCGACTGGCAGCCGGAGGGCGGGCGCCGGGTGCTGGTCCATGCCGAAGGTGATGGCGAAGCCGCGCGGCTCGTCCTGTCGGACAACGGGCCGGGCGTCGCGCCGGAGGGCACCCTTGCGATCGGCGTCGCGCTCGCGCGCCAGCTGGTGGAAGCGCATCGCGGTCAGTTCGAGGCGCATCATGTCGCGAACGAAGGGGCGATGATTGCGCTCACCCTGCCGCGATGACGGCAGCGTTCGAATACGGCATCGCCGATCTGCCGCGGCTGGGTCGGGAAATTGCGGGCGCATTGCGTGTCGGCGATGTCATCGGCCTCTCCGGCGAGCTTGGCGCGGGCAAGACGGCGCTGGCACGCGCGATATTGGCGGCGCTTGGGCTGGAGGGGGAGGCGCCGTCGCCGAGCTTTGCCATCGTCCAGCCCTATGACGCGCCGCCGCTGCGGCTGCCGGTGTGGCACGTCGACCTCTACCGCCTCGACCGGGCAGAGGAGACGTTGGAGCTCGCGCTGGACGAGGCGCGCTCCGACGCGGCGCTGCTAGTGGAATGGCCCGAACATTGGGGGCGTTACGCGCCCGCGGACATGCTCCGCCTCCAGATCGAGGGCGCGGGGGAGCGGCGTCGCTTGACAGCGCAGCTACCCCCCGCTTGGGAGCCGCGATGGCCGTTCCCCCGATGATCTCGCCCAGCGCGGCGCGTGCGTTTCTCGATGCTGCAGGATGGGGTGGAGCCGACATTCTGCCGCTCGCCGGGGACGCATCCTTTCGCCGCTACTTCCGGGTGGTGGAGGGGGATCGCCGCGCGGTGTTGATGGACGCGCCCCCGCCGCATGAAGACCCGCGCCCGTTCGTCGCCATCGCGGAATATCTGCACGGCGTCGGCCTGTCGGCACCGCAGATTCTCGCGCGTGATCTCGACCACGGACTGCTGCTGCTCGAGGATTTCGGCGACGACCGTCTGCGCGAGGCGCTCGACGTCGCGCCGGAGCGCGAAGGCGCGCTGTACGCCGATCTCACCGACCTGCTGGTCCAGCTCCACCGCGCCGCAGCTGCGCCGGGGGTGAAGGCGCACAACCTCGACCATTGGCTCGAGGAGGTGGAGCTGTTCCCCGAATGGTATGCCCCCGCGGTCGGCCTCGATCTCGACCGCAGCGGTTACCGCGCGGCGTGGGAGGCGGTGTTGGCGCCGGTGGAGAATGACGGCATCGCGCGGGTCACCGAGCTGCGCGACTTTCATGCCGAGAACATCATGCTGCTCGACGGGCGCACCGGCGCTGCGCGTTTCGGCCTGCTCGATTTTCAGGACGCGATGTGCGGCCATCCCGCCTACGACCTCGTCTCGCTGCTGCAGGACGCGCGGCGCGATGTCAGCCCTGCGGTCGAGCAGACGAGCCTGCAACGCTACATGACCGCGACCGGCGCGGGGGAGGCGTTCGAGCGCGCCTATTGGGCGCTCGCCGCGCAGCGTAACGTGCGCATCCTCGGCGTGTTCTGCCGCCTGTGGAAGCGCGACGGCAAAGAGGGCTACCGCCGCTTTCAGCCGCGCATGTGGGGCCTGGTAGAGCGCGACCTCGCGCACCCGTCGCTTGGGCCCCTCAAGGCGTGGTTCGACGCCCACGTCCCTGCGCACGCCCGCGCCGAAGCGTGGCACGCCTACGCATGACCGCGATCGAGAGCGCCTTCGTGCTGGCCGCGGGGCTGGGCAAACGCATGCGCCCGCTCACCGCGACGCGACCCAAGCCGCTGGTGCGCGTCGCGGGCAAGGCGCTGATCGACCACGCCTTCGACCGGATCGAGGATGCGGGGCTGCGCCACGTCGTCGTCAACGCCCACTACCTCGCCGACGCGCTCGAAGCGCACCTCGCCACCGCGCGGCGCGAGCGCGGGTTTGCGATCGACATATCGGATGAGCGCGCACAGCTGCTCGAAACCGGCGGGGGCCTCGTCAAGGCGCTGCCGCTGCTGGAGGGCGACCCCGTCCTCACCGTCAACAGCGACAATATCTGGACCGACGGCCCGGTGAACGCGGTGCAGCGGCTCGCCGCGCGCTGGGACGCGGCGACGATGGACGCGCTGCTGTTGGTGGTGCCACACGCGCGCGCCAACGGGCATCGCGGTCAGGGCGACTTTCACCTCGCCAGCGACGGGCACCTGTCCCGCCGCAAGCCGGGTCGCATCGCGCCGTTCGTCTACACCGGAGTGCAGCTGATCTCCCCGCGACTGTGCGAAGGCGCGCCGGAGGGGCCGTTTTCGACCAACATCCTGTGGGATCGAGCGGCGGCGGCGGGGCGGCTCTACGGCCTCGCCCACGATGGCGAATGGTTCGACGTCGGAAGCCCCGCGTCGATCCCGATCGTCGAGGCGGCGCTGGCGCATGGCTAATCGGGCGGGGGCGCCATCGGTCTACACGATCGCGGTGCACCAGCCGTTCGCCGACGCGCTCGCCGACGGGGTGCTGCGGCGGTTTCGCGATGCGGAGCTCGGCCTTGCGCGTGGGCTGATTCTCCTCCCCAACGCCCGCGCGGTGGAGGCGGTGCGCGATGCCTTCGTCCGCGCGAGCGGGGAGGCGCTGCTGCTGCCGCGGCTGCTGGCGATCGGCGACGGCGACCTCGACGCCCGCGCAGGCGCGGCGTTCGACCGGCTATCGCTCGATGCGGAGGTGGAGGAGCCGCTGCCGCCGGCGGTCGACCCGTGGCGGCGGCGGATGGTGGTGATGGACCTGCTCGCCGCGCGGCGTCCGCACCTGTCAGCGGCAGACCTGATGCGGCTTGCCGAGGCCTTCACCCGCGCCATCGACCAATGCGCGGTGGAGGAGGCGGCGCTGGCGCAGCTCGACCCCGCGGAGCTCGACGACCGGCTGTCGCGGCATTGGAACGAAAGCCTTGGGCAGTTCCTCTCGCTCGCAGGAGTGTGGCGCGACTGGCTGCGCGCGGAGGGGCTGGTCGACCGGGCGCAGCGCACCAACCTGGCGCTCGATCGCACCGCGAAGCGGTGGCGGACGCACGGGCTTGACCATGACTTCGTCGTCGCGGCGGGCATCACCACCTCGGCCCCCGCGATCGCGCGGTTGCAGCGCGTGGTGGCGGATGCTCCGCGCGGGCTCGTGGTCCTGCCTCACCTCGACCAGGCGTTGAGCGAGGACGATTGGGACGCGCTTGGCAGCGATCCCAAGGCGCTGGCGGCGGCGGTCGCGGCAGGGGAGCAGCCGGGGGCGCGCCCGCGCGAGATCCATCCGCAATATCATCTGAAGCTGCTGCTCGAACGCATGGAGGTGCATCGCGGCGAACTGCAGCCTTGGGATGGCGTCGCCGCCTCCCCCGGCCCGCCAAGCCGCGTCGCGCTGACGCATCACCTCCTCGCGCTGCCCGAGCGGACCGCGCAGTGGGCGGAACTTCCGCGTCGGGCAATCGACGCCAACGGCATCGTCACGCTCACCGCCGACACCGCCGCGGAGGAGGCGCAGACGATCGCGCTGATCCTGCGCGAGGCGCTGGAGACGCCCGGCCGCACCGCGTCGCTGGTGACCCCCGATCGCGGGCTCGCCGCGCGGGTGGCGCAGCACCTCCAGCGGTGGGGGATCGCGGCGGAGGACAGCGCGGGCGCGAGCCTGTCGAGCCTGCCTGCGGGCGAATTGATGCTCGCCATCGCGCGCGCCGCGGCGAGCGATTTCGCGCCGGTGGAGCTTATCGCGCTGCTCACCCATCCGCTGGTGCGCAGCGGTGACGAGCGGCTGGCGTGGCTCGACAAGGTGCGCGCGCTCGACCTCGCGCTCAGGGGTCCGCGTCCGGCGCAGGGGCTTGGCGGGCTCAGCCACTGGATCGCCACCGACGACAGCGGCGCGGTGCGTAGCGCGCTGCGGGAGGGGTGGCCGGAACTGTCCGCACCGCTCGCCGAGCTCGACCGCGCGCTTGCGGCGCACGAGCGGCTGACGCTGTGCGATGCGCTGGAGGCGCTGCGCACTGCGCTGCTCGCGCTCGCGGGGGAGGGCGCCTTTGCCCAGGCCGACGGCCGCGCGCTGGGCGACACGCTCGATGCGCTGCTGGCGGAGGGCAGGGCGGTCAGCCGCCCGGTGCGCGTTGCGGAGCTGGGCGATCTGCTGCGAGTGCTGCTCGATACGGTGAGCGTGCGGCTGCCCTATGGCGGGCACCCGCGGCTGTCGATCCGCGGCCTCCTCGAAGCGCGGCTGCAGCGTTCCGACGTGACCATCTTGGGCGGGCTCAACGAGGGGCAATGGCCCGCCGCGCACCAGCCCGACCCGTGGCTGGCGCCGCTCGTGCGGCGGACGCTGGGGCTGCCCGGAACCGACCGGCAAGCGGGGCTGGCTGCGCATGATTTCGCCTCTGCACTCGGCGCGAGTGAGGTGATCGTCACCCGCGCGCGGCGCGACGGCACGGCGCCGACGGTCGCATCGCGCCTGTTGCTGCGGCTTGAGGCGCTGGCGGGGGAGGGCGCGTCGCTGCGCGCGCCCGGGCAGCGCTGGCTCGACCTCGCCCGCGCACTCGACCGGCAGCGGCGCGATCAACCGATCGCCAAGCCCGTCTTTGCCCCGCCCGCCGACCGCCGCCCCCGCCGCCTGAGCGTGACGCAGGTGGAGCGGTTGCTGGTCGATCCGTTCAGCTTTTACGCGCAGGTCGGCCTCGACCTTGCCACGACCGACATGCTCGACGCGCCGCTGGGGCCGCCGACCAAGGGGAGCCTGCTCCACCGCGTGCTCGAACAATGGGTGCGCGGCGGGGCGAGCGATCTCGCCCGGCTGCTCGACATCGCCGAGGCGGAGCTGGCCGGACCCGGGGTGACCGAGGCGGCGCGCGCCTTGTGGGGCCCACGCGTGCGAGCGACGCTCCGCTGGGCGGGTGAGGAACTGCTCCGCTGCCGCGCAGAGGGCCGCGAACCGGCGCTGTTTGAGGACAAGGGGGTGGTCGACATCGGCAGTGCGACGCTCTCCGGCATGCCCGACCGCATCGACCGGCTGCCCGATGGAACGCTGGCGGTGGTGGATTACAAGACCGGCTCGTCGCCCAGCAAGAAGGCAGTGCAGGCGGGGTTCGCGCTGCAACTGGGGCTGCTCGGCGCGATGGTCGAGCGGGGCGGTTTTGGCGAGGAGCGGGCAGGAGAAGTCGCGCGCTTCGAATATTGGCGCCTCCGTCGCCATTCGGATGGGCGCAACGGCTATTGCGAGGAGCCGTTCGGCGCCAACGGTGCGGTTCACGCGCAAAACTTCGCCGACACGGCCTGGCGCGCGGCGGAGGTCGCGGTGGCGCAATATCTCGACGGGGACGAGCCGTTCGTTCCGAAACTGCACCCCGAATGGGCCCCCTACGGCGACAACGACCAGCTGATGCGGTTCGAGGAGTGGAACGGCCGCGACGCGCGCGACACCCTCCCCGCGCACATCGAGCAGGCCGCGTCTCCGGCACCGGAGGAGGGCGCATGAGCAAGCTCGTCACGCTCGATGAAAGCCAGCAGGCAGGCGTCGATCCCGACAGCAACGTGTGGCTCAGCGCGTCGGCGGGGTCGGGCAAGACGCAGGTGCTCACCACGCGCATCATCCGCTTGCTGCTCGACGGGGTGCGGCCTGAATCGATCCTCGCCATCACCTTTACCCGCGCCGGCGCGAGCGAGATGGCCCGCCGCATCCGCGAAACGCTGGCGAGCTGGGTGCGCATGCCCGACAAGGACCTGCGTGAGCGGCTCCACGCGGGCGGGGTGCGCGGGGTCTATAACGCCGACATGCTGCCGCGCGCGCGTAGCCTGTTCGCGGAAGTCATCGACGCGCCCGGCGCGGGCCTCCAGATCCAGACTATCCACGCCTTTTGCCAGACGCTGCTGGCGAGCTTCCCGGAGGAAGCGGGGCTCGCGCCGGGCTTCGCGCCGCTGGACGACGTAGAGGCTGCGGCGCTGCGCCAGCAGGTGCTGACCGACATACTGCGCGCGGCGCAGCGCAACGGCGACACCGCGCTGCTCGGTCGCATCGACGCGTTGGCGTTGGCGCTGGGGGAGGGGGGCGCGGGCGCGTATCTCGGCCGCTGCGCCGCCAATGCGCGCGCGCTCGGCGAACTGCCGCCCGCAATCTCCCCCTGGCTGCGCGCGCATTTCGGGCTCGAACCCGACGAGGGCGAGGCGGCGCTGGCGCAGCGGTTGCTCAACGACATCAGCCTCGATCGCGCATGCCTGCTGCGCATTCACGAAGCGTTCGGGACCAGCAAAACGCAACTCGTCAAGCGTGAGGCCCTGCGTCGCTTCCTCGACGCCGAAGTTGCCGACCGCGGGCGCCTGATCGACGACCTCTACGACGTCTTCTTCACCAAGGAGGGCGCTCTGCGCGATCCGGTGAGGTCGGGGATGAAGGCCTGCGCGGGCGATGCCGAAGCGATAGCGGGCAAGGTCGCCGACGCCCGCGCCGCGCTGATGGCGCACCGGGCGTGCGAACGCGCGATCGACGCGCTCGAGGTGGGACGCCGCTACGCGCAACTCTACCGCGAGGCCAAGACCGCGGCCAACCGCGTCGAATTCGACGATCTCATCGACCGCACGCTCGACCTGCTGCGGGGCGGGGCGGGGGAGTGGATCCGCTTCAAGCTCGACGCGCGCATCGACCACATCCTCGTCGACGAAGCGCAGGACACCAACCAGCGCCAGTGGGACATCGTCTGGGAGCTGACGGAGGAGTTCTTCGCCGGCGCAGGCGCGACCGATCCCAAATATCGCACGCTGTTCGTGGTCGGCGACTATAAGCAGGCGATCTACGGCTTTCAGGGCACGCATCCCCGCCATTTCGAGCGCGCTCGCCAGATGTTCGAAGCCGCGGGCAAGGCCGCTGAGCGCCCCTTCTCCGGGGTCGGCATCTCCACCAACTTCCGCTCCTCCGCCGCGGTGCTGGAGGTGGTGGACAAGGTGATCGAGGGCGTCGGGCACGAGGCGCTCGGCCTTCCCGAAGCGCCCGCCCGCCACACCCCGCGCAAGGGGAGCCCGCCGGGCCGCGTCGCGCTGTGGCCGCCGGTGGTGGTGGCCGATCCGGTGGTGCCCGACGAGGACGATGGCGGCGGCGACGATCCGCTCGCGGAGTTCAACTGGATCGACAATGCGACGCGCCTGCTCGCGACCAAGATCGCGGCGAGCGTGCGCGACTGGACGCGTCACGGCATCGACGGGTCGCCGGTGCGCGCGGGTGAGGTAATGATCCTCGTCCGCCGCCGCCGCGAACTCGCCGCGCTGCTGGTGGCGCAATTGCAGGCGATGGGCGTGCCCGTCGCAGGCGTCGACCGGCTGACGCTCGCCGCGCCGCTCGCGGTCAAGGATCTCCTCGCCGCGATGCGCTTTGCCTTGCAGCCGCACGACAGCCTCAACCTCGCCAATCTGCTCGTGTCGCCGTTGATTGGCTGGAGCCACGAGCGGCTGGCCGAGCGCGCCTGGCGCAAGAACGAACGCGGCCGCGCCTCCGCCACCCTGTGGGAGCATCTGCGCGCGCAGGAGGACCTCACCGACGATATCGCGCCGCTGCATGCGCTGCTGCGGATGACCGGCTACGTCGGCCCGCACGCGTTCCTCGAACAGCTGCTGTCGGGGCCGATGGAGGGGCGCGCCAAGCTGCTCGCGCGGCTGTCGCACGCCGCGCTCGACCCGATCGAGGCGCTGCTGACGCAGGCGCTCGACCATGAGGTGCGGCATGGCCCCTCGCTGCACGGCTTCCTCGCCGCGATCGACGCGGGTTCGGTGGAGCTAAAGCGCGAGCTCGACAGCGGCGCCGACGCGGTGCGGGTGATGACCGTGCATGGCGCCAAGGGCCTCGAATCGCGCATCGTCATCCTCGCCGACGCGACCGACCGCAGCCAGGCGGGGCGCCGCAGCGACACCAGCCTGCCCGTCGGAGAGGGCGACGATCGCGTGCCCATCCTCGGTATGCGCAAGGGTGAGCGCCCGCCGATCCTCGCCGCGCTCGCCGACCGGCGCGAACAGGACGAGCGCGAGGAGGACCTGCGGCTGCTCTACGTCGCGATGACCCGCGCGGAGGAGCTGCTGGTCGTCGGCGGCGCCGCCCCCACCAAACGCGGCGGCTCCGACGAAATCGACGAACAGGCGATCGAGGAGAGCTGGTACGGGGCAGTGCGCAACGCGCTCACCTCCCTGGGCGCGGAGAGCGTCGAGGTGGGCGGCGCGTTCGGCAGCGAACTTCGACATGGTTCGGCGCTGCGAGCCCGCGACAAGACGGCGGAGGCGACCGCGGCCACGACGACCCTCCCCGCCTGGGCGACGCGCCCGCCCGCCGCGGAGGCGAGATCGG
>ERZ501016.84-NODE-84-length-44074-cov-16.299621_pt1 | contig 44074 bp, 37 predicted proteins | sample MGYA00248889_ERZ501016 | MGnify/ENA primary metagenome ERZ501016 (study PRJEB25958, sample SAMN03398594) | human skin metagenome | study: EMG produced TPA metagenomics assembly of the Human Skin Microbiome Metagenome (human skin metagenome) data set. | reverse complement strand
CGAGGACGGCGGGCTGCTGCGCGCCCGCACGGAGCTCGCGCACGGCGGCCGCCCGGCGCTGGTCGAGGACCTGCGAGCCGGCGGGCCGGTCGACATACCAGACCTGTGCGTCCTCGGCGGCCACCGGGTCGTCGACCAGGTCACCACGGTCGGACAGTCCCGCGTGGCAGAGGCGCCGGACGGGTGCACCCGCCTGCAGCTGGTCGCTCCCGGGTGGGCGATGCGCTGGCTGGGGCAGGAGGCCCACCGCAGCCCGCTCGGGCCGCTCGCCTCCGCGGTCGCGCAGTCGTAACACCATCGCGCGCGACGTAACCCGGGTGAAACCTGAGTGGCCAGGGCCCCGAAACACAGCGCTCCTAGCGTCGACTCGTCGGCCCGGGCGGGCCGCATCCCGCAGTCCCCCACGTGCACGAACGGAGCGACATGGCCACCATCCAGACCGAGCACGGGGTCCCGGCCCGACCGACGACCGTCGCCCGGGCGTCCCGCGAGACGCTCGAGGACTACACCCTGCGGTTCGCGCCGAGGAGCTACCGCCGCTGGTCGCCCGGCGTCGTGGCCACCTCCGCCCTCGGCGGGATCGCCTACCTGGCCGACTTCTCGATCGGCGCCAACATCGGCATCCAGCACGGCACGAGCAACGCGATCATCGGGATCCTGCTCGCCGCCGCCATCATCTTCGTGACCGGCGTCCCCCTCGCCTACTACGCCGCCAGGTACAACCTGGACCTGGACCTCATCACCCGCGGCTCGGGCTTCGGGTACTACGGGTCGGTCCTCACCAACATCATCTTCGCGAGCTTCACGTTCATCTTCTTCGCCCTCGAGGGCTCGATCATGGCCCAGGGCCTCGAGCTGGGCCTGGGGGTCCCCCTGTGGGCGGGCTACCTGGTGTCCAGCCTCATCGTCATCCCCCTCGTGATCTACGGCATGAAGGTGCTGTCGACGCTGCAGGTCTGGACGACGCCCCTGTGGCTGCTCCTGATGGGCGGTCCGCTCGCCTACCTGCTCGTCGAGCACCCGGACTCGGTGTCCACCTTCCTCGCCTACCAGGGCGGCGCGTCCGGCGTCAGCCTCTCCGCGGTCATGCTCGCCGCCGGCGTCTGCCTGTCCCTCATCGCGCAGATCGCCGAGCAGATCGACTACCTGCGCTTCATGCCTCCCCGCACCCCGGAGAACTCCCGTCGCTGGTGGAGCGCGGTCATCATCGCCGGCCCCGGGTGGGTGTTCTTCGGCGCCCTCAAGCAGATGATCGGCCTCTTCCTCGCGGTGTACCTCATCACCAACGTCGCGGGCGGCGCCGGGTTCGCCAACGAGCCGGTCCACCAGTTCCTGTCGGCCTACGACCAGATGATGCCTGGATGGCTGGCCATGACCCTGTCCGTGGTGCTGGTGGTCCTGTCGCAGATCAAGATCAACGTCACCAACGCCTACTCGGGGTCGCTGGCGTGGACCAACTCGTTCACCCGCGTCACGAAGCACTACCCGGGGCGGCTGGTCTTCGTCGTCGTCAACGTCGCGGTGGCCCTGCTCCTCATGGAGCTCAACATGTTCGACTTCCTCAACGACATCAACCCGGTCGGGTTCGTCTCGGTCCTCGCCGCCGGCGGCCTGTCGATCGCCGCCTTCTTCGGCGGCCTCGGCAGCGGCCTGCAGCCCTACTCCCCGATGATCGCCGTCGTCCTGTCGGTGCTCCTGCCGCCCGTGCTCACCATCGCGACCCGGGGGCGCTTCTACCTGCGGCGCACGGACGACGGGATCCGCGAGGACCCCTTCGACGTCCACGGCAACCCCTCCGCAGCCGAGCTGGACTGCCAGGCCTGCGGCGACGTCTTCGAGCGGCCCGACATGGTGGCCTCGGCCACGGGCGACGGGGCGGTGTGCTCCCTGTGCCTGGCCACCGACCGGGACGGCACGCACGTGCTGCGCTGGCGAGCGCGTCCCACCGGACGGGACGGGACGCGCGAGAGGCGCCGACCCGCGACGGGGTCGGCGCCTCTCGGCATACGGCTGAGCCGCGAGATCAGGCCTGCTTGATCGCGGAGACCTCGAGCTCCAGCTGGATCTTGTCGGAGACGAGGACGCCGCCGGTCTCGAGCGCGGCGTTGAAGGAGATGCCGAAGTCGCTGCGGACGATGGTCGTGGAGCCCTCGAAGCCGATGCGCTGGTTGCCGTAGGGGTCGGTCGCGACGCCGTTGAACTCGAAGTCGATGGTGACCGGCTTGGTGACGTCCTTGATGGTGAGGTCGCCGGTGACGCGCAGGGTGTCGGCGTCCGCCGCCTCGACGGAGGTGGAGCGGAAGGTCAGGGTCGGGAACTTCTCGGCCTCGAAGAAGTCGCCGGTCTTGAGGTGGCCGTCGCGGTCGGCGTTGCGGGTGTCGACGCTGGCGACCTGGGCGGTGAGCTCGATCCGGGCGCCCTGCAGGTCGGGGCCGGTGGTGGCGGTGCCCTCGAACTCCGAGAAGGTGCCGCGCACCTTGGTGACCATGGCGTGACGGGCGACGAAGCCGAGCTGGCTGTGGACGGGGTCGATGACGTAGGTGCCGTCGAGCTGCTGGAGCGTGGTCATGGGTTCTCCTCGAGAGGTCGTGGTCGTGCTGGCATGTTGTTTAACTTTCAACTACGACGATACGCCGATCCTTCCCGGTGTCAAGGACGCGGGCGCAAGCCCGCTCAGTCGCCGCGACGCAGGGCCAGCGGCAGCACGAGCCACAGGCCCACGACCACGACACCCAGGCCGGCCCCCACGACCCACCCGCCCGTCGATCCCGTCACCACCCCCACGATCAGGGCAGCGGCCAGCACCAGGGTGATCCCCAGCGACACGAACCCCGCCCGCGCCAGCCGGTCCGACGCCTCGACGACCTGCTGCTTCACGCCTCGGCGGAACAGCACGCGGTGGATGATCACCGGCGTCATCAGCAGGACGATCGACACGAGCGCGGCTACCAGCACGACGAGGTAGAGCCGCTCCTGCCCGTCCCCCAAGGTCGTGAACCGCTGCTGGAACGGCAGGGTGATCAAGAAGCCCGCCAGCACCTGGATCCCCGTCTGGGTCACCCGCAGCTCCTGGAGCAGCTCGTTCCAGTTGCGGTCCATCCGCTCGGCGAAGGTCTCGTCGCGTTCCCGGTCCATGCGTCCTCCAGCTCCTCGTCGTCACGCTCGTGGCCGACGGGATGAGACATACCGTGGAGGCATGACCGGCACACCCTGGATCACCACGACGGACGCATCGGGCCTCGCGGTCCACGCCTGGGCGGGCGACGCTCCCCCGGGGTCCCCGCGCCTGCTGATGCTGCACGGCCTGACCGATAGCGGCCCCTCATGGGAGGACGCAGCGAGGCGGTGGGGATCGGCATACGTGGTCATCGCCCCAGATGCCCTGGGCCACGGCCAGTCTCGCAGGTTCACCCCGCAGGAGCTGGCCTCCGCGGACCTGATGGAGAGCGCGTATGACGCCCTCCGGGCCCTCGTGGGTCGCCTCATGGACCAGGACGCGACCCCGGTGCTGGTCGCCGGCCACTCCATGGGTGGGGGCCTGGCGGCCGCGCTGTCCGCGCGGATGCCCGACGCCGTGCGCGCGGCCGTCCTGGAGGACCCGGTGTGGTTCGCGACTCCGCCGGACCCGTCGAGCCGGGACTCCCGCAGCGCCGCGCGCGAGCGTATCGCCGAGACCATGCGGGCCCGCGAGGACGTGCGGGCGCTCGCCGAGGAGGGGCGCCGCGCCAACCCCACGTGGCCTGAACGCGAGCTCACGCCGTGGGCGCAGGCCAGTGCGGACTGCGACGTGGAGCTCCTGCGGACGGGGCGCGCCGTCCTCGACGTGCCCTGGCGCGCCATCGCCGCCGAGCTGCGGGTGCCGACGCTCGTGGTCACCGGGACCGAGGGCGTGATCATCGACGGGACCGTGCGCGCCGCCATCGAGGAGCTCGGCAACCCCCGCATCGAGGTGGCCGTCGTCGACGGGGCCGAGCACTGCGTGCGCCGCACCCGCACCGAGGCCTTCCACGCCGTGGTCGACCCCTGGCTCGCCGCCCATTGATCACGGCGGCCCGGGGCGCCCCGACGTGGCGAAGGTCACACCGCCGGGCGCGGCATACGTCCGCTGCGCGCAGCGCACCTCGGCACCGCTGCAGCGGTCCGCCAACGCTCGTAGAGTGACGGTGGAGATCGCAGTCACCGCGAAGAAGGGGTCACGCATGAGCCACACCGCCCGCCTGGAGCTCGACGGCAAGTCCTACGACCTGCCCGTCGTGGAGGGCACCGAGCGCGAGCTCGGCATCGACATCAGCAAGCTACGCTCGGAGACGGGCTTCATCACGCTGGACGACGGCTACGGCAACACCGGCTCGTGCAGGTCCGCCATCACCTACATCGACGGCGAGCAGGGGATCCTGCGCTACCGCGGCATCCCGATCGAGGAGCTCGCGGAGAAGTCCAGCTTCATCGAGGCCGCGTGGCTGGTGATCTTCGGCACGCTGCCGACGACGGCCGACCGTGACCGCTTCGCGGGGATGCTCACCGAGCACTCCATGCTCGACGAGAACATGAAGAAGCACTTCGACGGCTACCCCACCAACGCGCACCCCATGGCGATCCTGTCGGCCATGATCAACACCCTCTCGGCGCACGACCCGGAGGTGTGGGAGGCCAACGACGACGCGGGGATCGAGCGGGCCGCTGCGGTCCTCATGTCCAAGGTCCGCACCATCGCGGCCGCCGCCTACAAGTCGAGCGTGGGCGAGCCGATCGTCTACCCCCGCTACGACCTGCGCTACGCCGAGAACTTCCTGCACATGATGTTCTCCAAGCCCTACAAGGACTACGAGCCGACGCCGGCGGTGTCGCGGGCGCTCAACCTCTTCCTGCTGCTGCACGTCGACCACGAGCAGAACTGCTCCACCTCCACGGTGCGCATGGTCGCGTCCTCCGAGGCCAACATGTTCGCCTCCTGCTCGGCCGGCGTCTGCGCCCTGTGGGGCCCGCTGCACGGTGGCGCCAACGTCGCGGTGATCGACATGCTGCAGGAGATCAAGGACCGGGAGATCCCCGTCGCCGAGTACGTCAAGAAGGTCAAGAACAAGGAAGACGGCGTGAAGCTCATGGGCTTCGGGCACCGCGTCTACCGCAACTTCGACCCCCGGTCCAAGATCCTTCGTGCCGCGGCGGACGACATGCTCAAAGAGCTGCAGATCGAGGACCCGCTGCTCGACATCGCGGGCGAGCTCGCCGAGGCAGCGTTGTCGGACGACTACTTCGTGGAGCGCAAGCTCTACCCCAACGTCGACTTCTACAGCGGGATCATCCTGCGCGCCATGGGCCTGCCGACCAACATGTTCACGGTGATGTTCGCGATCGGTCGCATGCCCGGCTGGATCGCCAACTGGAAGGAGATTCACGACGACCCCAAGGGTCGAATCTACCGTCCGCGCCAGATCTACACCGGCCCGACCGACCAGCACTGGGTGCCGCGCGACCAGCGCGGCTGACCGGCCCGGCCGTATGCCGGTCCAAGGCGCCGACCAGACCGACGAGGACGCAGACGGCGGTGCCGAGGCGCCTGCGGCCGCGCCCGGGGCCCGGCCGCAGGCTCACCCGCGCGCACCCCTCGCGGGTCCCGTGGTCCCGGGGTCGGTCTGCACGTGGGTGTCGGGGCTGGTCCAGGGCGTGTCCGCGGGCCGGGTCGCGCGCTGCGTGAGGTTGCTGACCACCAGGATCGCGAGCAGCGCCGACACCGCTCCGAGGACATTGCCCACCAGCTCGATCGTCACCGACGTCGACATCAGCGACACCGCCTCGTCGATCCGGCCGGCCTCCAGGTGGTCGTCGGCCGTCGAGCCCGTCGCCGCGGCGACCCGGCTGACGACGATGCCGAGGAGCCACAGCACCCACCACGCCAGCAGCGGCGGACGCCGCTCGCGCCCGGAGAAGTGCCCGAGCCCGCGGTCGAGGTCGCTGACGTTCTGGTAGGGGAACCACAGGTTGGCCACGGGGATGAACCACGACCCGACGTGCCAGCCCGGCGACCGGCGCACCTCGCGACGGTCCACCCTGGTGCTCGTGGCGAGCCGGTGCTGCCACACCAGCCAGCAGACGCCGGCGGCGAGCAGGAGCAGCAGGTAGGGGAGCAGGAGCTGGAGGGTGAGCCGGTCCGCGGCGTCGAGGTCGGCGTCCAGCCCCTCGCGGCCGGAGCCGACCTCGCCGAGGAGTCGTAGCATCCGGACGCCTCCGGCGAGCTGGGCGAGCTCGAGCAGCCCCACGAGCCCGATCAGCACGGTGATCGCGGTGCCGAGCGTCCGGAAGCTCCGGTCGAGGGGCGGCCCCCACGGGGGCGCGGCGAACCAGCCCTGCGGCTGATGGGAGGAGCTGTGGTGGCTGGTGCCGGGCTCGTGGCCGGGCGGCGTCCGCGTCGACATGAGCACAGTGTCCGCCGATGACACTCACGGTGAGAAAGATTGGGGTTTGTCCCCGTCGCTGATCACCCGTCCGGCCGTATGTCAGCGATCAGGTCAGCCGGCCCGCGTCCCACCGGTGTCCTGGGAAGGCCATCCCTCCGGGGGCGTCGCTTGCCGACAGAGCTAGCCGAGCAGGCCGCGGATGTCGTCCGCGGTCACGGCTCCGGACATGGCGTCCCCGTCGTCCACGACCTGGGCGAACAGCTCGCGCTTGCGCTGCTGCAGCGCCACGACCTTGTCCTCGATGGTGTCCTCGGACACGAGGCGATAGACGTTGACGTGCTTGTCCTGCCCGATCCGGTGCGTGCGGTCGATGGCCTGGGCCTCGGCGGCGGGGTTCCACCAGGGGTCGAGGACGTAGACGTAGTCGGCCTCGGTGAGGGTGAGCCCGAAGCCGCCCGCCTTGAGCGAGATGAGGAAGGCGGGCTGGGTGCCCGTGCGGAACTCCTCGATCCGCTCGGCGCGGTTGCGGGTGCGCCCGTCGAGGTAGCTGTGGGCGATGCCCTCCCGCTCGAGGCGCTCGCGCACGAGCCGCAGGTAGCCGGTGAACTGGCTGAACACCAGGGCGCGGTGGCCCTCTGCGGCGAGCTCGTGCAGGTGCTCGACGAGCAGGTCGATCTTGGCGCTCTCGCCGACCCCGGCGTGGGCGTCGTCGACCAGGGCGGGGTGCAGCGCCAGCTGACGCATGGCCGTCAGCGCGCGCAGGATCGCGATGCGGTGCTTGCTGAAGTCCTCGTCGAGCAGCCCGAGCAGTCGCTGCCGCTCGCGCTGCAGGTGCCGGTCGTAGATGGTGCGGTGCCGCGGGTGCAGCGGCACCGTGACCACCTGCTCCTGCTTGGGCGGCAGCTCCCGCGCGACCTGCTCCTTGGTGCGGCGCATCATGAGCGGCCGGATGCGGCGACGCAGCGTGGCCAGCAGCTCGGCGCCCTCACCGGCCTCGATCGGCTTGACGTAGGTGTCTCGGAAGTCGACCGGCCGGGGGTAGAGCCCGGGCGCGGCCACGGACAGCAGTGACCACAGGTCCATGAGGGAGTTCTCGAGCGGGGTGCCGGTGATGGCGAGCTTCATGCCCGCGTCGAGGCGGCGCACGACCTGGTAGGTCTTGGCCTGGTGGTTCTTGACGAACTGCGCCTCGTCCAGGACGAGCCCGCCCCAGCGCCGGGACAGATAGGCGTCCTCATCGAGCCGGACCAACGCGTATGACGTGACGACGACGTCCGCGTCCCCCATCACCGTCTCGAGGGTGGCGCCGCTCTTGCGCAGGGTGCTCGTCACCGTGGTCACGCGCAGGCCGGGGGTGAACCTCGCGGCCTCGGACGCCCAGGCGCCCACGACGCTGGTCGGGGCCACGATGAGCAGCGGGTCCGCGAGGTCGCCCTGCTCCTTGGCCCGCAACGCCATCGCGAGGGTCTGCAGGGTCTTGCCGAGGCCCATGTCGTCGGCGAGGATCCCCCCGAGCCGGGCCTCCCAGAGCAGCGAGAGCCACTGGTAGCCGTCGAGCTGGTAGGGGCGCAGCGTCGCCTGCAGGCCCTCGGGCACGGGGCGGTCGCCGGAGGCGAGGCCGAGCAGCGCGTCGACGGTCTGCTGCCAGCGGCTGCTCTGGCGCTCGACGACGCCGAGCTCCACGAGCTCGTCCCAGAGCCCGGCGTGCAGGGCGTTGACCCGCAGCGGCCCGTCGGGCCCGTCCCGCAGGTCGGCCGCATCGCGCAGGATCGCCGCGAGGGCGATCAGGCGCTCGTCGTCCAGCCGGAGCCAGGTGCCCGACGGCAGGACCAGGACCTCCTGGCCGGTGGCGAGGGCCACGATGAGCTCACGCAGCGGCACGTCCTGCTCGTCGACGGTTACCGACACGTCCAGGTCGAACCAGTCGGTGCTCCTCGCGCCCTGACCGCCCGCTGACGTCGAGGTGCGGCCCGTGCGGCTCGATCCCGGTGCGTCGGACCCGACGCCGCGGCCCGCCTCGTTGTCGTCGCCGCCCACCTCGTCCAGGCCCAGCGACACGACCGGCGCCGACCTCGCCTCGACGTACTCCGGCAGCACCGAGCTCTGCTCGACCACGACGTCCGGGTCGTCCCGCAGCGCCGGCAGGGCGTCGGCCAGGGCGATGGTCAGCGCGGGCGGCAGCACCACGCGATGCGCGTGGGTCCAGTCGGTCCCGGGCGGCAGGCCGCCCGCCAGCACGGGCCGGAGCACGGCGTCGAGCCGCCCGACCACGAGGGCCTCGGCCTCGGGATCGCGCAGCCGCTCGGCCGCGCGGGCGGCCGGGTCGCGCGGCGACCATCGCTGCGCGTGCCGGGCCCGCCGCGAGGCCCCGCCGGAGGACATCGGCAGCTCGCGCGCGACGGGGTGGATGTCGACGTGCTGCCCGGCGACGTCGTAGCGCCAGCCCAGCGCGACCTCGGTGAGGTGGCCGGGGTGAGGCGTCACCTCGACGAGCAGCCGAGGGTGGGCGGAGGCGTCGGTCTCCAGCTCGGGGTCGAGCACGACGTGCACCCGGCGCCGCAGCGCGGGGAGCTGCTCGATGACGAAGCTCGGCCAGTCCTCCATCGGGACCCGGAGCGCGCTCTCGCGCAGCAGGGACTCCTCGACGCGTGTCAGCGGAGGGTCGAGCCCCACGATGACCAGGCCCTCGTCGGTGGTGGCGTGCAGCCCGACGGCGGGCAGGCCGATCGGATCCGTGTCGAGGCCCTCGAGCACGTCGGGCAGCGCGAGACGCGCCCGCATGACGACCTCGGGCCCCCGCTCGCTCTCCTCGCGCCCGAGGTGCAGCTCGAACCGCCCGGACTCCTCGGCGACCTGCACCGGGCGGCCGGACGCGTCGATCAGGGCGACCCCGGACGCCTCGACGTCCCGCAGCAGCCGCACGGCGGCGGGGCCCACCTCGCCGAGCGTGACGCGCTCGACGGCGGCATAGGCCGACCCCGTGCGTCGCGCCCGCACCGCGCGGGTGATCTCCTGCAGAGCCTGCTCCTGCAGCGGGTCGATGTCGGCCTTGACGGTGCCGTAGAGCGCGCCGGGGTCCAGGCCGGTCCAGCTGATGCCGGTGCGGATCCACCCGCGCGCCCCCTCGACCAGCGGCGTGAGGACGATGCTCGTCCCCCACTCGGCGTGCCCCCGCGACGGCTGCGCCACCGACAGCTGCAGGGCCACGCGATCGGGGACGTCGTCGGCCGCCACCGCGCCGAGGGCCTCGCGCCAGTGGGCACGGTGGGCGGGCGGCATACCCCGCCACCAGTGACCACCGGAGTCGTCGAGGGCGCCGGACTCGGCGCGCTCCTCGGCGTCGCGCACCTGGGCCTGCAGGATCAGGGCGACCACGTGCTTGCAGTCGGCACCGACAGGGCAGGTGCACGACGAGGTCCAGGTCGAGTGCCCGGGCCGGCCGGGGTGGTCGCGCAGCTCCGCCCAGGCGGCGTACGGCTTGGCCCGCGAGCCCTCGACGGTGCCGTGGAGGCGACGTCGGTCGCCGGACGGCACGATGTCGAGCACCCTGTCTCGTTGGGCATAGCCCTGACCCCGCTGGACCGATCCCGACCCGCACAGGCGAGCCAGCACCACCGCGTCCAGATCGGTCAGGCGCGTCGCCTGCACCAGCTGCACCACGTTGCCCTCCTTAACCACCCCGACGGCCCCACCCTAGCCACCGGGACCGACAGACCCCCCCGGCCGCGCACGGCAACCCCCGGCTCGAGGCGCGAGGCAGCAGCTCAGGAGGCGCCGGCCAGGTGCGCGTCGACGTCCATCGAGGCGGGCCCCGGGCCGGGCTCGCGCACGAGGCTCGCCGCCACGTCCACCGCCAGCACCGGGTCCGGGGGCAGCGCCACCGCCCCCAGCTCGCGCGCCACCTCGGGGGTGGCGCCGCCGCCACCGATGGCCGTGCGGTACTGCCCGCACAGCCGACGCATGCTCGCCGACCGGGAGGTGAACACCGAGGGGCGAGAGCCTGCGAGCACCAGCAGGTCCGCCGCCGACTGCTGGCAGGTCACGCCGATCGCGGCCGTGGGGGTGTCGGCGCCGAGCAGCAGCACCCGCCAGCCCTCCCGCTGCAGGAGCAGCGCGAAGCAGCTGAGCACCAGGTCGTGCCGCTCCCCCGGCGGGCAGGCGAGCACCGCCGTGTGCCGCGAGCCGGGCGGCACCTCCTGCGCCAGCGCCGACAGCCAGCGAGCCAGGACACCGCTGGCCAGGTGCTCGTGGGCCACGCTCAGGCGGCCGCTCTCCCACTGGTCGCCGATCTCGCGCAGCAGCGGCATGAGGACCAGCTGGATGACGTGCTCGACCGAGCCCGCGGCAAAGGCGTCGCCGATCGCGCTCCCCAGGGCGACGGGGTCGAGGGCGGCGACAGCCGTCAGGACGGCGTCGACGTGGGCGGAGGCATCGGTGAGGACGGCCTGGCCCCGTTGCGGGCCGCGGCGCGCCACGTCGCCGAGCGCGATGGGGGGAGGGAGGCGGTCGGGCACCGGGTCACCCTACGTCGCCGGTCGTGACGGCGGTGCGGGATGCGCCCGGACGGATGACGGGCGGTCCGTCATACCTGCCTGATCCCCACGATGATCGCCTCGACCACCCGGTGCGACAGGGCGTCCACGGCCTCCGGCGGCAGCTCCCGCAGCGGCCCCTGCACGACCAGCATCGCGAACCCGTGCACCGCGGACCAGGCCGGCACCTCGGCGTGCGGGCGACGCTCGGCGGGGAGGGTCCCGTCCGCGACCATGCGGTCCAGGGCGTCGGACAACAGCTGGTATGGCGTCCGACCGCCCTCTCCGGAGGCACCCGGATCCTCGGTGCGGGCCAGGTCCACGGGCTCGAGGTAGGCCGCCTGGAACAGGCCCGGCTCCGCCCGCGCGAAGTCGATGTAGCCGAGCCCCACCGCGCGCAGCAGGTCCCAGCCGGTGGGCTCGTGCAGGGCGGCGATGCGGCGCTCCATGGCCCGCGCCGACTGCCCCTGCCCGTGCCCGGCGACGGTGATCATGAGCGCGTGGCGGTCGGCGAAGTGCCGGTAGGCGGCGTTGACGGACACCCCGGCGCGCCGCGTGATGTCGCGAAGCGTGACGGCGTGAGGGCCTTCCGTCCGGGCTACGTCGATCGCCTCGCGGAGCAGGGTCGCCTTGAGGTCCCCGTGGTGATAGCTGGCCCGGCGAGGGGTTGTGGGCATCGCACCTCCATGTATACGCTGCTCACATCCTACATGTGGACGACGTTCACATCACGAGAGGACAGACACGCCATGACTGCACGCACCACCCCCCAGAGCCCCGGCACCCCCACCTGGCTCGACCTGTGGGTCGAGGACGTCCCCGCGACCGCCGCCTTCTTCCGGGACCTGCTCGGCTACGACATCCCCGACGGCTCGCCGGAGTTCGGCGGCTACACCGTCGTCCACCGCGACGACCGCTATGTCTTCGGCATCGGCCCCGCCATGCCCGGGTCGGCGCACGACGTGGCCACGCTCTTCCTCGCCTCCGACGACCTCCGGGCGACCCTCGCCAGGGCGGAGTCGCTCGGCGCCCGGCGCGTCGCCGGTCCCACCGAGATCCCCGAGCACGGCCACATGGCGGTGGTCACCGACCCGGGCGGCGTCACCGTGGCGTTCTGGCAGGCGACGGGAGTGGTCGGCTACGCCGCGGTCGACGAGCCCGGCTTCCCCTGCTGGCAGGACTGCCTCACCGGCGACGTCGAGCGGTCCGCCGCGTTCTACCGCGACCTGTTCGGCTTCACCACCGAGCCCATGGGCGACGGCGTGCTGCTCGCCAGGCTCGGCGACGACGGCCACTTCACCATCGGCGCCTGCACCGAGACCGACGACCCGCACTGGGTGTCCTACCTGCTCGTCGAGGCCCTCGACGCCATGACGGAGCGGGCGCAGTCGCTCGGCGCCTCCGTGACGATGGGCCCGATGGACCTCCCCTTCGGGCGGTTCGTGCACCTGACCACGCCCGGAGGCGCGCCGTTCGGCCTCTTCCAGGGCGCCGACGCGATGCCCGCGCAGGCCTGACGTGCACGATTTGCACGGCACCGTCTCGCACGACGACGGCCTGACCCTCACCGTGACCCGTGACCTCTCGATCCCCGTCGAGGAGCTGTGGTCCTGGATCACCGAGCCCGACCGCACCGCGCAGTGGTACGGGCCGTGGTCCGGCGACGGCCGCGTGGGTGCCACGGTCCAGGTGACGATGACCAGCGAGGAGGGCAGCCCCACGATGGGGATGCGCATCACGGAGTGCTCCCCGCCCCACCGGCTCGGCCTCGCCTCGGAGGCACCGCCGCCGTTCGCCTGGCCGCTCGCCCTGCAGTGCGCGACGCGCGAGGGAGGCTCGTCGATCACCCTGCACCACACGCAGATCCCGGCCGAGATGTCCCTGGGTGACATCGGGCCGGGGTGGGAGTTCTACCTCGACCACCTCGTCTGCGCCATCGAGGGGCGCGAGGCACCACCGTTCGAGGACTACGTGCAGGACCTCGCCGAGCCCTACGCCTCCCTCGCCTGACCCCCACGATCCAGGGCCGCCTGCCCCCACGCGTGGTGAGGGCAGGCGGCGCGGCATACGGCTGATCAGCCGGCCGCCGAGGTGAGGTCGTAGACCGTGGTGCCTCCCACCGTGGTCGCCGTCCAGTGCGCCTTGACCCACGCGGTGATCTGCGAGGCGGACGAGCTGCTGTCGCCGGCACCGGGACCGCCCGAGCGGCCGCCGTCGACGAAGTAGTGGATCTGCCCGTCGGCGACGTACTGCTGGAACTCCGCGAGCGTCGGGCTGGCGTCCGTGCCGCTCCACCCGCCGATCGCCATGACGGCGGTGTCGGTGCTGAGGATGTAGCCCGCAGCGGTCTGGTCGCCGACGACGGCGGCCGACCAGGTGGTGCCGGCGCTCCGCAGGAGCGTGGTCACGTCGCCGGTGGAGGACGAGGTCGCGGACGAGGTCGAGCGCTGACCCGCCTGGCCCGCCTGGCCCGTGGGTGCCTGTCCGACCGCACCGCCCGTGCCACCGGGTGCACCGCCCGTCGGACCCGACGCGCCGGCGACCGCCGGTCCGCTCGACGGCGTCGAGCCCGTGTGACCCTGCGCGACGGTCGCGACCGTCCACGCGGTGGTGCCGGCGAGGCCACCGAGCGAGCCGACCAGCAGCGCCACGGCCGCGGCCCGCCGGAACCTCTGCTCACCGCCCAGCGCCACGAAGCCCATGACTCCGAGGGCGGTCACCGCCAGGGCGACCCAGCGCAGCGCCGGCAGCCACGCGTCGGCGTGGACGTGCAGGAGATAGACGCTCCACACCCCGGCCAGCGCGACGGCGCCACCGAGCACGACCCGCCACGCGAGCGAGGCGCGTCGGTCCCAGGCGAGGCGACCACCGATCGCGATCACGGCGGCGACGGCCGGGGCGAGCGCGACGGAGTAGTAGGGGTGGACCGTGCCCTCCATGAAGGACAGGATCAGCGCCGACACGACCAGCCAGCCGCCCCAGAGGATCAGCGAGGCCCGGGCCGTCGACGTGCGGGCCGCGCGACCCGCCGCCACGAGGCCCGCGACGAGCAGGACCAGCGCGGTGGGCAGCAGCCAGGAGATCTCCGCGCCGAAGGCCGAGCCGAACATCCGGGTGATGCCCGTGGCGCCGCCGAACATCCCGCCGCCACCACCACCGCCGCCACCGCCGTTGCCCTCGCCGCCGAGGATCCGACCCAGGCCGTTGTAGCCGAGCGCGAGCTCCCACAGCGTGTCGTTGGTCGAGCCGCCGATGTACGGGCGCGACGACGCCGGCCACAGCGAGACGAGCGCGACGAACCAGCCGGCGCCCGCCACCATCGCGAGGCCCGCGGCCAGCAGGTGCACCACCCGGGTCCGGAGCGGGAACCGCGCGGCCACCAGGTAGGCCAGCGCGAACGCCGGCACGACCAGCAGGCCCTGCAGCATCTTGGTGAGGAAGGCGAGGCCGATCGCCGCGCCGCACGCCACCATCCACCGCAGCGCCGCCCTGCCGCGGGTCGTCTCGATCGCGCGGACCACGAAGTACGCGGCGGCCGTCATCAGCAGGACGAGCAGCGCGTCGGGGTTGTTGAAGCGGAACATCAGCGCAGCCGCCGGGGTCAACGCGACGAGCAGCCCCGCGACCAGGCCGGCGACGTGCCCGGACACACGCCGCACGGAGGCAGCGGTCAGCGCCACGGTCCCGACGCCGGCGAGCGCCTGCGGCAGCAGCATCGCGACGCTGGAGAAGCCGAAGATCCGGCAGCTCAGCACCATCAGCCACAGCGCCACCGGCGGCTTGTCCACGGTGATGGAGTTGGCGGAGTCGAGCGAGCCGAACACCCAGGCCGTGAGGTCCTGCGTGCCGGACTTCACCGCGGCGGCGTAGAACTCGTTGGCGTAGCCGCTGCTCGACAGGTTCCACAGGTAGAGGGCGGCGGTCAGCGCGAGCAGCCCCCACAGCGCCGGCCGCGCCCACCGGGGAGCGGCCTCGGCCGACCGCGGGGAGCCGGAGGTGACGGTGTCGCCAGCGGGGGAGGTCGGGTCGGTGGACGAGCCCTGCCGTATGCCGTCCGGCGCCCAGGCGGTCGCCCCGGTCGCCGTCTCGGCGCCGGGTGCGGCCACCGACGCCGCGCGCGGCCAACGTCGCCGTCGTAGCAGTGATGGGGTCGTGGTCATGTGCGGTCCTTGGCGTGGGGGCGGTGGGCGGCCCGTCATACGGCCTGCCCTCGGTCACCACCGACTGTGCGGGGCGGGACTATCCCGACCCGGTGAGCTCCCTGTGAGCCGGCCATGACCGGGTGGACGCTCCGGAGGCTCAGCCCCAGACGGCGCCGCGCAGGACCAGCACCCCCACGATCGCGATGATCCAGGCGACCGTCTCGCCGCTCTGGCGCTCCATCCACGCCGATATTCGCTGCAGCGCTGGCTCGATGCGCGTCCCGAGCCCGAGGCGCAGGGCGAGCAGCACGAGCGCGGGCGCGATCATCAGGAGGCAGTAGCCGACCAGCACGACGCCGCGGCCCGCCATCGACAGAGGGGCCGTGCTGAGCATCCCGATCGCGGCGAGGTAGGGCAGCATCGACGCCGCCTCCACGGTCGCCGCGGCGAGCGCGAGCCCCACCAGCGCACCCGTGCCCCCGCCGGACGCGTCGACGCCCATCGCGCGGGCGCGCCACCGGCTGACGCGCGCACCTCCGCCGCGCTCCCGCTCGCTCCTCGACCGGCGGTTGCCGGGGAGGAGGATGCCGATGGCGATCAGGCCCACCCCGACCACCGTGCGCACCAGGCGTCCGGTCTCCGTGTCGAGCCAGCTCGACAGGTCGTCGAGGACGGTCACCGCGCCGGCGCTGAGCAGCAGTCCCAGCACCCAGTAGGACGTGGCGATCGTCCCCAAGAAGACCAGCACCCGGGTGGCGCGGATCCGCCCCGGCGCAAGCATCAACCACAGCGGGATCATCAGCGTGCCGAAGCTCGTCGCGTCGATCAGGGCGAGCAGGACCAGCGGTCCGAGGAGTGCGAGCGTCATGGATCGACCCTGCGCCCCGCCGGGTGCGGCGCGCGTCGGCCGGTTGGCCGATCCTGGCGGCGGGGACTACATCCTTCGGCGTATGCCGGAAGGGCCGCTGCGTGCTGCAATGGCACGGTGAGCCAGACCGTCGACCTGCCACGATGCCACGTGGACGTGGACGTGCGCGGGCCGCTGCTCATGGCGGTGGTGGGGCTGCTGCTCCTGCAGATCGACCTCGTCGACATCTGGCGCGACAGCCTGCCGGGGCCGGTCAACCGGTGGTGGCACGCGGTGCCGCTGATCGTGCTCTGCGTGCTGATGGCGTGGCGGCGACGTCGGCCGATGACCTGCCTGGCGCTGGGCCTCGCGGTCTTCCTCGGCGAGGCGATGCTCGGGGGCAGCATCGGCTCGCTGCTCGTGATCATCGAGCTCGTGTATGCCGCCGGGCTGCACGGGCGTCGCCCGGTCGTGGACTACCTGGAGTGGGTGGTGGCGGGTGCCGTCCTGCTGGCCGGCGTGGGCACCCTCGCCGCGACGCGGGACGTGCGGTCGGCGGTGGCCGCGGGGCTGACGGTGTTCGCCGTGTTCGGGACGTCGTACTGGTGGGGCGCGTCGAGCCGCAAGCAGCTCGAGCTGACGGAGGCCGAGCGCCGGCGCGCCGCCGACCAGGCCCGGCTGGCCGAGCTGCGCGAGGCCGACGCACGCCGCTCGGAGCGCGAGCAGATGGCGCGGGACCTGCACGACGCCCTTTCCGGCAGCCTGTCCGCCATCGCGATCCACGCCGAGGCCGGCCTGCAGAGCGAGGCGGCGCGGGTCGAGGCCCTGCGTGTCGTGCGGGCCACCTCGCGCGAGGCGATGGGTGAGCTCCAGACGATGCTGAGCGTGCTGCGCCCCGACGCCTCGGCGACCTCGTCGCCCCAGCTGCACAACCTCGACGGGGTGGTCGCGCAGGCGCGCGCCCGGGGCCTGACCGTCCGTCTCGACGTCAGCCCCGACCCCCTGCCCGGGCTACCCGCCGCCGTGGGCCAGGCCGCTCATCGCGTCCTTCAGGAGGCGCTGCACAACGTGGGCCGCCACTCGGCCTCGCGGTCTGCCGTCGTCCGGATCCGGGCGCGCGACGAGCTCGAGCTGGAGGTGGTGTCGGTGGGGGCCTCCCCGGTGTCCCCGGAGGGGTCGGGGCTCGGTCTGCACACGATGCGCGAACGGGTCGCCGCGATGGGCGGGCGCCTGCACGCCGGCCCGGACCAGGGCGTCGACCCCGAGATGTGGCGGGTCCGCGCCGTCATACCGCTGCCCTCCGCAGGAGAAGCCCCATGATCACCGTGCTGCTCGCCGACGACCACGCGACCGTGCGATCCGGGCTGCGGCTGCTGCTGTCCGCGCACCGCGACCTCGAGGTGGTTGGCGAGGCGGGCGACGGCGCAGTGGCGGTCGCGCAGGCCCGGGCGCTGCGACCCGACGTCACCTTGATGGACGTCCGGATGCCCGGCGTCGACGGGCTGACCGCGACGGAGCAGATCGTCGCGGGCGGGTGGTCCCGGGTACTGGTGCTGACGAGCTTCGAGGTGGATGAGTACGTCGCGGGGGCGCTGCGGGCCGGCGCCGACGGCTACCTGCTCAAGACGGTCGGCGCGGGACCGCTGGCCGACGCCGTCCGGCGCGTCGCGGCCGGGGAGGCGGTGCTGGCGCCCGAGGTGACGCGTCAGGTGATCGCCGGCTTCGCCGCGGCGGGGGGACCACACGCACGCAGGCCCATCCCGCAGGCCGCTGCCTGCGCCGACCCCGGCGCCCGCCTCCACGACCTCACCGAACGCGAGCGCGAGGTGCTCGCCGTGATCGCCCGGGGCCTCTCCAACGCGCAGATCGCGGACGCCCTCACCATCAGCGAGGCCACCGCCAAGACGCACGTCTCCCGTGTCCTGGCCAAGCTGGGCTGCACCTCGCGCGTGCAGGCCGCGATCCTCGCCCGCGAGGCCGGGGTCTGACCCCCGCCGCGCACAGCCACCACCACCTCCGCCCACTCACCCTGCAACCCCCGTTGAGAGGCGAGGCGAGGGAGTCAGGATCGGCGGATGCGGCGACGCTCGGCCGCGCGCGTGACGACCCGTCCGACCCACGTGGCCGGCACGTCGCGCCCGGTGGCGGCATGCTCGACCGCGGTCTCCTGCAGCAGCACCGGCGTCATGGCGGCGAGCGCGCCGAGGCGTCCGGCGACGAGCACCTGGTCGCCGGGGCGCAGCAGCGTGTCCTCGTCGGGCATGTGCTGGGCGACGCCGTCGCGCACCAGCACCAGCGGCACGATCGCCAGCATGCGGTTGCGGTCCTCGGGGTCGCGCAGCAGGTCGCGCAGCGAGAAGTCGCGCGACCGCACCCAGCGCGTGAGGGCGGGCGCGTTGCGCAGGTCGATGGTGACCAGGTCCCGCTCGGGGGCCTTGCGGCCGCACCGGTCGATGAGGCGCTGGAGGGCGACGGTCGCCCACTCCTCGTCCTGCCCGAGCGCGTGCTCCACGAAGTGCCAGAAGGTGGGCGTGACGACCCGCGCCAGCACCTCCGAGGCGACCAGGTCGCTCGGGGTGTAGACGCTGTCGATGTCGAGCGCGCGCACGAGGGCCCGCCGCTCGATGGAGTGCTGCCGCACGACGACGAAGATCTCGGGGTCGACCAGGCGGGCGTGCTCGGCCATGGCGAGGTTGAGCGTGTCGCTGTCGGAGCCCGCGATGAAGCCCGTCGCCCCCGCCAGGTCGGGGTAGCCCTCGCGCGGGTCGACCCACTCGACCTCCTGGCCGGCACGGGACAGGTCCTGGCAGATCTCCTCGCGGAAGTGTCCCTCCGCCGAGACGATCCACCGGCCGTCGTGCTTGTCCTCGCGGCGCGCCTGCAGCGGCGTCCCGGTGGAGCTCATCAGCCACGAGACGAGGTGAAAGGTCGTGGGGCGCTGCATCGCCAGCAGCAGGTAACCCCCGAAGCGGTCGCTGGGGTTGATCACCGCCGCCGCGCTGAAGTCGTGCATCCGCTCCTCGGTGACCCGGCTGTGGCAGCGCGCGAGGACGGGCAGCTCGGGGCGCAGCAGGTCCACGCACATGACGACGGCAAGGTTGACCACGTCGTCGTCGGTGAGCGCGATGACGCCCTCGCAGTTGGGCAGGCCCAGCCCCGCGAGCCCGAGGACGCCGGGCAGGGAGGCGTCGGCGTCGATGCCGGGCACGTCGGCGTTGAGCTGGTCCGAGGACAGCTTGTCGACCCGGTCCTTGTCGCTGTCGATGACGACCATGCGGCGTCCGGCCTCGTCGAGCTCGGCGCACACCGCCCGTCCCGACTGGCCGTACCCCGCGACGATGAAGAATGGCTCCCTGATGCGCAGCACCCGCCGCCGGAAGGTCTGGGTGGCGACGGCCTCGCGGAAGGCGGCGTCCTGCAGCAGCGACAGCAGGGTGCCGATGGCATAGGCCCAGCCGACGACGGTGCCGTAGATCGACAGGGTCACCCACAGGCGTTGCGGCGCGGTGAACGGCACGATCTCCCCGAAGCCGATCGTCGTCGCCGTGTAGCTGATGAAGTAGAAGGCGTCGAACGGCGACACGTGCGTGCCGTCCTGGCCGGGGATCAGCGCCAGCCCGAACACCGAGATCGAGAAGATCGCAACGAGGACGACCAGCGGGGTGCGCATGCGCCGCAGCACGAGAAAGATCGCGTCGGTCGAGGGCACCTCGGTCGGGACCCGGACCCGCTCGCGCGGGCGGCGGACGCCGTGCTGGCGGGTCGAGGGGCGGGCGAAGAAGAGCAGGAGCGGGTTGGTCATGCCCGCACCTCCTCGTGCGACGCGCCCTGGTCAGCCATGGTCGGGACCGTATGACGGAACCGGGGTCATCGGCGGCGGAAGGACACCGTCTCGGCGACGAGCAGCACGAGCGAGACGAAGTTGGCGAGGGCAGCGCCGCAGGCCAGCGAGACGACGCTGGAGATCTCGGGTCCGGTGATGGGCTCGGCGTGCGAGGACGTGAAGTAGATGTAGAGCGAGGCGGCGGCGACCAGCTGCAGCACCGCGACCAGGCTGGTGGCGAGGTGGGTCGCGCCGATCTGCGTGCGGTCGCCGAACTTCAGCACGAGCGCGACGACGTTGACCACGATCGCGGCATACAGCTCCCAGATGTTGTGCAGGTCCGGGTTGTTGAGGTCGCCCACGACGAAGCCGAAGTTCACCGTGGCCGCCAGCAGCACGAAGAACCCGAAGATGACCTTCTCGAGATTCACGCTGTCGAGGCTACCCGCGCGGGCGCGGCCGACGGGGGCTGTCGGCGCCCAACGGTGCGTAACGATCTGTGGGCGCCGACCCTCCCCGCTGCCCGGTCAGGCCTGGCTGCCGCTGATGTTGCACATCCAGGCGACCCCCGCGGCGGCGCACGAGCCGATCGTGCAGCACCGCCACCTGGCCTGAGCGCGCACCGCCATCCGGCCCGGTGCCCCTCGGCCGTATGACGGCGCCCCCCGCCATGGCGACTACCGTCGGTGGCGGTGGGGTACGACATACCGACGGCCCTCCCCCGGCGCCCGGGAACCCCGAGGGCCAGCCGGGCGTTGTCCCACCGCCCCGCACCCTCCCCCCAGCCCCCGGAAAGGCCCATGCACCCTCGCCAGCCTGACGAGCCCTGCAGTCCTGACACCGCCTCGCGCGGACCTGAGCACGACGGAGCGGTGCGATGAGCCCGGTGCTGTCCCTCGTCATCGGCCTGGTGGTCGTGCTGCTGATCACGGCAGCCACGGGGTATTTCGTGGCGCAGGAGTTCGCGTTCATGGCGGTGGACCGGTCCCGGCTCGGGGCGCGGCACCGCAACGGTGACGAGCTCGCCGGCAAGACCCTCGAGATCACCCGCCGCACCTCGTTCATGCTGTCCGGTGCCCAGCTGGGCATCACCATCACCGGGCTGCTCGTCGGCTACGTGGCCGAGCCGCTGATCGGCCAGGCCATCGGCGTCATGCTCGGCGACACTGGTGTACCGGTGGCTCTGTCGATCACCGTCGGGGCGATCGTCGCGCTCGTCTTCTCGACCGTGGTGCAGATGCTCTTCGGAGAGCTGTTCCCCAAGAACTACGCGATCGCCCGCCCCGACCAGGTGTCCGGGTGGCTGACGCGGTCCACCTCGATCTACCTCACCGTCCTCGGACCGGTCATCTGGGTCTTTGACAAGTCGGCCGAGCTGCTGCTGCGCCTGCTGCGCATCGAGCCGGTCCACGACGTGCAGCACGCCGCCACGGCGCGGGACCTGCAGCACGTCGTCGAGCTGTCTCGCGAGAGCGGCGACCTGCCGGACGAGCTGTCGATCATGGTGGACCGCATCCTGGACTTCCCCGGCGAGGACGTGGCCCACGCGATGATCCCGCGTGCGCAGGTCGACTCCCTGCGCACGGAGACCACGGTCGCGGAGGTTCGCGAGCAGATGCGCACGGGGCACACGCGCTACCCGGTCATCGGGGACGAGGACGACGTCGTCGGGGTCGTGCACCTCGTCGACGTGCTCGCGCACCGAGGGGCTGACGACGCCCCCTGCTCGGACATCATGCGCGAGCCCCTCGTCGTGCCCGAGCTGATGAGCCTGCCCGACGCGCTGCGCGAGCTCGACGAGCACCGCGAGCAGCTCGCCTGCGTCGTCGACGAGTACGGCGGCTTCACCGGGATCCTCACGATGGAGGACCTGGCCGAGGAGATCGTCGGGGAGATCACCGACGAGCACGACCCGGAAGAGCCGGCCTACACGCCCGTCCCCAAGGACGGGATCTGGGTCATGGAGGGCGACGTCCACATCGACGAGGTGGAGCGGTCGCTCGGCGTCGACCTGCCGGAGGGTGACTTCGAGACCATCGGTGGCCTGGTCATCGACCACGTCGGTGGCCTGCCCGAGGACGGCACCCTCATCGAGGTGCCCCTGCGTCAGGACTTCGTGCACCTCGCCGACGGCCGCCGCAAGGTCCTCACTGTCGAGGTGTTGGCGGTGGAGCGCTACGTCCCCTCGCGGGTGCGGCTCACGCTCACCGAGACCGAGCTCGCGGACGACGACCTGGGTGAGAGCTCGGGTGACGACCTGGGTGAGAGCTCGGGCGACGACCCGGCATCCGGCCACGAGCCGCCACCGCACGACGGCCTCGGCCGGCCTGATGCCCGCGGCGGCGCCACCAACGTGACCGAGGAGGGGTCCCGATGAGCTGGATCGTCACCACCCTGGTCACCATCGCGATCATCGCGCTGAGCGCCTTCTTCGTCGCCGTGGAGTTCTCGCTCATCAACGCCAAGCGACACCGGCTCGAGGACGCCGCTGCCACCTCCGCCTCGGCGCGGGCCGCCCTGCGCAGCTCCTCGGAGCTGACGCTGCTGCTCGCCGGGTCGCAGCTGGGCATCACGGTGTGCACGCTGGCGCTCGGCGCCATCACCAAGCCCGCCGTCCACCACGCCCTGATGGGGCCCCTGGAGACTCTCGGCCTGCCCACCGGCGCCGCCGACGTCGTGGCCTTCGTGGTCGCCCTGATCATCGTGACCTTCATCCACCTGGTCGTGGGTGAGATGGCCCCCAAGTCGTGGGCCATCGCCCACCCCGAGCGGTCCGCGATCATGCTCGCCGTGCCCATGCGGGGCTTCCTGTGGCTCACCCGCCCGGCCCTCAAGGCGCTCAACCATGCCGCCAACGTGCTGGTGCGCCGGACCGGCGTGGAGCCGGTCGACGAGGTCGAGGAGGTGCAGGACCAGCACGGCCTGCGCGAGCTCGTCGAGCACTCCGCGGACGCGGGCACCCTCGAGGCGTCCTACAGCGCCTCCATCACCAACGCTCTCGACATGGGCGAGATCACCATGGACGAGCTCATCCAGCACCGTCGGCGGCCCACCGCCGTCGAGATCGACGCCACCGTGGCGGACGTCCAGGCGGCGACCGTCGAGCACGGTCACATGCGGGTGCTGCTCCTCGACGGGGGTCGGGTCGCCGGCACCGTGCACGTACGCGACACGTTCGGGGAGCCGGCGGACCGGCCTGCGCGCGAGCTGGCCCGCGACACCCTGGCCGTCGCTGCCGACACCCCGCTGCACGAGGCGTTCACGATCATGCGCGAGACCCAGACCCAGCTGGCCGTGGTGCACCGCGGCGGTGACTTCGCCGGCGTCGTGACCATGAGCGACATCCTGCCGAGGTTCTTCCCCCGCGAGACCAGCGCGCACGCCTGACCGTGGCCTGGTCGGCAAGCATGGCTCGGCCCCCGTCTCTCACCTGAGACGGGGGCCGAGTCGGTCGCGTCACCGGGGGGTCGAGGCCCTCGAACCTGCCGGGGGACAAGGCCCGATCGATGTCCCTACCCCCGGCGAGATCATCAGCCTGGCGAACGAAGCCCGGTCGATGCCCCTACCCCCGGCGGGATCATCAGCCTGGCGAACGAAGCCCGGTCGATGCCCCTACCCCCGGTAGGTCGCGTCAGCGGCGGGCGCGGTCCGTGACGTCGAGGAAGGGGTGCGGCCGCGCCACCACACCCTGGCCCATCGCGGTCGCACCTGCACCGGCGGTCGCACCTGCACCGGCGGTCGCACCTCCGGCCTCCGCCGCCGTGCCCTCCGTCGCCACCCCGCGCGCCCGCATCACCTGGGAGAGCCGTGCGCTCACCTCGTCGTAGGCCGCGGCCCGCTCGGCCGGCGTCGTGCTGTTGGCGCGCATGAACTCCAGCGTCGTGGTGACCTCCTCGAGGGTGCGGCGCTCGTCCTCGGTGAAGGTGCTGGCCACGAGCCGCTCGGCGTTGGCCTCGGCGGCCTCGAGCGCCACCTGGAAGTCCGCGACCGCCCTCGCGTAGTCCGTGTCGCGCACGTCGCGCGTGCCAGCCGGCGGGGTCGCCGCGCGCAGCTCGCGGCAGCGCAGCATGGCGTCGATCGCGCCGCGGGTCAGCGGGTCGGTGTGGTCGGTCATCACCGGGAAGTTGACGGCCGCCTCCAGGTCCCGCTCGTAGCGCAGCAGCCGGTGCGTGAGCTCGGTGTCCAGGGCGATCAGGCTTGCCCACTCGCGCGGGAAGTCCGCCGGGGTCCCGCGCCGCACGGCGCGCCGTCGAGCGACCAGGGGTATGCCGTCCGCCACCGCGTCGACGCCCGCCCGCACCCGGCGGGTCACCGTCCTGCTCGACAGCCACATGCCGGCGGCCACGGTGCCGAGGCCACCCATGGCGAGGACGTTGTAGACGCCGAGCGCCAGGGCGGCGGCGGGGTCGGCCACGTGCAGCTGGTCGGTGAGCAAGAGCACGTCGGGCGACAGGACCAGTCCTCCGCCGGCGGCGGTGAGGGCGACGCCGGGCGCGAGCCGGCGACCCGTGACGGCGTCCTTGCGGTGCCGCCACCGGTCTGCGGCATACCGACCGATGCCGACGGTGACGGCCACGAGGCCCGTGCTCACGAGAAGTCCGGTGAGGACCACCCTCATCACTCCCAACCCGTTGCGTGCGTGTCTGGATGACAACGCTGCCGGTGGGACGGACGTTCCGCCAGGGGGGATCCCCCTGACCCGCCCCTGCCTCACGCGCGCGGCCACAAAGTGCACCGAGGGGGCGACGATCTGGTCGTCCATCGCGGTGCGCGTGAGCGCGACGTGCTGGGAGCGCAGCACCCCGCCGGGCCTGAGGTGTCGCCGGTGACCTGGACGGCCTGGGCGCCGTTCATAGCGGTGCTCGTGGCGGAACCGGCCCTGCCCCCGAGCAGCCAGGCTCCCCGGCGACGAGGAGGGCGGTCACGAGCAGGACGAGGAGCTGCTTGCCCTTGCTGGCTCGTATGCCGCCACGCCAGTCTCCCTGGGGCTCGGGCTGGAGGGGTGACGGCGCCGGCCTAGGCGTCGCCCTCGGGCGGCTGGGCCTCGGGGTGGTCGCGCTCGTCCCGCGCCGCCCACGCCAGCAGCGGCGCGATGTCGTGGGCGGCGTCGTCGATGCGGGCATGCAGGTCGCCGAGCCGGGCGAACCGCTCGGGCACGGTGGCGATGGTGAGCGCCGCCGGCTCGACGTCCGCGACCTCGTCCCAGGTGATCGGGCACGAGACGGTGGCCGTGGGGGTGCCACGCAGCGAGTAGGCCGCCGCGATCGTGTGGTCGCGGGCGTTCTGGTTGTAGTCGACGAACACGGCCGAGGGGTCACGGTCCTTGCGCCACCAGGCGGTCGTCACCAGACCAGGCGCACGCCGCTCGACCTCCCGGGCGAAGGCCAGGGCGGCTCGCCGTACGTCGCCGTGGTCGTGCTCGGGCACGATCCGCACGTAGACGTGCAGACCGTCGCCGCCGGAGGTCTTGGGGTAGCCGACGATGCCGAGCTCGTCGAGCAGCTCGTGCACGACCGAGGCGACCTGCCGCACCCGGTCGAACCCGGTCTCGGGCATGGGGTCGAGGTCGATGCGCCACTCGTCGGGTCGCTCGACGTCGGCGCGGCGGCTGTTCCACGGGTGGAGCTCGACGGCGCTCATCTGCACCGCCCAGACGACGTGGGCGAGGTCGGTGACGCACAGCTCGCGCACCGTCCGCTTGAACCGCGGGAAGTAGACCGGCACCGTCTCCACCCAGTCGGGTGCCCCCTTGGGGAGCTGCTTCTGGTGGACCTTGTCGCCCGCCAGGCCGTCGGGGTAGCGGTGCATCATGCAGGGGCGGTCGCGCAGGGCCCGCACGATCCCCTCGCCCACCGAGAGGTAGTAGTCAACGAGATCCCGCTTGGTCGCGCCGATCTCGGGGAAGTAGACGCGGTCGGGGTTGCTGACGCGCACGATGTGGCCGGCGACCTCGACCTCCTCGGCCGGACCCCGCGAGGGCGTCACGGTCAGTCCTCGCGCGGGGCGTCGCCGACGTGTCGCGAGCCTCGCCGGTCCCGGCGCTCGGGCAGTCCCGCGGCCCACAGCGCGGCGGCGACCAGGGCCGGCTGCCCGAACAAGCGGGCCAGGCGCTTGCCGTCGGTGTCGAGGCCGAACGCGTCGACGCCCTCGACATACTGGCCGATGTTGCCGGGGAACACGGCGACGTAGAAGGCCGCCAGGGCGATGCCCGTGAGCCGGCGCTGCCGCGGGAGGGCGAGCAGGGCTGCCCCGAGCCCGATCTCGACGACCCCCGACGCCAGGACGACCAGGTCCTCGTCCAGCGGGAACCACCCCGGGACCTGGGCCTGGAAGTCCTGCCGCGCGAAGGTGAGGTGGGAGACGCCGGCGAACGTCATGAAGGCGCCCAGCGTCAGCCGGGTCACCTCCTGCGAGCGGGTGGGCGGGGTGCTGGTACGAAGGACGGACATGGGGGGCTCCTCACGGTGTGGGTCACGGGCAGGTCGCGCGGCGCATCGTGCGTCGTGGCTCATGCTGGCACGCCGGACCCCGTCTCCCAGAGGTTGAGGGGGTTCGGGGTGAGGGGCACCCTCAGGTGACGGGTCCCGATTCGGCGGGCCGCTCCTGGCCTGAGCGCTGCTGGTGGGCCTGCACCTGCCTCTGGCGGTCGTCATACCGGCACGATCCTGCCGGTATGACGACAAGGCCACCCCCGCTCGCCCCCACCCCCACGTGACCGGCACGATCGTGCCGACGAGCCCCCGACGGAGCACCTGCCGCGACAACCTGGACCCGCACAGGCGTTGGCCGGACGATGCCCCTACCGGGGGCGGGATCATCAGCCTGGCGAACGAAGGCCGGTCGATGCCCCTACCGGGGGCGGGATCATCAGCCTGGCGAACGAAGCCCGGTCGATGCCCCTACCGGGGGCGGGATCATCAGCCTGGCGAACGAAGCCCGGCTGATGCCCTTACCCCCGGCGGGTCAGGGCAGGGCCATGCGGAAGATGGTGCGCCAGGTCTGCCCGATCTGCCGGTGCAGCGGGCCCGTGACGTAGGGCAGGCCGTAGCGGTCGCAGATCTCCCGCACCCGCACCGCGATCTCGGCATACCGGTTGCTCGGCAGGTCCGGGAACAGGTGGTGCTCGATCTGGTGCGACAGGTTGCCGGTCATCAGGTGCATCAGCTTGCTGCCGGAGATGTTGCAGGAGCCGATCATCTGGCGGATGTACCAGTCGCCGCGGGTCTCGCCCTCGATCATCTCCTCGGTGAAGAACTCGACACCGTCGGGGAAGTGCCCGCAGAAGATCACGGTGTGGGCCCACAGGTTGCGGACGCAGTTGGCGGCGAAGGTGCCCGCGAGGGCCGCCTTGCCCGAGCCGGTCAGCGACGCGAGCGCCGGCGTGGCGACGTAGTCCTTGCCGGCCTGCTTGACGGCCTTGACACCGAGGGCCTTGAGGTCGGCGTTGAGCGCCTCGCGGGACTTGCGCCCCTCCTGGACGTCGACGAGCTCGAGGTCGTAGAACGCGATGCCCCACTCGAAGAACGGCGCGAGCACCATGTTGTAGACCGGGTTGAGCACGTTGTGCGGCTTCCACGGCTGGTCGGCGCTGATGCGAAGCAGGTTGTAGCCCACGTCGTTGTCCTTGCCCACGACGTTGGTCCACGTGTGGTGCAAGTCGTTGTGGGTGTGCTTCCAGCCCTTGGCCGGAGCCACGAAGTCCCACTCCCACGTGGAGGAGTGGATGTCCGGGTCGCGCATCCAGTCCCACTGGCCGTGGATGACGTTGTGGCCGATCTCCATGTTCTCCAGGATCTTGGCGACGGACATGAGGCCGACGCCGGCGACCCAGGCGGACTTGCGCTTGCCGGCGAGCACCAGCGTGGCGCGGCCGGCGAGCTCGAGGCTGCGCTGCACGCGGATGATCCGACGGATGTATGCCGCGTCGGCGGCCCCTCGCGAGGCGACGACATCGGCGCGGATCTGGTCGAGCTCGCGCCCGAGCTCGGCGACCTGCTCGTCGGTCAGGTGCTGGGCGTGGTCGGGGCGGCGCACGGGGCGTCCGCTGTCGGCGAGGCCGGGGTTGCGAGTGGGGATCGCGGGCAGTTGCTCGCGGGTGGGGGTGGCGCCGCCGGTGGTCGTGGCGGTGGGCCGCTCGGCCGTGGTGGTCATCTGAGCCTCCTCAGATCTCGAGATGGCAGGGCCCCGCGGCTGCGGAGACACAGGTCTGGATGGATTGTCCCTCGTCGCCGTGGACCTCGCCGGTGCGCAGGTCGCGCACCTTGCCGGCCCGCAACGGGGTGAGACAGGTGTGGCAGATGCCCATGCGGCAGCCGCTGGGCATCATGACTCCGGCCGACTCGGCGGCCTCGAGCAGCGTCGTGCTGCCGTCGACCTCGATCTCCCGGTCGGAGCGCAGGAAGGTCACGACACCGCCCTCCCCGCCCTGGCCGTCGAGGACGACGGGGGCGAACCGCTCGATGACCAGCGAGTGCCTGGCGTCCGCGTCGTGCCACAGGCGCTCGGCCGCGTCGAGCATCTCGGGCGGGCCGCAGGCGTATGCCGCACGCGAGGGCCAGTCGGGGCACAGCTCGTCGAGCGTGTCGGTCGAGGTGAGGTCGATGCGACCGCGCTCGCCGGAGTACCAGTGGACCACCCGCAGGCCGGGGTGAGCGGTCGACAGCTCGGCCAGCTCCTCGGCGAACAGCGCGTCCTCGGCGCTGCGGGAGCTGTGGACGAGCACGACGTCGGCGTCGTCGCGGCGGCCGACCAGGGTGCGGATCATCGACATGACCGGGGTCAGGCCGCTGCCGGCGGTGAGCATGAGCAGGGGGCGCGGGTGCTCGGGGAGCACGAAGTCGCCCTGCGGGACGTCCAGGTGCAGCACGTCGCCGGGGCGGGTGCGGTGGACCAGCGAGTCCGAGACGAGGCCCTCGGCGTGGACCGTGATGGCCGGGTCCTCGCCGGCCGCGGTGGTCAGGGAGTAGGACCGCCAGTGGCGAACCCCGTCGATCTCGACCCCGACGCGGGCCCACTGCCCGGCCATGTGGGGGTCCCAGCCGTGACCGGGACGGAAGTGGATGGTCGCCGTGTCGGTGGTCTCGGGGACGACGGACGTGACGACCCCGCGGAGCTGGCGGGCCGACGACAGGGGGTTGATCAAGGACAGGAAGTCCTGGGGGGTGAGCGGTGTCGTCAACGGCTTGGCGAGGGGCGACAGCACGGGGCTGACGGCCTTGGCCAGGCGATCGAGCGGACGCATGGACGGCATAGTCCAGTATTTCCCACCACAGGCCCCGGATACTCGTCGGCAGGCGCCTGATTCTTGCGGGTGGACTATCACGCGGCGATAGAATCCCGTCCCATGACTCCCCAGAGCCGCGCCGAGGCGCCGCCATGGTTGTCGTTGCCCGCTGAAGTCTCGGACCTCCTGCGCCCCCGCGTCGACGAGATCGTCGACCACATCATCAAGGCCGTCCCGCGTGACGTGCCGGACTACGCCCGCCCCATGGAGGGCCGCTTCGGGCAGGGGCTGCACCAGGGCGTCGCCATCGCCCTCGACCGGTTCCTCGACCTGCCGGGGTCGGACCGGCCGGCCCTCGAGCCGGACTCCAGACGGGTGTATGCCGGGCTGGGCCGCGGCGAGTTCCGGTCGGGACGCCAGCTGGGGTCGCTGCTCGCGGCCTATCGCTCCGGCGCCCGCGTGACCTTCCGCACCGCGGCCCAGATCGCCGTCCAGGCCGGTGTCGCGCCCGACGTGATCGTGCCCCTCGGCGAGTCGATCTTCGCGTACATCGACGAGCTGTCTGCCGCCTCGGTCGAGGGCTACGCCGACGAGCAGAACGAGCAGCTCGGCGAGGTGGAGCGGCGCCGCACCGAGCTCGCCCTGCTCATCCTGCACGGGCGGGCCTCGTCGGCCGGCATCGACCAGGCGGCGCTCGCGGCGGGCTGGGCGCTCCCGCCGATGCTGGCGGTGGTGGCCCTGCGCCGCGAGCAGGCCCAGGGGCTGCGTCTCGCCCTCGGCCGCGGCGCGCTGGTGGTCGAGCGGGAGGACGACGTCGTGGCACTCGTCCCGGCGCCCACGACCGAGCGTGCCCGACGCGACCTGGAGCGGGCGCTGCGAGGACGGGGCGCCGTGGTGGGGCCGACCCGTCCGTGGAACGAGGCGCCCGAGTCGTTGCGCCTCACCATGCTGACGATCGCCCGCCTCGAGCAGGCCGCCACACGTTCCGCGGTGGCGCCGGAGCGTCCGGACATCGTCTTCGTCGGTGACTACCTTGCGCAGCTCGCGCTGCACGCCGAGCCGGCCGTGGTCGCCGACCTGGCGCGGGTCCGGCTCGCGCCCCTGGATGCGTTCGCCCCCGCCACCCGCGGGCGTCTGGCCGAGACGCTGCTGCACTGGCTCGTCCACTGGGGGCAGCGGCAGCCGGTGGCCGACGCCCTGTCGATCCACCCGCAGACGGTGGGCTACCGGGTGACCCAGCTGCGGGAGGCCTTCGGTCCCGCCCTGGACGACCCGGAGATCCGCTTCGAGCTGCTCCTGGTGCTGCGGGCCGGCCACCGCTAGGTATGCCGGCCGGCCCCACCTTCCCCGCCCCGGCCAGGATCGTGAGGGTTCCCTCCACCATCCTTGGACATCCTTGGACGAGACCCTCACGGTGTCGGGGAGGGGGCATTCCTGGGGAAACGACGGCGCCAGGTCGCGCGCGAGCGCAGACTCGGGGCGTGACCACGAGCACGACGATGGCCTACCGGCTGCGGCCCCGCTGGGTCGAGCGCACGAGGTGCCTCACCGAGGATCGTCCCGGTGACCTGACCCGGTTGCGCCGCGTCCTCGCCGCGGCCCGGTCGAGCGAGGTGCTGGTGCTCGACGGCACCAGCCGCGTCGACAAGCTCGCCACCGCGCTGCTCGCGCGCACCCGGCGAGGACCGGAGGTGCTGGTCGTCGACTGCTCCTGGAAGCTCGGCCCGGGACTTCCCGTCGCGCTGGCCACCCGCGCCGGGGTGCGGGCCATGGCCGGTCCGCGCACGACCTTCGTGGCCCTCACCCGGGAGGGTCGCGACCAGTTCCACCGGGTGCACCGCGTCGACGGCGACCGGGTGGTGAACGTCCCGTGGCACCACGGCCTGACTCCGGACGACGTCGCCGCCGGAACCTCGGGCAGCGCGGGCAGCGCGGGCGGCGAGGGCGTCGCGCACAGCGAGAGCAGCGAGGGCGGTGCGGACGGCGAGCGGGAGATCCGCCACGACGGGCCCGTGTTCAGCGGAGGGCGCACGGCGCGCGACTACCGCCCCCTGCTGGGCTGTGCCGCCGACCTGCCCGCGGGCACCGAGGTGGTCATCGCCACCGTCCCCGGCGGGCTGCCCGCCGACGTCCCCGTCCCGGCCAACGTGCACGTGCGCACCGAGGTGGACCCCGCGGCGTTCCGGCGTGACCTGCGCCGCGCCTGCGTCGTCGTCGTGGCGCTGGAGCACCGGGACGACTGCGCCCCCGGGATCATGGTGCTGCTCGACGCGATGGCCCTCGGCAAGCTCACCGTGGTCACCGACACGCTGGGGGTGCGCGAGCACGTCGAGCAGGGCGTCACCGGGTTCGTCGTGCCGGCCGGGGACGTGGTGGCCCTCGGCGAGACGTTGCGCTGGTGCCTGGACCCCGCGCACGCCGCCGAGGTCGCGGCCGTGCGGCAGGCCGCTCGTGCGACGGCGCGGTCGGCATACTCCCCGGAGGGCCACGTGCAGGCCCTGCTGGAGCAGGTGGACCGGGCGGTCGAGCGGGCCCGGGCCCGTCGCGGTCAGTCCTCTCGCGCCGTGCCGAACACCTCGTCGTAGGCCGCGGCCACCACCGGGTCGGCGAACCGCTGCGCGTAGAGGGCCTGCGCGCCCTGCGTCTGGCGCTTGCGGACGATCGGGTCGACCAGCGCGGCGAGCGCCCGCGCCGCCTCGACGACGTCCGGGACCACGATGAGGCCGGGGCGGCTGTGCGTGGCGATGCCCTCGGCGGCCACCGGGGTGCTGACCACCGGGAGGCCGCGGGCGAGGGCGTCGAGCGTCTTGATCTTGATCCCGGACCCGAAGCGCAGGGGGTTGACTAGGGCGCACATGCGGGACAGCGCCTCGTCGAGGTCCGGGACGAAGCCGTGAACCACGACCTGGTCGCCGTGGCGGGCCGCGTCGGCGAGCAGGGACTCGTCCGCGTCCCGACCGATGACGTGCAGGCGGGCGTCGGGCTGCAGGGCGAGCAGCTCGTCCATCCCCTCCCGCAGGAAGCAGCCGAGGCCGTCGTGGTTGTGCGCGAGCGACAGCAGCCCCACGAAGGCGAACTCGGGTCGGCCGTCCCAACGGTCGGGCTGGTGGGCCGACTGGCTGAGGCCGGGGATCGACGGCGGGATGGCCACGATCGCCGCGCCGGTCTCCTCCCGCAGGTGGCGGGCCTCCTCGGCGTTGAGCAGGACCGAGGTGGGGTTGGTGCGCGCGGCCCGCCGCTCGGAGCGGGCGACCCGGCCCCGCTCGAAGCGCAGCAGCGCTCGGCGCGTGAGGGGCGCCCGCGTGAGCCAGTGCAGCTGGGCGGGCACGTTGTGCGAGAACTGCCCCAGGGGGTCGAAGTCCGCGTCGATCCGCTCGTCCTGCAGGACCTCCAGCATCCGCGTGTAGCGCACGCTGAACAGGTCGTCGAGGTAGAGCACCCGCCGGCCGCGGAACCTGCGGCCCGCGACGTGCTGCTCCATGCGGACGGTGTCGATGATCTCGAGGTCGGGGTCGAGGTCGGCGAGGGTCTGCTGGACGGTGGCGGCGACGCGCGGGCTGCCGAGGAAGGCCTCCTGCAGGCTCTGCCGTCGCAGGAGCACGCCACGCACGAGGCCGATGAGCTGGTCCGTGCGGCTCGGCTGGCCCATCTCGTGCACCTGCACCCCCTTGAACTCCGCGGTGCGCCGCAGCGGCGGCCCGACGTGGAGGTAGTGGATCTGGTGGTGCGGCAGCCGGGAGCGCAGGTGCCGCAGGAACCCGGCGATGACCATCGCCTTGCCGCTGTCCGAGGGGTATGGCGCCACGGCGCTGACCAGGGCGACGGAGGACACGGGGCCGTCGTGCAGCGGCTCCGCGGGCGGCGTGAGCAGCTGGTCGTAGAGCGTGCGCAGGCGCGAGACCCAGACCGGCGCCGCGAAGGTGCTGTCGTAGCGGGCGCGCCCGGCCAGGCCGCACGCCTCGCGACGGCCGGGGTCGCGGGCGAGGTCGGCCACGGCGGCGGCGAGGGCGGCGGGATCGTCCGGGGGGACGAGGATCCCCGCGTCGTCGCCCACGATGTCGGGGATGCCGCCGACCCGGGTCGCCACGACGGGCGTGCCGGTCGCCAGCGCGGAGATCAGCGACGTGGGCAGGGCGTCCTCGTGGCTCGGGTGGACGACGAGGTCGGCCGCGCGCAGGAGGTCGTCCACGTCGGAGCGGTAGCCGAGGACCCGCACGCGCTCGTGCAGCTGGGGATCGACCTCCACCTCGGCCCGGACGGTGTCGAGCAGCGGCCCGTCGCCGGCCAGGGCGAGGACGAACGGCAGGTCGGCGGGCAGGAGGCGCACGGCGGCCAGGGCGACGGCGTGCCCCTTCTCCGGGCGCATGAGCGAGACGGTGACGCCGAGGAGGGTGCGGTCGTCGACGCCGAGCTCGGCACGCAGCGCAGCCCTGGCGCCCGTCGGGGACGGTGGCGCGGGCTCGCGGACCCCGTTGGGCACCAGGACGACGGGGGTGGGGGCGCGGAAGGACGAGTACCACGCGCGCTGCGCCTCCGACAGGGCCACCACCCGGTCGAACAACGTGGCCCGGGCCAGCACCGCGGCCCGGACCCGGGCACGGTGCGCGGCGCCGCGAGGGTCGGACTCGATGACGTGCAGGGTGGAGACGGCGGGCACGCCGACCAGCCGTGCGGCGAGGCCGCCCACGAGGTCTGCGTGCTTGAGGTGGGTGTGGACGACGTCGCCGCGCTCTCGGCGCACGATCGCCGCCAGCCGCCGCACCGCGCCGAGGTCGTAGCGGCCCGCGTGCAGCTGGTAGACGGTCGCCCCCGCCTCGGCCAGGCGGTGCGCGTTGCGGTCGTCCGCGGCGTCGGACAGGCCTACCACGACGATCCGCAGCCCGGTGTCGGGGGCGGTGCGGGCGAGCTCGACGAGCACGTTCTCGGCGCCTCCTGCGCCGAGGGAGTGGATGACGTGCACGACGGTCGTGGGGGCGTCGGCGGGCTTGGGAATCATGGGTCCTCCCGGTCTCGTAGGGATCGAGGGGCTCGAGGGGCTCGACGGCGACGGGGACGGGCCGCGGCGATCATCGTGCGGGTGTGGGCCAGGGCCGCGCCGAGACCGGCTCCGGCCGCCATGGCCAGGGCTACCTCCGAGCGGCCCGGGCTCTCGCGCCACGTGGTCACCGTGCCCCAGCGGGTGCGAAAGAGCGTGTCCAGCCCGGCCCGGCGCACGGCCGCGTCCCCCGCGGCGGTGGCGCTCGTGGCGAGCCTGCCGGCCTGCTGCGGCGTCTCGGCCTCGGCGGTGACCGAGACGAAGCCGGACGCGGGGTCGCCCTGGGCGTCGACGGAGCGACCTGACGCGACCGAGGTCAGCACGGCGTAGGTGGGTGCGGTGACCTCGCGGGTGCGCAGCGACAGCAGGTAGGCGCTCGAGGACTGGGGCTCCAGGTAGCCGACGACGTGGGCCCGGCCGGGCTGCGGCAGGAGCGTGACCACCACCGCGGCGAGGCCGGCGCCGGCGGCGGCGAGGGGGACGGCATACGCGGGGTGTCGGTGCCGGACCGGCCGGGGGACCGGATGGGCACCCAGGGCCCGGGCCTGGGTGGCGAGGGCGGCGGCGAGCCCGACCACGAGGTAGACGACGCGCGCGTAGGTGAGGTGCAGGAAGACGCTCGCGGCGCACCAGGCGAGGATCCCGGCGACGCAGGCGGCGGCGTAGGGACGCAGCCGCGCGACGTCCGGGCTGGGCAGCGACGGCAGGGCTCGCAGCACCCAGCCCGCCTGCCACAGCGCCACGGCGATGATCGAGAGGAAGGCGAGCAGGCCGACGAGGCCGATCTCGGCCCAGAGCCCGAGGTAGAGGTTGTGCGGGGCGACGATGCGCTCGAGGTGCAGGTCGGTCGCGGACGCGTAGTCCGGGAAGCGGGCGAAGTAGCCGCCGGGACCGACGCCGGTCACCGGGTTGTCCTGGATCATCTTGGTCGCGACGGTCTGGGTGGCGATGCGCTCGCGCACCGACCCGTCGACCGCGGCGAGCTGGCCGGACTCGGCGATCCCGAGCATCGACAGGAGCCGGCTGCCGACGCCGGGCAGCACGAGCAGCAGGGGCACCACGACCACGGCGCCGCCGGCGAGCACCTTGCGGTCCAGCCCGCACAGCACGAGGTAGAGGCCGGCGCCGAGCAGGGCGGCGAGCATGGTCCCGCGGGAGCCGGTGAGGTAGACGCCGACGAGCAGCGCGCCGATGCTGCCGAGGGGAACGAGGGCGACCAGGCGTCGACCGCGCTGCAGGCACTCCTGGACCAGGGCCAGCGCGAACGGCAGGCCGAGGACCAGGAAGCGTCCCCAGAAGTTCGCGTCGGGCAGCGGGCCGGCGTGCCGCTTGGTCACGACACCCACCCCCTCGGCCGTCGTGACGGTCTCGAAGCCGCCGAAGGTCGCGGTGTTGCCGAGCAGCCACTCGTTGGCGGCGCCCAGCAGGCAGATCGCCGCCATCGGCAGCACCATCGCCGCGGCCACGAGCCACCAGCGGCGCAGGCCGCTCGCGAGCAGGCACACGACCACGACGAAGACCAGCTCCTTGACCACCCCAAGGACCGCCGCCGATCCCCAGTCGGGCTCCACCCCGGTCCGCAGGAAGGCCACGCCGTCGAGGTCGGCCAGCTGGCTGGCCAGGGCCGTGGCCAGCACGTATGCCGAGACGGCGCCCACCGTGGCCCAGGGGACCGCCACGCGCTGGACGAGGCATCGCCCGACCACGACGAGCAGGCCCAGGGCGAGCAGGGCGAGGAAGGGCGACACGGGCACCCGCCCCTCGAGCACCCCGGACGTGCCGGAGAACTCCACCGCGACCATCCCGGCGAGCAGCAGCGTCGCGAGGGAGGACGACGGCAGCGCGGCTCGCGGCCGGTCGACGTCCGCGCTGCGGGAGCGCTCGAGGGTGGCGGGGGTCATGTCGTGTCAGGTTCGTGGGTGCTCGGCTACCGCCGACTGGTCAGTTGTCGTCATCGCGACCTCCGTCGGTCGAGGGTCGAGCCGGCCCCCGCCGCGAGGATGGCGGTCAGCAGCCCGGCGAGCAGCGCCAGCACGAGCTTGAGCGGTGTGGACAAGCCCCCCGCCTCGGGAGTCGAGGGCTCGGTGCTGAGGGGGGTGACGGTGTAGGGCGCCAGCACCTTGCCGATCTCGGGGGTTGCGGTGGACACGACCCGCTCCAGCGCGGACGTCACCTGGCCGGCGTCGCTGCCCGCGGACCGGACGGTGACGACGGCGCTCGGCGCCACGTTGCCCGCGGTGACCTCGACCGTCGAGCCGTCGGGGAGCCACCGCTCCTGGGAGTACATCTCGGCGGCGGTGGCGATGACCTGGCCGCGGCTCAGGCTGTCGAAGAGCGCGGCGCTGTCGTTGGCGCTGGCGACCTTCTGCGGCACGACGACCACGTCCATCGTGGAGGTGTAGGTGCGCGGCCGCGACAGCAGGAAGCCACCCACCAGGAGGGCGGCGACCAGGCCCGCGACGAGGGCGGGCAGCAGGCGTCCGATCCCGCGGCCGTTGGGGGTGTCGGTGGTCATGCGGTCTCCTTGGGGTCCGTGCCGGACGGGACGACGAGCTCGGCGTAGAGGTCGTGCAGGGCGCGGGTCCAGGCCTGCATGGAGAAGACCTGCTCCGCGCGGCGGCGCGCGGCCGCGCCGTAGGCGGCGCGGGTGCGCGGGTCGGACAGCAGCCGGGACAGCTCGGTCGCGAGCGCGGTCACGTCACCCACCGGTACGACGCGGCCGGTGACGCCGTCGAGGACGACGTCGCGGGTGCCGCCGGCGTCGGTGGCGACCACGGGGAGCCCGCAGGCGGCGGCCTCCACGAGGGCGGTGGGCAGCGCCTCCGTGAAGGACGCGGAGACGACCCCGTCGACCCCGGCCAGCAGGTCCGGCACGTCCTCGCGACGTCCGAGCAGGTGGACGCGACGCCCGAGCCCGAGCTCGTGGACGCGCGTCTCGAGGGCCGACCGGTGCGGGCCCTCGCCCACGACGAGCAGGTGGGCGTCGGGATGGTCCTCGACGACCCGGGCCCAGGCCTCGGCCAGCGGCACGTGACCCTTGGGCTCGCGCAGGGCCGCGACGACCGCCCAGACCGGCGCCCCGTCGGGGACCGGCACGTCCTGGGGGAGCCGTCGCCGTGCGGTGGTCCAGCGGTCCACGTCGATGCCGTTGGGGATGCACCGCCAGCTGGCCGTGGCCGGGCCGTAGTGGCGGGCGTAGCCGTCATACGCCGCCTGGGAGACGAGGACGAGGCGGCCGAGGCGGGCGGGGACGAGGACCGAGAGGGCCTCCTTGACCCGGTCGGCGCGGGACCCGAGCTGCGGCTCGAGGTGCAGCGTCGCGACGCAGGGGACCCCGGCCAGGCGGGCGGCGAGCGGCACGAGCGTCGCGGAGTAGCCGAGGTGGGCGTGGACGACCTCGGCGCTGCCGGCGCGCAGGGTCCGGGCCAGCCGCAGCACGCCGAGCGGGTCCAGCAGGCGGCGCACCCCGAGGTAGGTCGGCGCGAGCCCCACGGCCTGGAGGCGACCGAGCATGGCGTCCTTGCCCTCGCGCCCGCGCGGACCGAGGCTGGCCACCGCCAGGTCCAGGTCGGCGCCCGGGGCGGCGGCGGCGTGCCGGGCCAGCTCGACGACGAGGTTCTCCGCCCCGCCGAAGCTGAAGGAGTCGAGGACGTGCAGCACTCTCACGAGGCACCTCCGGGTCGCAGCATGCGGGTGACGCGGGGCAGGGCCTGCCGGTCCAGGACGGCGAGGGCGCCCACGTAGACGACGGCGCCGACCAGCACCTCGAGGACGAGCAGGACGAAGGGTTGCTGCAGCGGGACCAGCTGGTCGACCAGCGTGACCGCCCCCGCCATGACCAGAGCGCTCACGGTGGCCGGGGCCACGGCCCGCAGCTGGGCTCCGAGGGGGATGCCGATGACGCGGTCGGTGACGACGAAGCGCAGCAGGGTGAACGCGACGTGGCACGCGAGGAAGGCCACGGCGACCGCGAGGGTCGACCGCCCGGCGGCCAGCCACAGGACCGGCGCGAAGACGGCGACCTGGGCGATCGCCAGCCGGTTGAGCAGGCCCGCGTGCCCCGTGGCCTTGTAGACCTCGCCGGAGTGGAAGCCCAGCGCGTAGACCGCGGAGTAGCAGCCGAGCACGACGAGGATCGGCTCGGAGGGGGCGTACTGCTCGCCGAACACCGTGTCGACGACGGGACCGGCGGCGGCGGCCAGGCCGAGCCCGGCGGGCACGGTGAGGGTGGCGACGGCGGCGATGGCGCGCAGGTAGTGCTCGCGCAGCGCGTCCCGGTCGTCCTGCAGCCGCGAGAACGAGCTGAACAGCACCTGGCCGATGACGATGCACACCCCGATGACGACGAGCTCGGGCAGCCGGAAGGCCATCGTGTAATAGCCCAGCTCGGTCTCGCCGAGACGCCGACCGATGCTGAAGTAGTCGAGGTTGTCGATGACCAGGGCCAGCAGCGCCAGCAGCGACAACGACCCGCCGAAGCGGAGCAGCTCGCCGGCCACCGGGCGGTCCCAGCCGAGGTGGCGGTCCGCCGGCTCGGCGAGCGGAGACGCGGTGGGCTCCGCGCCCGGCACACGGGCCCGACCGGTCAGGTGCAGGTAGACGAGCCAGTAGAGGACGGCCATCGTCGCGGTCGCCGCGACCTGGCCCCAGACCAGGCTCCACGCCCCGGCCCCGGCCAGCGCCATCCCGATCGAGACGATGGCCTTGACCACGGCGCCGCCGAGCTCGGGGAGCGTGCGCTCCTTGAACGCCAGGTGGCGGCGCAGGGCGGCGTCGGGAAAGACGGCGAGCCCCTGCAGCAGCATGGACACCGACAGGGCCTGGATCAGCGGGACCAGGGCGTCGTTGCCGAGCAGGGCGGCGAGCCACGGGGCGGTGACGAGGCACAGGAGGCCGAACCCCAGCGCGAGGACCAGCGTGAGCGTGGCCCCGGTGGGCGCGATCCGGCGCCACGACCCGGAGTGCTGCACGAGCGCCGTGCCGACCCCGAGGTCCTTGAGCCGGTCGAAGATGTTGATGGCGAGCAGCGCCAGGGCCACGAGGCCGAAGGCCTCCGGGGCCAGCAGACGCGCGAGGACGACGGTGGAGACGAAGGTGACGAGCTTGCTGCCGCCGTACTGCAGGACGTTCCAGACCGTGCTGGTGCCGACGCGACCGGTGGGCGTGGAGCGCGACTCCTCATCTGGCGGCGGGTGGTGCTCGTCGGTGACGTGCTCGCTCATGGGGCGTCCGGGAGGCCGTCGAGCAGGGCGGCGGCGACGTCGTCCCACGAGGCGCCGCTCGCGAGGCCGGCCCGGCCCGCGTCGCCCAACCGGGCCGCGAGGTCCGGGTCGCGCAGCAGGGTGACGATGCCGTCGGCGAGCCGGTCGGGGTCGTCGGGCGGGACGACGACGCCGGTCCGACCGTCCTGGACCACGGCCGGTATGTCGCCCACCGCCGTCGCGACCGCCGGGCGCGCGAAGGTGTGCGCGAGGTGCGCGACGCCGCTCTGGCTGGCCCGGCGGTAGGGGAGGACCACCGCCCGCGCCCGCGCCAGGATCCCCGGGACGTCCTCGACGGCGACGTAGCCGTCGCGCAGCTCCACGCCGGGGAGGGCGGCCACGCGTCGGCGCAGGGCGTCGGCGTCGACGTCGGCGCTGATCGACCCGGCGATGGTGAAGGTCGCGTCGGGGACCTGCTCGCGCACCCGCGGCCAGACCGCGAGGACGTCGTCGAGGCCCTTGTAGCCGGTCACGGTGCCGAAGAACACCAGGTGAGGGGCGGTCGAGCCGGCGCTGGTCGGTGCGCCGGTGCGAAAGACGTCCTCGTCGCCGTGCGGGATGACGTGGACCGGGCCGGTGACGGGCCAGGTCTCGAGGATCACCTGGCGGGCGCGCTCGCCGAGGACGTACACGACGTCGACGGTGCCGTAGGCCGCGCGCAGGGCTTGGTAGGTGGGGCCGCTGTCGTTGTAGAGCCCGTCCTGGCCGGGCTGCTCGACCAGCGGACGGGGCTCGTGCGCCACGATGCCGAGGGTCGCCCACGGCGCGAGGCGGCGGGCCGCGACGACGCCCCACCCGTCGACGGGGAAGCGCCACGCGGACCAGAGGACCAGGTCGGGGCGGCTGCGACGGATCTCGAGCAGGAGACGCACCCACGCGGCGTGGTGCTGCCCGGCCCGGACGACGCGGCGCGCCTTGCGCCACAGCTCGGGGACGTCGGCGCCGGCGGTGGGGTGCCAGGTCGGCAGGATGGGCTCGACCGTGCAGCCCTGCTCGCGGGAGGCCAGCTCGGGGGAGGGGCCGGTCACGACGCGCACCGACTGCCCGCGGCGAGCCAGGCCCTCGCCCAGCTGCACGGCGAACTGGAAGAGGCCGCCCGCCGGCGGGAGCTCGACCAGCATGATGCGGCGACGGGAGGACGGCGGCACGGGGGACGACCTCCGGGGAGGGGGCGGGACGGGCTGGACCTGGCGCGGGGGCATCCGCTCCAGGATAACGAGACGCCGTCGACGCCCACGGGGTAACGGCGAAACCGCCTGTGGACGACGCGACGCAGGCCGGTGAGCAGCTGGCCTAGCGTGGGGCGGACGTCAGGAGGCGTGACCGTCGAGGTGGGGAGGGTGCGATGCCGTGGGCCACGAGCGTGGTCGTCGCGCTGCTGGGCCTGACCGTGGGGCACTACCTGCGCGGTTGGCTCGCGTCGGGCGCCTACCGGCGTGACGGGGACGTGGTCCGGCGGCGGGGAGCTCCTCGGTGGGTGCGGCCCGTCGCCGCGGTGCTGCCGGCCCTCGCGTGGTGGCAGCTGTGCGCGCACGACCGTGCCCCGCTCGCGATGGTGGTCGTGCCCCTCGCCTGGCTCATGGTGGCGCTCGCCGCGATCGACCTGGACGTCCATCGGCTCCCCGACGCGGTGCAGCTGCCCCTGTATCCCGTCCTGGCCGTCGCGCTGTCGGCCGTCGCCGTGATCACCGGTGACGGTGCGTCGCTGCTGCGGTCCGTGGCGGCGTGCGCGGTCGTGCTCGCGGTGGGCGCGCTGCTCTGGCTGACCGCCCCGCGCCAGGGTCTCGGGCTCGGGGACGTCAAGCTCGCCGGCCTGCTGGCGGCGGTGCTCGCTCAGCTCGGCTGGTCGCAGGTGCTGCTGGGGCTGTGGGCGGGCTTCGCGCTGGGCGGGGTGGCCGCTGCCGCCCTGCTGGTGACGCGCCGGGCGGGCCGGCGGGACCACCTGGCCCTCGGGCCGCCGCTGATGCTGGGCTCGCTGCTGGGCGTCCTCGTCGGGTGAGGTGTCGCCGTAGACTCCGCGGCATGACCATCGCCTTCCTCGTCCTGCACTACCTCACGCTCGCCGTGCTCGTCTTCGGCTACGTCCAGAGCATCGAGCCCGGCGCCGCCACGAAGCTCATGGCCTGGGGCGCCCGCCTGCAGCTCCTCTCCGGGCTGGCGCTCGTCGTCCTCGAGGAGATGGAGGGCGACGCACCCCACATGTTCATCGGCATCAAGCTGCTGGTGATGCTGGGCGTCCTCGCGCTCACCGAGATCTCGCACGCTCGGGGTCGCCGTGGCGTCGCCGCGCCGGCCCTGCTGCACGCGGCCGCCGCCCTCGTCGTGGTCAACCTGGTCGTGGCCTACACCCTGCCCCACTGATCGGACCGGGTGACCCGTCCCGGTCACGGCCCGTATGCCGACGGCCCGGCCTCCTCGCGGTGATCTGCGAGGAGGCCGGGCCGTCCGTCATACCGGGTCTGGATCTGAGCCCGGCCGCCGGTCACGCGGCCCGGCTCAGCCCTCGGCCTCCACGGCCGCCACGGCCTTCGGGTGGTGCTCCGCGAAGTGGTCCACGGCGCGACGCACGCGGCGACCGAGCAGCGTCGAGGCGAGCAGACTGCCGACCACGAAGGCGGCGAGCCCGGCCCAGGCGAAGGTCTTGAGCCATTGCTCGGCGACCGTGCCGAGGACGTAGATGCCGTAGGTCGTGGCGAAGGCCCACGTCGCGCCGCCCAGGGCGTTGGCCGGCAGGAAGCGGTGGTAGGGCAGGCGCAGGACGCCCGACAGCGGACCGGCAAAGATCCGCAGGAGCGCCACGAAGCGGCCGAAGAACACCGCCCACACCCCGTGCCGGGTGAAGACGGCCTCGGCGTAGGCGATCTCCTTGGCACCGAAGTGCCGCGGGAACCGGTGCCGCAGCCAGACCAGCAGCCGGCGCCCGACGTGGTGACCGACGCCGTAGCCGATCGAGTCGCCCACGACGGCACCGGCCGTGCCGGCGACGGCGACCCACAGATGGCTGACGTCGAGCTGGTGGTGGGACGAGAGGATCGCGGCCGTGACGAGGGTGACCTCGCCGGGGAGGGGGACCCCCATGGACTCGACCATGACGACGAGGGCGACGACGAGGTACACCGCGAGCGGCGGGATCGACAGGAGCAGCTGGTCGAGGCTCACGAGCCGGCCTCGGAGATCTCCGAGATCTCCGAGATCTCCGAGACTTCCGAGGCTTCCCGGGCCCGGCGGGCCACCCGGGCGAGGGCGTCGCCGTGCAGCCGCTGGGTGCGCCACTGCTCGAGCGGCTCGGCGCCAAGAGAGCGGTAGAAGCGGATGGCGGGGGCGTTCCAGTCCAGGACGGTCCACTCGACGCGGGTGCCGCCACGCTCGACGGCGCGGGCGGCCAGGCCCTCCAGGAGCCGGCGGCCCAGCCCACGGCCGCGGTGCTCCGGCTCGACGTAGAGGTCCTCCAGCCAGATGCCGTGCTGCCCGGTCCAGGTGGAGAAGGTCAGGAACCACACGGCCATCCCCACCACGTCGCCGTGGACCTCGGCCACGTCCGCGTGGACGGCCGGGTCGGCGGATCTGGGGAAGAGGGCGATGCGCAGGTCCTCGGGCGTGGCGGTGACGGCGTCCGGCTCGCGCTCGTAGGCCGCGAGGTCGCGGACGAGACGGTGCAGGGCCGGGATGTCGTCGACGGTGGCGGGCCGGATGAGGGGTCGGGTCACGGGATGAGGAGCACCTTGCCCGACGTCCCGCGGCCCTCGAGGGCGTCGTAGGCGGCCCGGGCGTCGGCGAGCGGGTGCCGGGAGTCGATCGCGATCTCGAGGGACCCGTCGGCGATCAGGCCGAGCACCTCGCCGGCGCGGGCCAGCAGCTCCTCGCGACCGGCGATGTAGTGACCAAGGCTCGGCCGGGTGAGGTAGAGCGAGCCACCCTGGTTGAGCCGCTGCGGGTCGACCGGCGGCACAGGCCCGCTGGCGGCGCCGAAGAGGACGAGCAGGCCGCGGGGTCGCAGGCTCGCCAGCGACGCGTCGAAGGTGGCCTGACCGACCCCGTCGTAGGCCACGTCGACCCCCCGCCCCGCCGCCTCGGTGACGGCGTGCGCGAGGCTGTCGCCGGTGTCGTGCTCGCGGTAGTTGATGACGTGGTCGGCGCCGCGCTCGCGCGCGACGGCGAGCTTGTCCGCGCTCCCCGCGGTGGCGACGACGGTGGCGCCCTTGGCCTTGAGCAGCTGCACGAGCAGCTGGCCCACGCCACCCGCCGCCGCGTGGACCAGCGCGATCGTCTCGGCGGTGCAGGGGTAGGTGTCGTTGACCAGGAAGTGAGCGGTCATGGCCTGCAGCATCGCGGCAGCGGCCACGTCGAGGTCGACGTCGTCGGGCACGGGCACGAGGCTCGCGGCCGGAAGGGTGGCAACGGTGGTGGCGCTGCCCAGCTGCATCGCCCAGGCGACCCGGTCACCGGCCGCGACCTCGGTGACTCCCTCCCCGACGGACTCGACGGTCCCGGCGCCCTCCATGCCGAGCACGAACGGCGTCTCGACGGGGTAGACGCCGCCGCGCTGGTAGGTGTCGATGAAGTTGGCGCCGCAGGCTGCGACCCGGACGCGGGCCTGGCCCGGGCCGGGGTCGGGGACCTCGCGCTCCTCGACGCGGAGCACGCTGGAGTCGCCGTGCTTGGGGACGATCAGGGCTGAGGCGGTCAGGCTCGTCATGACCAAACCCTACCGGGGGTAGGGGCATCAGCCGGCCTTCGTTCGCCAGGCTGATGATCCTACCGGGGGTAGGGGCATCGACCGGCCTTCGTTCGCCAGGCTGATGATCCCGCCGGG
>ERZ501016.83-NODE-83-length-44187-cov-8.826996_pt1 | contig 44187 bp, 47 predicted proteins | sample MGYA00248889_ERZ501016 | MGnify/ENA primary metagenome ERZ501016 (study PRJEB25958, sample SAMN03398594) | human skin metagenome | study: EMG produced TPA metagenomics assembly of the Human Skin Microbiome Metagenome (human skin metagenome) data set. | reverse complement strand
CGCTCCAGCAGGTTCCAGGTCGCCTGCACCGCCTGAAAGGGGCACACGCCGCCTGTGCGCGTCTCCAGCGCCCGGCGCAGCGTCTCGGCCTGCCGGGGGCCGCTGGTGCTCAGGCCCACCCGCACGCCCTGTGTGCCCAGGTCGGCGAGCCGCGCCAGAACCCGCTCGTCGTCCAGCACGCCGGTCTCCAGGGTGGCCGAGTGAATGAGGTAAAGGTCGGGGGCGCGGCCGAGGGCAGCCAGCGTCTCGGGCCACTGCCTATCTAATGTGGCGAGCGAGTGGTCCTTGACCTCGTGGACCGGGGCGTCGCTGCGCCAGTCGGCGACGTAGGTGTAGCCCCATTTGCTGCCCACCGTCAGCGTCGCCGGGTCGTGCCCGCGTGCCCGCAGCCAGCCGCCCAGGAATTCCTCGGCGCGGCCATAGCTGCGGGCGGCGTCGAACACCCGCAATCCCGCGTCCCAGGCGGCGTCGAGCATCGCCCAGGCCTGGAGCAGGTGACGCAGGTCGGGCACCGGCAGGTCGGTCGTCTGCGGGAGCGTCGGCGGGGTCACGGCCGGTGGCCCCGGCTCCGGGTACGGCCCCGGCGGCGTCCGTGCCGCGGGTGGCGCGCAGGTGCACGAGCGGGACCCGGTCCTCCCCGGCCGTGGGACGGTGCCGTGACCGGCCGACCGGCTCGGCGACCGCGGCCGGCGGCGCGTCAGGGGTGCCGCGGAAGACGAGGCCGGTGACGGCGTCGGCCATCGTCGCGTCGCTGTCGGGCCGCCACCAGCGAGCGCCGTGGTCCTCCATCGCGTACGCCACCGGGAGCGTGAGCCGCGCATCCGGCGCGGTGCAGAGGTGGAACCCGCTGGCGGCCGACTCCATCGCGTGGCGCACCTGCCACGTCCAGGCGACGACAGGCATGGCGGTGCGCCAGACCGTACGCTCCGCGCCGGCCGACCGGCCACCGTGCACCAGGGCCGACGACATGGCGGACATGGTGGCCGATGACAACGCTGTTGAGCGAGCCCGGTGACGGTCACCTCACCAGCGCCCCGGGCAGGACCGGGAGCGACCCATCCGGCTGCGCCAGGATGAGCGCATGAGTCAGCAGCAGACGAGGGGCCTCGACCCGGCGGTGGTCGTCGTCACCGGCCCCGTCGGGGCAGGCAAGTCGACGACGGTGGGCGCGATGGCCGGCCTGCTGAACGCCCGCGGCCGGCGGGTGTGGGCGGTCGATCAGGACTACCTGCGCTCGGTCTACCCGGCCGCCGACGACGACCCGTACGGTGCCCGGCTCGGGATCGAGAACCTCGCCGCGTGCTGGGTGAACGTGCGCCGCCGCGAGGTGTCGGCGGTGCTCATCGCCGACGTGATGGAGGAACCAGGGCAGGCACAGACGTACGCCGACGCTCTCGGGCTGTCACGGGTGCTGGTGGCGAGGCTCGACGTCAGACCCGAGGAGCTGGACCGGCGGCTCCGGGCGCGGGAGGCTCCCGAGCACCTGGAGTGGCACCTGGAGCGCGCAGTGGTGCTGCAGGAGCAGATGCAGCGGACCGGCGTCGGCGACGTGGTCGTCGAGGTGGGCAGCCTGTCGCCGGCCGAGGTGGCCGCCGAGGTGTGCAGGCGCACGGGGCTGCTCTGACGCTCGCCGTCGCTGCCCAATCCCGGTGTTGCAGAGCGACTCAGCGGGCCCGGGCGTCCAGGCGGATCTCGGTGTCGTCGAGCAGCTGCTGGGCCCAGGCGATCGCCTCGGAGGAGAACTCTCCCGATGCCCGCACCTCGCGCAGCGCCGCCCGCTCGGCCTCGGCCTGGGCGTCGTGGACCGTGCGCCAGTCCGCTACCAGCTCCTCGTCGCGCGCACCGGCGGCCAGCTGTGCGGCTCGCTGGGAGCGTTCGTCCAGCTGCTGGAGCAGGGCGGCCCGGACGCGGGGGTCGACCCCCGACCCCTCGCCGCTCGCCGCCTCGGCCGCGGCGCGACCGGCCTCGTGGAGCCTGCCCATCAGCTGCCCCAGCTGCTGCCGCTCAGCCTGGTCGCGGTCGGCGGTGAGGTGCAGGGCCCGGACCACACCGGGCAGCGCGAACCCCTGGGCGAGCAGCGTCACGATGGCGACGACGAACGCGACCAGCAGCAGCGCCGGCCGCAGCGGGTGCTCCGGCAGGGTCTGTGCCGCCGCGATGGTGACCACCCCCCGCATGCCGGCCAAGCCGAGCACCGCGCCCTCGCGCCATCCCAGCTCCTGGTCCCGCATCGCCGTGACGTCGTGCTGGCTGCGGGTGACCCGCAGCCGGAACCGCGCCAGGCGGGACTGGATGCGCTCGTCCTCGATCGCCCCGAACCGCTCGTCGGCCCGACCCATGCGCCTCTCCTCGACACCCTGCCGCCGCTCCCGGGACCGGGCCTGCTGGCGCATGGACCACAGGAGCACCGGCATCACCGCGAACCGCAGCGCGATCAGCACCGCGGTGACCAGCACCCCCATGCCGACGGCAGAGGTGAGGTAGCCCTCCGCAGCGACGGCGCGGACGGCGTCCGGGAGCAGGAACCCCATCAGCAAGAAGACGCCGTTCTCGACGAGCATCGTGAACGTCGCCCAGGTGCTGCGCTCCGACCGGCGGTACTCGGCCCGGATCCGGCTCACACCCTTGTTGCCCACCACGATGCCAGCGGTGACCACCGCGACCACACCGGAGGCGCGCACGGCCTCACCGAGCAGGAACGCCACGAACGGCACCACCAACGAGACGGCGGTGTCGAGCACGAGGTCGGCCACCGCGCTCCGCACCCACACTGCGAGCCGGCCCACCAGCCAGCCCGCGACGACCGCGCCGACGATGGCCCACAAGAACGTGGTGGCGACGCTGCCCACCGAGACGGCCTGAGCGGTGGTGGCGGCAGCGACGGCGGTGGAGAGCAGGACCAGGGCGGTGGCGTCGTTGACCAGGCCCTCACCCTCCAAGATGGTGACGATGCGCGGCGGCAGCCCGAGCCGCTTGCCGAGGCTGATCGCCGCCACGGCGTCGGGCGGCGCGACGACGGCGCCCAGTCCGATCGCGAGCGCCAGGCCGACGGTGGGCCACAGCGCGTGCACGGTCAGCCCCACCGCGAGCGCCGAGACCGCCACCAGCACCACCGACAGGAAGGCGATCACCCGCACGTTGCGACGGAAGTCGACGAACGGCACCTGCAGCGCGGCGGCGTACAAGAGCGGCGGCAGCACCACCACGAGGATCACCTCGGGCTCCAGCTCGACGTGCGGCACGCCTGGCACCAGGCCGACCCCGATGCCCGCCAGCACCAGGACCAGGGGCGCCGCGACACCGAGATGGCCGGCGAACTGGGTCACCAGGCCCACGATCATGACCGCGGCGACGACGAACGCGATCAGCTGCTCGAGGTGCATGCTCCGAAGCCTAGGGTCGGCCTCCGACAGCCCGGATCAGCCGAGTGTGCGACGCAGCCCGCGGCGGACACGCGTGCCGATGTGGGCGACCATCGGTGCGTACACGCGGTAGGAGTCGGCGAAGGTGCGGAAGTGCGACGTGTGCTCGGTGGGGTGGTAGACGGTCTGGATCTCGATCTCGACGATCTCGATGCCCTCGCCGCGGGCGGCCAGCAGCAGGTTCAGCTCGTACTCGAACCGGTCGCCCGGCACGCTCACCAGCCAGGGCAGCAGGTCGTGCGCGTACGCCCGCAGGCCGGTCTGCGTGTCATGGACGTCGCTGCCGGAGACGACGCGGAACACGTAGCGGGTGACCGTGTTGCCGAACCGGCTGCGCGCGGGCACGGTGCCGGCGAACCGGCGCCCGCCCAGCACCATCGTCCGCGGGCGCACCGCAGCCGCGACCCGGGCGATGTCGCCGGCGAGGTGCTGACCGTCGGAGTCGGCGCAGACCACCTCGGCCCCGGGCCGGTTCTCCATCACCCACGCGAACCCCGACCTCAGCGCGGCCCCCTTGCCCCGGTTGGCCGGGAAGCCGATCACGGTGGCACCGGCGGCGGCGACGTCGGCGAACACCGCCTCGTACGCAGGGCCCGACCCGTCGTCGACGACCAGCAGCTCCGCGTCGGGCAGCTCCCGGTCGAGGTCAGTGATGACGTCGATGAGGCGGTGGTCCGGCTCGTACGCGGGGATCAGCACGATCATGGGCGCTCACCCTACGGCGTGCGTGTGCCCCGCCGTCGGAGGGTGACCCCGGTCAGATCGTGGCCCCCGAGCCGGAGTCGACGCGGTAGTTCGAGCCCAGCACGAACGAGGCTCGCTCCGAGCACAGGAACGCGATCACGTCGGCGACCTCCTCCGGGCGACCACGGCGCTTTAGCTCCCTGAACGGGCGCTCCTCGTCGAGGAAGCTCTCGATGGCCTCGTCGACGCTGGTGCCGCGCTCGGCCGCCCGCTTCTCCATCATCGCGTCGGTCATCGGCGTGTGGATGAAGGCCGGCGACACCGCGTTCACGAGCAGACCCTCCCGGACGTACGTCCGGGACAACCCCTTCGCCAGCGCCAGGATGCCCGCCTTGGCGACGCAGTACGGCAGCTCGTCGTCGTAGGGCTGCACCGCGTCCTCGGAGGCGAGCAGCACCAGCCGCCCCCAGCCGCCGGTGCGGGAGCGAGGGCAGGAACTGGCGCACGACACGGACGGCACCCAGCAGGTCGGTCTCCAAGGTGTCGACCCAGCCCTGGTCGTCGATCTCCTGGAACAGGCCCTATGCTCCGCTGACACCGGCGGCGTGGACGAGGATGTCGATGTCGCCGACCGCCTCGGCCACCTGCTCGTGCAGCGCCGCCAGCGAGTCCAGGCTGGTGACGTCGGCCGCGGCGTGGTGGACGCGGCCGCGATCGGCGGACGTGCGGCGAGGAGGAAACGATGTCGAGCGAGTCCATCGAGCCGGGCACGCGCATGCTCACGATCGGCCACTCGACACGCGAGCTCGACGAGGTGGTCCGCATGCTGCGCGCGAACCAGGTGACGGTGCTCGTCGACATCCGGCACTTCCCCGGCTCTCGAGCTCACCCGCAGTGGAACCGGGACGCGATCCCGGGCGCGCTGCCCAGCGGCATCGGCTATCGCTGGATCGAGGACCTGGGCGGCCGCCGTCACACGCCAGCGGGCGTACCGACCGTCAACGACGGGTGGCAGGTGAAGGCGTTCCGCGACTACGCCGACTACATGAGCACCGAGCAGTTCCTGGGTGGTCTGACCGAGCTGCTCCAGATCGCCTCGGCCGAGACGCCCGCCATCATGTGCAGCGAGGCGGTCCCCTGGCGCTGCCACCGTCGGCTGGTCACCGACGCGCTGCTGGTGCGTGGTGTGGCGGTCTCGCACATCATGTCCGAGACCGTGACCCGGCCCGCGAGCCTCACCCCGTTCGCGCGGGTCGAGGGGCTCGAGCTCACCTATCCGGCAGGCGACGATGCAGCCCGATGACGCGGTGCGCGACTTCGCTGCACAGATCTCGGCGGGCCAGGTGATGACGTACGGGGAGATCGCTCAGCAGGCGGGTCTCAACCCGCGTCACGTGGGCAGGATCGTCGCCCGCATCGCCGACGAGATCCCCTGGTGGCGCGTGGTGCGGGCTGACGGCACCCCGCCGGGATGCCACGGCGGCACGGCACCCGCGCGGCTACGGGCCGAGGGGGTGCCGTTCGCCGACGACAGGGTCGACCGGCGGGCGTTGGGCCACCGGGGCTAGACGCGACCAGGCGCAGCGCGCACCAGACCCGACGCCCTGGATGGGAGTCATACGCCAGCGTGGCAAGGGGCACGCTCCGTCAGCGAGGTCGCCCCGATAGCTGTGCGTCAGCCCAGGTCCTGCACGTCCGCTCGCCGGGCGATGGTCGCCGTGGCCCGCCGGTGGGCGCACTCGGGCACCTCACGGACCAGCTCCTCGAGGAAGGCGTACCGGCGCTGCAGCGAGCGCTGGTAGCTGTTGGGCGACGGCGTGCCACGCACCACGCGCCACCAGTCGGCGACGTCGCCCCAGGTGGGGGCGGCCAGCGACCCGCCGAACTGCTGCAGCGCAAGCGCGGCGGAGAGGCTGGAGAAGGCCAGCCGGTCGGCGAGCGGCCAGCCGGCCAGCGTGCCCGTGACGAAGGCGGCGCCGAAGACGTCGCCCGCGCCGGTCGGGTCGAGGGCGTCCACGCTCACCGCGGGGACAGACGCCTCCTCACCGGTGAGCGCGTCGATGGCGAGGGCGCCGGCCGACCCGTTGGTCACGACGGCGACCGGCACCAGGTCGGCGAGGGCGTACAGGGCTTCCTGCGGCGTGCTGGTGCGCGTGTACGCGGTGGCCTCGACGGCGTTCGGCAGGAAGGCGTCGCAGTGGCCGAGCCGGTCCAGCACCGCCGGGTCCCACCGCTCCTCCGGGTCCCAGCCCAGGTCGGCGAACACCAGCGAGCCCGCCGCGCGCGAGCGCACCACCCACGACTCGGGGCCGAAGTCCTCGGCCAGGTCGATGATCACGGCCCTCGACCGGGGCGGGTCCCCGATCATCGTGGTGGCGTCGACGGGCGCCGGGTGGGCATGGGTGACCATGCTGCGGTCGGAGGCGTACGACATCGACACGGTCACCGGCGAGTGCCAGTCCTCGAACCGCTGCGAGCAGGAGAGGTCGATGCTCTCCTCCCCCAGCGTGCGCCAGCAGAAGTCGCCGTAGTCGTCGTTGGAGAAGGCTGCGGCGAGCGACGTACGCAGCCCGAGCCGGGCGGTGGCCACGGCCAGGTTGGCGATGCCACCGGGGCACGACGCCATGCCGGCGGCGAACACCTCGGTGCCCGACGTGGGCGGCTGCGGCAGGCCGGCGAAGACGATGTCGAGGAAGACCGTGCCCCACGTGAAGACGTCGAACCGGGGCTCGTCCGGCGTCCGTGCGGACGCGAGCGGGTCGAACTCGGCCATGGTGCCTCCTCGGGCTCGGACCAACGGCGCCGATGGTATTGGATGGGGTTGTGAGGGACGAGCGGTGAAGCTGGCGATCTTGGGCGGCGGCGGGTTCCGCGTGCCGCTGGTGCACGGGCAGGTGCTCGGTGACGAGCGCATCACGCAGGTGAGCCTGCACGACACCGCCAAGAGTCGCCTGGAGGCGATGGACCACGTGCTCGCCGGGCAGGCCGCGGTGTCGCCCGGGCACGTGGACCGGGTGGCCACCACCAGTCTCGACGAGGCCCTCGACGGCGCCGACTTCGTGTTCTCGGCGATCCGCGTCGGCGGGCTCGAGGGCCGTGTGGCCGACGAGCAGGTGGCGCTCGCGCACGGGGTGCTCGGCCAGGAGACAACCGGGGCCGGCGGGATCGCGTACGGGCTGCGGACCGTGCCGGTCGCCCTGCAGGTCGCCGAGACCGCCCGGCGCGTCTGCCCGGATGCGTGGGTGGTCAACTTCACCAACCCGGCCGGGATGGTGACGCAGGCGATGCGGCAGGTGCTGGGCGAGCGGGTGGTCGGCATCTGCGACTCCCCCATCGGGCTCGCGGCCCGGTGCGCGCGGGCGCTGGGGCTGGGGCTGGGAGACGTACGGATCGACTACGCCGGGCTCAACCACCTCGGTTGGCTGCAGCGGCTGGAGCACGACGGCGTCGACGTGCTTCCGGGGCTGCTGGCGACACCGGAGCGACTGGGCTTCGAGGAGGGGCACCTCTTCGGGCCGCAGTGGCTCGCCGAGCTGGGGTCGGTGCCGAACGAGTACCTCTACTACTACTACTTCGCGCGGGAGGCGATCGCGGGGATCCGGGAGGCCGAGTCCACGCGAGGGCAGTTCCTGCTGGCGCAGCAGAGCCGGTTCTACGACGACGTGCGGGCGCGGCCGGAGCGCGCGTACGAGGAGTGGGTGCGAGTGCGCACCGAGCGCGACGAGACGTACATGGCGGAGTCGCGCGACACCGAGCGCGACGCCGAGGACGTGGCCGGCGGCGGGTACGAGCGGGTCGCCCTGGCGCTGATGAACGCCCTCGCCGGCGGTGATCCGGCGACGCTGATCCTCAACGTGCCGGCGCCCGGCGTCGCGGCCGGCCTGCCGCCCGAGACCGTGATGGAGGTGCCCTGCGAGGTGGACGCCAGCGGTGTCCGGCCGCTGCCGGTGACGACGTTGCGCGGTCACGCGCTGGGGCTGGTGCAGCAGGTGTCGGCGGCGTACGCGGCGACCATCGACGCGGCCGTGACGGGGTCACCGACGACGGCCGTACGCGCGTTCGCCGACCACCCGCTGGTCGACGGCGTGGGCGTGGCTCGGCAGCTGGTCCGGGCCTACCGCGAGGCGATCCCGGAGCTCGCCCAGGTGCTGGCGCCGCTGCGCTGAGCGCGCGACCCGGGGGCGTCTGGGTGGTGACGTCCGGCGGTCAGGCCTCGGCGATCGGCGCGGCCTGTCGGGTACGGGTCGGGAGGCCGTCGGCGGCGAACCACTCGGTCACCGTCGGCTCGTCGTCGAGCAGGGCCCGCCAGCGGTCGAGGAACCCCTTGATCATGGCGCTGTCGCGCACCCGCTCGGCGTCCTCGCTGTGGTCACGCTTCGTCTCGTACGTCGTCGTCTGAGTGAACGACACCTCGTCGTCCCACGTGACGCTGACGTGGATGCCGCCAGGCCCCTCCAGCACAGGAATCGCGTCGGCGTAGTACTGCTCCAGCTCTCCCCGGTTCCCCGGCGCGACCTTGCCGCGTACGGTCACGACGGCCTGCGCGGGACGGCTGCTCTCGGTCACCCCGTCACTGTAGTGAGCCAGACCCGCGGACACCCGCACCCACCCCGGTCGAGCAACGACCGCTGGTTGAGCGAAGACCCGCTGAGGAACGAAGCGGGCCTGAGTCGAAACCCCGCCGTGGCGGAGCGCAGCGACGCCACGACGCCCGCTCCCACACGGCACCGCACGGACACCGACCCCTCAGGACAGCCGTGCCCGGCCGACCTCCGGATCTGGCCGCTCCGCCCGCGGTGACCGCTTGTACGCACTCACGGTCGGGTCACCGGTGATCCAGAACCGCCAGGGCACGTCCGCGGCCCGGCTGACCCCCACCCGCGGCCCGGTCGACACGTGCGGCACCGGCTCTCCCGCGACCAGCTCCGCCCGTACGCCGTCGAGCGCCAGCCCGGAGTCGAGCCAGGTCAGCCCCAGCGCGGCACCGAGGTTCCCCGGCCCCCGGGCCAGGCCGGCACCGGGAGCGGTGGGGCCGCGCCGGAGCCGTACGGTGTCGAGACCACCCACCACCTCGCCGGCGCGGAGCAGGACCGCCGACGCGGTGCCGTCCTCGCCGCACACCACGTTGACGGCGGAGTGCATCCCGTACGAGAAGTACACGTAGAGGACACCGGCCGGCCCGAACATCACCCGCGTCCGCGGGGTCACCCCTCGCCAGGCGTGGGAGGCCGGGTCGGCCTCGCCTTCGTAGGCCTCCACCTCCGTGATCCGCACCCGTACGTCGTCGACGCGGAGCAGGCAACCGAGCAGGTCGGGAGCCACGAGCGAGGCAGGCCGGTCGAGTCGCACCTGCCCAGTCTGCCTGCCTCTGGGCGGGTCCCCCGCAGGGGTACCCTGAGCCGGTGCTCGGGCGACGTGCGGTTCTCGGCGCCGCGGTGGCGGCGATCGGCGCCGCGTGCTCCCGCGAGACCGGCCCCGACACCCCGCCCTCCCCCTCGGCGTCGAGCGCCACCCCGTCGCTCCCTCAGCGGGACTTCACAGCGCCCGGGGAGGCCACCGCCGTCGTCAAGGAGCTGGTGGCTGCGGCCGGCACGATTCACGCCATCAAGGTGGAGATCACGCGACGGCAGGCCTCGCTGAGCGTGGTCTCGGGGATGAGGGCCACCACGTGGGCCTGGCGCGACGGCCGGGTCGCGGTCGTCGACTCCGACACCGAGTACGTCGGCCAGGCCATCTTCGACCCCCGCGACTTCAACGTCGCCGACCTGGCTGGCATGTTCGCTGTCGCGGAGACCGCGGCCAGGTCGAGCGCCGGCCAGATGCTCCAGATCGTCGAGTACGCCGACCGCGCCGTCTACATGACGGTCACCACGAACCCGGAGTCGCAGACCGTCTTCTTCACCCGCGACGGTGCCGTGGTCCCCCAGGTCGACGTGAGCACCGTGGCCGGTCTCACCGCCGCGCTGGGCGAGGTCATCGGCACCAAGTCGACGGTGCTGGCGCTCGGCGTGCTCCCCAACCAGGGCGGTGTCTGGGTCGACACCTCGGGTGGGGACACGCTCGTACGCACCCTGCGGCGCTCCCGGTTCCCGGTGCGGCTCGCCACCCGCCGGGAGAGCAGCACCTTGCTGCCGTTCGACCCCCGGGTGGTCGCGCCGAGCGTGGTGCTGGCCACGCTGGAGCGGTTGTCCGCCCGGCTGAAGGGGACGCCGGGCCCCGGGTGGGGTGTGACCGTCGATGCTCGTGACGCGTCCGGGGAGCCGCGGATGTACTGGTCGCTCGGCAACCAGCAGGCCGTGACGACCCTGACCGGGGTGAACATCACCCCGAGATAGACGGCGGTCAGCCACGCGGCCGGCCGGCCCCGGGGCGTACGCGCCCGGTCAGGCGCCGAGCTGGTTCGTGCTGAAGGTGTCGCACTGGCGGGGGTCGCCGGTGTTGAAGCCCTTGGCCACCCAGTACTTGCGCTGCGCGGCGGACCCGTGGGTCCAGCTCTCCGGGGAGACCCGGCCCGACGACGACTGCTGGATCCGGTCGTCGCCCACGGCCTTGGCGGCGTCGACGATCCGGTTCAGGTCGTCCTGGCTGACGGCCTTGATGGCGCCGTTCGGGTCCTCGGTGGAGTGCTTGAACCAGACGCCCGCGTAGCAGTCCGCCTGCAGCTCCAGCCGCACCTGCGGCGACGAGGGGCCGGTCTGCTGCCCGGCGGCCTGCACCTGGGCCATGGTGCCGGTGAGGTTCTGGATGTGGTGCCCGTACTCGTGAGCGATGATGTACGCCTCCGCCGCATCACCGCCACGCGCCCCGAGCTGACGCAGCAGCTGGGCCGTGAACTCGGTGTCGAGGTAGATCTTCTCGTCGGCCGGGCAGTAGAACGGCCCCACCTCGCTGGAGGCCGCGCCGCACCCGGTGCTCACCTGCTGGCTGAAGATCACCAGCGGCGCAGGGCGGAAGTCGCGGAGCGCTCCCGACCAGTAGCCGCCGATCGAGCTCATGTACGCCTGCCAGCGGCAGTCCCGGTTCTTCGCGACGTCCGAGCCGCGGGTGCACTCGGTGACCGGGTTGCCGGCCTGCGGCTGCGGGGCGGCGCCCGGGTCGGCCCCCATGATGGAGCTGGGGTTGAACCCGAAGATCAGGCCCAGCACGAGGAGGATGAGGCCGCCGATGCCGCCGACGGCCATGCGGCCGCCGCCGCCACCTCCGCCACCGGCCCGGGTGACCTGCGCCCCGCTGATGTCGGCGCTGTCGCGATACTCCATGCCACGTCCCCTCTGGGTAGCCACCACGGCGTACGGCAGCATAGCGGGACCCTCCATCTGCTGCCTGACTGGGGTGGTCACACGGTTTGTCGAGCAGCACACGGTGGGATGCTGGCCAGGTGTCTACCGCGCTGACCATGCTCCTGGCTCACCTCGCCGCCGAGAGGGCCCATGTGGTGGCGACGCTCTCAGGTCTGGACGCCGACCAGCTGCAGCAGGTAGTGGTCCCCTCGGGATGGTCTGCCGCCGCGCTGGTGCGGCACCTGATCTGGGACGACGAGGTGTTCTGGGTGCACGCGGTCCTCGGCGGCGACGACCGTGCGATCGCGGGGCTACGGGACGGGTGGTCGGCCATCGAGCCCGGACCGGAGAATCTCGTCGAGGCGTACCTCGCCGCAGCCGCCCGGAGCGACGAGATCATCGCGGCAGCAGACTTGGGCACGCCACCGCGCTGGTGGCCGCCAGCCGAGGTCTTCCCCTTCCCGGCGTTCGAGTCCGGCTGGCACGTCGTGCACCGGCTGCTGGCGGAGACCTCCACCCACGCCGGGCACCTCGATGTGGCGCGGGAGCTGATCGACGGCCATCAGCACCTCGTCGTCGGCTGAGGCGATCGGCCTCCCGCACGGGCGGATGTGCTTGGCCATGCCGGTCTGGGTAGGCATGATGAACGGATGAGGATCGTCGGAGTCCCCGCGGCCGGCCGGCCGACGGAGATCAGCCTGCCCGTGGGGCACGGCAGCGATCCGCATGCCCTGCTCTGGGACCACGGCTACTTCGTGCAGCGTCTGCTGTCGGTGAGCGGGCCGGTCGACGACCTGGTCCTGACCGCGCAGGTCGCGCCGCACCACCACCCCGGCACCGCCCTCCCGGTCCGTGACCGCGGCCGGGACCCGGGCCTCGTGATCCCCGAGGGCACCCTGCCGGAGAAGCGGCAGCGGGTCGCCGCGTACGCGATCGTTCTCTCCCCCCGCGGGTTGCTGGCGACACAGTTCTCGGGCCGGACGGCGGTCCCTGGCCTCTGGGGGCTTCCGGGGGGCGGGCTGGACGACGAGGAGAGCGGCGCGCAGGCGGTGGTGCGCGAGGTGTACGAGGAGACCGGGCAGCACGCCGAGATCGACCATGTGCTCGACGTGCAGTCCGACCACTGGGTCGGCCGGGCGCCGTCGGGCCGGATCGAGGACTTCCACGCGCTGCGGCTGATCTACTTCGCGACGTGCCCCCACCCCACCGAGCCTGTGGTGCACGACGTCGGGGGCACCACGTCGGCGGCCCGCTGGCTGCCGGCCCAGCGGTGGCGGCGCTTCAGCTGGACGGCCGGGTTCCGGGCCGTGCTGGTCAAGCACCTGGACACGCTGCTCCCCCACGAGCTGCCCGCCTGAGGTCGCCACGGCCCTGCGTTGCCCTAGTGTGGCGCGCCATGCAGACCATCGCTCGCGCCGTCGGCGCCATCGCTCTGACGGGCGTCCTCGTCGGCTGCAGCCAGGGCACGCCGGGCACGTTCACCAGCGACTCCATGACCTGTTCCGGTGACCCGGGGGCGGCCGGAGCCCTTTCGCTGCCGGTCAACGCGACTCCACCTCGGACCGTGCCGGGCGGCACGCTGCGTGCGGAGTCCGCACGTGCGACGGACGCGACGCTCTCGCGCAGGCCTGGAGATCCGGCTGTCATCACCGTGAAGGTGGGCGAGACGTTCACCGTGGGCTCGGTGACCTACACGCTCGTGGGCAGCTGCGCTGTCCAGAACCCCGGGAAGGCCCCCGGCACGACGACGGGCATCGCGTACGTGGTCGCGAAGAGCTAGCGCTCACGCGCCCAGACGCACGACAGCCCGGCTGCTGCGCGGCCGGGCTGTCGGTGTGCGAGAAGGTCAGCGACGGATGTAGCTGAGGATCCGCAGGATGTTGGTGTAGAGCCAGACCATGGTCACGGTCAGGCCGAACGCGGCCCGCCAGGACTCCTTGGCGGGAGCGCCCTGGGCGATGCCCGCCTCGATGTACTGGAAGTCGTCGACGAGCGACAGCACCGCCAGGACCACGCCAGCGGCGGCGAACAGCCAGGCCAGGCCGCCGACCGGGCCGGTGACGCCGGCGTACAGACCGAGGTTGATGCCAGCGAACGAGAGCGCGAAGCTCAGCAGGCTGGCGATGACGATGCCGATCATCGAGATCATCACGATCCGGCGGACCTTGTTCGACAGCCGGACACCGCCGAACTTGAACGCCGCGAGGGTGACACCGGCGGCGACGAAGGTCCCGAGGACCGCCTGCACGACGATGCCGGGGTAGTACATCTCGAAGAACATGCTCATGAGCCCGATCAGCACCCCCTCGACCGCGGAGAAGGCTAGGGCGAGGCCTGCGCCGATGGTGCGACGGACGGCGACGACCAGCGGCACGACGAACGCCGCGATGCCGCAGACGACCATCGCCGGGAGCATCAGCGCTGGCGGGATGAGGCCGCTCTGGAACGCGAAGACGGTGAGCACGGCCACGGCGACCAGACCGCCAATGGTGATGGCCGACTTCGTGATGACGTCGTCCATCGTCATCAGGCCCGAGGCCTGCGGCGCCTGCTGCTGCGACTGGTGGGGAGCCTGGCCGTAGCCCTGCGGGCCGAACTGCTGGCCGTACTGGTGGCCCTGGGGGCCGTACCCGTACTGCTGCTGGTCGTAGCCCTGCGGAGCCCGGTCGTGTGTGAACGCGTCGGGACGGGAGAGAACTGGATTGGCCAAGGTGGCGAGCCTCCTGCTCAGTGATTGGTGAAGCCAGTGTAGTCAACGCGTTGTGGCGGCTGGTCTCTTCCAGGTACGACCCGGCGCACGCTCAGGATCGCAGGGGGCACCACTGCTGCAGCCGTACGCCGCGGGCAGCCACTCCTCGCCGAGGAGCTGCAGCCGCGCCAGGTCGTGCTTCGCCAGGAGTCGGACCCATCGCCGAGCAGGAGCGTGACCTGCCGGCTTGCGCTCCCGCGGGACGCCTCAGCTGGCTGCGGAAGGGGGTTCCCCTCCGGCGTAGATGTCGCGGTGCCGCCGCGACGCTCACCCCGGTCACGGCGTGCCTGGCTGGTACCGGACTCCCGCCAGCGTGGCGCGAGAACGCAGGGCGGGCATGAGGGTGCCCAGGTCGGCACTCCCGTCGTCCGTGCACCAGGCTGCCGCCAGGACGGCGTCGACGTTCACGAACGCCCGAACCGCATCTGGAAGCGTCGAGGGGCCCACCATCCGTGCGCGCAGTCCGGTGGCCGCGGCGTCCGCGCAGCGTCGACTCACCTCGCGTGCTCCGGCGGGCGATGTCGCCAACTCCAGGCCACCTGTTCGGGAGAAAGCCGGGGAGAGCGTCGTAGGTGGCCGCGGTTAAGCCTGGACTCCCCCGTTCTGGACGACGAAGGACGCGCGACGACCAGCCCACACCGAGCAAGAAACCGCCGCGCGTACTGAGGAGGAAGAACGGCGTTATAGCGTCCAGGCTGCGGAGCGCGGAGCGCGACAGATGGCAGAGCGTCCGGGCTGCGGAGCGCGGAGCGCGACAGATGGCAGAGAGTGCCCCTGGTGGGACTCGAACCCACACTGCGGCGGGTTTAAGCCGCCTGCCTCTGCCGGTTGGGCTACAGGGGCGCTGGTCAGCGCTGGAGCAGCTCCAGTGTGGCCCCGTCGAGGATGTCGGTCTCGCGGACGGTCATCGGCACGCCGGTGCGGCGGCCGACCTCGGCGCAGATCATGACGCCGGCGCAGATCACCTCGGCGCGCAGGGGCTGCAGCATCGGGTAGCGGCGCATGGTGTCGGCGACCGACGTGCGGAGCAGCTCCTCGCTGAGCGCGAACAAGCTGCCCAGCGGCACGGTGGAGTTGTGGACCTTGGTGCGGTCGTACGCGGTGAGGCCCTGCGTCAGCGCCGAGACGCTGGTGGCGGTGCCGGCGACACCGATCCAGGTGCCGGTCGAGGCCAGGTCGACGCCGGAGGAGTCGATGAGGTCAACCACGAACGCGCGGGCCCGGGCGATCTCGTCGTCGGTGGGCGGGTCGCTGGCGAGGAAGCGCTCACGGATGCGTACCGACCCCATGTCGAGGGACCGCGCCGAGGTGATGGTGCCGTCCAGGTCACCGAGGATGAGCTCGGTGGAGCCGCCACCGATGTCCATCACCAGCGCCGGCCCCTGCGAGACAGGCCCGCCGGAGAGGGCGCCGAGGAACGACAGCCGGGCCTCCTCGTCGCCGCTGATGACGTCGACCTCCACGCCGAGTCGTTCCCGGACACCGTCGAACAGCTCGTCGCGGTTGCTGACGTCGCGCGCGGCACTGGTGGCGAGGAACCGGACGCGGTCCACGTCGAGGCTCCGGATCTGGGCGGCGAACGCGTCGACGGCGGCGAACGTACGGGCCAGGGCGTCGGGGTGGAAGACGCCGGACCCGTCGACGCCCTGCCCGAGGCGTACGAGCTCCTGGCCACGCGTGACCTCGTCCAGCGCGCCCTTGTCGCTCAGGCCGGCGACGAGCAGGCGGATGGTGTTGGTGCCGCAGTCGATGACCGCTGCTCTCATGGTTCGCTCCTGGTGGGGTCGAGGCAGGGCCGTTCCCAGAACGGCCCGATCCTGTCGAGGGCCTCGTCGCCGAGTGGGTTGACGCCCCGGCCGGCGGCTAGCGCGTGGCCGACGAGGGAGTGGAGGCACTTCACGCGGTCGGGCATCCCGCCCGCGGAGACCCCGTCGATCTCCGGCACCTCCTCGCCCCCGGAGATGGCGCGCCGGTCGGCCAGGTACGCGTCGTGGGCAGCGCCGTACGCGGCGCGAAGCTCCTCGTCGCTGCCGAGCCGGTCGGCCATCTCGCGCATCACCCCTTGTGACTCCAGGGTCGAGCAGGCGGAGGTGGCGCGGGGGCAGGTCAGGTAGTACGTGGTCGGGAACGGGTCACCGGACGGCAGCCGAGGCAGCGTCGCCACGACGCCCGGCTGACCGCACGGGCAGCGCCAGGCGACGCCGGCGATGGACCTGGGTGCCCTGCCCAGCTGCGCCGCGATCGCCGCCTCGTCGGTCTCGGTGGCGGGTTCGATCATCGCTTCTTCGACGCCGACGCGCTCGGGGTCGGAGCGGGAGGTGGGGTCACGGTGGCGGTGGCCTGTGGCTGAGGCGCTGCCGGGGCAGGCTGGTCGGCGGCCTGCACGGATGACCACATCTTCTCGTACCAGGTCTGGTTCTCCGGATCCGTACGGCCCTTGATGGAGCCGACCTGGCCGCTGACGACCTTGCCGTCGGGGCCGATGACGCGGTAGCCGATCTCCCCCGGCACCACCCAGCCGAGACGGTCGCGCGCCTGCGTCTTCACGTAGTCGGGGTCGTCCCACCGCTTCAGCTCGTCGTTCAGACGGTCGATAGCGGCCTGCCGCTCGACGATCTGCTGCTGGGCGACCGCGATCTCCTTCTGCTGCTGAAAGTAGATGCGCAGCGACCCGATGTAGCTCAAGGCTAGGATCGCCACCACCACGGCCAGGGCGATCGCTCGCCGCGTGAAGCTGATCCCCGAGCCGACGCGTGACAGCCGACGGGATCCCTTCGGCTCCTCCGGTGGTGCGGTGACCGAGGGGCGGGGGGTGGTACGCCGCTGCCGCGGACTGCCAGGACGGGCTGTCGCCCGCCCCGGCCCGCTGCTGCCGCGTGCTCCCCGCCGCCCCTCCGCCATCGGCGTCAGGCCTTGAAGCGCGGGAAGGCGCGACGGCCAGCGTACTCGGCGGCCTCGTCGAGGTCGTCCTCGATGCGGAGCAGCTCGTTGTACTTCGCGACCCGCTCGGACCGGGCCGGGGCGCCGGTCTTGATCTGGCCGCAGTTGGTGGCGACCGCGAGGTCGGCGATCGTGATGTCCTCGGTCTCGCCGGAGCGGTGGCTCATCATGCAGGTGAAGCCGGCCCGGTGGGCCATGTCGACCGCGTCCAGGGTCTCGGTGAGCGAGCCGATCTGGTTGACCTTCACGAGCAGGGCGTTCGCGGCCTTCATCTCGATGCCCTTGGAGAGGCGGGTCGGGTTGGTGACGAACAGGTCGTCGCCGACGACCTGGATACGGTCGCCGACCTTCGCCGTGAAGGAGACCCAGCCGTCCCAGTCCTCCTCGTCCAGCGGATCCTCGATCGAGACCAGCGGGTAGGCGTCGATCCACTCCTCGTAGATGGCGACCATCTCGTCGGTGGTCTTCTGGGCGCCCTCGAAGGCGTACGTGCCGTCCTTGAAGAACGACGAGGCCGCGACGTCGAGCGCCAGGGCGACCTGGGAGCCGGGCTCGAGGCCGGCGGCCTTGATCGCCTCGATGATGAGGTCGAGCGCGGCGCGGTTCGACTCCAGGTTCGGGGCGAAGCCGCCCTCGTCGCCGAGCCCGGTGGCCAGGCCGCGGTCGTGCAGGACCTTCTTGAGGGAGTGGTAGACCCGCGTGCCCCACTCCAGGGCCTCGGCGAACGAGTCGGCGCCGATGGGAGCCACCATGAACTCCTGCACGTCGACGTTGGAGTCGGCGTGCGAGCCACCGTTGAGGATGTTCATCATCGGCACCGGCAGCACGTGGGCGTTCGGGCCCCCGACGTAGCGGTACAGCGGCAGGTCGGCCGAGGAGGCGGCGGCGTGGGCCACGGCCAGGGAGACGCCCAGGATCGCGTTCGCGCCCAGGTTGCCCTTGTTCTCGGTGCCGTCCAGCTCCAGCATCGCGGTGTCGATGGCCCGCTGCTCGGAGGCCTCGAAGTCGACGAGCTCGGGAGCGATCTGGTTCATGACGTTGTCGACGGCGGTGAGGACGCCCTTGCCGCCGTACCGGCTCTTGTCGCCGTCGCGCAGCTCGACGGCCTCGAACGCTCCGGTGGAGGCGCCGGAGGGGACGCCCGCGCGACCCTGGCTGCCGTCGTCGAGGACGACCTCGACCTCGATGGTGGGGTTGCCTCGGGAGTCGAGGATCTCGCGCGCCTGGATGAACTCGATGAGGGCCACGATGAGCCTTTCGATCGGATCGGATGAGTCGCCCTCAGCCTATCCGTGTCCACCCTCGCCCCCGGGCTGACCCACCGATCAGGACACCCCCCACTGCGGCTCGCGGCCGGAGCCTGCCAGCGCCCGCTCCAGGTTGCCGAGGCCGTCGGAGAGAGATTTACGGCCCGTACGCCTGCGTCGGGGGCGTACCGGCAGCGCGCCCGGGCTAGGAGCGCGGCTGCCCCTCCGCCGCCCGGACCTCGCCCTCCAGCTCCCGCAGGGCGGCGCGCAGCGCCTGCTCCGGGTCGACGCCGGCCGCCTGCGCCCGTGCGGTGAGGGCGAGCACCTCGGTGCCGTACGCCTCGGGGCTCAGCGGGTCGGTCGGCAGGCCGACCTCGACGCCGTGGACCCGGGCGCGGCCGATGACCTTGTCCGCCCGCGCGAGCACGGGGAGACTCGCCGGGATGCCGTCCAGGGCACTGCTGCGGCGCTTCTGGGCTCGCTTGTTCTGCTCCCAGGACTGGTTCAGGTCACCTGGGACCTCGGCGTCGGAGAAGACGTACGGATGGCGCTCGACGAGCTTGTCGGCGATGCCGCGAGCGACGTCGTCGATCGTGAACGCGCCCCGTTCCCCCGCGATCTCCGCGTGGAAGAACACCTGCAGCAGCAGGTCGCCGAGCTCTTCGCGGAGGTCAGCATCGGTGCCGGTCTCGACGGCGTCGACGACCTCCGCGGTCTCCTCGACGAGGTAGCGCAGCAGCGAGGTGTGGGTCTGCTCCGCATCCCACGGGCACTGTGCGCGCAGGGTGTGCATCACCTCCCCGAGGCGACGCAGCTCGCCGGTCACTGGCGCGGTGAGGCAAGCTGGGAGAGGGAGCCGTTGCCTGGGGTGATGCCGAACTCCTTCGGGTTCCAGGTGCCGTAGCGGGGATCGACCACGATCGGGGTCCCCTGAACCAGCGAGACCTGGTCGTCGTCGGACAGGCGGCCGGTGACCACCTTCCAGCGGCCCACGGCCTGAGCGACCTCACGCGCCTCCGGGTCCTGCGCCAGGGCCCGCAGCGGCGACGAGGCGATCTGCTTGTCGATCTCCTCCTGCGAGATCGTCAGACCCTTGGTCGCGACCGCCTTGTCGCTCAGCTTGTCGGCGATGAGAACCTGCAGGAGCAGGTTGGTGAGCTCAGCCGGCGGGGTGTTGAGGTACGGACCGGTGACCCGGACCAGCCGGTCCAGGTGTGCCTGCGAGATGGACCTCCCGTCGACGACGGCGGCAGTGCCCGGCGCACCGGCACCGGCGGCGCAGCCGCTGAGGGCGACAGCGACGATCATCGCGAGGGCAGTGAGCGCGGCACGCAGGGTTCTCACAGGGGTCCGTCCTTCGGTTCGGAGTCTCGGGAAGCCTAGCGGGCGGCTTCCTGCACGGCCGCGTCGGGCGTCGGCGCGTACACGGCTTCCACCAGCACGGTCGCCCAGTCCAGCACCTCCTGCCCCGAGACCGGCCGCCGCGGCATGGTCGCGGTCATGGGTGCGGGCACCAGGATGTGGCCCTCCTTGAGGACCGACCCGGGGTACATGCGCTGCAGCCGCAGCTGCCTGGAGTCGGGCAGCCCGCCGGGGGCGAACCGGATGTACTTGCCCTGGGCCACCACCTCCGTGACGCCGGCCTGGCGGGCCGTGAGACGGAACTTCGCGACCGACAGCAGGGCGAGCACCGGGTCGGGCAGGTCGCCGTACCGGTCGGTGAGCTCGCTGGCGACGGCACCGAGGTCGGCCTCCGTACGCACCTGGGCGATCCGCTTGTACATCTCCAGCCGCAGCCGCTCCGACTCCACGTAGTCGGTCGGCAGGTGCGCCTCGACGGGGAGCTCGATGCGCATCTCGGGCTCCGGCTCGGGCGCGTCTCCCTTGAACTCCTCGACGGCCTCGCCGACCAGACGGATGTACAGGTCGAAGCCGACGTCGGCGATGTGGCCCGACTGCTCGCCGCCCAGGAGGTTGCCCGCGCCGCGGATCTCCAGGTCCTTCATGGCGATCGCCATGCCTGCGCCGAGGTCGGTGTGCGCGGCCATGGTCGCCAGGCGCCCGTGCGCGTTCTCGGTGAGGGTCTTGTCGGGGGGGTAGAAGAAGTACGCGTACCCGCGGTCGCGGCCACGCCCGACGCGCCCCCGCAGCTGGTGCAGCTGCGACAGGCCCATCACGTCGGCCCGCTCGATGAGCAGCGTGTTGGCCGTGGAGATGTTCAGGCCGGCCTCGACGATCGTGGTGCAGACCAGCACGTCGGCCCGCCGCTCCCAGAAGTCGACCATCACCTGCTCGAGCTCGCTCTCGCTCATCTGCCCGTGCGCGGTGGCCACCCGAGCCTCCGGCACCAGGCTCGACAGGTGCTTGGCCGTCTTGTCGATGGACTGCACCCGGTTGTGGATGAAGAACACCTGGCCCTCACGAGCGAGCTCGCGTCGGATCGCCGCCACGACCTGCCTCTCGTCGTACGAGCCCGCGAACGTCAGCACCGGGTGTCGCTCCTCCGGCGGGGTCGCGATCACGCTCATCTCGCGGATGCCGGTGATGGCCATCTCCAGCGTGCGCGGGATGGGCGTGGCGCTCATGGCGAGCACATCGACGTTGAGGCGCAGCTTCTTGAGCGCCTCCTTGTGCTCCACGCCGAAGCGCTGTTCCTCGTCGATGATCACCAGGCCGAGGTCCTTGAACTGCATCTCGCCCGACAGCAGACGGTGCGTGCCAACCACCACGTCCACGCTGCCGTCGGCGACACCGGCGATGGTCTTCTTCGTCTCCGCGTCGCTCTGGAACCGCGACAGCGGTGCCACCACCACCGGGTAGCCGGCGTAGCGGTCGGCGAACGTGGCGTGGTGCTGCTGCACCAGCAGCGTGGTGGGCACCAGCACGGCGACCTGCTTGCCGTCCTGCACCGCCTTGAACGCGGCCCGTACGGCGATCTCGGTCTTGCCGTAGCCGACGTCGCCGCAGATCAGGCGGTCCATCGGCACGACGCGCTCCATGTCGCGCTTCACCTCTTCGATGCAGGCCAGCTGGTCGGGCGTCTCCACGTAGGTGAACGCGTCCTCCAGCTCCTTCTGCCACGGGGTGTCCGGCCCGAACGCGTACCCCTGCGTCGCCTGCCTGGCCGCGTACAGCTTGATGAGCTCGGCCGCGATCTCGCGCACGGCCTTGCGCGCCTTGGACTTGCGCTTGTTCCAGTCAGCGCCGCCCATCCGGTCGAGCGTCGGCGACTCGGCACCGACGTAGCGGGTGACGAGGTCGAGCTGGTCCATCGGCACGTACAAGCGGTCGCCGGGCTGGTTGCGCTTGCTCGGTGCGTACTCGATGACCAGGTACTCGCGCGTCGCGCCACCGACGACACGCTGCACCAGCTCGACGTAGCGGCCGACGCCATGGTGCTCGTGCACGACCGGGTCGCCCGCGGTGAGCTCAAGGGGGTCGATCTGGTTCTTGCGGCGGGTCGGGAGCTTGCGGGCCGACTTGTCGGCCACCTGCGTGCCGGCGAGGTCCGAGGTGGTGTACAGGCGCAGGCCGACCGCGTCGTACGTGAAGCCGTGCGCGAAGGCCGCCGTGGTGATGGTGACGATGCCGGGGCGCGGCGGGGAGGTCATGGGGTCGGCGACGGTCGCGCCGACGCCGTTCTCGCTCAGCACCTCCAGCAGGCGCTGGGCCAGGCCGCGTCCCTCGGCGGTGAGCACCACGGAGAGACCCTTCTCGACATCGGCCCGCACGTCTCGTACGGCTTGATCGGTGTCACCCCGCCACGGCTCGACCACGTGCGCGGGCAGGATGCGCGACTCCACGCCGCCGACCTCGACCCCGGAGAGGTCGACGAGCTCGCCGTCCTCGGAGTACACCGGCCCGCGCGGCTCCTCCGGCCCGGCCGCGAACGGCGACAGGGACCACCACAGCAGGCCGCGTTCCAGGGCGTGGGCGCGCACGTCGGACAACGGCTGGTACGCAGACGCGCCCAGGTCGATCGGCGCCTGTCCGCCGCCGGCAGCGGCCGCCCAGGAGGCCTGCAGGAACTCCTGGGAGGTGGCCTCCAGGTCGGCCGCGCGCGTACGGATCAGCTCTGGGTCGCACAGCAGCACCAGCGTGTCCTCGGGCACCACGTCGACGAGCAGCTCCAGCCCGTCGACGAGCACCGGAGACAGCGCCTCCATGCCGTCGACCGCGTGCCCGTTGGCGATCTTGTCGAGCATCTCGACCAGCTCGGGGTGCTTGTCGGCCAGCACCGCGGCCCGCTCCCGCACCTCGGGGGTCAGCAGCAGCTCACGGCAGGGGTAGGCGACCAGGCTGTCGCGGGTCTCGCCGCCGGAGCGCTGGTCGGCGACCTCGAAGATGCGGATCTCCTCGACCGTGTCGCCGAAGAAGTCGACGCGCAACGGGTGCTCCTCGGTGGGCGGGAAGACGTCGAGGATGCCGCCGCGCACGGCGAACTCGCCGCGCCGCTCGACCAGGTCCACCCGCGTGTACGCCGCCGCCACCAGCGCGTTCGCGAGCTCGGTCGGGTCGTGCTCCTCGCCGACCACGACACGGACGGGCCGCATCTCGGCCAGCCCCTTCACCTGCGGCTGCAGCACGGAGCGTACGGGGGCCACGACCGCCCGTGGCCGGGCCTGCTCCCCCGTGCCGGCCAGCCGGCGCAGCACCTCAAGCCGCCGGCCCACGGTGTCCGAGCGCGGGCTCAGCCGCTCGTGGGGCAGGGTCTCCCAGGCCGGGTAGTACGCCACCTGCTCCTCGCCCAGCACCGAGACCAGCTCGGCCGTCAGCTGCTCGGCCTCTCGGTAGGTGCTGGTCACCAGCATCAACGGCCGCCTGCCCGCCAGCACACCCGCCAGCAGTGCCCGCACCGACGGCGGCCCCGTGATGTCGAGCGCCCCCACACCGTGCTCGGCGTCGGCGAGGCAGTGCCCCACCACCTTGTCCGAGGCGATGACCTCGAGCAGCCCCTGAACTGTCACGCCGGAGACCCTACAAGCCGCCACTGACAGTTCTTGGCGGGGCCCCTGGTGGGTGGGCACCGGCGACCCGGCGGCACCGGGCCGCCCCTCGCGAACCATGCCGTCGCAGACCCGCCCCGAACCGTGGCCTACGGGGCGGTGGTCCCCCAGCACCGCTGAATGGTTCGGTCTGCTGCCAGGCGGGCCCGAGTGACTACCCTGCGACCATGCCGTCGTGGTCCCGGCCCGTACATCCCCCACTCGCCCCGTACGTGGTGAGCCTGGTGGCGTACGACCACCCCGACTCACCGCCGACCCATCACGGTCTCCCCTCCCCCACGGTCACCGTGATCTGGTCGTTCGACGACCCCGTCGACTGCGGTTGGCTCGACGACCCGGCCCGCGACGACTACTGGCTGCTCGTCGGCGGCCTGCACACCCGCCCGTCGCTCATCGAGACCCACGGCAGGCAGCGGGGTGTCCAGCTCTCCCTGACCCCGGCCGGCGCCGCCCGCATCTTCGGCCTGCCACCGGGAGCTCTCAGCGAGACCATCGTCCACGGCTCCGACCTGGGGTGGGGCGACAGTGCGTATGCCGCCCTGGCCGACGCTCCCTGGCCTGAGCGACTGGACCGCGCCGAAGCCCTGCTGCTGAGCCGTCTTGCCCGGGCAGCCGGCCCGGCCATCTCGCCCGAGGTCGCCGAGGCGTGGCGGGTCATCCAGACGGCTCGCGGGGAGGTGCGGGTCGCCGACCTCGCCGAGCACGTCGGTTGGTCGCGCCGGCATCTGTCGGCCCGGTTCTCGACCGAGCTCGGCGTGACGCCGAAGGCGGCGGCCCAGGTGGCGAGGTTCACCCATGCCCGGGTGCTGGCGGGCGGTGGGATGCCGCTGGCTGAGGTGGCGTACGCCGCCGGGTACGCCGACCAGCCCCACCTCAACCGGGAGTGGCGTCGTCTCGCTGGCCTCTCACCCCTGGCCACGCTTGCCGACGGGGCCTACGACTGAGCTCTCCCATTCGTCCAAGACCGGTCCCTGGCGCGGGTCCAGGATGGCGGCATGACCACACCACAGCTCTACGCCACCTTCCGCTACCAGGACGCCGACCAGGCCCTGGCGTTCCTCCGCGCGCTCGGCTTCACCGAGCGTCTCGTCGTACGCGACGAGCAGGACCCGTCGATCGTCCAGCACGCCCAGCTGCAGTGGCGTGACAACGGCGGCGTGATGCTCGGGTCCGTACAACCGTGCATGCACCCCGGCCCGACCGTCGGCCAGCAGTCGGCCAACCTCGTGGTGGCGAGCGACGCCGAGGTGGACGCCACCATCCAGCGAGCCCTCCAGGCCGGCGGCACCCTGGCGCAGGAGATCAGAGAGAACCCGTACGGAGGCCGCAGCGGACTGATCCGCGACCCCGAGGGCAATCACTGGAACATCGACTCCTACCCCGGCGAGTGACGCGCCGGTGCTGGCAGGCCGTCAGGAGTTGTAGCGCTGCTGGGTCGCGTCGAGACCCTGGGTGACCAGGCACTCGATCGCGTCGGCGGCACGTGAGACCTCCACGGCGACGTCGTCGGACTGCGACGACGGGAAGCTCTGGAGCACGAAGTCAGCTGGGTCCTGACGCCCGGACCGGCGGTAGGTGCTGGTCACCAGCAGCAACGGACGCGACCCCGGCGAGCACACCGGCCACCAATGGGCGCGCCGACGGCGGACCAGTGATGTCGAGCGCCTGCACACCCCGGGCGGCGTCGTCGACATAGTGCCCAACCACCCTGTCTGAGGTGATCACCGCCAGCAGCCCCTCAACTGTCACTTCGCGGCCCGACTCTGGTGGGCGCCGTGACTAGTCGGCAGCCCTGCCGACGCGATGTCTGCCGACGCCCGGCGCGCTAGCGCTCGACGGCGGGCCCGACGGCGCCGGGGACGAAGGCCGAGCGCCCTCCCCGGCTTGCTTCCCCCGGCCCAGACCCAGCCGCTGGCGCATTACTGCAATCATCGGCCTCAGGGTCTTAAGTTCCTCCCGAGGCCAGTCAATCGCCGTGCGAGATGTGGGCGCCGTGATCGACACGGCGGTGTGGATGCCCATCTCAGACATCGAGGTCAGGGGGACCGCCACGCACCTGCATCCGCTGATGTACTCCTCGTCGTCGATCGCGTACCCGTCGCGCCTCACCTGCTCGAGGACGTGCAGCAGGGCGTCGACATCGGTGATCGTCGCGTCCGTGTGGCGTGTCAGCGGACCGTCGCCGAGACGGCGCGCCACCTCGTCGGTAGGGAGTGTCGCCAAGAGCGCCTTGCCGGTGGCGGTGGCATGAGCGTCGAGTTCGAGCCCCACCGCAGACATGAGACGCATCGCGGTCCGGGGCTGCGTGATCGCGAGGTAGACCACGTGGGACCTCTCGAGCTGCGCCAGTTGCACTACTTCCCCCAGCTGGGCGGTCACCTGCTCCATGAACGGCCGAGCCATGTCCGTCACCGTGGCGAACCGCGGCTACGACACGCTCGGCGTCGTCGCCCTCCATCCGCAGCCGACCCTGATCGACGAAGTCGAAGCCGGCGTCAAGTGGCCTCAGCCGGCCACCGACCTTCGCGTCGGTGACCGCGTCACACTCATCCCCAACCACGTCTGCACCGCCTTCGCGGGGTGTCAGACCGTCCACTACGTCAGAGACGGTGAGATCATCGACACTCACCGCACTCTGTCTCGCTGACGCACCAACGGAGGTCACATGCATGACTTCGACGGGCTCGTCGCCCTAATCACGGGGGGTGCCAGCGGGATTGGCGCCGCCACCGCGCAAGTCCTCGCCGACCGAGGCGCCCACATCGCCGTCCTCGACCGCGCACCACACACCGCTGGACCCGGAACACTCGCCCTGTCCGCAGACGTGACCGATCCCAACTCCATCTCCCGTGCCGTGGCTGCAACGATCGCGCAGTGGGACCGCATCGACGTGGTCGTCAACAGCGCGGGCATCGGCGCCGTCGGTGACATCACGGCTAACGACGACGACGAATGGCACCACGTCTGGGACGTCAACGTCGTCGGGATCACCCGCGTCACCCGCGCCTCCCTGCCGCACCTGCGACGCTCACCGTCCCCCGCCGTCGTCAATGTGTGCTCCATCGCCGCCACAATGGGGTTGCCAGCTCGAGCTCTTTACAGCTCCACCAAGGGTGCTGTGCTCGCCCTCACCTACGCCATGGCCGCTGACCATGTCGCTGAGGGAATCCGGGTCAACGCCGTCGCCCCCGCCACCGTGGACACCCCGTGGGTACAGCGACTCGTCGACCAGGCCGACGATCCCGCCGCAGCTGCAGCACAGCTGCGGGCCCGTCAGCCGTACGGTAGGCTCATCACCCCGCACGAGGTCGCCACCGCGATCGCAGGCCTGGCCTCGCCAAGTGCATCCGGCATCACCGGCACTTTGCTCCACGTCGACGCCGGCATGCACTCGCTGCGCACCAGTTCGTCCCCCATCCCGACCCCTAGGCAGTGAACCAAACGCCATGACCAGAACTGCACTCGTTACCGGCGGCGGCAGCGGCCTGGGCGCCGCGGCCGCCCGACGCCTGCGCTCAGAGGGGATCATCGTCATCACCCTCGACCTCGTGGGCGACGTCGATCTGCATGTCGACGTTCGCGATGAGGCTGGTCTGCTCGAAGCCGTGACATCCGTAGGCCCTGTGGACATCCTGATCAACTCCGCGGGGATCGTCGGTCAAAACGCCCCTTTGGTCGACACCGACGCCGACGCCTGGAGGCACGTCCTCGACGTGAACGTGGTCGGGACGGCCATGGCCATGCGCGCCGTGGTGCCCTCGATGGTTGAGCGTGGCTGGGGGCGCGTAGTCAACATCGCCAGCATCGCCGGAAAGGACGGGAACCCGAATCTGTCCATCTACTCCGCCTCCAAAGCGGCCGTCATCGCACTCACTAAGTCGGCTGGCAAGGAGCTCGCCACGACCGGAGTGCTGGTCAACGCCATCGCCCCGGCCGTCATCGCCACACCGATCAACGCCGCCACCGACCCTGCGGTCCTGGAGCACATCACGAGCCTCATCCCGATGAAGCGGGTGGGCCAACCTGAGGAGGTCGCCGAGCTCATCTCCTGGCTCGCCTCAGACAAGGTCTCCTTCTCGACCGGCGCCATCTACGACCTCAGCGGGGGCCGGGCAACGTACTGAGGCGCCACGGGCCTGCGCCGAGAGGGGAGGCTTGGGTTCGGACCCGGCGGTGCCGGGCCGCCCCGCATCGTGGTTCAGGAGTTGTAGCGCTGCTGGGTCGCGTCGAGACCCTGGGTGACCAGGCACTCGATCGCGTCGGCGGCACGGGAGACCTCCACGGCGACGTCGTCGGACTGCGACGACGGGAAGCTCTGAAGCACGAAGTCAGCTGGGTCCTGGCGCCCGGGCGGGCGGCCGATCCCCCAACGGACGCGGTAGAAGTCGCCCGTGCCGATGGCCCCACGGATCGACTTCAGCCCGTTGTGGCCGTTGTCGCCGCCGCCGAGCTTCACGCGGATGCGACCGAAGTCGATGTCCAGCTCGTCGTGGATCACCACCAGGTGCGCGGGGTCGATCTTCCAGTGCCCGAGGAGCTTGGCGACGGGGCCACCGGAGTCGTTCATGTACGTGCGAGTCGTCGCGAGGAGCACCTTCTCGGTGTCGGCGCCGACAGCGCCGGTGCCGGTCGCCCCGATGCGTACGTCCGCGGTGTTCGCCCGCTGCAGCCGCTGCGCCGACAGCGACGCGCCGCCGCGGGAGGCGAGCTCCGCCACGACCATGGCACCGACGTTGTGGCGGTGAGATGCGTAGGTGGGGCCCGGGTTCCCGAGCCCCACCACAAGCCAGCTGGCCATACGCGCTGGTTACGCCTCGTCGTCCGACTTGTTGGACTTGTCGCCGGCGGACTCGTCCTCGCCCTCGGTGAGGTTGCGGTCGGGGTCGAGCGACTCGCCGGACGGCTCGTCGGTCTCCTCGACCTCCTCGGTGGCCTCCTCGATCGCCGCGTCGAGCTCGGCGTCGATCTCCTCCTGGGTCGGCGCGGCGTGAGCCGAGACCATGAGGTCGTCGGGCTCGCCCGGGAAGACCGCACCCTCGGGCAGGTCCAGGTCCTTGGCGTAGATGCTGGTGCCGACCTCGATGCCCTCGACGTTGATCACGATCTCTGTCGGGATGTTCGTGGCCTCGACCTCGAGCGTGATCGAGTTCTGGTCCATGACCAGCATGACGTCGCTGGTGTACTCACCCTCGGTGACCAGCGGCACGGCGACGGTGACCTTCTCGCCACGGCGCACGATCACCAGGTCGAGGTGCTCGATGGTGCCGCGTACGGGGTCGCGCTGCACCTGCTTCGGCAGCGCGAGCTGCGCCTTGCCGCCGTCGATCTCCACCGACAGCAGGGCGTTCGCGACACGGAGCGCGAGCTGCGTCGGGTGGGCCGGCAGGGAGATGTGCACCGGGTCGGTCCCGTGGCCGTACAGGACGGCGGGCACCAGCTGGTCGCGGCGCAGGCGGCGGGCAGCGCCCTTGCCGAACTCTGTGCGCGTGGTGGCGCTGAGCTTGACCTCAGACATGTTTCTCGGACTCCTCGAACTCAGATCACTTCGGGCAACGACTGCCCAGAGGGCGCCCGGCGAGGAGGACCAGGTCGATCACGGGGCTCGCAAGAGCCTCCCTCGCCGAGGTAACCGCAGCAGGGTATACCGGCCCACGCGGCCGGGGAAAGTCGGGCGCGTCAGCCGCTGATGTCGCCCATCAGGGATGTGACGCTGCTCTCCAGGAACACAGCCTTGATCGCCTTGGCGATCAGCGGCGCGATCGAGAGCACCGTGAGGCAGTCGATGTCGACGCCTGGCGGGAGGGGCAGCGTGTTGGTCACGATGACCTCCTCGAACGGCGACCGGTTCAGCCGCTCGGCCGCGGGGCCGGACAGCACCGGGTGGGTGGCGGCTGCGATCACCTTCTTCGCGCCGTGCGCCATCAGTGCGTCGGCGGCCAGGCAGATGGTGCCGGCGGTGTCGATCATGTCGTCGACGAGCAGGCAGACCTTGCCCTCGACGGTGCCCACCACCTCGTGCACGGCGACCGTGTTGGCCACGTTCGGGTCGCGGCGCTTGTGGATGATCGCGAGCGGGCAGTTGAGACGGTCGGTCCACTGGTCGGCCATCCGCACGCGGCCCGCGTCCGGGGAGACCACCACCATGTCCTCGTTGCCGTACTTCTGGCTCACGTAGTCGCTCAGCAGCGGCAGCGCGTGCAGGTGGTCGACGGGGCCGTTGAAGAAGCCCTGGATCTGCGAGGCGTGGAGGTCGACCGACATGATGCGGGTGGCCCCAGCGGCGGCGTACAGGTCAGCCATCAGTCGCGCCGAGATCGGCTCGCGGCCGGCGTGCTTCTTGTCCTGGCGGGCGTACGGGTAGAACGGCGACACCACGGTGATCCGCTTGGCCGAGGCGCGCTTGAGCGCGTCGACCATGATCAGCTGCTCCATCATCCACTCGTTGATGGGCGCCGGGTGCGACTGGATCACGAAGGCGTCGGAGCCTCGTACGGACTCCTCGTAGCGCACGTAGATCTCCGAGTTCGCGTACGTCACCGCGCGCATCGGAACCAGGTCGGCGCCGAGGATCTGGGCAACCTCGTTGGCGAGTGCCGGGTGCGACCGGCCGGAGAAGAGCATCAGCCGCTTCTGGTCCTTCTTGGTCAGCGCGCTCACGCCTGCTCCCCCTCTGTCGAAGCGGCGTCGGTGGCCGCCTGCTCGGTCTTGCTCCCTGCCCGGCGGGACGCCACCCATCCCTCGATGGTGCGCTGCCGGCTGCGAGCGATGCCCAGGGCTCCCGGGCCGACGCGCTCGGTGATCGCGGAGCCAGCGGCCACGTACGCACCGTCGGCGATCTCGACCGGAGCCACGAGCACGGTGTTCGAGCCGACGAACGAGTGGCGGCCCACGGTCGTGGTGCTCTTGGTGACCCCGTCGTAGTTCGCGAAGATCGTGCCGGCGCCGATGTTCGCCCCCTCGCCGATCACCGCGTCGCCGCAGTAGGTGAGGTGCGGCACCTTCGCCCCGTCGCCGATCTTGGCGTTCTTCGTCTCCACGAACCCGCCGATCTTGCCCTTCGCGCCGAGCTCGGTGCCCGGGCGCAGATAGGAGTACGGCCCGACGGTGGCGCCCGCCCCGATCACCGACAGCGAACCCTGGCACCGGGTGACCTCGGCGTCCTCACCGATCTCCACGTCGGTGAGCATCGTGTCGGGGCCGATGGTCGCGCCGGCGCCGACCGAGGTCGCGCCCCGCAGGTGCGTGTTGGGCAGCAGCGTGACGTCCTCGGCCAGGTCGACGGTGTCCTCCACCCACGTGGTGGCCGGGTCGAGCACCGTCACACCGGCCCGCATCCAGCGCTCCAGGATCCGGCGGTTCAGCTCTGCGGCCATGGCGGCGAGCTGGACGCGGTCGTTGACGCCCTCGGTCTGCCAGGTGTCGGCGATCAGGTGAGCGCCCACCTTGGCGCCGGCCCCGACCGCGTACGCCAGCACGTCGGTCAGGTAGAGCTCGCCCTGCGCGTTGTCGCTGCGCAGCTGCGCGAGCCCGGCGCGCAGCACGGCGCCGTCGAAGACGTAGATCCCGGAGTTGATCTCGCGGATCGCGCGCTGCTCGTCGGTGGCGTCCTTCTCCTCGACGATCGCCGTCACCGCTTCGCCCGAGCGGATGATGCGACCGTAGCCACGAGGGTTGTCGACCACCGCGGTGAGCACCGTGAGCACGTTCTGGTTGGCCCTGTGCTCGGCCACCAGGTCGGCGAGCGTCTGGCCGGTGAGCAGCGGCACGTCGCCGTACGTGACGACGACCTCTCCCTGCTCGTCGGGTACGTCGGCGAGCCCGCACTGCACCGCGTGGCCGGTGCCCCGCTGCTCGTCCTGGACCGCCTGGCGTGCGTAGGGGGCGATCTCCGACAGATGAGCGGCGACCTGCTCCCGCTGGTGCCCGACCACCACGACCAGGTGCTCCGGCTCCAGATGGGCGGCGGCGTGCACGGCGTGAGCGAGCAGAGAACGACCGCACACCTCGTGGAGCACCTTGGCCCGGCGCGACCGCATGCGGGTGCCTGCGCCAGCGGCGAGCACGACCACCGCCTTCACAGGGTTCTGCTCGGCCAAGACCTGGCTCCTTCTCATCGCCCGCGGCGGGGTAGCGACCGGTGCAGCCACCCTATCCGCATCCGCACGAAGGCTGTCGCCGTCGTGCGATCACGAGAGCTGCCCGGGCCACCCGGCCGGGCCAGCTTCGGCCACAGCTGCGCGAGCAGGCCTACTTCTCGCAGGCGACCCCGTCACCGTCACCGTCGAGCTCGGGCTTGTACCCCGGCTGGCCGCGGTACAGCGGAGCCGCCCCCGCCGCCTTGGCCTCGGTGCAGTTCTTGAACGGGCCGGCCGCCTTGGACGTCGTGGCCGGAGCCTTGACGGTCGTCGCGGGAGCCTTGGCCGTGGTTGCCGGCGCCTGCTGCGTGGTGGCGGGGGCCTTGACCGTCGTCGCGGGCGCCTGCTGCGTCGCCGGAGCAGCCGCCGTCTGCTTGACGGTCGTGGCCGGTGCGGCTGGCGCGGTGGGAGCAGCCGTCAGCCCCGCCGCCGGCTGGATGGCCGTGGCAGGGGCGGCCGTGGGCTGCTCGACGGGGTTGGCCGGTGGGGTCGCAACGGGCGAAGGCGTCTCGCTCGGCGTGGGCGTCGGCACCGGGGTCGGCGAGCTGGGCGCGTGACCATCGGTCGTGCTGCTCGCCCAGGTGGCCACCGCCGGCGTCGACGCAGCCGGGACGCCCTGGGCGGGAGCGGGAGCCGGGGGCACAGCCATGAGCCCGACCGTGCCTACCGCCATCCCGATGAACACCAGGACAGCCCGCCCGGTGACCGACGTGGTCCCGAACCAGGTGCGCGGGCTGCGCCGAACGAGGCTGGAGAGGGCCGTCACCACGGGCACCCACCCGAGCAGCCACAGGGCCGCCCCCGGTTCCTTCACTGCGATCGGCACCAGCAGCAGCAGCGCGGACAGCCCGAGCCACAGCCGCCAGGTGTTCACCACGGTGAACATCCGCGACCGCTGGGGTGCAGTGGGTTGCCCGGCGTACGCGGGGCCAGGCTGCACCCAGACGGGCTCCGGACGTGGGTTCGACGGGCGGCGGAACGTGATCACGGCAAGGTCTTTCTCATGGGGGACGGCCGCACCCTCGGCGACGCTGCCCCGCCTGAGAAACCTGATGAGAGCTCTCTCATGAAGCGAGGTGACCGCGGGTCGCCTCCCCTGCTGAGTTCCCCGGGCAGGAGTCGAACCTGCGTCGCTTGATCCTGATTCAAAGTCAGGCGGGCCCTGCCGGCAGACCAACCGAGGAGTGGTGGGCCCCATGGTACGGGGCCCGCGGGCGTCGTTGCACCCGTGTCAGATCACCTGTCAGATCACCTTGGCGATCGACTCCGACACGTACGCGAGGTTGCCGGTGTTGAGGGCGGCGACGCAGAGGCGGCCGGTGTCGGTGCCGTACACGCCGAACTCCTCGCGCAGGCGCACCATCTGCTCCTTCGTGAGCCCGGAGTAGCTGAACATGCCGACCTGGTCGGTGATGAAGCTCATGTCCTGGGTGACGCCGGCGGCCTTGAGTCCGTCCACGAGGCCCGTACGCATCGCCTTGATCCGGTCGCGCATCGCGCCCAGCTCCGACTCCCACTGGGCTCGCAGCGCCGGGTCTCCCAGCACGTGGGTGACGATCGCGGCGCCGTGCGTGGGCGGGTTGGAGTAGAGCGTGCGGATCAGCACCTTCACCTGGGACTGCACACGCTTGGCCTCCGCGGCGTCGGCGCAGACCGCGGAGAACCCGCCGACCCGCTCCCCGTACAGGGAGAAGGACTTCGAGAACGACGTCGCCAGCAGGAAGGTGAGGCCGGCGTCGAGGAGCTTGCTCACCACGTACGCGTCCTCGGTGATGCCCTCGGCGAAACCCTGGTAGGCCATGTCGAGAAACGGGGTCAGCCGCTTGGCCTTGACCACCTCGACGACCCGGTCCCAGTCGGCCGGCTGCAGCTCGTAGCCCGTGGGGTTGTGGCAGCGCGCGTGCAGCACCACGACGGTGCCCGGGGCGGCGGCCTCGAGGTCGGCGACCATCCCGTCGACGTCGACGCTGCGGGTGGCGGCGTCGTAGTAGCGGTACGTCCCGACCTCGAACCCGGCCCGCGCGAACAGGGCCTTGTGGTTCTCCCACGACGGGTCGGACACCAGCACCTGCGCGGACGGGTCGATGAGTGACAGCAGACCCGCGCCGATCCGCAGGCCGCCGGTGCCGCCCAGCGCCTGTGCGGTCACCACTCGCCCCTCGGCCAGCACCTGGGAGCCGGCGCCGAAGACCAGTTCCTTGACTGCCGCGTTGTAGGCAGGCATGCCGTCGATCGGCAGGTAGCCACGCGGCTTCGGGTCGGCGGCGAGCGCCTGCTCGGCCTTGCGCACGCACTCGAGCAGCGGGATCTTGCCGGACTCGTCGAGGTACACACCCACACCCAGGTTGACCTTCTCGGGGCGGGTGTCGGCGTTGTACGCCTCGGTGAGGCCGAGGATCGGGTCGGCCGGTGCCTGCTCGATGCCGGAGAACAAGGACATGGGAGAGGACCTCTCAGACGTGGGTTCGCCAGCATCCTAGGTGCAGGTGCTGGTCGTGCTCCCCGCCGATCTCAGGCAGAGACGCCGACTCCCCGGGGTGACGCGTGCGGCCACGCCGTCGAGTCGAATGGCTGGCGACCGCGCCCGGGTCGCGACAGACTGTCCCGGTGCCGAACCCCGAGGTGACGCGCGCGCGGCGCGGCCGGGTGCGCATGAGCAGCGCCCAGCGCCGAGACCAGCTGGTCGAGGTGGCGCGTTCCGCGTTCGCCGAGCGGGGGTTCGACGGCACCAGCGTGGAGGACATCGCCGCGCGGGCCGAGGTCAGCAAGCCCGTCGTGTACGAGCACTTCGGCGGCAAGGAGGGCCTGTACGCCGTGGTGGTCGACCGCGAGGTGCAGGCTCTGCACTCCGCGATCCGCCAAGCGATCACGACCCCCCAGGTCGGCTCCCGACGCCTCCTCGAGCGGAGCACGATGGCATTGCTGGACTACATCGAGAGCAGCCCCGAGGGGTTCCGCATCCTGGTCCGTGACTCCTCGGGCCCCTCCGGAGGGTCGTACGCCAGCATCCTCAACGACGTCGTCGTGCGCGTGGAGGGGGTGCTCGGGGCCGTCTTCAGCGACCGGGGGCTGGACCCCCGCGCCGCTCCCCTGTACGCCCAGGCGCTCACCGGCCTGGTCTCCATGACGGCGCAGTGGTGGCTCGACAACCCGCAGGTGCCCAAGCGAGAAGTCGCCACGCACGTGATGAACCTGGCCTGGAACGGGATGCACAGCCTTGAGAAGGACTTCCGCCTCTCCGACGAGGGCGGCCCTCTCGACGCAGCCCGGTGAGGTTGTCGGGCAGGCCCGCGCTGCTCGCCGTCTGCGGCCTGTTCGCCGTGAACGGCGCCACGCTCGGGTGCTACGCGGCTGCGCTCCCGGCGCTGCGCGAGGCGTACGGCCTTCGAGAGCGTGCCATCACCATCGCGTTGCTGGCGCTGGGGGTGGGGGCGATCCTCGGGCAGCAGGTCGCGGGGCGGCTCACCGAGCGGATCGGGTTGCGCCGGGCGTGCCTCGGGTCGGTGCCGCTGCTGGCGGTCGGGTCGTCGCTGCTGGGTCTGACCTCCTCGTACGCGGGCATGCTCGTCGCCGTGGTGACCCTGGGCCTCGCCAACGGCTTCCTCGACGTGGCGATGAACGCGCTGGCGGTCGAGATCGAGAAGGCGCGTCCGTTCCCGGTGATGAGCCGCATCCACGCGACCTGGTCGCTGGGCCAGCTCATCGGGTCGGGCATCGTGCTGCTCGCCTCCCGGTTCTGGCCCGGCCCGAGGCTGGTGCTGCCGTCGCAGGTGGCGATGGCAGTGGTGACCCTGCTGACCCTGGGAGCCCTCTGGCGGATCGTGCCTGACGTGGCGGTGGAGCCGCACGTCGACGCCTCGGGAGCACGCGTACGCGTCCCGCGCGCCGCGTACCTGCTCGGGCTGATGGCCATGGGCTTCGGCCTCGCGGAGGGCACCGCGATCGACTGGTCGGCGATCCACGTCGTCGACGTCACCGGGGTCTCCCCCGGTGTCGGCGCCCTCGGCGTCACCATGGCGACCGGGGCGATGATGCTGATCCGGCTCGTGGGCGACACGGTCGTGGCCCGCGTGGGCCGGGTGTGGGTGGTGCGGGCGGGGGCACTGGTCGCCGCCGCAGGTTTCCTGGCGGGCGCGCTGCTGTCATCCCTGCCGCTGGTGCTGCTGGGCTGGGCGCTCGTGGGCGCGGGCATCGGCATCATCGCACCGCAGGTGTACGCCGCCGCCGGCTACCTCGCCGGCCCACGCGGGCTGGCCGTGGCGGTGTCGTTCGGGTACACCTCGATCCTCGCCGGGCCCGCCGTCATCGGGTGGCTCATGCACAGCGTCGGCGTGCAGCGCACCATGCTGGCCCCGGCTGCCTTCGTCGCCCTGGTCGCTCTGGGCGCCGGGGTGATGCGCGCCGGGGAGCGTCCTGCCGCTGGTTGAGCAACCATCCCCCGAGGAACGAAGGGGATAGGCGTCGAGACGCCGCTGGTTGAGCAACCACCCCCTGAGAACGAAGGGGATGGGCGTCCAGACCCCGCTGGTCGAGCGCCAGCGAGACCTGACGGGGCATCCCTGCCGTCAGCCTTCCTCCCCACCTCGCCCCGGCATGGCCGACGGAACCTGCACAACCGGTGCGCATGGCGGCACAGGTCGCTCCACGGAGGACCAGCGCATGCGTTCGCACCGCTTGTGCAGGCACGCCACGACGCAGCGCCGCCGGGTGGCGGCACAGCCGTCCTCCCCCACCTCGCCCCAGCACGGCCGATGGGACCTGCACAACCGGTGCGCATGGTGGCACAGGTCGCCTCAGGAGGCACCAGCGCACGCATTCGCACCGTTGGTGCAGGTGGGCGACTGTCAGCCGGACTCCCGCTGACCCGACGTCGACGTACGCCCCGCCCGCCGCAGCCCCCGACCTGTCTTCTCCGGCTTCTCGCCGAACCTGACCTCGATCTCCTCCTGCCCCTTGAACCGCTGCATGCGGGCGTGGGCGGTGTAGCAGGCGACGTCCGCGGGGGTGAGGTCGACACGGTCGGTGAACGCCGTCAGCAGCGCGCGTGGGTAGAGCCGGTTGTGCAGCACCACGTTGAGCTCCGAGGCCATGACGATCGCGAAGATCGTGGTCCACAGCGCACCCAGCACACCGAGCACCGCGGACATCACCACGCGGGGGTTAGCGGCTCCGGGGCCGAGACGGCTCAGGTAGGCGATCACCGCCATCTGGCAGCCCTGCCACGCGGCCGCGGCAACCAGCGAGCCCGGGACGAACCAGCGCCACGGGCGTCGCTGAGCCACAGCCAGCTGCATGGCCACCAGGAAGACGGTCCCGTTGATGAGCGTGGAGGCCACGAAGCCGATGGGGTGACCGATGGGCCCGAGCCGGCTGAGGTAGTGCTGGCCGACCCAGCCGAGGGCGGTGGACAGCACGACGGACACCACCAGGATCACGAACAGCGCCGCACCCCTGACGCGGGCCATCACCGGGTTGGGGCGGCTGTTGCGCGGCACCTGCCACACGGTGTTCATGCCGTGCTGGAAGGCCACGGCGACACCGACTCCGCCGTACAGGGCACCCAGCAGACCCACGACCCAGCCGAGCGGCCCGCCGTGCAGGCCGGCGCGACCGGGGCCGCGGAGCCGCTCACCGACGAACGGGAGGTCGCCGAGAGGGGTCGAGGACACCAGGTCGAGCAGCCCGGGGATCCAACGGTCACCCATCGCGAGCAGGTTGCCGCTGAGCAGCAGGAGCGGGATGCCGGCAGCGAATGCGTAGTAGGTCATGGACGCGACGACGTGCATGCCGGCGTCCTCGAAGAACTTGTACGCCGTCGCGATCGGGACGCCGAGCCAGGCGTGCCGGCGCTGGTACGCGTCGAGGCGACCGACCACCCCCGCACCACCGGGCTCGGCGTGCGTCACGGCTGGGCCGGGTCGGAGAGCTCGTCGTCCAGGGTGACCATCAAGGACCGCAGCAGACGCGCCAGCTCCGTACGGTCGGAGGCGGGAAGGGCTGCGAGCAGCCGCTCCTCCGAGGTGAGCAGGTCGGCGAGCGCGTCGTCGACGAGCTCACGCCCGGCCGCGGTCAGGGAGACGATGGCCGCCCTGCCGTCGCTCGGGTCGGCGTCGCGAGAGACCAGGCCCCGCGCGGCCAGCCGGGTGATGCGGTTGGTCATGGTGCCGCTGGTGACGTGCGTGATGCGGGCCAGCTCGGTCGGCGAGAGACCGTACGGGTCGCCGCTGCGCCGCAGCGCCGCGAGCACGTCGAACTCCCACAGGGCGAGGTCGTGGGCGGTGAAGGCGAGGGAGCGGCTCTGGTCGACCCGCGCCGAGAGTCGGCTCACGCGGCTGAGCACGTCGAGCGGGCCCAGGTCGAGGTCAGGTCGCTCGCGAGACCACGCGGCGACGATCTCGTCCACCTCGTCGTGCCGCGTCATGGCGCACATCCTGCCATTGTGCGTACCGTGCTCCCCGTGCGCCTACCCGCCTGGAAGGACCTCATCCGCGACCCGCAGGTGCTGCGAGCCGGTCTCAACGTGTGGCCGACGTTCCTGTTCTCCGGCGTGCGGGTGACGCGCATCGCCCCCGACCTGAGCAGTGCGGAGGTGGTGCTGCGGCTGCGTCCGCTGACGGCCAACTTCCTGGGCACGCAGTACGGCGCCTCGATGGTGTCGATGGTCGACCCGTTCTGGGTGACGCTGCTCACGATGCGCCTCGGGCCGGAGTACCAGGTGTGGGACGCACGTCTCGAGGTCGAGTTCCTCAAGCCGGGACGTACGGACGTGCGGGTGCAGATCGAGATCCCCGACGACTTCGTCGAGGAGGTGGTTCAGGCGGCCGCGGGTGGAGAGAAGGTGCTGCGCTGGGTGAGCGACGACGTCGTGGACCGCTCTGGCGCCGTGGTGTGCCGCGTGCGGCGGCAGCTCTACATCCGCAAGAAGCGCTGACTCAGGCCATCTGCTCGGGGCCGTCCTGGGCCTCCAGGCTGTCGATGTCCTGCTCCAGCTGGGCGATCAGCTCCTCCTGGGCGTCGACCCGGCGGCGCAGCGCCTCGATGAAGGCGGGGTCGTCGTCGGGGGCGACCGTCCAGCCGTTGACCGGCTTGAGGAGCACCAGCCGGGGCCGGCCCAGAGCGAACCACGCCAGCGCACCCAGGACCGGCAGGCACACGATCGCCACGGCCCACGGAACCTTCGCCATGCTGCGAACGTTCATGGCACTGGCCTGCGCGCACTCGACGAGCGCGAAGACGCTCAGCGCGAGCGTGGTGACGATCAAGAGAAGCATCGGTGCCTCCGTGGGGTCTGCGGTTGGCCCCACTGTCGGGGCCAGGGGTGGTGCCCGGCCGGGATCCTGAGAAGTTCCTCACCAACGGGCTAACGCTGACCGTTGGGTACGACGACTGACTGCAGCTCGCCGACCGGCATCAAGCGTCCGCCGGTCGTAGAGAGCGCGAGCGTACCCCCTTGCCCCAGCGCAGACCAGCCGACATCCCAGAACGCTGTTACGCCCATCTCGTAGCCCGCACCCGGCGTCTTCGGCAGACGCTGATAGGCGTAGCCGCACGACGGCGACGGCTTCGGCGTGGACGAGGGGCCGGGCCACTCCGGCATGTCGGTGCACGTCACCTCCTGGCCGTCGCCCATGTCGAAGACCACACGCGTACGGCGAGCGACCAGGTTGATCGTGATGCCCTGCGTCGTCACCGACTGGGTCATCACCGACGGCCCGTCCACCCAGAGCCAGATCGGGTAGCCCACCGCCACGATCCCCCACTCGTTCAGCGAGGGGTCGGGGCCCACCTGAGGGGCAGGCTTCGGGATGCCCATCTGCATCACCGCCTGCTGGATCAGCTGGTACGTCAGCACCGGCTGCTGCACCTGCCCCGGAGCCGGTGGGGTGGGCAGGGCGGGGACGGTGCCGGCCGACTTCGCCTCCAGGCACGCCGGGTCCGTGGTGTTGCAGGTCAGCCACCGCTCGTCCACCGGCTGCAGGGTGAGAGAGGCGTCCGGCGCCGTGTTGCGCACGCCAGAGTCGTTGGTGCTCTTCCGCCGATCATCGGGGCTGGACTTGACGGTCGTTGTCGTCTGTTTCCCGCACGAGACGGCTGCCACGCCGCCGCCGCCAAAAGACACGCCAACGGTTCCGGAGCACCCGTCAGCACGGGCCGGTGATTGGTTGGCCACCACGAGTGCCGCTGCAAGCGCCGCAGCGAGCGCGACGAGACGGATCATGGGATGGGGCAGGTGTCGGCGGGTTCAAACTGCGAGGCGTACATCTTCAAGGCTCCGTCGTATCGCCTGAAGCTCCACCGGTACACCAATAGGACGCTTTCGCCCAGGTCCTTACCGGTGGCATCGACGTATCTTGAACCCCTCCCGTCCTCACAGGACTGCAGCGTGACCAGGGCATCGGGCGTCACCGGCTGATCGGACTCACGCATCGTCGCCTGAAACTTCAGTTGAAGCGGTTTGATCCCCTGATCCCGTTGATACTTCATCAGTTGCATGAAGTCACTTTTCGCCGGGTCGGCCATGGTCGCTTCGATTTCCCCCGTAGGCGCGGGATCGGCGACGCCGCCGGCCGCCATCAAACGTTTGCGCTCTTCGATCTGCCGCCTGTACACGCCCTTCGCCTCTTCGACCAGGGCCAGGTGTTTCTCGGCGGCGTCGTACGACTCCTTCGAGCACGGCGAGACCGAGGTGCGGTCGGCATTGGTGCACGAGTACGTGGGAGAGACCGTCGACACCGGCGTCGACGGGCGCGTGCCGACCGTCGACGCGCATCCGGCCACGACGACGACAGCCAGGGCGGCGACCATTGCCCTCATCCAGCCTCCTCGGGGTGAGGGCTCCACCCTGCCCAGCCCGGTTCTCCCCGGCAACCCCTTCCGCAAGATCTGTGGACAACCGCCGGCATCCTCCGTTCTGCTCCTGGCATCCGTCTGAACGGCAGCGAGGAACAGAAACGGAACTGATGTTGCGGAGACCCTGGGGGGACGATCCGTCCGCGCTCAGGCGATCAGTCGGGCACCGTGGACCGGGCCGGCCACGCGGCGTACGGACCTCGCGACCCCTTCGCTGGAGAGCCGAACCGAGAGGTCGACCGCGGCGTTCTCGTCGGCGGCCAGGAAGGCGACGGTCGGGCCCGACCCGCTCACGATCCCACCCAGGGCCCCGCACTCCATGCCGGCGTCGAGGGTGCGGCGAAGCTCGGGGTACAAGGCCAGCGCGGCTGGCTGCAGGTCGTTCGTCAGCGCCTCGCCCACGCCGCGCGCGTCGGCGGCGGCCAGCGCGTTCATCAGCACCGGCGGCACCGACAGGTCGGGGTCCACGTCTCCGAGCTCGTCGAACCGCCCGTACACCGCCGGCGTCGACAACCCCTTCGCCGCGAACGCCAGCACCCAGTGGAAGCTGCCACGGCTGAGTGCCGGGACCAGCTGCTCCCCCCGGCCGGTGCCCACGGCGCACCCGCCCATCAGCGCGAACGGCACGTCGCTCCCGACCCGGCCCCCCAGCGTCTGGAGGTCTGCTGGAGAGGTGTCCAGGTCCCACAGCACCGAGCACCCCAGCAGCGCGCCCGCCGCGTCGGCCGACCCCCCGGCCATGCCGCCGGCCACGGGGATCTGCTTGCGGATCACGATGCGGGCACCGAGGTCCGGCGACCCGTACTTCTTGCGCAGCAGCTCAGCCGCCTTCACGGCGAGGTTGGTGCGATCCACCGGAACGCCCGAGGCTCCCTCGCCGGACACCTCCACGCTGATCCGCCCCGGCTCGCCCTCGGTGACGGCCACCTCGTCGTACAAGGACACCGCCTGGTACAAGGTCGCCACGGGGTGGTAGCCGTCCTTGCGCACCGGCCCCACCCGCAGCGTGAGGTTCAGCTTCGCCGGCACGTGCACCCGAACCGTGCCGAACTCCGTCTCCTCGCTCGCGGTCATGGTGCGACGCTACCCAACGAGTCCGTACGCGCCGGCAACAGCTCCGCCATCCGCGCGAACTCCGCGATCCCGAGCGTCTCCCCGCGCGCCGTCGGGTCGACACCGGCGGCCGCCATGGCGTCCGACGCCGCCGCCGACCCCCCGTACATCCCACCCACCGCCGACCGCAGCATCTTCCGCCGCTGCCCGAACGCCGCGTCCACCACCGCGAACACGTCCTCCCGCGAGGCCGCCGTCACGGGTGCATCCCGTCGCACGAGCGAGACCAGCCCCGAGTCGACGTTCGGAACCGGCCAGAACACCGTCGGCGGCACGGTGCCCACCCGGGTCGCCTCCGCATACCACGCCACCTTCGCCGACGGCACCCCGTACACCTTCGACCCCGGCGCCGCCGAGATCCGGTCGGCCACCTCCAGCTGCACCATCACCAGGCCGCGCTCCCAGGTCGGGAACGTCTCCAGCATGTGCAGCAGCACCGGCACCGACACGTTGTACGGCAGGTTGGCCACCACTGCGGTGAGCGGCGGCCCGGGCAGCTCGGTGACCCGCAGCGCGTCGGCCTCCACCACCTCGAGGCGGCCGGCGGCCTCGGGCATCAGCTCCGACACCGTACGCACCAGACGACCCGCCAGCGAGGGCTCGATCTCGACCGCCACGACACGCGCCCCGGCCTCCAGCAGGCCCAGCGTCAGCGACCCGAGGCCCGGCCCGATCTCGCACACCACGTCGTCTGGCCCGACACCCGACAGCGCGACGATGCGGCGCACCGTGTTGGCGTCCACCACGAAGTTCTGGCCGCGCTGCTTGCTGGGGCGCAGGTCGAGCTCGGCCGCCAGCCGCCGGACCGTCGACGGGTCGAGGAGGCGCCCCATCAGCCGTCGTCACCCCAAGGGCCCCCGAACGCCGCGAACGCGTTGGCGGTCAGCAGCTGGCAGGTCTCGGTCAGGTCCCAGCCGCGCTGCTCGGCGACGAAGCGCACCGTGTGGGGCAGCAGGTAGGCCGCGTTGGCCTTGCCGCGCTCGGGCACGGGCGTGAGGTACGGCGCGTCGGTCTCCACGAGCACCCGGTCGCGGGGTGTCGCCTGGAGGGCCTCGCGCAGGTGGGCGTTCGCCTTGTACGTCACCACGCCCGGGAACGACAACCAGTAGCCGCGTTCCACGCAGCGGCGCGCCAGGTCGGCGTCACCGGAGAAGCAGTGCATCACCACCCGTTCCGGGGCCGCCGAGGCCGCCAGCACGCCGAGCACGTCGTCGTGGGCGTCGCGGTCGTGGATGACGAGCGTGAGCCCGGACTGCACCGCGATTTCGATGTGCGCCGCGAACGCCTCCCGCTGCCGGCGCTGCCCGTCCTCGTCGGTGGTGCGGAAGTAGTCCAGGCCGGTCTCGCCCACGCCGCGTACGTGGGGGCCCGCTGCCGCGAGCCGCGCGACCGCATCCAGGCCGGCCGCCACCTTCTCGGGGTGGCGCGCCACCTCGTTGGGGTGCAGCGCCACGTTGGCGACCACGGAGGGGAACTGGTCGGCGATCTCCACGCAGCGCCGCGAGCTCTCCTCGTCGACGCCCACCTCCACCATGCGCTCCACCCCGACCTGCTGGGCGAGGGCGATCGAGTCCCGGAGGGACAGGTGCGACATCTCCTCGACCGACTGCAGGTGTGTGTGCGCGTCCACCACCGAGGCCGGCAGCGGTGGGGGCAGGGGCGGAAGACCGAGGTCGTCGAGGATCACAGGGTCAGTCAACCAGCCCCGGCACCCCCAGGCCGCAGCGGGCCTGCACAACCGGTGCGCATACGTGCACTGGTCGCCCGGAGGGGCAGGAGTGCCACCACGCGCACCGGTTGTGCAGGGCTCAGCCCGCAGACCGGGAGGCGTCGTACAGCTCGCGGCGGTCCACCCCCGTGGCCGCCGCAACCGCAGCCGCCGCCGCAGACCGCTTCTCCCCCGCCGCCACGCGCTCGGCGACCTGCTCCACCGCCTGCTCCAGCGTCACCGGGCCGGAGGTCGCCCCCTCGATGACCACGGTGATCTCGCCCAGCACCCCATCCGCGGCCCAGGCGGCGAGCTCGGCCAGGGTGCCGCGCCGCACCTCCTCGTAGGTCTTGGTGAGCTCCCGGCACACCGCGGCCCGCCGGCTCTCCCCCAGCACCGCGGCCGCGTCGCCCAGCAGGTCGCCCAGCCGGTGCGGTGCCTCGAAGAGCACCACGGTGCGGGGCTCTGACGCCAGCGCCGTCAGCGCTGCACGCCTGGGCCCGCCCTTGCGCGGCAGGAAACCCTCGAAGCAGAACCGGTCGCACGGCAGCCCCGACACCGCCAGCGCCGTCAGCACCGCCGATGGGCCCGGCACGGCCGTCACCCGCACCCCGGCCTCGATCGCGGCCGCCACCAGGCGATACCCCGGGTCAGACACCGACGGCATGCCCGCGTCGGTGACCAGCACGACCCGCCTGCCCGCCTGCAGCTCGGCCACCAGCCCGGCAGTGCGCGACGCCTCGTTGCCCTCGAAGTAGGAGACCACACGGGCCTCCGTGCGCACCTCCAGCCGCCGCAGCAGCGCGCTGAACCGCCGGGTGTCCTCCGCCGCCACGACGTCGGCCGACATCAGCGCCCGGAGCAGCGCCGGCGAGGCGTCCCCCACGTCGCCGATCGGCGTTCCGGCAAGGACGAGCACTCCTGTTCCCACGGCCCCATCCTCGCGTACGCACCTCGCCGCCGACTCCCCCGGGGACGCACGCCACCCCCGCCCGCACCGGGCCCCACGGGCCCGCATGCCCACCACGCCTGCGCGGGCCGCACCCGCCACGG
>ERZ501016.81-NODE-81-length-45566-cov-8.866889_pt1 | contig 45566 bp, 37 predicted proteins | sample MGYA00248889_ERZ501016 | MGnify/ENA primary metagenome ERZ501016 (study PRJEB25958, sample SAMN03398594) | human skin metagenome | study: EMG produced TPA metagenomics assembly of the Human Skin Microbiome Metagenome (human skin metagenome) data set. | reverse complement strand
GGTCCCGGCCGCCCGGCCGGCGGTGACGCCCACCGTGACCTCGGTCCCCGCCTCGGGGGTGTCGGCCCGCTCGGCCGCCACCGACCTGCCCGCGGGCACCGTGCAGCTGGCCGCGGCCTCGTACATGGGGAGCTTCCAGATCATGGGTGCCTCGTGGCAGTCCCGCTCCGCGGGCGTCACCGTCCAGGGCCGTACGCAGAGCACGGCCGGCACCTGGTCGCCGTGGACCACGCTCGACAGCCACGAGTCCGGCGACGCCGATGAGGGCGACCGCAACGGGTTGGTCGCCGATCCGGTCTGGGCCGGTGACTCCACCGCCCTGGAGGTCCGAGCCGTGGGGGCCCCCGGCACGGCCGTGACGGGTCTCGCCGCGACGGCCGTCTCCTCGCCGGCCACCGCCGACGACGCCAACCTCGGCACCGTGTCGGCACGCGTCTCCAGCGTCTCCGGCGTGCCGCAGCCGTCGGTCATCAGCCGCGCGGGCTGGGGCGCCGACGAGTCGCTGCTCTCGACCAACGGCGCCGACTGCGTGCCGCCGAGCTACGACAGCACCGTCAAGGCCGCCGTCATCCACCACACCGAGGGCACGAACGACTACACCGCGGCGCAGTCGGCCTCGATCGTGCGTGGCATCTACGCGTACCACGTGAACGGCAACAAGTGGTGCGACATCGGCTACAACTTCCTGGTCGACAAGTACGGCCAGGTGTTCGAGGGCCGGCACGGGGGGATCACGCTGCCCGTGCACGGTGCGCACGCGACGCTGTGGAACACCGACACCGTCGGCATCAGCTTCATGATGAGCTCGATGTCGATGCGGCCGACGCAGGCCTCGCTCGACGCGGCGACGGACCTGATCGCCTGGAAGCTGGGCAGCAACTACCGCGACCCGCGGGCCACCACCACGCAGGTGGGGGCCACGCAGCCGGTGATCTTCGGGCACGGCGACGTGATGCAGACCGACTGCCCCGGGACGTACCTGCACGCCCAGCTGCCCTACCTGCGCGAGGCGTCGTACGCGGCGATGCGCGGCAACCAGCTGACCCCCCTGTACGAGCTGTGGCAGTCGACCGGTGGTGACACCGGCACGCTCGGGGCGGTGTACAACCTGGAGCGCAACCTCGGGGGCGGCCGCGTCGTCGACTTCGCCAAGGGTGCCGGCTACATGCGTCCCGACCGGCAGGTGTTCTGGCTCGGCTCGGGTCTGGCCGCGAAGTACGCAGCCGCCGGCGGCCCCACGGGCCCGCTGGGATGGCCGACCTCGAGCCAGAAGGTCAACCAGAACGGGGTGTTCTCCGCGACGTTCAGCAACGGCACCACGCTGACGTACGAGACCGCGCCCAGGCCCACGGGCTACGCCGACCCCACCACGTACACGCCGGTGGCCCCGGCCCGCCTGATGGACACGCGTCTCAGCGGGTCGATGGCCCCGAACAGCATCGTGTCGATGCCCGTCGCCGGTCAGGGTGGCGTGCCGGCCCAGGGGGTCGTCGCCGCGGTCCTCAACGTGACGGTGACGGACCCGAAGGGCAGCGGGTACCTCTCCGCGTACCCGACCGGTGTGTCACGGCCCGAGGTGTCGAACATCAACTTCGTGCCCGGCCAGACCGTGCCCAACCTGGTCACCGTGAAGCTCGGCAGCAACGGGCAGGTCACCTTCCTCAACGCCAACCTCGCCACCGCCGACGTGGTGGTGGACGTGGCTGGCTACTTCACCGACAAGGGGCCGCAGAACGGTGGCGGCATGATCGCCACGCAGCCCACCCGGGTGCTCGACACCCGCTCGGGCCTGGGAGCTTCGGGCCGGGTGCCCGCCGGGGGTGAGATCGACCTGGCGGTCACCAGAGGCGTCGTGCCGACCGACGCCAAGGCGGCGCTGCTGAACCTCACCGTCGCCGACCCGACGGTGGCGGGCTACCTCACCGCCTACCCGGCCGGCGCCGCCGCCCCGGTCGCCTCGAACGTGAACTTCGTGGCGGGCCAGACCGCAGCCAACCTGGCGGTCGTGAAGATCGGCAGCGGCGGGGTCGTGAAGATCCGCAACGGTGCCGCCGTCCCGGTCGACGTGGTGGCCGACGTGAACGGCTACGTGAGCGGGTCGGGCACGGCGGGCGGGTTCCGGCCGGCGAACTCGCCCGTCCGGATGCTCGACACCCGGTCAGGCATCAGCTGGTTCGGCGCCGTGGGTGCCAACAAGTCGATCACCCTGCAGGTGACCGGCCGGGCCGGCGTGCCCACCTCGGGTGTCTCGGCCGTGGTGCTGAACCTCACCGCGACCGAGGCGCAGGCCGCGGGCTACATCACCGCCTACCCGACGGGCTCGGCCGCACCGGGGTCGTCGAACCTCAACCTGGTGAAGGGCCGCAACGTCGGCAACCTGGTCGTGGTGAAGGTAGGGGCCAACGGCACCATCACGCTCAACAACACCTCGCTCGGCACGACGCAGCTCGTCGCCGACATCCAGGGGTACGTGGTCTGAGCATCGCCACCAGCCAGCAGCAGGGCGCGTCTGGTGACGGGGATGCCGGCCACCGGACGCTCCGGCCTCCTGCACAACCGGTGCGCATACGTGCGCAGGTGCCGCTCTGAGCGGGGTGCGCACGGATGCGCACCGGTTGTGCAGACGACATGACGCTGTCGACGCCACCACGCAGACAGGATCGTGTGACGCGACGGGGCACCGCCCCCAGGTGGTGGCGGTGCCCCGTCGCGGCGTGACCAGGTCACATCGAGGGAGAGACCCCCCAGATGCGGGTGATGTAGTCGCGCATCGACCGGTCCGAGCTGAAGAAGCCGCTGCGGGCGACGTTGAGGATGGCCGAGCGAGACCAGCGGTCCTCGTCGGCGTACGCCTCCTCGACCTTGGCCTGGGCATCGATGTAGGCCTGGTAGTCGGCCAGGGCCATGAACCGGTCGCTCTCCAGCAGTGCCGAGGTGACGGGGTCGAAGGCCCTGGTGTCACCGTCGGAGAAGACGCCTGAGGAGATCAGGTCGAAGACCGCCTTCAGCTGGGGGTTGGAGTCGTAGTACGACCCGGGGGAGTAGCCCTTCGACTGCAGGTCGGACGCCTCCGGCTCGGTGAGCCCGAACAGGAAGAAGTGGGCGTCGCCGACCAGCTTGCGGATCTCGATGTTCGCGCCGTCGTCGGTGCCGATGGTGAGCGCACCGTTGAGGGCGAACTTCATGTTGCCGGTGCCCGAGGCCTCCATGCCGGCGAGGGAGATCTGCTCCGACAGGTCGGCAGCGGGGATCAGCTTCTCGGCCAGGGTCACGTTGTAGTTCGCGGGGAACGCGACCTTGAGCCGCCCCTCCAGCCGCTCGTCGGCGTTGACCGTGCGAGCGACCTGGTTGATGAGGTGGATGATCTCCTTCGCCATTCGGTAGCCGGGGGCGGCCTTGGCGCCGAACACGACCGTACGCGGCGTGATGTCGGCGGCCGCGACCTTGCCCGAGATGACCTGCTCGTAGATCGTCACCACGTGCAGCAGCTTCAGCGTCTGCCGCTTGTACTCGTGGAGGCGCTTCACCATCACGTCGAGCAGGTGCCCCTCGGGCAGATGGACCCCGTCACGGGCGAGCAGCGTGGCCCGCAGCCGCTCCTTGTTCGCGTGCTTCACGTCACGGAACGCGGCGCGAAACTCCGGGTCCTCCGCGTACGGCTCGAGCTCGCGCAACCGGTCCAGGTCTGTCACCCAGCCGGTCCCGATGGCGCTGCTGATGAGCTCCGAGAGGCGCGGGTTCGCCAGCCGTACGAAGCGACGCGGCGTGACGCCGTTGGTGACGTTGGTGAACTTCTCCGGGTACATCTGGGAGAAGTCGGGCAGCACCTTGTCGCGCAGCAGCTGGCTGTGCAGCTCGGCGACGCCGTTCACCTTGATGCCGGTGACGGTGGCGAGGTACGCCATCCGGACCGACTGCTCCGGGTGCTCGGCGATGATCGACATGCGGCGCACCCGCGACTCGTCACCGGGGAAGGTCTCGCGCACCCGCTTCAGGAAGTCGTCGTTGATGCGGTAGATGATCTCCAGGTGCCGCGGCAGCAGCTTGCCGAGCAGCGCCGTGGACCAGACCTCCAGGGCCTCAGGCAGCAGCGTGTGGCACGTGTACGCGAAGCACTTGCTGGTGATGCCCCACGCCTCGTCCCACTCCAGGTGGTACTCGTCGACGAGCAGGCGCATCAGCTCGGGGATCGCGATCACCGGGTGGGTGTCGTTGAGCTGGAAGACGATGCGGTTGGGCAGCTCGCGGATGTCATCGGGGGCGAGCTGGGTGTCGATGAAGTCGCGGATCGAGCAGGCGACGAAGAAGTACTGCTGCTGCAGGCGCAGCTCCTTGCCCTGGGGCGTGGAGTCCTCGGGGTAGAGCACCTTGGAGATGTTCTCGGCGAAGGTCTGCGCCCGCACCGCCTGGGCGTAGTCGCCGGCGTTGAAGATCTGGAGGTCGAACTCGTTGGTGGCCTCGGCCTGCCACAGCCGCAGCGTGTTGACGCGGCCGTTCTGGTATCCGGGGACCATGTAGTTCACCGGGATGCCCTTGACGTTCCACTCCGGCACCCACTGGGTGCGCTCGACGCCCTCGTCGTCGTACGTCTCGGTGCGGCCACCGAAGTCGACCTGCACCGCGTTCTCCGGGTGCGGGAACTCCCAGGGCGCGCCGAGGCTCGTCCAGTCGTCGGCGACCTCGACCTGGCGGCCGTCGACGAACGTCTGCCGGAAGATGCCGTACTCGTATCGGATGCCGTAGCCGATGCACGGCACGTTCATGGTGGCCAGCGAGTCGATGAAGCAGGCGGCGAGCCGGCCGAGGCCACCGTTGCCGAGGCCGGGCTCGATCTCCTGCGCGCGGAGGGTGGCCAGGTCGAGACCGCAGCCCTCCAGCCCCTTCTCCACGATCTCGAACAGGTCAGCCGCGAGCAGGTTGTTGCTCAGCTGGCGCCCGAGCAGGTACTCCGCCGACAGGTAGGCGACCTTCTTGGCCTTGGTCTCCCGCTGCTGGCGGTTCGTCTCCAGCCAGCGGCCCATCAGGTAGTTGCGGACCGTGCGCGCCAGGGCCAGGTACTGGTCGTTGACGCTGGAGCGCGACAGCGCCACGCCCTGGTCGGTGTTGAGCTCGTGGAGGAACTCCTTGACGAAGCCGTCGACGGAGTGGGCCACCGACCCCACCGGGGCCAGGGCGAACGGGTGGGAGGGTTCGTGCTCCGGGCCGAGGGGCCGCCCGGTGCTGGGCTGCTCATCGATGGTCGGGACGCCCTGCTCCGGCTGCTCAACGGATGTCGACATGCGGCCTACCGTAGCCAAGTCCCGCCCGGCCCTTGACCAGCGCTGGGGGCGCGAGAGCGACGGGAGCGCGAACAAACGGCGCGGGGCCCACAATGTGCGGGTGCAGACGTCCTCCTCGTGTCCCTCGTCGTCGTCGTCCTCGCCGGTACGTCGCTGAGCGAGCGGCTCCGCGTGCCAGCGCCGCTGCTGCTGGTGCTGATCGGCGTGGCGGCGTCGTACATCCCCCTCGTGCCCACCGTGCACCTGGAACCGGAGATCGTGCTGATCGGGCTGCTGCCACCCCTCCTGTACACGGCCGCGCTGCAGACCTCGCTGGTGGACTTCCGGGCCCAGAGCCGGCCGATCCTCCTGCTCTCGGTGGGCCTGGTCGCCGCCACCACGGTGGCCGTGGGGGCCGTCGTGCACTGGCTGGTGCCGGGCATCGGCTGGGCCGCGGCCCTGGCCATCGGTGCGGTCGTCGCCCCGCCCGACGCGGTCGCGGCGACAGCGGTGGCCCGCCGGATCGGCCTGCCGCGCTCCATCGTGACCGTGCTCGAGGGCGAGTCGCTGATGAACGATGCGACCGCCCTGGTGGCGCTGCGGATGGCGATCGCCGGGCTGGCCGGTGCCGTGTCGGCGTGGGACATCGGCTACGACTTCGTACGCGCCTCGCTGGGCGGCCTGGCCGCGGGCTTCATCGTCTTCGTCGCCATCGTGTTCGTACGCCGCCGCATCGGCTCGCCGCTCGTCGACACCGCGGTGTCGTTCGTGACCCCGTTCGTGGCCTACCTGCTGGCCGAGTCGGTCCACGCCTCCGGCGTCATCTCCACCGTGGTCGCCGGCCTGCTGCTCGGCCACAAGGCCCCGCTGGTGCAGTCGGCGGCGTCGCGGGTGATGGAGCGTACGACCTGGCGGGCCGTCGCGTTCGTGCTGGAGAACGCCGTCTTCCTGCTGATCGGCCTGCAGGCGCACTGGATCCTCGACGAGGTGGGGCGCTCCTCCCTGGGAGCCTGGCACGTGGCGCTGGTCTGCGCGGCGACGCTGCTGGTCTGCGTGCTGGTGCGCGTGGTGTGGATGCTGCTCTACCGCATCGGCTTGCCGTGGCGGCGGGCGGAGCACCCGATGCCGGTGGCGTACGGGATGGTCATCGGCTGGGCCGGCATGCGAGGCGTGGTGACGCTGGCGGCCGCGTTCGTGATCCCGGAGGACGCGCCGCACCGCGAGCTGCTCCTGCTGCTCGCGTTCACGGTGGTAGCCGGCACGCTGCTGCTGCAGGGGTCGACGCTGCCGTGGCTGACACGCTGGCTCAAGGTGCCCGCACCTGACCTGGCGGCGGAGGCCCTGGAGCGGGCCACCCTGCTGGAGCAGGCGGCGCAGGCAGCGATCGCGCGGCTGGACGAAGAGGGCGACGACCCGTACGGGGTGGCCCGCGTCGTCCGGCGTCGCATCGATGAGCGCACGCTTGCGGAGTGGGAGCGGCTGAGCACCACGGAGGGCGAGGCGCCGTCGGCCGCGTACGCACGGATGCGGCTCGACACCATCGCCGCCGAGCGTGCGAAGGTGCTGGAGGTGCGCTCGTCGGGCCACGTCTCTTCGGAAGTGGTGAGCGACGTGCTCGGCATGCTCGACATCGAGGAGACGCTCATCGCCGGCAACACACGTGAGGAGTCGTTGCGTACGGCCGGCGTCGCCGTCACCCGCGCGCAGAGCTGCGCCGAGCTCGACCGCTACCCGGCCGAGGGGGCCGTCGCGGCCGACGAAGCGGGAGTCTGCTCAGAGTGCGAGGCCGAGGGCGGCCGCTGGGTCGCGCTCCGCCGGTGCCTGGAGTGCGGCAACGTGGGCTGCTGCGACTCCTCGGCGGGGCGCCACGCGACCCAGCACTTCCAGGACACCGGCCACCCGGTCATGCAGTCCGCCGAGCCGGGCGAGGTCTGGCGCTGGTGCTACCTGCACGTGCTGACGGGGTGACGCAGGGGGGCACGACAGGGCAGCTGGCGCTCAAGATGTGCCTCCTGATCGATCAACTACGCACTCAGACTGATCGTTTCGACGACCAGTGTGGAAGATCGCTCACTCGTCGCCCAGAATCCTCGGCACGACCACAGGAGGGGGCCCCGTTGATGTCCACGATCACCGAGCAGGAGATTGCGAGCCAGCCTGAGATCTGGGCGCGTGCCCTGGCTGACGACGCGCCCCTCGACCAGGTGCTCGGCCGACGGGGCGAGAGCGTCCTCCTCCTCGGGTGCGGCACGAGCGCGTTCGTCGCTGAGTCCATCGCGCGGCTGCGGGAGGGCGCCGGCCACGGCAGCACCCGCGCCGACTACGCCTCCGAGTGGGCCCCCACGCACCCGTACGACAGAGTGGTGCTCATCAGTCGCTCCGGCACGACGAGCGAGGTGCTCGACGCCCTGGAGCGAGTGCCGGCCGGCACCCCGACCGCCGCCATCGTCGGCGTGGCGGACTCGCCCCTGGCGCAGCGCGTCGACCATGTGCTCTGCCTCGACTACGCCGACGAGTCGTCGGTGGTGCAGACGCGGTTCCCGACGACGACGCTGGTCCTCGCCCGCAAGCACCTCGGCGATGGCCTGGATGGTGTGGTCGAGCAGGCCGAGGCGCTGTTGGCTACCCCGTCTGCGGTCGACGTGGCCCCGTACTCGCACTTCGTCTTCCTCGGCCGCGGCTGGGCCTACGGCCTGGCGCAGGAGTCGGCCCTCAAGATTCGCGAGGCCGCCCAGGCCTGGTCGGAGTCGTACCCCGCGCTGGACTACCGCCACGGCCCGATCGCTGTGGCCACCCCTGACACGCTGGTGACCTTGCTCGGCCCCTACGACGCCGCCCTCGCCGACGACGTCGAGAAGACCGGTGCGACGGTCGCCTGGCTCGACTCCGACCCGCTCGTCCAGCTCGTCGACTGCCAGCGGCGCGCCGTCTCCGTCGCTCACGCGCGCGGGCTGGACCCCGACAACCCACGACACCTGACCCGCTCGGTCGTCTTCAGCTGAGCACCCCCTCCGCCATCACTACGCGAAAGGCAAAGCCATGACTCAGCGTCGACTCATCGTGCCCGGACCCGCGATCTCCCGTCGCCTGCTGCTGGGCGGGGCGGCCGCCGCCTCCGTCCTCAGCGCATGCAGCTCACGAAGCACCGCCACGCAGCCGGCCAACCCTGACGCCGCCGTCACCCTGACCTGGTGGACCGGGCAGGCCGACGAGGCCCAGAAGATCCTGACCGAGCTGGCCGCCGAGTTCTCCAAGCTGCACCCCAACGTGACCATCGAGGTGTCACCGGGAGCCCCCTCGACCGAGGACCTGCTGCAGAAGCTCTCCTCCTCGTTCGCGGGAGGGACGTACCCCGATGTGTCGTACGCGTTCGGGTCCTGGGCCAGCGAGCTGGCCGACTCGGGACGCACGCTCGACATCACGTCGAAGGTGGCCGAGCGCCGCGAGGCCTGGGAGCAGTTCCCCTCCGCAGCCCGGGCCACCGCCACCCCCGGCGGCAAGACCATCGGCTTCCCCTCGGTGGTCGACAACCTCACGCTGCTCTACAACACCGCGCTCTTCGAGTCGGCAGGGGTGCCCGTCCCCACCGAGTCATGGACCTGGGACGACTTCCGGGTCGCGGCGAAGAAGCTCACCAACCCCGGGGCGAAGGTGTACGGCTACGCGTACGGCGTCTCGGGGTCGGAGGAGACCACGTGGCAGTTCTGGCCGCACCTGTGGCAGCGCGGCGGGGCCATCCTCGACTCGTCCTCGAAGCGAGCCGTGTTCGACTCCGCAGAGGGTGTGGCGGCGCTGGAGTTCCTGCGCTCCATGGCGGTCGACGACAAGTCGGTCTACCTCGACCAGACCGACACCAAGTTCACGCAGTTGTTCGCGAGCGGCCAGATCGGCATGGTCACCTCCGGCCCGTGGGTCCTGCACGACCTGCACGAGGTCGGCACGGCGTACGGCGTCACCACCCTGCCCGCCTTCCAGGGCAAGCACACGACGATCTCCGGGGCCGACCTGTGGGTGCTGTTCGACCACAAGGACGCGAACCGGGCCCACTGGGCGTACGAGTTCGTCTCCTGGCTCACCGACCCGGCCCAGGATGTGCGCTGGAACGTCGAGTACGGCAATCTCCCGCTCCGTGAGAGCGAGGTGTCGTCGCCGGAGTTCAAGGCCCAGCAGGCCGAGCTGCCCGGGCTGGAGGTGATGGCGCGCAACTCGGCCAACGCCACCATTCCCAGGCCGACCGTGAAGGGCTACGTCGGCCTGTCGGAGGCGATCGGTGCGGCCATCTCCGAGGTCCTCCAGGGCCAGGGCGATGCCAAGAGCCGGCTCAAGGAGGCGGCGGAGAAGGCGACGCAGGCGTTGGCGGACTGACGGTGGCGCGAGCAGCGAGAGTGGCAGGGATGCGTCGGCGGCGTTCGCTCGGCGAGGCGCTCACCGGGTGGGGGTTCGTGGGCCCGGCGACGCTCGTCGTGCTGGGGCTGTCGATCTTCCCGGCTGCCTGGGCCCTGCTGCTCTCGCTGCAGAAGTGGAACGGCTTTGCCGAGCCACGCTTCGTGGGCATCGACAACTACGCCGCGATGGCCGACGACGCCGCGCTGGGGCGCGCGGTGCTGCACACCTTGACCTACGTGGGCATGTTCGTCCCCTCGTCGGTGCTGCTGGGGCTGGGGCTGGCGCTGATGCTCAACCGGCGCATCTTCCTGGTCGGCATCTACCGCACCCTCATCTTCATGCCGTTCGTCGTGAGCTCGTCGGCGACGGGCATCTTGTCGACCTACGTCTTCAACCCGCAGTTCGGCCTGGCGAACAACGTCTTGCGCGTGCTGGGGCTCCCGCAGCAGGGGTGGTTGGAGAACCCGTCGCAGGCGATGCTCGTCATCACGATCATGTCGTTGTGGGGGCAGGCCGCCTTCACGACGGTGACGTTTCTGGCAGCCCTCCAGGACATCCCGGCCGAGCTTCACGAGGCAGCCCTGGTCGACGGCGCCGGGCGCTGGCGAGAGTTCTGGAACGTCACCTTCCCGCAGCTGCTGCCCGTCACGGTGTTCAACGTGGTCTGGCAGACCATCGGGGCCATCCAGCTGTTCGACCTCGTCTACACCACGACCCGCGGCGGGCCGCTGCACGCGACGGAGACGGTCGTCTACTACCTCTGGACCGCGGCCTTCAAGAACCTCCGGTTCGGCTACTCGTCGGCCGTGGCGTACGGGTTGTTCGCGGTCACCCTGGTCATCACCCTGGCCGTCGCCTGGTGGTCACGTCGGCGCGGTGCGGAGGGGATGCTGTGAGCGATCTCGGCACGGGGGAGCGGGCGGCACGCCGCACCTCGCTGTGGTGGCACCTCGCGCTGGCGCCGGTGGCGCTGCTGTTCGCGGTGCCCTTCGTGCAGATGGTCCTGGCCTCGCTGGCGCCGTCGGCAGAGCTGAACAAGTTCCCTCCCCGCTTTATCCCCTCCAGGTTCACCACCGCGGGCTACGAGAGTCTCTTCGCCAGCACCGATGTGCTGCGCTGGCTGGCCAACACCCTCATCGTCTCGACCATCGGTGTCGCGTCCCACCTGGTGCTCTGCTCCTTGGCGGGGTACGGCTTCGCGCGGCTGAAGTTCCCCGGCAAGAGCGTCACCTTCATGATGCTGCTGGCCACGATCATGATCCCGACCCAGCTGTTGATGGTGCCGACCTACGTGATGTTCTCCCGCGTGGGCCTCGTCGACACCCTGGGCGCGGCGATCGTGCCCTGGCTGGCGTCGGTCTTCGGGATCTTCCTGATGCGGCAGTTCTTCCTGTCACTGCCCCGTGAGCTGGAGGAGGCGGCCCTCATCGACGGCTGCACACCGATGACGGCGTTCTGGCGGGTGGTGCTTCCGCTGGCGCGGCCCGCCCTGGCGACGCTGGCCATCTTCACGCTGATGGGCTCGTGGAACGACCTGGTCTGGCCGCTCATCGCCATCAACGACCCGCAGGTGTTCACGCTGCAGCTGGGCATCACGAACTTCCAGGGGTCACGACGCACCGACTGGTCACTGCTCATGGCCGGCAACGTCGTGGCCACCCTGCCCCTGACCGCGTTCTTCCTGGTGGCCCAGCGCCAGTTCATCGCCACCATGACCTTCTCAGGAGTCAAGGGATGACAGCATCACTGCCGGTGGTCGTGGCCGGTGACGCCAATCTCGACCTCGTCCTGACCGGTGACGTGGTGCCGAGGTTCGGGCAGGTCGAGCAGCTCATCGACGGGGCGCAGCTCGTGCTCGGCGGCTCGTCGGCCATCACGGCCGCCGGGGTGGCCAGGCTCGGGATCGACACGCAGCTCGTCGCGGTGGTCGGAGGCGACGACTTCGGGCGGCTGACAGTCGAGGCACTGGAGGCGCGCGGGGTGGGCACCGAGGCGATCCGGCGCGACACCGCGCTGCCCAGCGGCCTTTCGGTGATCCTGTCCACCCCTGGCGACCGGTCGATCCTGACCCTGCCTGGCACGATCCCGGCGCTGGAAGCCGATGCGGTGCTCGCGGTGCTCGGCGGCATCGAACGGCCAGGCATCCTGCACGTCGGCAGCTACTTCCTCCAGCCCACGCTGGCTGCCCGTCTCCCAGAGGTGTTCGCCGCAGCCCGGAGCGCGGGGTGGCTGACAAGCCTCGACACGAACTGGGACCCCTCGGAGCAGTGGGCCGGTCTGAAGGATGTCCTGCCCGTTCTCGACGTGCTGCTGCCCAACGCCGCCGAGCTGCGTGCGCTGGCTACGGCTCTCGGCGCCGACCCAGAGGCAAGCGACACCGAGCTCGCGACCGGGCTTGCCGTGCGTGGCCCCCGCGTGGTCGTCAAGGACGGGTCGCGGGGTGGCTGGTCGGTCGGCGGGGACGGCGTGGTGGTGCGCGCACCAGCGATCAGCGTCCACGTGGTCGACACCACGGGCGCGGGAGACTCGTTCAACGCCGGCTACCTGGCCGCGCTGGCAGAGGGCCGGCCCGAGGGTGAACGGCTCGCCTGGGCCACCGTCGCGGGTGGTCTCTCCACACGGGGAGCCGGGGGGACCGGGGCTCAGGCCGACAGGGCCGAGCTGGTGGGCCGTCTGGAGGCGTCGCGATGACCCTGAGCGTGGCGGCCATCGCCCTGAGCCCGTCGCTCGACGTGACGTACGTCGTCGAGGAGCTGACCGGCATCCAGCGGCCCACCCAGGTGGTCAAGGTGGGCGGCGGCAAGGCGTTGAACGCCGCGCGAGCCGCCTCCCGGATGGGGGCGGTTGTCGACGCCGTGGCCCTGCTCGGCGGCGGGGCCGGTCACGACGTGGCGGCCTTCGCTCGGGCCGACGGGGTGACCGTCCATGTGGTCGAGGGTGAGATGCCGACGCGTACGTGCGTCTCCGTGCTGTCCGCCGCCACGGGTGAGCTCACGGAGATCTACGAGCACGCCGTGGCCGTGTCACCGGGCGAGCTGGCCGCCGTCAGTGCTCGCGCGGCGGCGCTCACACACGAGGCACCCCGATGGTGGCTGCTCTCCGGCGGACTGCCGCCGTCGGTGGGTGCCGAGGCGATCAGCGATCTCGTCGGGTCGCTCTCCGGCGGAGGGTCGCGCGTGGCGCTGGACACGCACGGTGCGGCCTTGACCGCCGGCGTCGAGGCGGGGCCGGCGCTGGTGAAGGTGAACCGCGCCGAGGCCGCCTCCCTGCTGGAGCTCGACGGAGCCGCCAGCGACCTCGCGGCGCGGCTCGCCGAGCGGTGCCAGACCCTGGCGGTGGTGACGGACGGGGAAGCGGGTGCGTACGCCTGCGACGGCCGCTCCACCTGGCAGGTGAGGCTGGACGCCCGCCGCGGCTCGTACCCGGTGGGGAGCGGCGACGCCTTCCTGGGCGGGATGGTCGCGGCGCTGGCACAGGACAGCATGGTGCCGACAGCGCTGGCGCAAGGGGCGGCGGCGGGATGGGCGAATGCGCAGCAGCCCGGAGCGGGATGCTTCGACGGCGCGCAGGCCCTCACGATGGCCGAGCGGGTCGAGGTGCGTACGGTCTGAGGACCTGCCGGCCGGTCGCGAGCGACCGGTGCTTGCGGCGGGTTTCTCTAGTCCTCGACGACGTGCACCTGCACACCGGCTGCCCGGATGCCTGCCAGATCGTCGGCGTCGGCGGTGGCATCAGTGACCAGGTCGTGGACGTGGTGGAGGTCGGCCATCTTGGCCAGCATCGTGCGGCCGATCTTCGAGCCGTCGGCCACCACGACGACGCGCTCGGCGCGTTCGAGCATCACGGTGTTGGTGCGGGCCTCGGTCTCGTCATGAGTGGTCGCACCACCACGCACGGAGATGCCGTCGATGCCGAGGAACGCCGTGCCGACGTTGATCGCGGCGAAGGTCCTCTCCGCGAGCGCGCCCACCGCCTCCAGCGAGCTGCTCCGCACATGCCCACCAGTCATGATCACCTTCACGGTGGAGCTGCTTGCCAGGGCCGTCGCGGTGGTCAGGGAGTTGGTGATGATCGTGAGGTCGCCCCGGCGGGCCAGGGCGCGCGCCACGGCCGCTGTCGTGGTGCCGCCGTTCATGGCCACGCCGTGGCGGCTCTCTGGCAGCAGACCCGCCGCGTAGTCGGCGATCCGCGCCTTGGCGTCGCGGGACTGGGCATCTCTGAGCAGGACGGAGATCTCGGTGGTCGGGTCCAGCGAGCGAGCCCCTCCGTGACTGCGTGCGAGCAGTCCCTGCTCCTCCAGGTCGGCCAGGTCGCGCCGCAGGGTGGCCGACGAGACGTTGAGCTCGTCGGCCAGCTCAGCGCCGCGCACCTCGCCGCGGGTCGACACCAGCTCGACGATGCGGCTCAGCCGGTCAGCGCGCTTGCCGGTGGCGGCCCATCGGGCGGCTCGCTCGATCTGGCTCATATCAGCTCCTGAGGGGGCATGGCTTCGACGCGGGATATCGACGCGAATCAGGTCACTTGCGCAGTTTTGCTGCGCACTCTAGCGGGATGTTCGCGAAATTTTGATCGAACCGCTCATCGGAGGCCAAGATCTGCGTCATGGTCACGATCGCCTTCATTGGTGCCGGGAGCGTCGAGTTCACTCAGCAGCTCGTCGCTGACCTCCTTCGGCTCCCGGGTCTGGAGAGCACGCGCTTCGCGCTGCACGACATCGACCCCGCTCGTCTTGCCACTGCGGAGGCGACCGCGCGTCACGTGAACGGGCGCCTCGGCACCCGAGCGGTGGTGACCGCGACGCTCGACCGGAGGGAGGCGCTGCGCGAGGCAGACTTCGTGATCAACATGATCCAGGTGGGCGGGATCGAGGCCACGCGCACCGACCACCTGATCCCCGCGCGGTACGGGCTCAGGCAGACGATCGCTGACACCACCGGGGTCGGCGGCGTGTTCCGGGCGCTGCGCACCTTCCCTGTGCTGACGGCTCTCGCCGATGACATGCGCCAGCTCTGCCCAGAGGCCCTGCTGCTCAACTACACCAACCCGATGGCGATGAACCTCTGGTGGCTGCACACCGTCGCGCCGGACATCGCCTCGTACGGGCTCTGCCACAGCGTCTACTGGACGGCGCACGACCTGTCCGAGCTGGTGGGCGTGCCGCTGAGCGAGGTGAGCTACCGCGCCGCAGGGGTCAACCATCAGGCGTGGCTGCTGCAGTGGGAGCGAGCGGGCGAGAGCCTCTACCCGGCGCTGCGGGAGAAGATCGCGACCGACCCGGAGCTCAGGCGCCGGGTCAGGGTCGAGATGTTCACCAAGCTCGGCTACTACCCCACCGAGACGAGCGAGCACTCGTCGGAGTACGTCTCCTGGTTCCTGCGCTCCGACGAGCAGATCGAGCGGTTCAGGCTGGTCGAGTCGGAGTACCTCCAGATCAGCGAGGACAACCTGGCGACGCTGGCCGAGACGCGGGCGACGCTGGAGCGGGGCGGTGACCTGGAGCTGGAAGAAGGAGCCAGCGAGTACGCCCCGCAGATCATCCACTCCATGGTGACCGGGGCCGTGCGGGAGATCCACGTCAACGTGCCCAACCACGGGCTGATCGACAACCTGCCCGACGACGCGGTCGTCGAGGTGCCCGCCACCGTCGACGCCGAGGGTGTCCACCCGATCGCCATGGGATCCCTGCCGCTCGTGTGCGCGGGGCTGAACCAGACGTACATCTCCGTGGCGCGGCTGACGGTCGAGGCGGCTCGGACGGGCGATCCGGAGCTGGTGCGTCAGGCGGTGCTGCTCGACCCGAATGCCAGCTCCACCCTGACACCCCGTCAGATCTGGGCGATGTGCGACGAGCTGACGCAGGCGCACGGTGACCTGCTCCCGCAGCCGTTGCGGGTCCTGCTGGGAGAGGGCGCGCGGTGACCCGGGTCTCGACAAGGTCGCTCGTCGACGAGGCCGTGGCGGCCGGCTCGGCGGTGCTGGCCTTCAACGTGATCACGCTGGAGCATGCCGAGGCCATCGTCGCCGGGCTTGACCGAGCCGGCCGGGGTGGCATCCTGCAGCTCAGCGAGAGGGCGATCGCCTACCACGGCCACCTCCGCCCGGTTGCCGCAGCCTGCAGCGAGCTGGCCGCGGCCGCGGGCGTACCGGTGAGTGTTCACCTGGACCACGTGCAGGATGCGGCACTGGCCCGAAGGGGGACAAAGGACGGCCCCGAGGTCGGTATCAGCTCGATCATGGTGGATGCCGCGCACCTCAGTGCGGAGGCCAATGTCTCCACCACGGCGGAGCTGGCGGCCCTGGCGCACGCGGCGGGTCTGTGGGTCGAGGCAGAGCTCGGAGAGATCGGTGGCAAGGACGGGGCTCATGCCCCTGGGGTCCGTACGGACCCGGACGAGGCGCGCTCCTTCGTCGCGGCGACCGGTGTCGACGGCCTGGCCGTCGCGGTCGGCAGCACGCACGCCATGACCGCCGCGACGGCGTCGCTCGACCTCGACCTGATCGAGCGGCTCGCTGCTGCCGTGCCGGTGCCACTGGTGCTGCACGGGTCGTCAGGGGTGCCCTCTCAGGTGCTGCGCGAAGCCGTCGCCCGGGGCATGCGCAAGATCAACGTGGGCACGGCCCTCAACGTGGCCCTCACGACGAAGGTCCGGGAGCAGCTCGCAGCGTCGGACTCGCTCACCGACCCTCGCCGTTACCTCGGCGCCGGTCGTGACGCCATGGCCGAGACTGTCGCGCGACTGTGCGCGGAGGTGCTCGACGCGTAGTGGCGCGGTTCTCGCCGGTTCGCGCTTGACGCTGCGCGAGGTGGCTTGCGCTGGAGTGCCCTCCAGCTCCTACGGTCGGCCCATGAGCGCGTACGCACTGGTGGAGATCGACTTCCAGGGTTGGGTCCTGGCGGCGACGGAGTCGGACGGCGTGGTGGAGCGGGCGGTCGCCGTACGTGCCGGCGCGCGTGCGGCCGGTGCCGTGGTGGTCTGCTCCCGCTACCTCAGCCGTGACCCCGGCGACCCGGAGCGATCCGACCCCGTCGGGCCGGGGGAGTCGTTCGTGGCGGAACTGGCGCCGGAGGCGGGCGACCTGGTGCTCACGAAGTACGGGCGTGACCTGGCCGAGAACCCCGACCTCGACGCCAACCTGCGGCTGCGCGGCATCACCGACGTGGTGCTGACCGGCGTGGCGACCGAGCACGGCGTGTCGCTCACGGCGACCTCGCTGGCGGGGCTGGGGTATCAGGTCTGGGTCGCCCATGAGGGCTGCGCGGGCGTGACCCGGAGCGAGCACGAGGCGGCGCTGGCCGAGCTGTCTGGCCAGGGGGTGCGGGTGGTCGCCTCGGAAGACTTGCGTTGGAGCGCACTCCAGCGCCTAGCGTGACGGGCATGGACGATCCGAGCCTGGGCATCCAGGACGTCTCCGAGGCCACGGGCCTGTCGAAGGACACGCTGCGCTGGTACGAGAAGGAGGGCCTGGTGCCCTCGGTGCCGCGAGGTGCGGACGGTCGTCGGCGCTACGACCCGCGCACGGTCAGCCTGGTACGGCTGCTCGCGCGACTACGGCGTACCGGGATGCCCGTGGCCCAGGTCAAGGCGTTCGTCGCGCTGATCGACGAGGGTGCCGCTTCGCACGGCCGGCGGGTGGCGCTGCTGCGCGAGCACCGCGCCCGCCTCGACGAGCTGGAGCAGCAGCTGCACGCCGACATCGCTGCTGTGGAAGCGAAGATCGCGCACTACGAAGGACTCATCGCCACCGGGCGCGACTGCCTGGAAGACCCGATCGCCGACCCGGCGGTCATCGAGCACCAGAGGAGAACAGCATGATTCCCACCATCGACCTCGCCCCGGGGCTCACCGTGAGCCGGATCGGCTTCGGCGGCATGGCGCTGACGCCCGTGTACGGCGGGATGCCCGAGGCCGACGCGGAGCGCACGCTGAACGAGGTGATCGACGCGGGCATCACGTTCGTCGACACCGCCGACGTGTACGGCGACAACGAGGACCTCGTGGGCCGGGTGCTCGCGACGCGGCGCGACGACGTACAGCTGGCGACCAAGTTCGGCATCAACGCGCCCGTCGGGTCGCAGCCGGCGCCGGGGGAGAAGGCGGTCCGCGGTGACCGCGACTACGTACGGTCGGCGTGCGAGTCCTCGCTGCGGCGTCTCGGCATCGACGTGATCGACCTCTACTACATGCACCGCCGCGACCTGGAGATCCCCATCGAGGAGACCGTGGGGGCGATGGCCGAGCTGGTCGCCGAGGGCAAGGTGCGCCACCTAGGCCTGTCCGAGGTCACCGGCTCGGAGCTGCGGGCCGCGGCCGCCGTGCACCCGATCGCCGCAGTGCAGAGCGAGTGGAGCATCTGGTCGCGCGACGTCGAGCGCGCCGTGGTGCCCGCCGCCGCCCAGCTGGGGGTCGGCTTCGTCCCGTACTCGCCCCTGGGCCGCGGCTTCCTCACCGGCACCCTCAGCAAGGCCGACGTGGAGTCGTCGTTGCGCAAGGGGCAGGAGCGGTACGACCAGGGGTTCGACGCCAACCAGGCGGTCCTCGCCGTGATCGCGGGCGTCGCCGACGAGCTGGGGGCGACCTCGGCGCAGGTGGTGCTGGCCTGGCTGTACGCCCAGGGCGAACGCTTCGGACTGCCCGTCGTGCCGATCCCGGGGTCACGCAAGAGCAGCCGCATGGTCGAGAACGCGGGTGCGCTCGACCTGGTGCTCAGCGACGACCAGCTGCAGCGTCTCGACGGCGTCGCCGAGCAGGTGGTGGGCGAGCGCAACATCCGCAGGGGCGACAAGACCTGGATCTCCTCCGGGCGCGAGTGACCCTGCGGCGGGTGGGAGGATTCTGGGGCCGACCCGTCGCGGGTCAGGGCGCCGTCTGGCGCAGCCCGGCGAGCAGGAGGTCGAGACCGGCGCGGAACTGCTCCTCGTCGTCGTGGCCGACGAACCCGTCGGTGACGAAGTGGATGTACGGGAACTCGTCGGCGTCGAGATCGCGCCACTGCTGGGCGAACCGGCCGAGATACTCGTCGCGGGTCATGCTGCCGTCGGCGACCTCTGCCGGGGGCTGCTGACCCAGGTCGATCGCCGTACCCACCACGAAGCCGAGCACGGCCGACACCGCGTGGAACGTGTCGCGCGGGCGGCTCAGCGGTGTCCCGCCGCACGAGATCACCGTGGAGACGCTGATCCAGCAGATCCCGCTGGCGGGCGGACGGCGCTGCGGGCATGAGCCGGCCGGCGTTCGTACGGGTCAGTCCAGCCTGTCCATGCCCAGCACGGTGAGCACCAGGTCGCCCGCCTCGTCGGAGGCGGCCAGGTCGACCTCGGCGAGGATCGACCAGTCGTGGTTGCCCTCCGGGTCGGCGAGCACCTGACGCACCTCCCAGCGGCGGCCCGCCAGTTCCGACACCACGAGCATCCCCGGCCCGCGCGCGTCGAGGTCGAGGAGCACCTCCTCGTGCTCGTCGTAGTAGGCGTCCAGGGCCTCGTCCCAGCGCGTACGCCCCATGCGGACCTCCGCGCCGGTCACCGACGCCGACAGCTCGTCGGCGGCGACCAGGCCCGCCACGTCGTCGCGGGCCACCAGCTCCACCCGGCGCCACATCGCGTTGCGTACGAGGACCCGGAACGCCCGCGCGTTCGCCGTGATCGGCCGCTCGGACACGGCCGTCTCGGCCTCCGCCACGTCGACCCCGGCGACCATCGCCTCCCACTCGGCCACGAGCGAGGAGTCGGTCTGCCGCACCAGCTCGCCCAGCCACTCCACGAGGTCGGTGAACTGCTCGTCCCACAGCGCGCTCGGCACCGTACGCCGCAGCGCCCGGTAGGCGTCGGACAGGTAGCGCAGCACCACGCCCTCGGCGCGCGCCAGCTTGTAGTGGGCGACCATCTCGGTGAACGTCATGCCGCGCTCGTACAGGTCGCGCACCACCGACTTCGGGTGCACCGTGTCGGGCAGCCAGGGGTGGGCGAGACGATACGTCCGCAGCGCGTGGTCGAGCAGCTCGGCCAGCGGCTGCGGCCAGTGCACCTCCTCGAGCAGCTCCATGCGCTCCTCGTACTCGATGCCCTCGTCCTTCATCTCCCGCACCGCCTCGCCGCGGGCCTCGAACTGCTGCGCCATGAGCACCGGCATCGGGTCCTCGAGCGTGGCCTCGATGACGCTCACCATGTCGAGCGCATAGCTCGGCGACTCGGGGTCGAGCACCTCCAGCGTCGCCAGCGCGAACGCCGACAGCGGCTGGTTGAGCGCGAAGTCGCGCTGCAGGTCAAGGGTGACGGCGTACGGGCGACCCTGCGCGTCCGGCTCCGGCAGCCTCACCACGATCCCGGCCCGCAGCAGCGAGCGCCCGATCGCCAGGGCCATCCGCAGCAGGCGCCGCTGCTGCGCCGGCGTCTCGTGGTTGTCGGTGAGCAGCCGGTGCAGCGTCGTCACGGGGTCGCCGGGGCGCGACACCACGTCGAGCACCATCGCGTACGTCACCCGCATCCGCGACTGCAACGGCTCCGGCGGTGTCTCGACGAGCCGCTCGAAGGTCTCCCGCGTGTACGACACCGTGCCGTCTGGGGCCTTCTTGCGCACCACCTTGCGGCGCGCCTTCGGGTCGTCGCCGGCCTTCGCCAGGGCCCGCTCGTTGGCGATCACGTGCTCGGGGGCCTGGCACACCACGTACCCCGTGGTGTCGAACCCGGCCCGCCCCGCGCGCCCCGCGATCTGGTGCATCTCGCGCGACTTGAGCAGCCGCATCCGGTGCCCGTCGAACTTGGCGAGGGTGGTCAGGAGCACCGTACGGATCGGCACGTTGATGCCCACCCCGAGCGTGTCCGTGCCGCAGATCACCGTGAGCAGGCCGGACTGCGCCAGCCGCTCCACCAGCCGTCGGTACCGCGGCAGCATCCCTGCGTGGTGCACGCCGATGCCGCGGCGTACGAGGGTGCCGAGCGTTCGCCCGAACCCCGCGGAGAACCGGAACTGCGCGACCACCTCGGCGATCTGTTCGCGCTGCGCGCGGTTGTGCAGGTCCACCCCGATCAGCGACTGCGCCCGCTCCAGGGCCTCCTTCTGCGTCGCGTGCACGATGTACACCGGTGCCTGCTTGTCGGCGACGAGCGTCTCGATGGTCTCGTGCACGGGCGTCGCGGCCCAGGAGTAGGTGAGCGGCACGGGGCGTACGGCGTCGTCGACCAGTGCGGTCGCCCGGCCCGTACGCCGCGTCAGGTCACGCCGCAGCAAGGTGGTGTCGCCGAGCGTGGCCGACATCAGCAGGAACTGCGCGTGGGTGAGCTCCAGCAGCGGCACCTGCCATGCCCAGCCGCGCTGCGGGTCGGCGTAGTAGTGGAACTCGTCCATGACCACGCTGGCCACGTCGGCGTCTTGGCCCTCGCGCAACGCCAGGTTGGCGAGGATCTCGGCGGTGCAGCAGATGATCGGGGCGTCGGGGTTGACCGACCCGTCGCCGGTCACCATGCCCACCCGCTCGGCGCCGAACGCGGCCGCGAGCGCGAAGAACTTCTCGCTGACCAAGGCCTTGATGGGCGCGGTGTAGTACGTGCGGCCGCCAGCGGCCACCGTGGCCAGGTGCAGCGCCGCGGCGACGAGCGACTTGCCCGAGCCGGTCGGCGTCGCCAGCACCACGTTGCTGCCGGACAGCAGCTCGAGGATCGCGTCCTCCTGGTGCGTGTACGGGGTGAGCCCCTGCGCCTCGACCCACTCGGCGAACCCGACGTACACGTCGTCGGCCGACGGTGCCTCCCCCGGCGAGGCGAGCGCGAGCTGGTCGAACAGCCGCCCGAGCGTCATGGCGCCAGGCGGGGCACCCAGCTCGCGGCCGACCTCGCCTCGGTGACGTAGTTGCGGGCCCGCTCGCGCAGGTAGCCGAGGTCGCCGCCGGTGAGAGTGTCCAGCACCAGGGAGGAGTCGGTGACCACGGCCAGGGTTCCGGCCGCGAGCCACTGCCCGACCGCGTACGGGGACCCGCCGCTCACCAGCATCGGCGCATCGGGCGCGGCGGCGACGGCGTGCGGGGCGTACGTGACGCCCACCGTGTCGGCCGGGTGCACGTACACGCCGGTTGGCCCCCAGGACCAGGCCGTCGCGATCTCCGTCGGCGTGAACGCGCCGGCGAACACGGGCAGCTCACGACTCGTGGCCAGCCCCACCAGCGTCTCCGACCCGGTCGAGGTGAGCGCGAACGCCGCCTCCGACGTGACCGCGTCGAGCACATGACCAGGGGTCGTCAGCCCGTACGCGCCGAGCAGCGCCCGGCCGCCGAGCGCCTCGCGCAGCCGGGGGAGCAGGTCGAGGCGGCCCGGCGCCACCGCCAGCACCTCGAACCCCTCCTGCACCAGGATCTCGGCCACCACCAGGGTCTTGTCGGGCTCGCCGTCGGCGGGGATGGTGGCGACCAGGCGCGACTCAGCGAGCGCGGCGATCGCGTCGCCGGGAGAAGTCATGCGGTCAATCTTGCCGTACGTCTTCGGGCCCGGGATCCGGGGCCGTGGGGCGGGCAGCCCTGCCGGACCGCCTGGCTCCGAAGTCGCTGCCGAAGCCCCGGCGCTCGCCCTTCAGCAGGCGATGCCCGCCGAAGGCGACCAGCCACAGCGTGGCCAGCACGGCGAGGGCGGCCAGCGCCACGAAGCCGATCGCGGTGCCCACCGTCCGGGTCAGGTCTCCGTTCGACGACGCCTGCTGCTTCGGCACGGGCGCGGCCGAGGAGGCCGTGGCGGTGGGCAGGGCAGTGAGGGGAGCCGTGGTCGGGGTCGACCGGCTCACCGACGGTGACGGCACGGCGCTGCTCGGCGGGGCGGCACCGATGGGGACGTCCACCGCGCCGGTCGCGGCAGGCACGCCGTCCTCACCCGGGAACGCGAGGGCGACCGTGGCCTTGGGCGGGGCGCCGGTGGTGGGCAGGGTGAAGACGGCGGAGAAGGCTCCGGTCTCCGAGGTCACGGTGTTGGCGGTGCCGCCGCCCCAGTCGATCGTCACGTCGACCTGCGCGCCGCTCACGGGCGCACCGTTCATGGTCAGGGTGCCGGCGACCTCGATAACGGCACCGGGGTACGCGGTGGCGGGGGCGACCGTCGCCGTGAGGGCGACCGGCGAGGCGGGTGGCGCCGCGGTCGTCGGCGGTGGCGCCGTCGTCTGGGGAGCCTCCGTGGTCGGTGGCGGCGCGGTCGTCGCAGCCGGGGGAGGAGCCGCCGCGGGCTGCTCGATGACGAACTGGGCGGCGGCGTCACCGGCGCGCAGCTGCCCGTTACCGCCGAAGGACGCTTCCGCGCGGTGGTTGCCCGGAGCGGGGAACGGTGCGCGCACCGAGTACTCGCCGTTGGCCCCAGTCGTCACGACGCCGACGACGTTGCCATCGATCCGTACTAGGACGGGGTTGCCGGGGATCGGGCGGTTGGACTGCTCGAGCAGCTGGCCGGAGATCACCACGGCCGTGCCGCCAGCGCTGGAGACGGCGACCGAGAGGCGTGTCCCGACCGAGGCGGCCTGGGTCTGGTTGCGCTTGGTCGTCGGCGGAGCCTGAGGCACGACGTCGGTGTCGGCGGCCGCGACGGGCAGACCCAGGGCGAGCGCGGCCGCTGCCGCGGCAAGGGTCGCCGAAGCGCGGCGTCCATGACGGAACAGTCCGCCGCCCCCGCGCTCGGTCATCGTTCCACCCTGGCGCGAGAAGGGGCTTCGGTCAAGGGTTTCGTGGCGGCTCCTCTCCCTGAACGCTTCACCCGGGGGGGCTGACGTGGGTTGCACCCGCAGCCGCGACACGGGCGCCGACGATCCCTGGTCGACGTGCCTCCACGGCGTGTGGCTTGACTCATCGGGTGTTTCTGAAGTTATCCTGAGAATCGCTCAGTCTTCCACTGAAAGTTGTGCATCCCATGTCTTCTCCCCGCCGCGGTCTCGAGCCGCTCCTCGACGACCAGCCAGAGACGACGCCCCGCCGGGGGCTGCCGGAGGCTGACGCGCAGCTCGAGGAGCACGTCGCCGCCCCACGGCGCACAACCGGGCGCGTGGTGGGGACGGTCGCTGGCCTGGCGGTCGCAGCGGTGTGCGCCGTCTCCTTCCTGGCGTCGCCCACCGGCACCACGGCCGCAGTGCCTGCCCCGGCCGCGTCGTCTGCCCGCGAGGAGGTCAAGGCCGACGAGCTCAGTCGCGGCATGGCCGACCGGACGCCCCTGGCGGACACCACGGTGAGCGAGTCGGCCCCTGCCGATCCCACCTCGGAGACTCCCGCAGCCGAGGCGCCCGCCGCGCCCGCGCCCACCGATGCCGCTCCCGCCCAGCTGGCCAGTGCGGCCCCGGCCCCCGCCGGGACCACCGCGGCGGCCGCGCCCAAGCAGTCGGTCGTGTACGCCACCGCCGACATCAACCTGCGCGCCGCGGCAGACTCGTCCTCGAAGCTCGTCGACGTGATCAGCTCCGGCACGAAGATGACGGCCATCGGAGACGCGTCCGGCAGCTGGCAGCAGGTGCAGGTGGGCTCCCGGTCAGGCTTCGTGAGCGTCTCGTACGTGTCGTCGAAGGCCCCGGCGTCCGCCTCGCCCACTGCGCAGACGACCGCTACGAAGGCGGCCGCCGCGTCTGCGGCCCCGACCGCGTCGTCGGCGACCACCACGAAGGCGGCATCCAGTGGTGGCGGCGGCGTCCAGTCGTCGTACCCGGCGTGCGGCTCCCCGATCGACGGCGGCATCTCTGCCCGCGCCGCCAACGTGAAGCGCGCCATCTGCAACACGTATGGCGTGACCAACTTCGGCGGCTGGCGCGCTGACGGCGAGCACAGCTCTGGCCGCGCCTTCGACGCCATGGTCTCCGGGGCGAAGGGCCGAGAGATCGCCGCCTGGCTGCGTGCGAACGCGAGCACGCTCGGCATCACCGAGATCATCTACGAGCAGAAGATCTGGACTCAGCAGCGCTCCAGCGAGGGCTGGCGCTCGATGTCTGACCGCGGCAGCACGACCGCGAACCACTACGACCACATCCACGTGCTGGTCGGCTGACGGCCGCACGCGACCCTCTGCGTACGCAAGCGCCGGGCACCCGCCGAGGGTGCCCGGCGCTCGTGCGTCCGGCCCGTGACCGGCGACCCCGCGACATCGCATCCGTCTCGGTGCGGCGCATCCGTCCAGACGGATGTGAGATGCGGATGTGATGCTGCGAGGGAGCGATGGAGGCGGCCCCTCAGCGGTCGCGGTGCAGGTGACGCTCGGCCCGGGCGCGGGCTCCGCAGTGCGGGTGGCACCAGACCTGGTTGGGGCGGTTGCGGTCGAACAGGCCACCGCAGCCGGGCGCGGCGCAGAACGCGATGCGAGACCGCTGCTCCGGGTCGCCGAGGGCACGGATCGCTGCCTGGGCGAGAGCTCCCAGCAGAGGTTCCACCCCGCGGCGGGTCGGCATCAGGCACGAGGAGTCGCCTGACGCGGAGAGCAGGGTCGTCATCGCATGGCGGCGTGCTGTGTCGTTGATGACCTCCACATCGGCCGGGTCGGGGAGTCTCCCGTCGGCGACGGCGGTCATGGCGGCGCGTACGGCGTCGCGCAGGCGCCGGAGCTCGTGGGCCAGGGCCTCCGACGGCTCATCGACCGGTGGGAGCGGGTGCGGCTCGTGCTGCAGCCATCCCCGGAGGCCGTCCAGCGTGGCGATGTGGTCGACCGGGGTGGTGCCACGCCAGTGCACGGTGTTGGCGAAGTCGTGAGCGAGCGGTTCGCTCAGCCAGCCCCAGGACACCGTGACCACCCCGTCATGCTAGGCGCCCGGCCGGCGCGTCCTCCCGGTCTGAGCCGCGGCCACCAGAGCGAGCATCGTCAGGCACCACCACACCCCCGCCGTGCCGACAAGCTGCGCGGCGGCGAGGCTCGCCGCCACGCCGAGTGCGGTCCCGAGCTGGGCGCTCGTGTTCAGCAACGCGGCGGCGGCCGCGCTGTCGTCCCCGGGCCCGCTGGTGCCGAGGTGGGTCGAGGCGGCGGCGGAGACGCCGATCCCAGCGCCGGAGACGGCCATGCCGGCGGCGATGACCCAGAGGCCGCCGGCCGCGAGCGGGAGCAGGCCGGTCCCGACGCCGATGGCGATCAGCCCCACCGCGCTGGCGCGGCGGTCACCCAGCCGCGTCATCAGCCAGGGAGCGACGCCCGACCCGCCGACGACCGCCACGCTGAACGGCAGCATGGTCAGCCCCGTGGCTGCCGCACCTGCGCCGCCCGTGGACTGCAGCGCCAGGGCGAGCAGGGTGGCCGACGAGCTGGTCGTGGCCGTGTTCACGAACGCAACGCCCGAGCCGGCCCGGACCTCCGGTGCCGTCAGCGTGCGCAGCTCCAGGACCGGGGTCGTCGCCCGGCGCTCGACGCCGACCGCGGCTAGGCCCGCGGCGGCCGCGCCGAGCAGCAGCCCCGTCGCGAGGGCGAGCTGGGTGGTGAGGAGCGACGTTCCGGCCACCACAAGCCCGAGGGTGATGGTGATGAGCAGGCCGCCAGCGATGTCGAGCGAGCCCCGCTGCTCCAGGGGCGACGGCCGGCGGGTGTCGCGGGGCGTACGGAGGAGCGCGGCGGCCAGCGCTGCCAGCCCGAGCGCCAGGGCTGCCTGGAGGAGGAAGGCCGCTCGCCACCAGCCGGCTGCCGCGGCGGCACTGCCGACGAGGAAGCCGCTGGCTCCGCCGATCGCGGAGGTCGCACCCCAGGCCGCCATGGCGCGCCGGCGGGCCGGCCCCTCGGGGACGGTCTCGGTGATGAGTGCCAGGGCTGCTGGCACCATCACCGCGGCGGCGACCCCCTGCGCCGCCCGGGCTGCCGCCATCACCCCTGCCGAGGACGTGACCACCAGCAGACCGCCCGAGGCCGCGAAGAGCAGGACGGCACCCACCAGCGCCCGGACGTGCCCCCAGGTATCGGCGAGCCTGGCGCCCAGCACCAGGAAGCCGCCGAAACCGACCGCGTACGCCGTGGAGACCGCCGCGGTCGTGAGGGGACTCGGGGAATCCGTGGCCGCGGTCATCGCCGGCAGCAGCGTCAGCACCAGGGTGGCTCCCATCACCCCAACCAGCTCCACAGAGCAGAGCACGCCCGTGCGAAGACCCGACCATGACCGCATGGTGGGAGCATACGGTTTATCGGATATAAACCGTAGGTATGGTCAGAGGAGACCGGTCTCCCGGGCCACGTGCACGGCTCGTGCCCGGCTGTCGACGCCGAGCTTGCTGAACACGTGCACCAGGTGGCTCTTCACGGTCGCCTCGCTGACCATCAGCGTGCGGGCGATCTCCTTGTTGGAGGCGCCGGTCGCCAGCAGGCGGAGCACGTCGGCCTCGCGGTCGGTGAGCCTCGGTCGGGGTGCACGCATGCCGGTCAGCACACGGGTGGCGAGCTCGGGGGCCACATGCGTGCCGCCGGCGGCCGCGGTGCGTACGGCCTGCACGATGACCTCGGGGGAGACGTCCTTGAGCAGGTAGCCCGCGGCACCCGCCTCCAGCGCCGCCAGCACCTCGGCGTCACGGTCGAAGGTGGTCAGGATCAGCACCGCGGGCGGTTCGGGGAGCGCCCGGATCGCGGCCGTGGTCGCGATGCCGTCCATGCCCTCGCCCAGCCGGAGGTCGCACAGCACCACATCCGGCGCGAGGTGGCGGGTGAGGGCGACGGCCTCCTCGCCGGAGGCGGCCTCGCCCCCGACCCGTACCTCGGTGCTGGCGTCGATCACCGCGCGCAGCCCGGCGCGGACGACGGGGTGGTCATCCACCAGCAGCACGCTGATCGTCATGCCGGTCCTCCGCTCGTCGGGGTCACGGGCACCGACGCCGACAGGGCCGTGCCCTCGCCGGGGGCGCTCTCCACGTCGAGCTCGCCACCGAGCGCGCGCAGCCGCGAGCGGAGGAACCGCAGGCCGTAACCGGAGTCGCCAGCGTACGGCGCCCGCTCCCACGCCGCCGCGTCGAACCCCCGCCCGTCGTCGATGATGTCGAGGCGCACCCGGTCCTCGTCGTCGATGAGGCTCACGACGACACGCGTGGCGTGGGCGTGGAGCCGTACGTTCGCGAGCGACGACTGCGCCGCGCGCAGAAACGCCACCTCCACCGGCGGTGCGAGGCGCGGAAGCGTGTCGTCGACGTGCAGCTCGGTGGCCAGCCCGGTCTGCTCGCGCAGCCGCTCCAGCATCTGCGCCAGCGCGGTGGGCAGTGCGTCGGCCTCGAGCTCGGCGGGGGCGAGGGCGGCCACGATGCGGCGTACGTCACCGAGCCCCTCGCCGGCCAGGTCCTCGATCTGGCGGGCGGCGGAGCGTCCGGTGCCGGTCTCGTCCTGGGCCGCGGCGTGCGCCAGCAGCCGGATCGAGGACAGGCTCTGCGCCACGGTGTCGTGGATGTCGCGCGCCAGCCGGGCGCGCTCGGCGACGGCGCCGACGTGGCGCTGCGTCCAGGCCAGCTCGTCGGCGAGCTCCGACGTCTCCTGGTGCGCGCGACGCAGCGACTCCACGAGCCGTTCCCGCTCGGCCGCCTCGCGCTGCAGCGTGAGGTAGCCGCGGGAGATGCCGACGGCGAACACCCCGCCGATGAACGGCCCGGCCAGGTCGGCCCAGCCGGTGGTGCCGCGGCTCAGCAGCGGTGCCAGGGCGGTGACCGCGTAGACCCCGACCGCGTACGCGATCGCGCCACCGAGGCTCAAGAGATGCCCGCCGATGAGCCAGAGCAGGAACGCGACCCAGACGAACTCTGTGGAGACCCACACCGCGACCAGCCAGGCTGCCGTGATCGCCGCCAGCCACCAGTAGGCGCCGCGCGGGCTGAGACCGCGCCCGGAGAGCGCCGCTCCGGCCGCGTAGCAGCCCAGGATCGCGCATCCCGCCGCGACCGCCGCAGCAGGCACCACCCCGACACCGACCGCCCGGGCCACGCCGACCACCGAGAGGACCACCGCGATCAGGTGCTGGCCGACGGGTACGCGACGTACGTCGCCCAACCGCCCCGGCCCAACCCCAGCACTGGCGCGGGTCGACGGAGTGCTCACGAGACGATCTTCCTCTCTGGGGAGGTTTCGACGCGCATCCTCGTCGTTCCTCAGAGGATGTTGCTCAACGGTGATCGAGCAAGGAGATCCCGAGCTTGCGAGGGATGTCTGCGTCGAGATCCGGCGTCCTGAGCTTGCGAAGGTAAGCCGATGGGTGGGTGGGTGTGCTGGGGGCGTCCTGGTCTCGCTGGCGCCCGGCCAGGCCCGGTTTCGACGCGCATCCAGTTCGTTCCTCAGAGGATGCTTGCTCAACCGGCAGTCCTCGTTCCCTCAGCGGCTGCTTGCTCGACCAGCGCTCCGAGACGGCCACCACATGCGGTCGCCGATCAGGGCGAACAGGGCGGGGACGATCACCGTACGCACCAGCAGGGTGTCGACCACCACGCCGACGCCGACGATCAGGCCCAGCTGGCCCAGCGTCACCAGCGGCAGCACGCCCAGGGCGGCGAAGACGCCCGCCAGCACGATGCCGGCACTGGTGATCACGCCGCCCGTGTGGGCCACGGCATCGACCGTCGCGGCCTTGGTGCCGACCTCGCCAGCCTCGGCGCGGATGCGGTGCACCAGGAAGATCGTGTAGTCGATGCCCAGCGCGACCAGGAACAGGAACGACAGCAGCGGGACCTGCAGGTCGAGGGCCGGCTGGTGCAGGAGTACCCGGCTGAGCCATGAGCCCGCACCGATGGCCGCCGAGGCGCTCACCAGGTTGACCGCGAGCAGGACGACCGGGGCCACCACGGCGCGCAGTAGCCCCACCAGCACCAGGAAGCTCACGGCCAGCACGAGCGGCGCGACCAGCAGCAGGTCGTGCCGGTTGCCGGCGCGGGCGTCGAGGTCCGTCGCGGTGGCACCGCCGACGAGGGCGTCGGCGTCGGGCACGGCGTGCACGGCGTCACGGAGGTCAGTCACCAGGTCGAGGGACTCAGTGGTGCCTGGGGCAGCCGCCCCGGTCACGACGAGCCTGGTCAGGGTGCCATCGGTCGACTTCCCCGCCGGCTGGGCGCGGACCACGCCGGGGACGTCCTTCACGCGCTGCAGCACCGCGTCGGCAGCGCTGCTCCGGGCGACGACGAGCATCGGCTGGGCCTCGCCCGGGTCGAAGTGCTGGCCGAGCACCTCGAGGCCGGCGGCCGACTCCGAGGGCGTACGGAACTTCTGCACCTGCGTGAGCCCGACCGACGCACCGATCAGTCCGGTGGCCATCACGCCGAGCACGATCAGGCCGGCGACGAGGGCGACCGCGGGGCGGCGTACGACCCGGTCGGCGATCGTTCGCCAGAACCCGCCGGTGCTGGTCTCGGTGCCGGGCTGCGGGACGTACGGCCAGAAGATCTTGCGCCCGCAGACCGCCAGGGCCGGCGGGAGCACGAGCAGGACGGCAGCCAGCGCGATCAGCAGGCCGACGGCGGCCGCGATGCCGAGGCCGCGGTTGCCAGGGATCACGGCCAGCGCGAGCGTCAGCAGCGACAGCACCACGGTGACGTTGGAGGCGAGGATCGCGCCCACGGTGGCCCGCCAGGCGGCGGCCAGGGCGGCACGGTGGTCGGTGCGGGCCCGCAGCTCCTCGCGGTAGCGGGAGATCAGCAGCAGGGCGTAGTTGGCACCCGCACCGAAGACCAGCACGGAGATGATGCCGGAGTCGAAGGAGAGGTCGAGCGCCTGCCCGACCGCGGCGGTGACCTTGTTGGCGAGCTGGTCGGCCAGCCCCACGACCAGCAACGGCACCAGCCACAGCACCGGGGAGCGGTAGGTGGCGATCAGCAGCACGGCGACGACCAGCACGGTGACCGCGAGCAGCCGGAAGTTGGCGCCCTTGAAGGCCCCGGCGACGTCGGCGCCGAACGCCGGACCGCCGGTGACCAGCAGCTCCATCCCTGCCGGGGTCTGGTCGGCCACCAGCTGGCGCAGGTCGGTGATGATCTTCGAGTTCTCGGTGTTGTCGGACCCCGTGGTGATGGTGGCCAACAGCACCGCGGCCTTGCGGTCCTTGCTCAGGGTCGGACCGCTCGCGCGCAGCCCGGTGTGCTCGCTCAGCCTCGGGGTGATCGCGGCAAGGGCGCTCTGGTCGACGCTGGTGAGCTCGCCGCCGTCCGTACGGGTCGCGACCACGATCACCGAGCCCTGGTCGGCACCGGGGAACTCCGCCAGCACGGCCGCGACCCGGGCCGACTCCGAGTCGGCGGGAGCGGCTGCACCATTCCCGGGAGCCTCCGTGCGGCTGAGCCAGCCCAGCAGTCCACCGAAGACGACAACAGCCAGCACGAGGGCGACCCAGGCGCCGCGGCGGGCGACGAGACGGTCGGAGAACCGGGATCGCGAGGTCCGCGGCCGGTGGGTGGAGGGTGAGAGATCTGCCATGCCTTCGAGTTCACCCACTGGCGGCCGCGCAGACATCGCCGATCGGGTTGAACCTGGTCTCCACCTTTCGATTGATGCACGCCATAGCCGTCCTGCATCCACCACCTGCCGCCCTGGCGCCGGACGAGCGCACGTCAGCGATGCGGGCCCGAGGCGATGGCGACAGGCCCGGTGGCGCACGCGCCGCCGACGCTGCACCTAGCAAGGGTCTTGAGCGCTCCGAACGTAAAAACACGTTCTGCCTGCACTGAACATGTGTTCAATGCGGGTCCCGGCCGTGTCAGCCGGAGTTGACAAGACATCGTACGTCAACGAGTGTTGACGCATGGGTCCGGGCATCACGCACGACGAGCCGCCTCATGGTGTGCTCAGCCAGCTCGCCGCCTGCGCCGCGGCTCGCAAGCAGCTGGAGCGGGACGAGTCCGCCCTGGTGCGGCGCGCAAGGGTGGAGGGGTACGCCTGGCAGGCGATCGCCGATGCCATGGGCGTGACACGGCAGGCAGTCCACAAGAAGCATGGGAAGCGGTAGATGAGCGAGCGACGCAGGAGGCCTGGCAGGCGCGGGCCGGAGGACGGCCCGCGGGCGAGCGTGCGGGAGCTGCTGCCGTACCTGTTCCCCAAGAAGGGGCTGCTGGCCGGCGCCATCGTGCTCTCGGTCGTCGGCGCCGGGTTCTCGCTGGCCCAGCCGGCGCTCGCGCAGCTGCTCATCGGCCGGGTCGAGCAGGCGCAGCCGCTGGGGTGGCTGCCGTGGCTCCTGCTCGTCGTGGTCGTCGTGGGCGCGGTCCTCGACGGTGTGCAGCACTTCCTGCTGCAGGTGCTCGGGGAGCACGTCGTCCTCCGTACACGCCGGTCGCTCGTCGCGCGGATGCTGCGGCTCCCGGTCGCCGAGTTCGACGCGCGCCGCATCGGCGACCTGGTGAGCCGCGTCGGCAGCGACACGACGCTGCTGCGCGCCGTGCTCACGCAGGGCCTGGTGGAGTCGGTCGGCGGGGTCCTCACGCTGGTCGGCGCCGTGATCGCGATGCTCGTCATCGACCCCCTGCTGCTGGGGCTCACGGTGGCCGTCCTCGCCGTCGCCGTCGTCGCCATGCTGCTCGTGATGCCGCTGCTCACCCGTGCCTCCGGTGCCGCGCAAGAGCAGGTCGGGCACCTCACCAGTGCGCTGGAGCGCGCGATCAGCGCGGTGCGTACGGTGCGCGCGGCGGGCGCCACCGAGCGCGAGACGGCAGCGATCGACGAGCGCTCGGTGGGTGCGTTCGACGCCGGCGTACGGGTCGCGCGCATCTCCGCTCTGGTGGTGCCGATCTTCGGCGTCGCGGTGCAGCTCGCCTTCCTGGTCGTGCTCGGGGTGGGCGGTCTCCGGGTCGCCACCGGCCAGATCGGGATCTCGCAGCTGGTCGGGTTCCTGCTGTTCTTGTTCCTGATGGTGATGCCGCTCGGGCAGATCGCCGGCGCGGTCTCCGCCGTCTCCGTCGCGCTCGGCGCGCTCGGCCGCATCCAGGAGATCGTGCGGCTGCCCAGCGAGACCGACGGGGATGCGACGACCACCCTGGAGCCCGTCGCGGGCGCGCCGGCGGTGGCGTTCGACGAGGTCTCGTTCTCCTACCCCAGTGCTCCCGGACGCGCGGTGCTCGACGGCGTCTCCTTCGCCGTGCCGGCAGGCACCCGTACGGCGCTGGTGGGCCCGTCGGGCGCCGGCAAGTCGACCGTGTTCTCGCTGGTGGAGCGGTTCTACGACGTCATCTCCGGCAGGGTCGCCGTCGGCGGTGCGGATGTACGGGCCGTCGACCGCGCCTCGCTCCGCGACCGCATCGGCTACGTCGAGCAGGACGCCCCCGTGCTCGCCGGCACGCTGCGCGACAACCTGCGGCTCGGCGCGCCCGACGCCACCGACGAGCAGCTGCTGCAGGCGCTCGACCAGGTCAACCTCGGCGAGCTTGCCCGGCGCGACGACGGGCTGAACGCTCAGGTCGGCGAGGGTGGGGTGCTGCTCTCGGGTGGCGAGCGTCAGCGGCTCGCCATCGCGCGGGCGCTGCTGGCGGCCACCCCGATCCTGCTGCTCGACGAGTCGACGGCCAACCTCGACGCCCGCAACGAGGCCGCGCTCCACGCCGCGCTGGACGTCGCCGCCGAGGGCCGTACGACGCTCGTCATCGCCCACCGCCTCTCGACGGTCGTAGACGCCGACCAGATCGTCGTGCTCGACCGCGGGCGCGTGGAGGCGGTCGGCACGCACGAGGAGCTGCTCTCCGCCTCTCCGCTCTACCGCGAGCTCGCGACGCACCAGCTGCTGGTGCCCGCCGAGATGGAGGCGCCGCCTGGCAAGTGACGGCCACCCTCCCGGCCGTACGCCCTCGTCACTAGGGTGGCGGTCATGACGATCGTGGACCCGACGAAGACGCAGGCCTGGGCCGAGCTCGGCCGACTTCACGACAGCTTCGAGCCGGACCTGCGGGCCTGGCTCGCCGACCCGCTGCGGGTGCAAGGGATGACGCACCGAGCGGCCGATCTGTACGTCGACCTCTCCAAGAACCTGGTCACGCCCGAGATCCTCACCACCCTGGTGGCGCTCGCCGACCAGGTGGGTCTCGAGGAGCGCCGCGACGCCATGCTGCGCGGCGACAAGATCAACGTCACCGAGAACCGCTCGGTGCTGCACACCGCCCTCCGCCGCGCCGAGGGTGACTCGCTCGTCGTCGACGGCACCGACGTCGTCGCCCAGGTGCACGAGGTGCTGCACAAGGTGTACGCGTTCGCCGACAAGGTCCGCTCCGGCGAGTGGACCGGCGTCACCGGCAAGCGCATCGAGACCGTCGTCAACATCGGCATCGGTGGCTCCGACCTCGGGCCGGTGATGGTGTACGAGGCGCTGAAGCCGTACGTGCAAGAGGGCCTGGAGTGCCGCTTCGTGTCGAACATCGACCCGACCGACATCTACACGACCACCGCTGACCTCGACCCGGAGACGACGCTGTTCATCGTCGCCTCCAAGACCTTCACCACGCTGGAGACCCTCACCAACGCCCGCATGGCGCGCGACTGGCTCTGGACCCGCCTGGCCGACGCGGGGGCCATCGACGGCTCCGACGACGCGAAGAAGGGCGCAGTGGCCAAGCACTTCGTCGCGGTCTCCACCGCGCTCGACAAGGTCGCCGACTTCGGCATCGACCCCGGCAACGCGTTCGGGTTCTGGGACTGGGTGGGCGGGCGCTACTCGGTCGACTCCGCCGTCGGCACGTCGGTCTGCGTGGCGATCGGGCCGGAGAGCTTCGCGGAGTTCCTGGCCGGGTTCCGCGCCATCGACGAGCACTTCGCGACCGCGCCGCTGGCCCAGAACGTGCCGGTGCTGATGGGTCTGCTCAACGTCTGGTACGTCAACTTCTGCAAGACCACCTCGCACGCCGTGCTGCCGTACGCGCAGTACCTCCACCGCTTCGCGGCGTACCTGCAGCAGCTCACGATGGAGTCGAACGGCAAGGGCGTACGGGCCGACGGCGCCCCCGTCACCACTGAGACCGGCGAGGTGTTCTGGGGCGAGCCGGGCACCAACGGCCAGCACGCGTTCTACCAGCTCATCCACCAGGGCACGCAGATCATCCCGGCCGACTTCATCGCCGTGACCACCCCGCCGCACGCGCTCAAGGACGGCGACAAGGACGTGCACGAGCTGTTCCTGGCGAACTTCTTCGCGCAGACCAAGGCGCTGGCGTTCGGCAAGACGGCCGACGAGGTACGCGCCGAGGGCACCGACGAGGCCATCGTCACGGCGCGGGTGTTCCCGGGCAACCGCCCGACGACCTCGATCATGGCGGCCGCGCTGACCCCGTCGGTGGTCGGTCAGCTGATCGCCCTGTACGAGCACATCACCTTCACCCAGGGCACCGTCTGGGGCATCGACTCCTTCGACCAGTGGGGCGTGGAGCTGGGCAAGCAGCTCGCCCTGCAGATCGCACCCGCCATCTCGTCCGATGACGACGCGCTGGCTCAGCAGGACGAGTCGACCAAGGCGCTGATCGGCTGGTATCGGGAGCACCGCGCCTGACGGACGTACGGGACCGTGGGCCCGCGACGTCGCGGGCGCACGCTCCTGGAGCCACCGAGGAATTCATTCCTGTACGCAAAAAAGTGCCCGTCAGCCCCCTTTTGCGGGCACTTCCGTCCCCACTAGCCTGGCGCCGCCCGACGGAAGGATGCGCCCATGCGCTGGACGGCTCGGCGCCGAGCCTGTTGATGGTGGCGACAGGGCTGGTGGCCCTCTCGCCCACGAAGCCGGCCTCTGCTGCGGCGCCGACGATCACGAAGGTGGCTGCTGGCGAGTTCGCCTGCGCCGCACCCTCCCTCGGCAGCGTCAGCTGCTGGGGGACCGGCCCGCTCGGCGAGCGCCAGCTCCCCACCTGGCCCTCGGGCCTGCCGGCCGCATCCGGCCTGGTTGCCGACATCACCGGAGCCACCGACGTCGGGGTCGGCGCGCAGTTCATGTGCGCGATCGTCGCCGACGGAGCCGTCAAGTGCCACGGGTGGGACTACGACAACCAGCTCGGCGACCCGACCGGCGGCTACCCGGGTGACATCCGCACCGAGGCGGTGGGGGCCTGACCGGGGCGACCAGCCTGTCGGTGGGCCTCGACCACAGCTGCGTCGTCGCCTCCGGCGGGGCCGTGCGCTGCTGGGGGAACAACGCCTACGGCAAGCTCGGGAGCGGAGACTCCACCGGGTGACCAGCTGAGCACCGTCCCCGGGGTCACTGCCACGGCAGTGGCCGCGGGCAGGGACCACACACACCTGCGCCATCCGCACCGACGGCACGGTGGTGTGCTGGGGAGCGAACGGTTCGGGCCAGCTGGGGGCGGGCACCGCTCAGTCCCTCGTCCCGGTGCCCGTGCCCGGCGTGACCGGCGCCACGGCGATCGCCAGCTGCGACTCTCACACCTGCGCGGTGGTAGCGGCCGGGAGCGTCACCTGCTGGGGCGCCAACACCGCGGGCCAGCTGGGCAGGGGCACCACCTCCGCGAGCGGCGGCCCGGGGGCCGTCTCCTCGTCTCGGGTGCCACGGGCATCGCCGCCGGTTTCAGCGACACCTGCGCCTGGCTCTCTGACGGCTCCGCGCGCTGCTGGGGTGCGCCGTGCGCACCGATGCGGTGCTCGCTGCTCGCGGCGGCCGTCTGTACGTCGCCGTCAACGCCGGCGGTGGCACCGGGTACGTGAGCTGGCACTACCTGGCCCCGGGGGCCACGACGCTCGTCGACATCACCACGCACCTGGCCGAGAAGGTCGCCACGGTGGGCGACGACGGCTACTTCTACTGGCCGAGACCGTGAACATCTGCTTCGGGATATCGGAGCAGAACGGCACCTGCACGGCCGACCGCACGGCCCAAGATCCTTCGGTTCACCGGCGGCACGGCCACCGAGATCCCGGTCACCGGGTTCGTGAAGCCGAGGTACGGCGCCGAGATGTCCGTGTCCACCGCCGGCCGGATCTACGTGCTCACCGGCACCCCCCGGCCACCCTGGTCAGCTACCCCCGGCCGGTGGCGCCCCGACCCCGGTCCTGGTCCAGGTCGCTGGCAGCTCGGGCTTCGACATCGGCTGATCCCTGCTGCCTGCCGCCCTCTGAACGCCGCGGGCCACGGCACTCTCCGCCCCTGGGCTGCGTGGCAGCCCGGGGGCGGCGTCCTTCGCGCTCCTCGGTTCAGGCCGGGGTTCGCCTTCTCTCTACCCGTGCATCGTCGCCAGTCCGTCGAGCAGGCTGGTCAGCCCTCGCTCGAAGATGCGGTCGGCGTCGAAGTCGTACGAGGTCTGGACGATCTCCGCGAAGCGCGGGTGACGCGCCGGGTCGCTGATCGCCCGCAGCGCGGGCAGCTGCCCATCGACCCAGGTGTCGGCGTCGAGGCCGGTGAGCGCCTCGGCCGCCTGCTCGGACCTCGGCGGGATCATCCTGCACACGGTGACTGGCCGGGGTGGTCGGGGGGTGCGCAGATCGTTCCCCTGGGCGGCGGTGTGGCGTCGGGGATGGGTCGATGCGGGGTCGGCGGGATCATCCTGCGCACGGTGACTGGCCGGGGTGGTCGGGGGGGTGGGTGCGCAGATCGTTCCCCTGGGCGGCGGTGTGGTGTCGGGGATGGGTCGATGCGGGGTCGGCGGGATCATCCTGCGCACCAGTGGTCGGCACCGATCGCTCTGGGCGGCAGCGGCCGACGACCGGCGCTGTCGTGCCGCGTACGCTGAGGGCATGGAGCGGGTCACGCGCGGGCCGAGGGGCCTCACCCGGCTGACGCCGGTGGGGTGGCTGGTCGTGCTGACGGTGCTGGGGGCGGTGAGCCTGGCGGGGCCCTGGACGTACACGCAAGTGCTGGCTGCGAGCCGGACCTACCCGGCCGCGACGGTGCCGCCCAAGGACGTGGCACTCGTGCTCGGCGCGGGGGTCTCGCCGGACGGCACGCCCTCGGACTACCTGCGCGCCCGGCTGGACCTCGGGTACGAGCTCTATCGCACCGGAAAGGTGCGGGCAGTGCTGGTGTCGGGCGACAACGGCGAGAAGCACTACAACGAGCCCGACGTGATGCGGGACTACCTGATCGCCAGAGGAGTCCCGGCCACCCAGGTGGTCGCCGACTATGCGGGATTCGACACCTATGCGTCGTGCGTGCGCGCTGACAAGATCTTCGGCGTGACCTCGATGATCGTGGTCACGCAGAGCTACCACCTGCCGCGGGCGCTGACCATCTGCAAGACGATCGGCATCGACGCGGTGGGCGTCGGCGACGACACTGTGCGCGCCGCCAGCCTGGAGACCTGGCGCTCCGGCGAGCTCCGCGAGGTCGGTGCCGACGTGAAGATGGTTCGTGACCTGCTGACCCGCCGTGAGCCGCTGCTCGGCCCCCGGGAGACCTCGATCGACGAGGCCCTCGGCCGCTGACGCTCGCGCGCTCGCCTCAGGGGTGGGAGAGCAATGCAACGACTGGGGCCTCTGGTGCCCCTGTGACCGTTGCCGGTGATCGGTTCGACTCTCTCGTTCACCGATCGCACATGTCCCTCTCCGGGGGCCTGGTGCCGACCGAGGAGTGGGCTTATGGTCGTGCTGCGACATGCCGGGGGATCGCATCTCAGGCGAGGTGGGGAACGCCTTGCCGTGAACCGATCCGAGGAGTTCTGATGTCGCGTCACCGAGCTTTTTCCGCATGAGCGTTGGCTGTCGCCAGCCTCGCCCTGATCTTGCCCCTCGGCCTGGTGGCCCCGGCGCGGGCCGCCGAGCGCTGGCTGCCGGGCGTGGACGACCTGAAGGTGTCGGAGGTCACCACCTACGGGGCCACCGTGTCGTGGAACGCCCCGCAGACCCAGGAGACCATCGACGGCTACCAGGTGTGGGTGGGGAGGTGAGGGTGGGCACGGCAGCAGCGTCGTGAAGGCCCCGGCCACGTCGGTGCGGCTGCAGCTGCCGCTGGGGCCCGGCGTCTACCTCGTCGAGGTGCACCCGTCGTATCGCGCAGGCAACGGCCACGCCCGCCCCGCCCTCTACGCCTTCTGCAAGCCCGGTGCCGAGTGCGCGCCGTCGAGCGTCCCGACGGGCGCGTACGCACCGGCCCGGCCGTTCGCGACCTTCGTGTACGACCTCACGCCGGCCGGCGCCCTGGTCCGTACGCCCCTCGGCGGCGGCTCGCCGCAGTCGCTGGCCGGCAGCACGGTCGTCAGGGTCGACTCCGCTGGCAAGCGGACGGTGCTGAGCGCCGGCACCCCTGTGGTCGGCGGTCTGCAGAAGGCCAGGCCAGCAATGTGTACGTGCAGACCGAGCAGGGGATCTGGAAGGTCGGGCGCAACGGCCTGGCGACCCAGCTCTACGGGTGCAGCACCACCGGGCGGATCGCGGTGGGCCCCGACGGTGTCGTGAACGTGTGGAGCTACGGGGGCCGGAGCTTCACGTTCAGCATCCTCCAGGGCGGCGTGCTCAGCGGCGACCGGACGGTGACCAACCCGTCGACCCGCGTGGAGTCCGTCGTCGCCGGTCGCGCGGGTGCGCTGTACGTGCAGCTCAACGCCGGCGGTGGCACCAGCTACAAGGGCTGGAGCCACCTCGCGCCGGGGGCGACGCAGCTGGTGAGCATCGACACCCGCTTGGCAGAGCGCGTGGCCACCGTCGGTGACGACGGGTACTTCTACCAGGCGGAGACGGTGAACATCTGCTTCGGCATGTCGGAGCAGAACGGCACCTGCGTCCCCGACCGCACCGTGTCACGGGTGCTGCGCTACGACGGGCCGAATCCGAGCGAGATCCCGGTCACCGGGTTCACCAAGCCCCCCCGGCCTCGCCGCGGGCATCTCCGTCGCCGCCGACGGGCGGATGTACGTGCTAACCGGGGACAGCTCGGCGCTGGTCAGCTACGCACCCGCCGGCGGCGCGCCGACGCCGGTGCCCGTCACCGTCGGTGCCGGTTTCGACATCGGCTGACACCGGTACGCCGCAGGGGTCGCCCTCGCCCACCCGGTGGGGGGCGACCCCCGTACGACAGCCTGCTGGCTGCGCCTGGCCCGGAACCCCCGCGCGGCCGCCGCGGCGAAGGTGGGAAGATGGCTCCCATGCCGTCCGTGCTCTCCCAGCTCACCGACCGTTTCGCCGCCGTCATCGGCACCGACCCGGAGCTGCGGCCGGCGGGCCGCCCGGAGTTCGGGCACTTCCAGTGCAACGTGGCGATGCGGCTCGGCAAGGCCGAAGGCGTGCCGCCACGGCAGGTGGCGCAGCGCATCGTGGACCAGGTCGACGTGTCCGACCTGTGCGAGCCGCTGGAGATCGCCGGGCCGGGGTTCATCAACATCCGCGTGAGGTCCTCGGCTCTGGCGACAGCGGTGGACGAGCAGCTCGCCGACCCGTCCCTGGGCGTGCCCCACCACGAGCAGCCGCAGCGGGTGGTCATCGACTACTCCGCCCCCAACGTGGCCAAGCCGATGCACGTCGGCAACCTGCGCTCCACGATCATCGGCGACTGCCTGGCCCGCGTGCTGCGTAGCGTCGGCGACACCGTCATCGCGCAGAACCACATCGGCGACTGGGGCACCCAGTTCGGCATGCTCGTCGAGCAGATCCTCACCGAGGGCACCGACGTGAGCACCCTCGACCTGAACGGCTCGGTGGCGCTCTACCGCCGCGCGCAGGTGCACTTCCGCGGCGACGAGGAGTTCGCCGACGCGGCCCGCCGCCGTGTGGTGGCGCTCCAGTCGGGCGACGCGGAGACGCTGAGCATCTGGCGGGCGCTGATCGAGGTGTCGAAGGAGGGCTTCAACAAGGCGTACGCGCGGCTCGGCGTGCTGCTCACCGACGACGACCTGGCCGGTGAGTCCATGTACAACGCGATGCTCGCCGGTGTCGCCGCCGAGCTGCAGGAGCAGGGCATCGCGGTCGTCGACGACGGTGCCCTGGTGGTGTTCGTCGAGGGTGACGACGCGCCACTGATCGTGCGCAAGTCCGACGGCGGGTACGGCTACGCGGCGACCGACCTTGCTGCCATCCGCTACCGGTTCGGCAAGCTCGACGCCGACCGCTGCATCTACGTGGTGGGGCTGCCTCAGTCGCACCACTTCCAGCAGGTGTTCGCCGTGGCCCGCATGGCTGGCTGGGTGCCGCCTGCGGGCCGTACGGAGCATGTCGGCTTCGGCTCCGTGCTGGGCCCCGACGGCAAGATGTTCAAGACCCGCGACGGCGCCACCGTGACCCTGGACACGCTGCTCGACGCCGCCGAGGACGCGGCCGCCCCCGACGTGGCGATGGCCGCGGTGAAGTACGCCGACCTGTCCAGCTCGCTGCACAAGGACTATGTCTTCGACGTCGACCGCATGACCGCGACGACGGGCAACACCGGGCCCTACCTGCAGTACGCCCACGCGCGGGTCTCGAAGATCCTCCGTGACGCGGCGGCGCGGGGGATCGAGACCGAGAACCTGAGCGTGCGCACCCTCGGCGAGAGCGCCGAGGAGCTGCTGGCGCTGCACCTGACGAAGTACGGCGAGGTGGTGGCGACGCTCGCCGAGGACCTGCAGCCGCACCGCCTCTGCACGTATCTGTTCGACCTGGCCTCTTTGGTGAGCACGTTCTACGAGCAGTGCCCGGTGCTGAAGGCCGAGGGGGAGGTGCGCGAGTCGCGGCTGGCGCTGTGCACCGCCGTGAAGCGGGTCCTGGGCGCGGGTCTGGGTCTGCTGGGCATCGTGGCTCCCGAGGTGATGTGACCGCCCTGGCGGCGTACGCGCCTGTGGGTCACCATGGTCTGCGCAGGGGGTGACGTGCTGTGCTGATGCTGAACTCGCCGGGTGACGAGACGATGACCGTCGGGCACTTCCGCAAGGTGCCGGTGGTGCTGGGCAGGTCGTGGCCGTTCCTGGTGGTGATGCTCGCCTTCCTGCTGATGTCGGGCCAGGTGCTCACGCCACGAAACCTCTTCCAGACCGCGCAGCAGGCCCTGGTCTGGGGCGGCGTGCTGGTGCTCTCCACCGCGATCCACGAGGTGGGCCACCTGCTGGCGGCGCAGGCGTTGCGCGTGCCCGTGCGCCGTCTGCACCTCGACGTCTGGGGCGGCCACCTCACGCACATGCCGGTGCCGCAGCGGCCAGGCACCACGATCCTGATCGCCATGGCGGGCCCGCTCGCCAACCTCGCGGTCGCGTACGTCGCGTGGCTCTACCGCGACGCCGCCGCCCTGTCGGTGGTCGTGGCGCCGGTCATGGTGCTCAACCTCGCCCTGTTCGTCTACAACATGCTGCCCGGGCTGCCGCAGGACGGGGGTCACCTGGTCAGCGGGGCGGTCTGGTGGCTGACCCGGAACCGTACCTCTGGCATGGAGGTCGGAGCCTGGGCTGGGCGGTTCGTGGTCGTGACGGCGGCGGTGGCGTGGCTCGCCGTGCCGCTCGTCACGACGGGGGAGATGTCCCGGCCGGTCGACCTGCTGTGGCTGGCCCCGACGGTGACGGGCATGTGGCTCTGGACGTCGCGGATCCTCCGTGTCGCCCGCCGGCGCCGTACGACCGACCGGATCTGGCTGCGCGACGTCGCGAAGCCGACCATGACCGTGCCGGCCCACACCCGCCTGGACATCGTCGACGCCAGCTTCCCGGCCGGCAGCGGGGTGATCGTGCTCAACAGCAACGACGTGCCGGTGGGGCTGCTGGCGGTGGGTACGGACCGGGTGCCCGACGCCAAGCGAGACGTACGCAGCGCGGGTGACGTGATGACGCCCATGAAGCCGGCCTGGGTGTGCTCCTCGACCCTGGAAGGCGGGTCCAGCGACGAGTCAGACGTGCTGCACGAGCACAACCTCTCCGTGGTCGCGGTGCAGCTGCCGGACGACCTGTGGGGGCTGGTGTGGCGCGCCGACCTGGAGGCGGCCATGGCCAGGCACGAGAGCCGGGCGGTGCCGGCACAGGCGAGCTGAGGCGCGGCGCTTCGCGTACATGGCCTGCGGCGGTCGCGCTGTCCGGGCAGTGCGGCTATGCTGGGGGACCGCGGTGACCTGGTCGCCGATGCGGGCGTAGTTCAATGGCAGAACATCAGCTTCCCAAGCTGACAGTGCGAGTTCGATTCTCGTCGCCCGCTCCAGTCCTCTCCACTCTTCCCACTAGGGTCGATGCATGACCCAATCGACGATCGAGCTCAACAACGGCGTCCAGATCCCGCAGGTCGGGTTCGGCACCTTCCAGGTCGACTCCGGCGAGACGCAGAAGGTGGTCGAGCTGGCCCTGGAGGCGGGCTACCGGCACATCGACACCGCGGCGGCGTACAAGAACGAGGCCGGCGTCGGCGCCGCCCTGAGGGCGAGCGGCCTGCCCCGCGACGAGGTCTTCGTCACCACGAAGCTGCGCAACGGCGACCAGGGCTACGAGAGCACGCTGAAGGCGTTCGACGAGAGCCGTACGGCGCTCGGGGTCGACGTGGTCGACCTCTACCTCATCCACTGGCCGGTGCCAAGCCGCTGGTACGCACCGGAGGTCTGGAAGGCGTTCGAGAAGCTGTACGCCGACGGGGCGGTGCGAGCGATCGGCGTCTCCAACTTCCTGCCCGAGCACCTGGGGCGGCTGCTGCCGACGGTCACGGTCCCGCCAGCGGTGAACCAGTTCGAGGTGCACCCGACGTACCAGCAGGGTGAGGCCCAGGACATCAGCACCAAGGCGGGGATGGCCGTGGAGGCGTACGCGCCCATCGGCAAGGGCCAGGACCTGGAGGAGGAGGCGGTCGTACGGATCGCCGAGGCCCACGGCGTCACCCCCGCCCAGGTGGTGATCCGCTGGCATGTGCAGCAAGGGCGCATCGTGATCCCGAAGTCGGCCACCCCGGAGCGCATCGCGAGCAACGTCGACGTCTTCGGCTTCGAGCTGAGCGACGACGACATGCTGGCGATCACCGGCCTGGAGCGCGGCAACCGCCTGTTCCCGGACCCCCGCGAGGCCGCGTTCACGCAGAAGGACTGACCCAGCCGCGAGAAGCACCCCGCGCAGGCACTGGACCGGTCGTCGGTGCGTGTCGTGAGGGTGCTTCTCGCGTGCGTACGGTCATCGCCCCCCGGCCCCGTTGCCCCGGACTGGCCCGCCCAAGAGCCCGATTGAACACATGTTCACTCCGTTCCGAAGCGTTTTTTCGCTTCGCAACGCACCAGATGCTTGCTAGGTGTACGGGACCTGGGCCGGTGTTCTGCGGGGTCAGCGGCAGCGGCGTACGCCCGCGGCGACCTTGTCGAAGCGCACCTTGTCGAGCTTCTCGGCCCGGCCGCGCACGTCGTCGGGGTGGATGCGGACGATGCGGTCGACCCGTACGTGCGACTCCCGCCGCCTCGTGTCCCACGCCCCGCGCCCGATGCTGACCCAGTGTCGGCCCACCGACGCCTCCTGGTCGACGTCGAGGTCGTGGTCGACGCTCGACAGCGGGCACCCGAGCAGCCAGTCGCCGTCGCGGCCGATCAGCAGCACCGGCCGGTCCTTCCCCTCGCGGTGGTTCTCCTCGAACGGCACCCACGCCCAGACCACCTCGCCGGGGTCGGGCAGCTTGCCGGTGTGGGGCGCGTACGTGATCGACGGCTTGCCCTTGTAGTCACCCGGGTACTTCGTGGAGAGCCTCGGCGCGTGCCGGTCGTCGGACGCCTTCCTCTGCCCCCCGGTGGCCCTCCGCACCGCTCCGGTCGCCTGCCGGGTGGCCGAACGCACCACGTCGTCGGCGATCCGCCCGAGGGACTTCAGCAGCTGGTCGGTGAAGGAGGCCATGCCCGTACCGTACTGGTCGCCCCTGAGCCCCGGCTCATCCTCGGCTGTGCCCCGTCGCCTGCACCGACATCGACCGGGGCGGTCTTCTAGCGCCGGTGGGGCCCGTCAGCCTGGTTCCGAGTCGCTCGTACACGGGGTTGACTTCAGGTCGACCTGAAGGCTGATCGTGGTGCTGACCTTCGACGAGAGGACCTGTGATGATCGAGACCCTGACCCAGCGCGCGCTGGCCGACTTCAACGCCGGTGACGCGTTCTTCGAGCACCTCGCGGACGGCGTCGTCGTCGAGTTCCCGTACGGGCCGTCGCTCGGCCTGCCTGCCCGGGTCGAGGGCATCGACGGCGTACGCGCCGTGCTGGGTGCGGCTCAGGCGAGCGGGCTCACCATCAGCGAGCCGACCGTCTCGGCAATCGGCGGCGGGCGGGTGCTGGCGGAGTACACCGGGACGTACCACGGGCCCGGCGGGGCCAGGGCCGACGTGCCGCTGATCGCCCTGATCGAGCACGAGGGGGACGCCATCACGCTGATCCGCGAGTACTGAGACACCCTGGCGATCGCACGGCTGAACCAGTCGTAACGATCGTGATGACCGGGCCTGGGGCCGGAACTCTTACTGTAGTAAGACGTGCGGGCAGGGCTGGCGGGGTCAGCGGTACCGGGCGAGCGGCCCGTAGTGGACATCCTCGGCCCACTGCGGCAGCGGCGTCTGGCCGGTGGGGCGGATCGAGGCCCAGGCGTCCGTGTACGCCCGCGCCTGCGGCAGCCACAGCAGCCCCGCCGCGACCGCGACGGGGACGATCGAGACCATGCTCCACGGGTTGAGCAAGAATGTCAGGAGCGAGATCCCGGCAGCTGCGACGCCGAACCAGCGCGTACGCGACTCGCCGTTCCATGCGTTCAGCGCCGCGACCGACGGTGCCCCGACGACCAGCACGCCGAGGACGCCGATCAGCAGGACCACGACGATGGTGAGGAACGAGACCGGGTCCGGCTTCACCCAGTGCAGGACGGTGCCCGCGTCGTGGTAGCGGGAGACCGACGCCGCGTCCCAGAGCACCTTCACCAGGCCGGCCGCGGCGATGACCGAGCCCAGCACGAACAGCCCGCAGGACACGGCCAGCAGCGCGGGACGCCGAGGCTCACCCGTGCGCTGCGACAAGGGGTAACCGTTCATCAGCGCGGGGCGTACGGGCCCGATGGTGGCGATGCCGCCGTCGCTGATGGGTGTGGTGCCGGCGGGCGCCATCTGGACGTCGGTGCCGCGGTGGGGAGCCGGCGGGTTGTGCTCGACGGTCGCCGCGGCCGGCACGGGAGCGGCCGAGGGCTGCGCAGACTGGTACGAGGCCTGCTCGCCTGAC